>Ga0126383_10002434_pt1 | contig 12011 bp, 7 predicted proteins | sample PanSoiMetPlot_35_FD_96882 | JGI IMG/M metagenome (GOLD analysis project Ga0126383, IMG submission 96882) | Tropical forest soil microbial communities from Panama - MetaG Plot_35 | ecosystem: Environmental > Terrestrial > Soil > Tropical forest > Bulk soil | place: Panama | collected 2016-02-17
CAAAGGATGCTTACATCATATGTCGTATACAATACGTCATATTCGATCTGTCATATTTCATATGACATAAGAAAGATGACATTTGAAATACTCGTGAAGCTCCGCCAACTATTACAACGCGCTCCGCCAATTATTACAAAAGGATCTCTTTCGCCCCCAGCCCTCGCGCGATCTCCTCGGCCTGTTCGGCCAATCGCGGAGCCATCTTGACCGCGACCAGAAAGCCGGCGCTTTTCAGCCGTCGCATTTTAGCGCCTGGGTCACGCGCCATTTTGTGTTGCTTTGCAGAGCCTAAAATCGAGCCAATCAAAGCGCCAATCAGCGCGCCGGCGGCGACGCAGGCGACGGCGTGGTTGAACACCCCGGCGATGAAAGACATGTTCAGCAGGCCGGCGGAATAGGACGCCAGCCCCGCCAACAGGGCTAGCGCGGCCCCGGCCAAAGCTCCAGTGATCGCGTCGCGGACTGTGGGTGAAAGCGGCGCCGCGCCGGAGACCGGCATGAATTTCGCGGCGCGCTGCCGGTCGTCAATCTCCACGCGCAGAGTCGTCGCTTCGCTGGTGTCGACGCCAATGGCGCTCAAACGATCGAGCAGTTCCTCGGCTCTTTCCTCCATCTCGTATAACGCTACAAGCCAGATATGCTCTTTGTGCAATCCGCGCTCTTGATCTATCATCGTCACTTAGCCTCTACTCGCGCTATAATCTCGCCGGTGAAATGGGATATCAAAAAGCTACTGCGAAGCGCATGTAGTGTCAACCAGAGTTGGTCGCTTCAACGAAGAGCCGCTTACAGGAAAACGACGACAGGCCGATGGCTTGTCAGCCATTGTGTATGGAGGAAATTTATGCGTAATTTATTGAGTCTCGCGCTGGTTTTCAGCTTAGTCGCCGCGCCGGCGCTGTGCGCGAACGCGCAATCTGCGGGACCCGGACGCGCTAATGGGACAGCCAGGACAAGCGCCACGCCGAATGCGTCGCCGAATGCGGCGACTACGGATGAATTAATGGCGATGCTGCCCGCTTCCGATCTGATCGCCGTGGTGGATGTGAGACGCGCGTTCAATGAACTGCTGCCGAAACTGGCCGGCATCACGACCGGCGGCCTGGATAAACTGGCGAAATCAATTCAGGACTTCACGCAGAACACCGGCGTTGACCCGTCGAAGATTCGGAACGCCGTCCTCAGCTTCAGCATGGACGGCCAGCAGGGAACCGGCGTGATCATCATCCAGGGCATTGATCCCGACGCGAAACAGATCGAAGCCGTCATGAAAGAGTTCGGCAGCGAATTCAAAACCTCGGAGTACAAGGGCAAAACGGTCTTCAACGTCACATCGAAGTTAAATGCGCCGTCGGCGGGGCCGCTTTCGCTCAAGACCGATGAGGTCGCGCTGGCGGCGCTCGGCGCCCAGCGTGTCGCGTTCGGCGATCTGAAAGTGGTCAAACAGGTGATCGACATTCAAACCGGCGCGGCGAAAGGCGGCGTGAGCGCCGCAATGACTGGCGCGCTCAATGAAACGCGCGCTTCCGCCCTGGTCCGGTTCGCTCTGAACATCCCTGAAACTCTGCGCGCGCAGGCGGTCGATCAGGGCGACCTTTTCAAATCGGTCGCGGCGATCAAATTGGTTCTGGGCACCTTCGATGTCGCCAGCGATTTCAGCCTCTCGCTCGACACGATCATCCGCACCGCGTCGCAGAACGACGCCGCCGAACTGGAGAACAGCTTGAAGGGACTGGTGGATTTGGTCAGGGGCATCTTCGGCGGCGGCGATCCGAAGACAAATTTCTTTACGCAATTGCTCGATCAAGTGAAAATCGGATCGAAATTGAGTGAGGTTTCACTTTCGATTGCGGTGCCGCGCGCGCTGATGGACCAATTAAGCAAGAAAGAGACTCCCGCGCCGGCTGAGAAGAAGTAGAGGATCGAGGATCGAGGATCGAGGATCGAGGATCGAGGATCGAGGATCGAGGATCGAGGATCGAGGATCGAAGATCGAAGATCGAGGATCGGATATTTGCTATCCTTGACCTTTAATTATCGATTCTCGATCCTCACTTCTCAGTTTTTATACAAAAATCATCTGCGCGCTCAATCATCCGATTGAGCATTGCGCCAATATGTTGCCAGGCGTCATCCAGCTTGCAATGCTCTTCCTCCTTGGTATATCCACAAGCCAACGCATGATCCAACCAGGCTTGAGTTTCCATCGCTTCACCCAATGCTTCGTTCACCTTATTGATAAACGCCGCAACATATCTCCGCCTCGCCCACGCTTCAGCAAGTATTGCATTAACAGCGCGAGACGAGCGCCGGATTTGATCTGTTAATGAGTATTTTTCTTCGCTCGGAAAAGATTTAGTGAGAATGAAAATCTTTTTGGCCTCTTCCAAACCAAGCTTGTACACGTCCAAATCCCGAAAGCACTTTATCAAAGCCATACACGATCCTCGATCTTCGATCCTCGATCCTCGATCTTCGATCCTCACTGCTGCTGCGCGGCTTGCGCGGCTTCAACGTCTTTGAAGAATTTGTCAATTCGATCCTGATAGATTTTGATCTTGCCCTGATCTTCGTATCGTTTGCGGGACGCTTTGGTGAACGCGTCGTAAGCCTGGCCCTGACGCTCGTTGAGGAGGGCTTGTCGAACGCCCTCGCGGTCCTGCGGGAGTTTGGACAGATCGGCCTCGGTTCGTTTCTTGGCGGCGAAGATCAGGTATGAAGCGCCGACTTTGATCGGAATCTTGGCGACCTCGCCTTCTTTGAGGGCCATCAGCGCCGCGCTCGCCTGATTTCTCGCCTGCAATCCTCCCTGGGCGGCGCCGGGGAATGAATAGGTATTGAAGTTTGTGTCGCTCTTGATTTCGAGTCCTTCGGCTTTAGCCAGGCGCTCGAAATCTTGGGCGTTCTTCGACTGGTTCAAAATCTCCTGGGCGCGGGACTGAGCGAGGTTCGGCTCTTTCTCTTTACGATACCTGTTCTCGACCTGGTTGCGTGCTTGCTCGAAGGTCAGCGCCGTTCCTTTGTCCAGAATATCAACGACTCGCGGGACTGCGAATCCGCCGGGAATGCTGACCTTTTCACCGATATCGTTCTTGGCGAGCGTGCTCGTCGCGTCGTCGAAAGCCGGATTGTTGGCCAGGCTGCCGCTATCGCCCAGGTCTTTTTGCTCATCGCCATTCTTGAAATACGGAGTCGTCTTCAACATGGAATCGGCGGAAATCTTGATCTCCTTGGCTATCTCTTCGGCGGCCTTGCGAAGGTCTTTGTACTCGGTGGCTTTCTCATAGGCCTTCTGCGCGAGGTCGTTGGTCGCTTTGTACGCTTTGTTGTTCTGCACCGTGGCCTTTAGGGTGTCGCGCATCTGGGCGAACGGAACTTCGCGTTCCTCGGTGACCTTCATCAGGTACCAGCTTGAGCCGTCGAGGAACGGACCGTCAATCTCACCGACTTTCAAGTCGCTGGTGTAAATGCGCTGCCGCCACTGGCCACTCTTGTTCGGATCCTTCTTGATCCAGCCGATGTCGCCCCCCTGCTTGGCTGACGGGTCCATCGAGTTGCCTTTCGCGACTGTGGCGAAGTCTTCAGCTGGCGTATCTTTCGTGGGGGGGTGGACTTTGCGCGCCAGCTCGTCAATCTTGGCTTTCACCGTGCTTTGGTCGCCGGGGGTCAGCACATTGAGCTTGATGATGCTCGCGCGCTTTTCATACTGCTTGCGCGACTCATACTCCTTTTTAAGCTCTTCTTCAGTGACCGGAACGGTTTTGGCGACATCTTTTGTGGGAATGAAGATGTAATCAACTTTACGCGTCGGCGCGGTGGCTTTGAATTCATCTTTGTGCGCGTCGTAGTAGGAGCGCAATTCCTGCTCTGTAGGTACGAACTTCGAGCGGATTTTCTCCAGATCTAGGGTCGCATAAGTGGCTTCGACTTTGGTGTTGTCGTTCTTGTACTTTTCCTCGACATCGCGGTCGGAAACCTGCGCGGCCGAGGTCAGGAAATCACGAACTTTGCGCGCGGTAATGTCATTTCGCAGGTCGGACTCGTAATCTTCGACATCCCAGCCGTTCAGTTTGACGCGGCGCAAGTATTCGTTTTTCCCGATAAACGCGCCATCCGGGCCCTGGAAGTTGCGCTTGATCATATCGTTGACTTCGCTGTTAGTGCCGGTCAGGTTGAGTTCGCTTCCCTGATCGAGGATCAGACGTTTTGTGATCAACTGATCGAGCGCCTGCTTGTCATAACCTATACTCCTGGCGATGGATAGCGGCAGGGAATCGGTGCGGGAGAAGGTCGAGAGCATGGCGGCTAACGTGGTCTTGTATTCTTTCAGAGTGATCTCCTGAGATCCGACCTTGGCGATCACCGTATTGTCATCGGATGATTTGGTAACTCCCATTCCTGGACCCAGTGAAGAGCTCGGAATATAGAAGGCGATCAGTCCGATGAGCAGAAGCGCGCAAAATATCAGTAGAACAAAATTGCGCGAACGCTCTAATTTGGCGAAGAAGCGAAGCATAAGTGGTGTACTCCAAAACTTAGGTGGATTTACACTGCGGCAGGTAACATCCGCAGATCCCAGTGAAAGCTGAGATATTAACGGCTCTCCAAACTTAGTTCAAGCCGAGGGGGACAGGGGGACAGGGGGACAAGGAGACAGGGGGACAAGGGGCTAGATGATCTCGATGCTATCTCCTTGTCTCCCTGTCCCCCTGCCCCCTTGTCTCTCTTACCTTCGCGCTGTCTGCCGCTCGAAACTGTTGGCGCCTTTTTGCAGGAAGCCAATGAACTCCTGCTTATCGCGAGTCAGGCTGGGGAAGACGGCCAGAGTCTTCTGATCGGGGGAGATGATTGCGTAAAGCGGCAGCGCGGCGCTGCCGAATTGGGTTGATTGGCGTTCGGCGTTCTTTTCATCTTCGGCCTTATGGTCGTCCGTCTCGCGGTCGGTGAAAAGCTCGGCGAGGACGAAGCGATCCAGCTCTTTTTTCACCAGCGGGTCGGGAAACATATTCTTCTCCATCCAGCGGCAATTGGTGCAGGTCACTCCGGTGAAATTGAGGAAGACGGGTTTGTTTTCCGCGCGCGCTTTTTGCAGAGCCGCCTCGTAACTCTCGATCCAGACGTTCTTGGCAGGCGCCCCAACGCTTGTAAGCCACGAACGTCCATTGGTCTCATCGGGGGGCAACCAGGCGTCGAGTTCGCCGAGCGGCGCGCCGAACAATCCGGTCAGCAGATAAAATGTTACGGCGAAGAAGAACGTGGCGAAGAGCATTCGCAAAACGCCGAGGCGTTCGACCAGGGTGTCATGCGGCAGTTGAATCTTGCCCAGCAGATAGATCGCCGTCACCAGCGCAATCGCGATCCAGGCGGCCAGGACCAGATTGCGCGAAACCGTGTTCCAGCCCCAGACCAGGTCGACGTTGCTCAGGAATTTGAACGCCGCGGCGATCTCCAGAAATCCCATCACGACTTTCACGCTGTTGAGCCAGCCGCCCGATTTAGGCAAGGACGACAGCCAGCGCGGGAAGAGCGCGAACAGGAAGAACGGCAGCGCGAACGCCGTCGCGAACGCCGCCATCCCAATGACCGCCCAGAACCATTCTCCGCGCGTCGCGTAGATCAACACCGTTCCGACAAAGGCCGTCGTGCAGGTGAACGAAGTCAGCGTGAATGTGATGCCCATCAGGACCGTTGCCAGCGTCGCCCCACCTTGAGCGTTCTGCGCCTTCGCGTCGAGTTTTGTAACCAGCCCGCTCGGGATTCTGATTTCAAACATCCCGAAAAGATTGAGCGCGAAGAGCACGAACAGCAGGGTCAGAAACAGGTTCATCCACGGACTCGCCGCGAGCTTGTTCAAGCCGGTCGGCCCGGCCAGCGCCGCCAAGGCCAATCCGAGCGCCGTGTAAGTGAAGATGATCCCTGCCGAGAAGAACGCCGCCTGCCCGACAGCCGCTCCGCCGCTCTTCTGATCACGCTTGGTGAAAAACGAAACGGTGATCGGGATCATCGGAAAGACGCAGGGCGTGAGCAGCGCCAACAACCCCTGAATAATCGCGAACCAGATGAAGCCGAACAGTCCGCGATTCTTCAAATCCTTCGCCAGATCCTCATCCGAGACGCCGCCGGCCGGCGGCTGATTAGGCGGGTTGGCGCCTTCCTTATTGAACGCGACAACCGGCGTCGCGCTTGGAACTGGAGTCGGAGGCGGAGGCCCAGGTGTTGCGGTCGGAGTCGGAACCGGGGTTTCAGACGTCACAGGCGTCTTGGGTTGAAAAGAAACCGCAGACATCTCTTGTTTCGTCGGGGCCGGAGTCGGCTTGACTGAAGCGGCGGCGATCGTCGTCTCGATCTCGAATGTCTTGGTTGTCGGACGCATGCAGGTCTGATCGTCGCAGACCTGATAGCTGAATCTGGCGATCAGCTTCTGGGGCCCCGCTTTGGCGTCGTTGGTAACTTTGACCGGCGCGGTGAAGGTCACTTCATTTTCAAACGCCTGTGACATGAACGGAGGCTCGCCTGGCTGCGAGAAGTTGGGGTCTTTGTAAATCTTTGGCTTCGGTTGCTGAACGGGCGGGATTAATTTGAAGACGCCGCCCTCTTCAATCGTGACCTTCGCGGCGCGCGGCGGCGCCGGTTGCGTCAGGGCGTAGAGATGCCAGCCAGGTTCGAGCTTCGCCGTGATCAGCACCTTCGCCGTCTGTCCGGGCTTCAACTGACTCTGATCAATCTTTGCGGAGACGCTGACCGGATTTGACGACTGCGCGGGATCAGGCGGCGCCTTTGCCCCGGCGCCTTCCGGGCCGTCTGAGGACGGCCCCTGCGCGAACGTAGGCGTCAATATGAATAGAACCGCGAGCAGCGTGATGAGACGAGCCATAACTTTTCCAACGTGACTCCGATGAGACATGCCAAACCTCAGAAGAATTGAATTGCGAGCCGAATTTTATGCGACTGCGGGAGTGTAGCTTTGTCAACCCTGTTACACCCGTCACACCGAAAGCCACACTGAAACGACAAGAGGGTATACCGAATACAAAAACGCGGCAACCCGCGCATAACAGATTGCCGCGTCATTCAATCCCAGCGGCTCGCTCAGACGCCGCTACTTCCGCGCGCGTTGCGCCGCCAGAGTATTAAACCTCTCTTTCATTACTTGAATACGCTCGGCGCCGTTCGGGTGCGCGGCGATCAGCTTCTCCAGATTGACCAGAAACTGCGGGCCCAAGAACGCGCGCAAATCTTCGATGAAGTCGCATATCTTCGCCCATACGCCTATGAACTCGCCATTAGTGTCGAAAAAGAGCGCTTGATCAATCGAGCCGTGATTGACCATTGCCGCGGCCATATCCCAGTAACTGGTCACCTGTCGGAAATAAGCGTTGAGTTCAGGATGTTCTTCTCTGTTGATGAAGAGCGCCTTCACGTCGTCGGCGCTCTGCGGAAAGAATTCGGAGATGAAAAAATTGCGCGCCTTCCGCATCGTTTCGTCTCGGCGCAGGTCATATAGTTTGATAATCAGGTCGGCATCTTGAGGTGTCGCCATTGGTTTTCTCCTCGGAATCGTACCGTAGGTTGTCCAACCTGCGGAAGTCTTGATTAATGAGCTGTTTCGGTTAGCGCCAAGCGGCTTGATGATGGAGCCTCCGCAGGCCCTCCGACATCTTGGACAACCTACGGTACATCACGCGCCGCATTTTCATTGTTACAGATTGATGTAATTCGGCCCGCCTCCGCCTTCCGGCGTCACCCAGTCAATGATCTGGTACGGGTCCATGATGTCGCACGTCTTGCAATGCACGCAGTTCGAGAAGTTGATCTTGGGTTTGCGCCCGCCATTGGCCCCCTCGATTTCATAGACGGCGGCCGGGCAGAAATACTGGCATGGATTGCCGTATTCCTGTGTGCATCTGTTTACACAGATGTCGAAATCGAGCACTTTCAGATGCGGCGGCTGATCTTCGTCGTGTTCGGTTCCTGAACGGTAAACGTCGGAGACTTTGTCGAACGTCAGTTTGTTGTCGCATTTCGCCGGTTCCGCTTGCGGAACGTCGCCCGGATATTTCGGAAGGCGTTGGAACACGTGCAACTTGCGCAGATTTTCGTGACCGGCCTCTACGCGCAGATCGCCGAACAGTCCGAGTCCTTTGGTCGGATATTGCAGACCGGCTTCGATTAACCCCCACCTCCGCCCGTGGCGGAACGCCTGATGGAAATTGCGGACTTCGTAGAGTTCGTTGTAGACGTAGCTCTCTTTGACCAGTTTGTCGAATCGCTTCAACTCCGCGAGATCGTAACGACCCACAATCAGCGCCTCGAAGATCGCCTCGGCCGCGAGCATTCCCGTCTTCATGGCCATGTGAATGCCTTTGAGCCGCTGAGAATTAAGGAAGCTGGCCGAATCGCCGATGATCAGAAATCCGTCGCCGTAATATTTCGGCTGCGAAAGCAGGCCGCCTTCGGGAATAGTCTTCGCGCCGTAATGCAGCATCTTCCCGCCTTCGAGCAATTTTGAGATCGCCGGATGCTGTTTGAACTGATTGAAGAGCCGGTGTGGATCGGTGAACGGATCGTGATAATCCAATCCGGCGACGAGGCCGATGTCGAGCAGATCGTTTTGCATCCCGTAAACGAATCCGCCGCCGAACGTGTCGTTGGGCAGCGGGTAACCGAGCGTGTGCATCACGGAACCCGGTTTGACGCGCCCTTTCGGCAACTCCCAGACCTCTTTCACCCCGACCGCGTAAACCTGCGGATTGCGGCCTTCATCGAGATTAAGCTTCCCGACCAACTTCTTGGTCAACGAGCCGCGCGCCCCTTCGCCGAGCACGGTCACTTTGGCGAGGATGTCGGCGCCGGGCTGATAATTCTCCTTCGGCTTGCCGTCCTTGCCGATGCCCTTGTCGCCGGTGCGCACGCCGATGACCCGATTGTTTTCATCGTAGAGCAACTCGGCGCCGGGGAATTCCGGAATGAGCATCACGTCCGCCGCTTCGACAATGGGGCCGAGCCAGCGGACCAGCTTATTCAAACTGACGACGTATTTGCCGTGGTTCTTGAGCGGAGGCGGGATAACCGGCGATTTGATCTTGAAGCGACGGGTCAGATACGAAACATCCTCTTCGCCGACCTCGGCTTCGAGAGGCGCGCCGAGCTCCTCGTAATCCGGCAGCAACTCCGCGAGCGGGCGAATGTCCATCACCGCGCCCGAAATTATGTGCGAGCCGATCTCGCGGCCTTTTTCGATTACGGCGATGGTGATCTCGCCGAGACCTTGGCCGGGCCCTTCGTTGCGCTTGTTGATGAGTTGGCGCAGGCGCAGCGCTCCGGCGAGCGAGGCGGGGCCGGCGCCTACGAATAGGACATCAACTTCTAAAGTTTCGCGTTCGATGTTCTCCATAATTCGGACTATTGCTTTCTCTTCGCCATCAATACCGTCCCCGGCTGTCGAAGCTCGAAGCTGGCCGCAGTCCCTTTATCGTCCATTACAAAATGAAGCGATACGACCTGGAGCTGTTTGAGCGTGAAATCGCCGCTCAAGCCGGGAACCAGATCCATGGGGGGCTGGCCGCCGATGACCGCGACCAGCGCGGCGCCCTTCAGACTGACATTGATCGTCTGTCCCATCAGGTCGTACGCGCCGGTGTAGCGCGAAAGGTAACCCGCGTCAAACAGTCGCGCGTCCGGCTTTTTGATAAAGACGATCTCTTTGACCGACGGTTCAAACTGCGCCGAGACTTTGGCGACGTACCCGTTCACGTCCGTCTGGAACGAGTATTTCATATCGCTGAAGACCGGATCTTTCCCCTTGCCGCCGTTGAACGTGTCGTAATGCCAGTGTTCGAGCGGGGTGGCGATGTTGTTGAAAGTCGCTTCGAGCTTGCCGTCGCGCATTGCGACCTTTAAAACGCCGTAGCCAGGGTGCTCGTAATCGCCCACGTAGTCTTCCAGCTTGTGCGACGCCTGGGTCCCCTGGACGCGCGTGACCTCTTTCTTCTTCTCGCCCTCCTTGCCTGCTTTTTCCATCGCCGCTCGCCGCGCCGCGCCCTGCGTGATCCAGTCAACCGCGGGCAATTTCAACAGCCGGTCAGCCGCGACGTGCGTGATCAGATCGCGCAGTGGCGTCCCGTTCAGATTGGTCAGCACGACCATCCCGACGCCGTCTTTCGGGAAGAGCGCGACGTTGGCCGAAAAGCCGTCAATGTTGCCGCCGTGCTCGACGCGGCGATGGCCGCGATAGGTGTCTATGAACCAGCCCAGAGCGTATTCGCCGCCGACAATCTCCGGGAACTCGCTCGAAGCGCCGGTGGTCATATACGGCCTGTGCATGTCGTCAACCGTCGCGGCCTCGGCGATCTTCTTGTCGCCTAATTTGCCGCCGTTGAGGTGGGCTATCACCCATCGCGCCATTTCGTTCACGCTGGAATTGATCGAACCGGCGGGGCCCAGGTTGGTGATCCGACGGAAAGGCAGCTTTTCTATCTTGCCTTCACGCTTGCCGTATGGCTGCGCGAAATCGCTGTCTTTTTGCGAATCGTGGACCGAGAAGTTTGTACGCTTCATTCCGAGCGGGTTGAGCGCACGGTCGCGCACCGCGTCTTCCCATGATTTGCCTGTGATGACTTCTGTCAGGTAACCGGCTGTTAGAAACATTAGATTGTTGTACTGCCATTTCTCGCGCAGGTCCGCGCTCGGTTCCAGATATGCCAATTTGCGGACGAGCGACTCACGAGTGGCGTCAAAATTATTGTACCAGACCAGGTCGTGGCGCGGCAGCCCCGAACGGTGCGTCACCAGATCGCGCACGCTCAGACGCTCGCTCATCGAAGGGTCATAAAGTTTGAACCATGGGATGTAGTTGCGCACCGGCTTGTCCCACTCGATCTTGCCCTCATCAACCAGTGTGCCGAGCACGAAGGTCGTGAAGGCCTTCGACGACGAGCCGATGGCGAAGAGCGTGTCCGCGGTCACGGGCAGTTGTTTCTCGACGTCGCGCAGCCCGAAGCCTTTCGCGTAGATGACCTCTTTGTCTTTGACGATGGCGATGGCCATTCCCGGAACCTCGAACTTCTTCATGGCGTCCGTGACGACATCATCGAAACCGGTCAAAGCCTCTTTCGCGGCGGCGACCGGATCGGCTTTGCGTTCGATGCTACACGGGAGATCGGCCCCGCCCTGCGAAAACGTCCCTTCAATCTTCTGACCGTCGGCCGAGAGCTTGCCGCGAAACTTCGGGTCGCCGGGGACGTTGGGCAGTCCGAATGTGACTTCTCCGTTGTCGAAGCCGACGTTGGCCAGCGGCAGGTCCTTCGCTCCCTGTTGCGGGATGGTGATCGTGGCGGCGAGCTTGCCGCCGCCGGCGACCGTGAAATCTACGCTGAAGTTGAGAGCGCCGGTCGGCAATTTGATCGCGCCTTCCCAATGCCCGATGATCGGGTTTTGTTGAACGGCGGCAAATGTCAGAGTGAAGTACAGCGAAAAGAGGAATGCGAGCAAGGGTCGGGAAAGTAGGAGATGTTTGTTGGGCATGATTATCACCTTGTCATCTTCTCCGCTTCAGCCGTCAGCGCCGGCACGATCTCGAACAGGTCGCCGACGACGCCGTAATCGGCGATCTCGAAAATCGGCGCTTCGGCGTCTTTGTTGATCGCCACGATGGTTCGCGCGCCTTTCATCCCGACGATGTGTTGGATCGCGCCGGAGATGCCGACGGCCAGGTAGAGCTTCGGCGCGACGGTCTGTCCCGACGACCCGATCTGGCGGTCCATCGGCAGCCATTCGTTGTCGCAGATCGGGCGCGAGGCGGCCAGTTCCGCGCCGAGCGCCGAGGCGAGCTTCTTGACGATCTCGATGTTCTTTTCTTCCTTGATCCCCCGGCCCACGGAGACGATCAGCGGCGCCTGCGTCAGATCGACGGCGGCCTTTGCCTCTTTGAACCGCTCTTCGGGCTGCTGGCGGATGAGGTCGGCGTCGAGATTGACCGTCAGGGCCTGGATCGCGGCCTGACCGGCTTC
>Ga0126383_10002435_pt1 | contig 12009 bp, 12 predicted proteins | sample PanSoiMetPlot_35_FD_96882 | JGI IMG/M metagenome (GOLD analysis project Ga0126383, IMG submission 96882) | Tropical forest soil microbial communities from Panama - MetaG Plot_35 | ecosystem: Environmental > Terrestrial > Soil > Tropical forest > Bulk soil | place: Panama | collected 2016-02-17
AGATAAGCGAGATCTTCCTTCAGCATGTTCAGCAACTCGAGCCCGCGGATGAGTAGCGGCTCGTTGGTAGTGTAGTGTGCACCGATGCCGCCAACATATTCGTCCATAATTTTTTCGAGCCGCTGAAGTCCGTGGATTGGCAGGATGTAGCTTGGCGAGACGGTCCCCGCGACGATTTCGTTGCGCCCGACCTCGAAGGTCTCCACGGGCTTGTAGATAGTCCTCTTGAGATCTTCACATTCCGCCTCGCTGAGCTGAGGCTGCTGTCTACCAACTTCATTCACGTACCTGACCGCCGCTTTGCCAGCGATCCGGCCTTCGGTGAAAGAGCCTGATGAGAACTTGTGCGCGGTGCCACCGATAGCATCACCCGCGCCAAACAGTCCTTCGACGGTCATCATCCGGTTGTATCCCCACTGATATTCAGAAGGCGCGTAGTCTTCCGGCCCGCTCGCCCAAGCGCCTGAACACGTAGCGTGGGAGCCCATGACGTAAGGTTCTGACGTAGTCAGCTCGGGATTTATGTGCTTGGGATCGATGTTTTGCGACGCCCAGACGACTGCCTGTCCGATCGTCATGCCGAGGAAATTCTCCCAGCCGACCGTCTCGTTGTGCGGATCCTGGAAGGCCTCTTTCGTGACCATGCGGATGGGTCCTCTACCGGCTTTGACCTCTTCGAGGAGGGCATGGTTGCGCAGGCAGGTCGGCACCGGGTGACGATCAACGTAGTCCCCGACCAATTGCTTAGTGTGTTCGTACCATGTGGCTTCGTAATTCTGTCCATACGCATTCTGAGTGTAGGTCTTGAGGTGCAGGAAGTAGGCACCGACCGGCCCATAGCCATCTTTGAATCGGGTCAAGACGATCCGGTTTTCCATCTGTGTCATCTTGGCGCCGGTTAGTATCGGCAGTGCGTAAGCGGATGCGCTGCTCCACGGGGCATACCAAGTTCGCCCCATACCCTCTCCAACCGCGCGCGGCTTGAAGATGTGTGATGCGCCACCGGCGGCGACGATGACCGCCTTGGCACGGAAGACGTAGAAATTCCCGGTACGAACATTAAAGCCCACGGCCCCTGCGACTCTGTTCGGTCGCGCCTTGTCCATCAGCAGGTGGGTCACCATGATCCGGTTATAGACTTCGGTGGCAGCCTTGCGCGCGGCCTCGGCGACGATCGGTTTGTAGCTCTCGCCGTGGATCATGATCTGCCATTTGCCTTCGCGCTGGTACCTCCCGGTTTTTGGATCTCTCATGATGGGAAGGCCCCACTCCTCGAACGTGTGCACCGTGGAGTCGACATGCCTAGCGATGTCGTAGCCCAGGTCCTCGCGCACCAGACCCATGAGGTCGTTGCGTGCGTAGCGGACATGGTCTTCGGGCTGGTTCTCGTTCCAGTGCATGCCCATGTAACAGTTGATCGCGTAGAGGCCCTGCGCGACTGCGCCGCTGCGTTCGATGTTCGCTTTCTCGACGCACACAATCTTGAGATCGCGACCCCAGTACCTGGATTCGTAAGTGGCCCCGCAGCCGCCCATACCGCCGCCAACCACAAGGATGTCTGAATCCACGAACACGGTCTTTCGACGACGCATTACAGCATTCCTTGCTTGAGTTGCTCCCGAGTGAGCGCTGGCAGCGCTTCGACCTTGAGTGCTTCAGGTTCGTGCGCGAGTTGCTGGGACTTCATCGCATCGGCGCTCGGCGGCGCGTATTCGGCCGGCGACTTGATCGAACCCCATGGCGTAGTTCTGATTGGGGAAATGAAATCCTTTTCGCGTCCGTCCCGGAATTTGATCTTCCAGGAGATGGTGCCCTTCTCCTCTTCCCGGCGGACCCTGACACTGTGGCCCAACGGGGCGAAATCGGCATATCCGCGGCAGTCAATCGCAAACTGCGGACAGGCCTTCACACAGGAGTAGCACTCCCAGCACATGTTGGGTTCGATGTTGAAGGCACGGCGGTGGGTGGTATCGATGTGCATGATGTCAGAGGGACAGATATCGACGCAATGTCCGCAACCATCGCAACGTGTCATGTAAACGAAGGTCGGCATGGTGTTCCTTATCCTTTTGTCGAAGACGGATGTGACGCCAATCAATAGTTTCGTGAGTGCCGGAGCACACTCCCGAAAGTTTTCGGCGCGTCGGCCGGAGCCGGTAGGTTACTTCTCGTGCCGTTTGCTTCGGCCACTCTTTTCTGCAGAGCTGCAGCGGGCTTGAAAAACATATGAGAAAATTTGGACCACGGAACCGATGCGAATAGCACCGTGGTCGTGACCAGATACAGAGTGAGGAATGTGTACGCCCAAGAGGTGCTAGCCGTCGTCTGCACGCATGCCCACACCAAGCCAAAAGTTACGCTTAAGACAAGCGCGACGATAAACAAATCGGCGTGCACAAAACGGAACGGGGAATTCCCCTCTGCGGCAACATCGACCCGGATGAAAAACCAGAACCAGTAGCCCCCAAGACAAACCATCAACGCACCGATGTACCACAACGTTGGCAGACCGGCGGGCGCGGGAGTGGAGGGCGTCGGATACGCGAAGACCATGATCACAGTGGCGAGGATGTAGATCACAAATCCGTACATTGTCAGCAGATGGGCAATTCTGCGCTGCATGTTGCAGAATTCACCCGACCCCATGACATCAACAACAGCGGTCTGGACAGTTATTGACACCATCTCGGCGCCGCTGACCCGCTTCTTCGCCTTGTACCTAGAATCCCGCCAGTTGTTAAAAAAATACGTCGCGCTTCTTTTGTGGATGATGTCGAAGAGTGTGCCACCCACAACCAAGAGGGCCATGACGGCGACATAAATCTGCATGAGGGCGGGTGATACGTACGCGGAAAGTTCGGCGAAAGGATTGCTTGTGAACATTGATTGACCTCCCCATTGAGGCCCAGGTTCAACTCCCGCCTCGACGTTATCTCTAATCTATTTTTTTTCAATCGCCGAAGCAAAATCAAAGTTCTAAGGTCTCAGTCATCTCTTCAATATATTTATTCACCGGAACGATCATGGTCAGTCACGTCGAAATGCAATCCAGGCGAGCCATCCGGTAAACAAAGCCATCGAGGTGACCGTCATCCCATAGATCAGGCTGTGGTTTGCGGCCGCGTTGACCACCAAATCCCCGATGCCAACTTTGACAACCGTGAAAGACGCCACAGTTTCCCCAACCATTTCGCCATTTTGGAACAGCTTGAGATCGACCTCGTAGTCGCCGACCGGGATGTTGTCGGCAACGGCATTTCGTTGCGGAATGCCGCCCGGCTTAAGAATGTCACCCCGTCAAATCGTTCGTTGAACCGACCTTCTTGGAGCCGAGTGTTGACAAAATTGATGAGAAAAGGATCGTCACCATCAGATGGAATCCCAGCATTAAACAGCGCGTTCTTGAGACCTATTCCCTGGCGCCGCAATGATAGAGCTGCAATTGACAAATCCGATCGCATGGAGGTGCAAGGGCCGTCATCCTTCGACGACAGACACCCTCCGCCGCGCTGCATTGCTTTACGCTGTACGGTGACCGTCACCGTACAGACCATCATGCGGATTTTTTGTTCGCGGAACGAAGTTCGTCGATCTTGCGTTCCCACTTCATCTCTTTGGCAAACGCGAGGGCCTCTTCCGGCGGCATGAATACCGTTTCTTTTTCCGCCGGATAGGTGCGGTTCACGACATCCTTCATGTAACGCGAAATCACGTCTTCCATAATCGGAATCAGGTCCGTGTAAATACGCGAATGGCGGGGTACATGTTCTTCCCACAGATGGAAGAGATCGGACGAAATAATGTGCACGCCATGTGCGCAATTGCCCGCACCCAGGCTGATCACCGGAACAGGCAGGGTCTGTGCCAAATATTCAGCGACTTCCGATGTAGTTACTTCGCACAGAATCGAGAAGCACCCAGCGTCGACCATCGCTTTGGCATCGTCGACCATTTCCTTCGCGCGCTTGGCCGTTTTGCCCTGGGCGACAAAGCCGCCGAGTTGCGGCATGCGCATCGGCGTGATGCCAATGTGACCCTGCACCGGAATGCCGGCCCGGACGATCGCCTCGATGTTTGGCACGTGATACCTGTTGCCTTCGCACTTCATCACTTCGGCATTTGCCTCGTGCACGAAACGGCCGGCATTCTCCACAGCTTGTTCCTTAGAAACGTGAAAACTCCAGTACGGCATATCGACCATGCGCAGCCCATATTTCGAGCCGCGATCGATCGCCTTCGACATCATCATCACTTCGTCGAAGCTGACAGAAACCGTGCTCTTGTGGCCGAACAAAATCATGCCGCCGGTGTCGGAAACACATAGAATATCCATGCCGAGACGGTCGGCGATCACCGCCGTCCGGTAGTCATAAGCGGCGAGCTGAGTGATCGGCTCACCCTTTTTCATTTTTGCCATCAGCATAGGAATGGTGACTTTTTTTCTCTGCTGCGCGTCAGCCATGAAGTATTCCTCCAAAACCGGTTAATCACAGGGACCCAACGTGCCCCGAAGTGCTCTGCCCCACTCTGCGTTTCGTGTGCAAGGCATGGGGCGCTTTGGTGTAACCGTAGTCAAATACGCGCGGGCTATCGTATATTCGCCGTCGGCTATGAGGGCACTTTCGAGTGCAGAATGCCTTTGCCTGCGAGCCAAGGCATTCGGGGCCGGCGCTTTAACGTATCGTAGAACGGCAGCGGCGTTTGCCGGATTTTTCGAAATTGGCCGCACGGATCGTGCAAGGAAACCGGTTGGGCTGTCGATGCTGCAACGAATCCAAGGCCGAGCACCCCGCCCGCCATGACGCTGTTGCACGCAGATGTGATCGTCACAATTCCCGGATCGACTGGGCGTTCAAGCACGCCTAGCCTTGTCCACGGTACTGAAAGGCGGTCTGTTTCTGCTCGAAAGGATACTAATTTAAGCTTGGCTTTCTGTCGGTTCTGGTCACGGTGAAATTGCTGAAGCCCTGCCTCGTCCGGAGACACTGGCAGCCGGAATTCGTTGGCAAACAGCACGAACCCGGCTTCGATTCGTAGCGCATCAACCGCGATAAAGCCGGCTGGTTGCGAGTATCGAGTCAATTGAAGCCAGATCTGTCGCGCCTCATTCCGCGGTAGAATGATTTCGAACCCCGCCTCGCCCGTGTAACCCAGTCGTCCCACCATGCACCGGGCGCCGGCTAACTCCACATGCGCGAAATGAAAGTATCTGAGGCTGGCTATCGTATCGATCTTGCCGAGGGTCCGCAAACTGTCGAGCGTTCCAGGCCCTTGTACCGAGAACACGGCACGACTTTTTCCCACATCACTGGCCTCGACTTGCCCCGAAGCGCAAGCCATGAGGGCTGTTAAGTCCTCATGTCTTCCACTCATTACCTCGAAAGAGTCCGCGCCCGTTCGCCACACCGTTAGGTCAGCCAATGCCGCTCCGGATAAATCGGTCCGGACGGCATACGCGATTGCGCCATGAGCCAGCGTATCCAGAGGACGATGGACGTAAGCCTCGATGATCGACCGGGCGCCAGGGCCTTGCAAGCGCACGCATTCCAAAAACGAAAAATCAAACAACGCGCTCTCCTGACGGCAGGCGCGCACCTCACCAGCCGGATCGCCAAAATCGTTTTTTAGACTGGAGCGTTCAAACGCCATGACCAACGGTCACCGCATTAGTCTCAGGGCAACATCGCCTAGAATAAAAAGGCCGATGAGGACGAGTACGACGGACACGATCCGCCGGAGCGTCTCGCGCGCGAGACTATGCGCCAACCTTGCGCCGTACCATGAGCCGACTGTCAGCGATGCCGCCAAAATTGCTGCGAGCAAAAAGTCGACCTCGCCGTAGCGAACGTTGCCAATGGTCGCCGCAATTGCCACCGGCAGCTGGATGGCCTGACTCAGCCCTACTGCCGTGAGCACCGACAGCTGCATCGCAATCAGGATGGGCACAAGCACCATTGGTCCGCCGGTGCCACTCACTGACGACAGGAATCCTGTTAGCGCCCCGACACCCAGCAGCGTTATATTGGACACATTCCATTCGCCGGACCCGTTTGTAATTTGCCTCGTGCGCAGCGCATTTACACCGGAAAGGAATGTTAGCAACCCTAATCCAACTTCGAGCACACTTGGGACTACGACACTCACTGCCCATGCGCCAAGGAATGCCGTCGGGGCTGCGCCCACACACAACCACAGCGCCATGCCCCAATGAATAGATTTGTTGCGTGCAAAAACAAAACTCGCAACCAGACCGGACAGGACGTACGCGAGCATCGCTGCGGAAATTCCGATCTTGATCGGAACTCCACCGAGGAAGACTAATGCCGGCACAAGGATAACGCCCCCGATTCCGATACAGCCAATCATCACGCCCGAGAGAATACCAAGGCCCGCAATGCCCATCATTGCTGTAAAAGTCATCCCCCAACCCACTTCATTGCAATGACAGTCCGGAAAATCCGAGACAAAAGAATTTTATGCGGCACTGCACCTAATATGGGATCAATCTTGTTATGATGGTTCTTAAGTATCGCCTATTAAGATTTCAGCTATTATTATCCTGGTTTGATTTCGGTCGGTTTGGGCAATGTTTATCAGGCAATTTCGATATTTGGTAGCTGTAGCCGAGGAACGTCATTTTGGACGCGCCGCGCAGCGCTGCAATGTTACCCAGCCGTCCCTGTCCAGCGGTATCAAACAGCTTGAGCTTGAACTTGGCGTGCCGATCTTTTTGCGTGGCCGCGGCCAGCGTTTCCACGGTCTTACCGCCGAAGGTGAGCGAGTCGCTAACTGGTCACGCGGCGTTCTCGCCTACTGCGACGCGATGCGCAAAGAAGTCGCGATCATGAAAAAGGACCTAACCGGGAACCTTCGACTGGGTGCAATGCCCTCAATGTCGCCTGTGTTGCCGTCGGTGCTGAAGACCTTTCGTGACCGTTATCCGGGCGTTCGCGTCGATGTGCAATTTATCGGAATCGAGGCGATGAGGCTTGGCCTCAACAATTTCGAGCTTGATGTCGCGCTGACCTACCTTGATAAGGCCGACCTCGGACGCAAGAACACTTTGCCGATCTACACCGAACAGCTGAGCCTCTTGGTTCCGGATCGTCCGGAGTTTCTGAAGCGCAAGACGATCACGTGGCGCGAAGCCGCGCAAATGCCGCTCGCGATGCTGCGACCATCAATGCACGAACGACGATTCGTCGACCAAGTGTTCAAGAGTGTCGGCTGTTCGCCAGAGGCGCACGTGGAGTCGGAGTCGATCCTGCACCTGATGTTCCAGGTGCAGTTTACCGATCTGTGCACAATCATTCCGTCGCATTTTGCTCATGCACCAGGTCTTCATAGGGGAACGCGCGCTTTGCCGCTCGTCGACCCGGTCGTCAGTCAGGAAGTCGGATTATTCTGGGCGGAAGGCGAGATTGTTTTGCCTATGGCAAATGCATTCGTTTCCATCGTGCAAGAAGTTAATAAGTCCGGGAAATTACGAAAGCGTCTCGCCGGCGATCACATCGATTTTGAGCTCGCGGACATCACCAATAAGAAACTCAAGCGGGCCTGACATCAGCCACGCTTAATGAATTGCGCCACGGCGGCGGCAGGGTCAGCATCATTCGCTAATTCGGATGCCTTTAATACCCGGCGCTTTCCGCTGCCGCCCATAAAGAAATAAGGCTCGTCGAACTCGGCATCGCCCGGCGAGAAACCGGTCCCGAGGATTTGACGTCCTGGCACTTCGACGAGCATCAACGTTTGCGGCAGACAGACAACGTTACCATCGTTCGACAACACCGAAGACGCGACACAAAACCATGACAGCAATTGCCTTAGACCCGCCGCACAAGCACGCGGCGAATAGTCCTCGGCGTCGCCAGTGATCAGATTCTTGATCGTATATGGCAATGATTTCGAAAACTTGTCGCGATCCACTCCGCGATGTAACAACTCAACGAGAATCCAAGCTTCTACCTCGGCGGGAGAACGTTCTTCTGGATCGAGGATGTGCGCAGCCAGTTTTCCAGCCTCCTGAAACTGCATTTCCAGGCCGGGCAGGCGCATTTCAAGCGCAATATCGCGGTCGAAAGTCTTGGTGACGAAAGCTCCGTCGGCGCGGAAATTCAGCGCCATCCGATCCTCCGGTAAGTCGCCTGCAACGTAGCTATTGGCAATGCGCGCCAGCCACTGAATGAGGTTGAGTGTCTGTTCACGGGCCACAGCGAACATTTCCTTGTCATCGCTATGCGACGACCAGGGCGCGGGCCAGATCGAATGAGTGGGGAACTCAACTGAACTTGTCATAACGGATGTCCAAAGTCGGCACGCCGCCCACGATCAAAGCGCGGATAGCACCGTCGACCATGATCGGTGGACCAGCGACATAAGCAATCATATTGCAATATCGGTCTTCTATTGCTCGCGCTGCGACTTCATGCACCATCCCACTCGCGAGTTTCAGGGACGGATGGTCCGGATGAGCCGGCGTCGTCGCCGTTTCATCAGAAAGCGCAATCGTGACCTCCAGATTGCCACGGGACGCCGCCACGTAACCTGACAGTGCCTCAAGGTAAAACGCATCGGCTAGCGTCCTCACCCCAAAAAAAACCGCGCCCTTATACTTGCTGAAGTGATCTGCACGCGTTGCGTGTTCGAGAATCGACATCATTCCGGCAATGCCTGAACCGCCGGCGATGCAGACGATGTTCTTTCCCTCTTCCGGACGGAATATGCAGCGGCCCAACGGACCGAACACCTCGACCGGCAGGTCAACGTTTTCACGCGTAAACAGCCAGTCACTAAAACCGCCACTAGGCTTGCGCTTCAGGACAAACGCAATCCGAGCAGCAGCTCTGTCAAAATTCACCATCGAATAGGCGCGGCCCCCGGACAGCTCGTCAGTCTCCAAAACGACGAACTGTCCCGCCTCGAAATCCATTGGATCCGAAAGATGTAGGTCGAAATGTACCACGTCGCTCGTCAGCTTACGGATGTTGCGAATGACACCGCGACGCAACGCAGGCCGGTTTTCGTCTCGCGTCGAAATTTCGGATGGTACGCGAAGCACACAGTCGGAGCGCGCACGCGTTTGGCACATCAAGACGTCGCCTTTTTCAGGCTTCAACTTTTTGCCGCCAGGCGCATCTTTCCAGCGCACCTCTACGTCCCCGCTTATAACGCGAGCGCGGCAGGTACCGCAGCTTCCAGTCGCACACTCATACGGCAGATTGACGCCTTGACGCAGACCGGCATTGAGGATCGTTTCCTTTGCACCGCAATAGAAGGCGCGCCTGCCGCTTTTGCTTTCTACCGTTATCTTCATCCGCACAACAATGGTTTACTTGAAGAAGTCGTCGTCCTCTTCTTCTGCGTCCTCAAATTCGTAGATTAGCTCTTCCTCGATATTCGCGAGAACCGAACCGTCCTCTTGTTTGACCTTATATGTCTTGAGTGGTTTCTCCGTCTCACCTTTCATCTCGAGCGTTTTGAGATCCCATGCCCAAAGGTGTTTCGTACAGGTAAGAACGCATCGCACTATTACGCCGGATTCTTCCAGCGGCTCTTCCATGTGCGGACAGATCGGCGGGATGGCGCGATACCCCTCGCCGTAATTCACAAGCAAGATAGGAATGCCGTCTACGTCAAACTTCTTGACCGTGTTTTCGGCAACTTCGTCCGCGCCGCAGATGCGTTTCCACGCCATTTTTTGCTTCTTTAGCCTTGCGCCGGTCACGAACTAGATCGGCCAATGCGAACCCTTGTCCAGCCTGCGGTTTTCGATACGAACCTCACGGCTCAAGAATGCTGCCCTGTTGTTTTCGATCTTAAACGTGTCGTGATACTTGCCAACAAGGAAAAGGCGGCTTTCACCGGCGTCGATGTGTGAGTTAATTCCGTCGAGCAGATTCTGATAGACGATAACCGAACTGACAGCCCTGGCGGTCTGATCCCCACTGACATCAACCGTGTAAACAGATGTGTGCCGCGTCAATGGTGAGTGATCAGTGTTGTGCTTGGGCAGAAGCTTGATCATGCTCTCGAGTCCCTTTCGGTCGAGTGCAAGATACGTGAGGTCCTTGTTGATTTCGGGACTCCAGGCCCGAATTGCGTAACGAAAAGCGGGGTCGCAATGTTCGAGCCAACCATTCCAATCCTGCGCGTCGAGTAAAATCGTCGAGCGATAGATAGTCTCCCGGACTAGAGAATGCGCGTCCACTACCATTCACCACTAGGCTGAAACGCCATTTGCTAAGGCGCACCCGAATCGTGGCCGCTTTAACTTTTCCCTATTCAGCGGCAACCGACATCGGTTCGTTAAAAGGTTGCTCCGGCTTGCTCGGCATCCGGTTCATCCAACGGCCCCACTCTGCGTAATAGTGGCGCATTCCATTCTCGTCGTGGATCGTCTGGTTCTCGTGGCGGCCATGTAAGATGCGGCGCGGTTCGGAACCGGTGCACATGGTCGTGCCTTGGCCTTGCACACCGAGCAGATCTTCGTGGAGGTTACGTCCAAATGGACCCCAGATCGAATTGTGATGGTTGACGCGAGTCTGACGCTCTTCTGGTGTGTCACGCTTGAGCCCGAGCCCGCGGAATTCGATCATCACTTGATTGGGTCCGAGCGGCGTCACGATATCAGAACGAAGGGCTGAACCGCGCAGGTTGAAGTTCATGCCCGGGAACATGTCGATCATGTACCACTGGTTAGGCGGCAAGTGAGGAAACGACAAAGCAGCGCGGCTGTCGAAGCCCTCGTACTTCTCATAATTCACCTCGAATGTGCCTACCACAACATGACCGTGCTCGAACGCTTCATTCTTGCGCGCGAAATATGCGTCGTTAAAGCCGGTGACCCGGTTATGGTAATGCATGAAGTCGTGATAAAATTCGCAATTCGTGTCGTGCCAAAGCTTGTAGTTCGCGTTCACTATCGCCTTATGATAGTGGAACACTTCAAGCGGTTCTGCGTCGAGTGACTTGCGCAGGCATTCGAACGCAGGTGTGGCCCAATCGTCCAGTGACACTTTGGGATTGTCGTCGAGATTGACCCACACGAATCCGCCGAACTTCACTTCGCAGCGCAGGCGGCGCAATCCGACATCTTCTTTGCACAAGCGCTCCTGGAACCCTTCCTTCTCGCGACTGATATATACACAGTTGCCGCGCAAGTCGTACTGCCAGGCGTGAAACATGCAGGTTATGCGCTTCGGGTTGCCCGAAGGCTGCCCTTCGAGGAAGCTGCCGGACGGACGACGCTCAATAATCATTCCGCGATGCGGACAGACGTTGAGGAACGCGCGGACTTCATTGTCAGGACCGCGACAGACGATGATCGGCTCGCGCGCAATCGAGCTCGTACGGAAATCGTAAGCGTTGGGCAGCTCGGACTCGTGGCAGACCGGGATCCAAGCCTTCTTGAAAATTTTCTCCAGCTCTTCCTCAAAGATCTGAGGGTCCGAATAAATCCGGCTGTCGACCCACTCGTTCTGCTTCAAAGCTGGTTCCGCCGTCCATTGACGATGATTTTTCGCTGCCACGGGGTTGCTCCTGCGAAAAGGTAGCGGACTGGGCCCGCGAGTCCGCGATTTGACACATAATATCAGTTCGCGCGGCAGTATCGCCAGACGCTCGAAATCGAAACTTCTTATCTTACGATAGATTGAGTAATGGCTAATAGTCGCAGACGGCTGGCAAATGGCCCAAAAAACGGGGCTCTTTCGCGCGGAGCCGACCAAAAACCCCTCTACAAAGTTAAAGACCAGTTATAGTGTGCCTCTATTGGTCCATTAGGAGGAACAATTTTCTCGCAAATAAATCATGCTGGATGCTGGTCTCGGAATCCATAACCATGGGCAGAAGACAACAAAATGAGTTTCTTAGGCATTCCGGCGACACAATGACATCGACAGGTCCGCGAACCCGCCCACAGATGCCCGAAGATAATCGACTTAAACTTAGTTGGATATTGAAGATCGAAAAATGGCACGAGGAAAGACGGCCAATGAAATCAAAACG
>Ga0126383_10002436_pt1 | contig 12003 bp, 9 predicted proteins | sample PanSoiMetPlot_35_FD_96882 | JGI IMG/M metagenome (GOLD analysis project Ga0126383, IMG submission 96882) | Tropical forest soil microbial communities from Panama - MetaG Plot_35 | ecosystem: Environmental > Terrestrial > Soil > Tropical forest > Bulk soil | place: Panama | collected 2016-02-17
AGGCTGAAGTCTCGGCCTCCTCGAAAGCCTCGACTGACCACGGCCGATCCTGCCGAGTCACCCTGTCCGCTGAGGTGTGGGCCCGACTTGGCTCAAGTAGTGCGCACCCGCGGGGCGGCAGACGCGGTCGAAGGGCTCATACAGGTCGTCAGCGGCGGTGATGGTGCGGGGCCTAGCCTGGCTCTCGATGGCGCGGTGGCGGCGAGCGGGTTAGACGACTGCGTTGTGCCGTGCGGCCTCCCGGAACCACTGGGCGCTGAGCTTGGGGGTGCGCTCCAGGGTGTCGAAGTTGACGTAGATCAGCCCGAACCGGTCGCCGAAGCCGTTCACCCACTCGAAGTTGTCCTGCGAGCTCCAGTGGAAGTACCCGTCCACGGGCACACCCTCGGACGTCGCCCGCTGCAGCTGCTCCAGGCAGCCGCGCAGGAACATCACCCGGTCCGAGTCGTAAACCTTGCCGTCGCTGGAGACGACGTCTGCCGCGGCGCAGCCGTTCTCGGTGATGAAGATCGACTGGGCACCCCACAGCGACTGCACCTGCCGCGGTGCCCAGTACATGACCTCCGGGGCGAAGATGTGCCAGGAGGCCTGCATCTTCGGGTGGGAGGCGTTGAACGGGACCACGCGGTACCCGGGCGGCTCGCCGGAGGGCTGAACATAGACGTGTGGCCGGTACACGTTGATCCCGGCGAAGTCGAGGGGAGAGGCGATCGTCTTCAGCTCATCGTCGGTGAACGCCGGGGCGTCAGCACCGGCTTGCTCGAGGTAGGCGTCGGTGTAGCGGCCTTCAAGCATGACGGTCAGGAAATCGGCGTTCAGCTCGCGGGTCGCCGTCTCCGCCGCCGCGACGTACTCGGGCGTGTCGACGGCCGGGACCGCCCAGCGCCCGTTCTCGGCGAACCCGACCTTCGCATCCGCCGGGCCGCGGGCACGGATCGCCTGGACGGCAAGGCCGTGACCGAGCACCGCGTGGTGGCGGACCTGGTTCAGCTCTCCATCCGGAAACTCCACGCCGGGCGCCCCACCGAGATGGATGGTCTGCCCGCCCGCCATCGGCACGTCCAACCCCTGGTAACCGGACTCCACGAAGGTGCGAAACTCGTTGATCGTGAAGAAGTGCTTCACCCGGTCACCGAGCCGCCCGGCCACGTACCCGGCATACTCGGCGAACGCCTTCGCCGTTTCGGCCGAGCGCCAGCCGCCGTACCGGTCCTGGAGCGCCAGCGGCAGGTCCCAGTGATAGAGCGTGGCGAACGGCTCGATCCCCGCCGAGCGCAGCTCGTCGACGAGCCGCGAATAGAAGTCAAGCCCCGCCGGGTTCGGCGTGCCGCTGCCATCGGGGAAGATCCGCGGCCAGGAGATCGAGAACCGGTACGCAGTCGCGCCCATCGACTTCATCAGCGCCACGTCTTCGGCGTACCGGTGATAGTGGTCGTTGGCCACATCACCGGTGTCGTTGTTCTTGATCTTCCCGGGCGTGTGGGCGAACCGGTCCCAGATCGACTCGCCCTTGCCGTCTTCGTTCCACGCGCCCTCGACCTGGTACGCCGCCGTCGCCACTCCCCAGTAGAACCCCTCAGGGAACCGGCGGCTGACAGAAGCAGGCGCTGCGGCGGTACTCGCGTTCACCTCGGTAGCCCCCCACGACGGCACCGATACCAAACTGGCAGCTCCATACTCCGCTGCAGCAGGCGCGCCGCACCCACTCCCAGCGGGTGATTCGCTACCGTAGAGCAGGACGCCGCGGGGCCACGTTCGGGCCATACGCCTGAGACCGATGTCTGCCGGTGCCGAACAGGTCGCGATGCCCGGCGACGAGGCAAACGTTGCCCGACGCGCACTAGCTCCAAGCACATGGCGTAGCTCTTCACGCGCGTGGCCCTGACGGGCCCGGACTTGGCGACGACTTCGGCCTATCCAGCCAGCACCCCGGGTTCCGGGATGATCTTCTTAGCACTGGGTCACGCGTGCCACGCACGTGCCATACGCCGGGAGATGGCTGACAGCAACGATGACAGCAACCGCAGCAGCCAATGGCTAACAGCAGCGACCGGCGACGACCCGGAGCGCTCGCATGATGGGGCGCCAACTGGGCGTACGCCACGCCTGAAAAGCGGAAGGTCGGTGGTTCGACCCCGCCCCTGACCACCTCTGATCTGCGGCAATGCCTGTATTTCTTGGTGCTCATGACAGCAACGTCGTAGTGCGCCAGCGGCGGACTGTCAGTTACCGGATAGGATCACGCGGACATCACCGGACAGGCTGAAGTCTCGGCCTCCTCGAAAGCCTCGACTGACCACGGCCGATCCTGCCGAGTCACCCTGTCTGCTGCGGTGTGGGCGAGCGATTGCGGACACCTCAGGCAGCGGCAGGTGTTGAGGACGTCGCTCGCGCGCTCGCATCAGGCCGTTTACCCGGTGTCCGCAGGGTGCACGTTTCCAAGACGGGCGCATTACTCTTGTAGGTACCGGATGGGCGCCATTGGTGTAGCGATATCCAAAGGCCGAGTGCGCCCATCCGGCGCTGAATATGTGGTAGCTAGCCGACCTGATTCAGCCGGTCACCGGTTATGAGGCCCGGTAGAACGTGTTGAACGCGGTGCCGCCCGGCCAGAACCCCCCGGTTGCGATCTCGACCGTGCCGCGGCCGTTCACGCGCTGGTATGCCTGCGGGTGCCAGCCGCCGAGGGCCGTTCCGTCGATGAGGCAGTTTTTGAACGTCAGCTTCCCGAAGTTCGGCACGCCGAGGCGAGCCCCGCTGCTGCTGTACCATGCGTCGTCGCCGATCCAGGCGGCGTTGGCGCTCGCGCCCGCCCCGGTGATCGTCGTCGCGACGCTGACGTTTTTGGTCACGTCCGTGACCTGGACCGTGATGCCCGAGGTGGTCACGCTCGCGGACAGGTTGATGGCGTCACCCGCGGAGAGGCGCGTGCTGGTGTAGTCGGCCTCGGCCCCGTTGGCGACCAGGAACGGGAAGTAAACGGCCTTCCCGTTTGCGCACCCGATGGACACACCTGCGACCGAGGCGGTTTTGAAGTTATTCGCCGCCACGCCCGCGTCGGGTGCAATGGCGCGACCCGCGGTCGTGCAGGACAGCGTGGGCACGGTGAAGCTTGCCGCCGACGAGGTCGCCGATCCGGCCGTGACCGGGGTCTGGTACCCGGCGAACGAGCGGTTGCTGGTGGGCGCGGCGGTGATCCGGCCAATCGCGTGGGAGCCGGTACCCGGGTCGGCGTAACGGGAACCAGGACCGTGGGTGCCTGGGCCATGGATGCTGGCGGACGCTGCGCCCGCCGTCATCAGCCCAGACAGTGCTAGCCCGCCAACAGCGGTGGCCGCGGCGAGCATGCGAATAGCGTGTGGCATGGTAACAATTCCTCCCCTGTGAGGGTCCGCATTGGGCCGTGCGGAAACGGCATCCCCGGCCTTCGGCATCAGCGTTCCATGGCCCGTGTGACTGATCAGGGACCAAGGACACCCATGGCCGGGGCCGAAGGTCCTTATCTGGGTCCCTGGCGGTCGCCCGATCACGCTGACCGCTCGCGAGCACTGCCCAGCGGACCAGGGCCGTTGAAGCGGCCTGGGCCAGCGGCAGCACGATCATCATTCCGATGACCAGCGCCAGCTAACAGGCTGGCTGTGCGCCAATGGCTGGATGTTTGCATCCCCGGCCTCCTTCGCGCCGCGGGGGCCATCCCCCGAATGGCATGACCGTAAGGCCTGGCCGCTGGCCAGGCCTTTTGACGGCGAACGCTTGCTGGTCGTGGGTGCTGTCGGTGTAGTCGCCACCCGCGCTGCGGCACGGCAAATCAGGGCCACGCATCGCACCCCCCCACCTTCCAGGCAGATACTGCTGGCGGCGCGGGTGACCATGGCTCAACCAGGCAGCACTTGCCCGGCCCCGGTGGGAGCGTTGCGCAGAAAGTCTGGGATAACCCGCCCCTTTGGGGAGAGCATGGCACGCAGATCAGGTCACCGTCAAAGTTCAGACCTGCAAGCTTGTCCTGGCTTTACCTGACTTGTACCTTGGCTGGCACCAGGAACCTCGTGCCACGACCTTTCTCGGCTCTGAGTGGCCGATCCGTCAGCACGTCCACCCCGCTTTGGCGGTATCCGCCTGGCCAAGCTCTCGGACGCGCCCAATGGAGCGGCCCGAGCGCGCCCGCTACGTGCCCGAACAGAGAAGTCACTACAATCAGTCACGGTTTCTCACGGACAGCATGTCAGGACACTCGCAGCCCAGCGAATCCGCGGGTGCCAGCGATACAGCGTCACCGGATTCCCAACCTGACAGTGCGGGTTGATCCCCGCCATCCACTTGGGATTGACAGCCGTCAGACCTCGGCGACTAATTCCGAGTTCACGTCCACCGGAGTGGTGTATGGGGTAGCTGATCCGGCTGTGACTGATCTGCCGGTGCAGGGCGTGTCGGCGTGACCTGAGACGGCCACCTCGTGATCCTTCGAAGTGCTCACTACGAGACGAAGGAGAACGAAGTGGCCGCAGGTGACATTGTGCCGGTTCCCGGCGCGCGGTTTGAGGAGACACTGGCATCGGCGAGCCCGGATCTACTCCGGGAGATGATCAGGGGCTTTGCGCAGCGGATGATGGATGCCGAGGTGGAGGAGTTGTGCGGGGCGGGCTATGGGGAGGTGAGCCCGGGCCGGCTGAACTCCCGTAACGGGTACCGGCGGCGGGAGTGGGATACCCGGGCCGGGACGGTCGAGCTGGCGATCCCCAAGCTGCGGGCCGGCTCGTATTACCCGGAGTGGCTGCTGGAGCGGCGCCGCCGCGCGGAGCGGGCGCTGGCCACCGTGGTCGCGACGTCGTACCTGCTGGGTGTGTCGACGCGGCGGGTGGAGAAGCTCGCCGAGTCGCTCGGGGTGACCAAGCTGAGTAAGTCGCAGGTGTCGGTGATGGCCGCCGAGCTGGATGAGATGGTCACCAGCTTCCGGTCCCGGCCGCTGGACGCCGGGCCCTATGCCTTCGTCTGGATCGACGCCCTCACCCAGAAGGTCCGCGAGGGCGGCCGCACGGTCAACGTGCACGCGCTGATCGCCACCGGCGTCAACGCCGATGGCCACCGGGAGATCCTCGGCCTGGACGTCACCAGCTCCGAAGACGGCGCCGGGTGGCTGGCGTTCCTGCGCGGCCTGGCCGCCCGCGGCCTGTCCGGCGTCCAGCTGGTCACCAGCGACGCCCACCCCGGGCTGATCGATGCGATCGCCTCGGTGCTGCCCGGCGCGTCCTGGCAGCGCTGCCGGGCGCACTACGCCCGCAACCTGGCCACCAAGGTCCCCAAGTCCGCCCAGCCCTGGGTATCCACGCTGGTCCGCACCATCTTCGAGCAGCCCGACGCCGCCTCCGTCCGCGCCCAGCACGCCCAGGTCGTCGCCGCCTTGGAGGCCAAGTTCCCGGCCGCCGCCGCCCACCTCGACGACGCCCGCGACGACATCCTGGCCTTCACCACCTTCCCCCGGGAGATCTGGCGCCAGATCTGGTCCAACAATCCACAAGAGCGCCTGAATAAAGAGGTCAGGCGCCGGACCGATGTCGTGGGAATCTTCCCTTCCCGTGAGGCCATCATCCGCCTCGTCGGCGCCGTCTTGGCCGAGCAGAACGACGAATGGACCGAAGCGCGCCGCTACATGGGCCTGGAGATCCTCGCCGCCTGCAGAAAATCAGCCGCCACAGCCGAAACTAATGGGAGCGACGTGACAATTGAGGCTATTGGTGCTTAAATAGAAACCGATCACGAGGTGGTCTTCTCATACACCACCTCCGGCGACGTGGCCAATTCCGAGATGATCTTCTTACGCCGGGTCATGCATGCCACGCACGTGCCATACGCCGGGAGATGGCCGACAGCAACGGTGACAGCAACAGCAGCAGCCAATGGCTAATAGCAACGACCGGCGACGACCCCGCAGCGCTCTCATGATCGGGGGTCAACTTGGCGTACGCCACGCCTGAAAAGCGGAAAGTCGGCACTTCGGCCTGGGAGCTGCTGCCGAACGCCTCCAGTCCACGGCGTGCCATTCCCTGACGTAGACGTGGGCCATCGTCATCAAAATGCAACCTCGGCTTGCCAGGGTAGTTACTGCTGGTGTGATTTCCCAGCTCGTGAGCGACGTCAGGCTTGTTGGAGTGAGCCATCCAGTCCCGGCAGCCAGAGCTGGCATTAGTCATGCCTAACGGCCAATGGCCCTGTTGGCCCAGCGGACTATCGGGTAGTGTTGGTCATGCCTTTATGGGGTGTCATGAGACGTGCCATTGGGACTGCATTGGCGGCCAGCGGCCTGTTCGTACTTGGTGCCTGTGGATCGGGGGGTGTAACGCCCACTGTCGCGGTGACGACGACGGCCTCGGTGACCGCGACACCCTCAGTGGCTTCCAGCACGGCGAGCGCAAGCCCGGTAGTCAAGAAACGCACCATCACCAAGCGGCAGGCGATTCCGTTTACGACCAGGAGAGCCCACGATCCTACGCTTGCCAAGGGCACCACCAGGGTAAGAACTCGCGGCGTCAAAGGGGTAAAGATCCTCACCTACGAGGCGACCCTCACCAACGGTGTGGAGACAAGCAGGAAGGTGATCAGTAAGGCGGTCGTCAAGGCGCCTATCACCCGGGTCATCGTGATCGGAACAAAGGAAGCCCCACAATGTGACCCGAACTACAGCGGCGCCTGTGTGCCGATCGCTAGCGACGTCGACTGTGCAGGCGGTAGCGGCGATGGCCCGGCTTACGTGCAAGGCCCCGTCCGCGTGGTCGGAACAGACATCTACGGGCTCGACCGCGACGGCGACGGTATCGGTTGCGACAGCTGAGCAATTGCCCGGCGGGCGTGATCGGCCACCTGCTGTGCAGAGAAGATCACGTTTTTCCAGGTGTCCCCGAGATGTCCCCGAACCGCCATCAACAGCCAACGATCGCCAGCAACAGCAACCTGTGAACCTGAAGCTGGCCCGAGGTTTGAGCCTGCGAGCAACGCATGAGAACACGCTCGTAATGCGTAGGTCATCAGTTCGATTCCGATGGGCGGCTCTGGTCAGAGGCGGATTTCGTTAGTGAGCTCAGAGTTCGTGGCCCGGCCAGGTCGGGCCTCGCGAAACTGCGTTCGCCGCGTCCCAGCCCCGTAGTAGCAGGAGCAACCGCCGCCACAAGGAAAAGGGCTGGGCATGCCATTCCCGCGGCCGGGCTTCATTGAACAGCCAATCTATGTCGCCAGCCAGGTCTTTACGGCGCAGCCACAGGCGGACCTGGCTCATCGGCTTCCACCTGTTCCCGTTGTAAGCGTAGAACTGGCCGCATGAGCACAGGCGGATGCAGGTCTGGCCCTTCTTGGGAGCACCGCCGACGCCGCAAGCGTAGCCGTGCTTGCCACCGAATCTCCGCAGCAAGTCGGCGTCGGCTTCCAGGACAACCCTGGGCGGGGGTGGCAGGATGTGGATCCCGCGCTCATGGCCGCCCATACTCCCGAGCACGCTGTCAAGGGTACGCCGACGGGGTAACGATCAAGAAAATTCGGGGGTAAGCTACAGCCTTCACCCGCCGGGCTGCTATAGGACCCCCCGGACCTGCCCCAACGCGAAGCGATCGGGCCACGGGCCATTAGCGGGCGATTAGCCGGGGTGTCGCAGGGTCTGTGACGGTCACTAGCGGTGCGTCGACTGTCCAGGTCAGGGCGGTCAGAGGCCCGGATCGGTCGGTTTCCCAAGCTGATAGTGCGGGTTCGAGATGTGAGGCCAGCCCTCGCCGCCACCGGCCGTAGGCGCAGCTCGGCACGCGGCCCTGTTTTGCGGGGTAAGGCTGCCCGCCGGCCATTGACGCTGGCCGCATTTGCCTGCCAAGCTCACCGCGAGGGGTGACCTTCAGGCTTGCCGGCCAAGGCGCCCAATTGCGGGTAACTGCTGCACGCCTGAGCCACGGTTACCCGCAAGCCAGCGGCATCCGTCCTGTAAATAGGGGGTAGCGATGCGCAGTCTGATTCGCCGGGCCGCGGTGGTGGCCGGTATCGCGGTGGGGATGGCGGCAGGCATGGTGCCGGCTCTTCCTGCCTGGGCCGGGTCAGTCACCGGCCCGGCCGCCAATGGCACCTATCTGGCTCTGGGGGACTCGGTGGCGTTCGGCTTTGTGCCGCGCCAGGCGGTGCCGCCGCCGAACTACCGGTCCGCCCACTCCTTTGTCGCCTACCCCGAGGACGTGGCTCAGGCGCTGCGTATCCGGGTGTGGAACGCCTCCTGCCCAGGCGAGACGACGGCCAGCATGCTCACGGTCGGGGTGCTGAGCAACGGCTGCGAGAACAGCCCGGGCTCACCTGTCGGCTACAGCACCCAGTTCCCGTTGCACGTCCAATACCAGGGCACCCAGATGGCGTATGCCCTGAAGTACCTGGCCGTGCACCGTCACACCCAGCTGGTGACGATCGACATCGGCGCCAACGACGCGTTCCTCTGCCAGGAAACGACGGCAGACCACTGCACCTCCCCGGCCGAGCTTGCGGCCCTGGTGCAGGAGATTCAGGCGAACCTGACGGCCATCTACACCCAGATCCGTGCTGTCGCCCACTACCAGGGTCTCTTGGTCGCGCTGACCTACTACTCGCTGAACTATAGCGATCCGGTCCAGGTGGCCCAGGTTAAGCTGCTCAACGCGCTGATCGCGGGGGTCACCGAGGCCTTCGGCGGGAAGGTCGCCGACGGCTTCGCCGCCTTCGAAGGGCCGTCGGCGGCCTTCGGGGGCTCTCCATGCTCGGCAGGACTGCTTATCAAGCTTCCCGACGGGACCTGCAACATCCACCCCTCGCCTGCCGGGCACCTGTTGCTGGCCCAGGCCATCGAGAACGTTGTAGGAACCCTCCCGCCAAAGTAACCAGCCCCTAGAAGATGTCCGCGGGGCACCAGCGGTGCGCCCCCCGCTTCGAGAACCAGGCCGGATTCCAATGCCGTTACCGCGGCGGATACGTCGCCCTTGGGCGGAGCCCCCCGATCAGGACCGAGTCCAGATCTCGGTCCCACAATGACTGTGGAGTTGTCAAGTTGCCAACGGGAGGAGCACGAGGGACGGCGGGTAACGGTGCGACCATGCCCAATGCGTGCCCAAATAGCCGCAGGACTTGACGTTCGCGCAGGTCAGAACGGTTCCGCCAGAGGCCAGTAAAATCGTCGGCTAAGCCTACCCAGGTTCGAACCCTGGACCTGCCACCACCTGCGAAAACGGCCCGCGACCGGGGTATTCTCCAGGCTCGCGGGCCGTCGTGCGTTGTGTCATCCTCGGTCATCATTGGTCAGGAGACACCGCTGCACCACGGTGGTTACGGACATATACCGGACGGATTCGGGGCTGGAGGAGCGGTTCACCGAACCGCTTGCTTCGTGCTTCGCGATCACTAGGTGCACACCCATCTCCGCGAAGCGTGGCACTCCGCGGTCGATGACCAGTTCTGCCTGGGGTCCGCCACCGGGTTCCTCTCCCTGGCACCTCAAACTTCGCCGCTGGCCCGGCCGGGCTCGTCGGCACCTGTGGGTGCCGAAAACCTATGCCACCAGGCGATATTCGTGGATGACGCCCCCCATGCGGTCATGCCGCCGGACCCGGAAATGATCCAAGTCGGTGACATCATCTGGCAGAGGCCGCAGTGGCGCGGCCTGATCCAGGGCGCGGTGCGGCCGGTGCGAATTGTAGAAGTCCTCGTACTCCCGCAGCACCATCATCAGGTGGCGCAGGTTCCAGATCAGTGTCCGGTCCAGCAGCTCACGTCGGCAGCTGCCAATCCACCGCTCCATGATCGAATTCATCCGCGGCACCTGAACGGCGGAGCGGACGACCCGGATCCCGGCCGCCTGAAACACGGCATCGAACGCTTGCGTGAAGCTGGCATCCCGGTCATGCAGGACGAACCTCGTTCGTACCCCGGCATCCCCCAGGTCCATGAGCAGGTTCCGGGCCTGCTGGACGACCCAGGACTGGACCGGGTGCTCCGTGGCGCCCAGGACCCGGACGCGTCGGCTGCCATGCTCGATCACCGCAAGGACGTACACCTTCGCGCCATTGAGTAGGTCAGCGGTGAACAAGTCCAGCGCCAGGATCCCCTGCGCCTGCGACTGCAGGAACTCCGCCCACCCAGGACCGTCCCGGCGGGGCGCCGGGTCGATCCCGGCGTCCCTGAGGATCCGCCACACTGTCGACGGCGCCACCCTGATGCCGAGCACCGCGAGCTCGCCATGGACGCGGCGGTAACCCCACGACTCATTCTCACGCGCCAGCCGCAGCACCACCGACCGAACATTACGGCGCACTGGCGGCCGACCAGAGCGGCCGCGGCGCGACAGCCGCGCCCAGCGGCGACGGACGATGTCACGATGCCACCGCAAGATCGTCCCAGGAGTGACGATCAGCCGCATCGCTGCCAGCCCGCCGGCCGGCAGCGTCCCGGCGAGCAACGCCAGCCACGCCCGGTCCGGCCATGTCAACCGCGAATGAGCCCTCGGCCGCTCGCGCAGGGCCACTGCGAGCTGATGGCGCAGCATCAGGATCTCGGCGTCCTTCCACCACGCCTCCCGCCGCGACAGGCCCAGCACAGCCACGGCCCGGGTCACGACGAGGAACATCAGCTTCAAACCCACAAGTCGAAGATCATTGCACGCCGGCCCGCCCGAGACCTGCCCGCCGGGTACCGTTCGCACCGACGGCGTCCGCAAAGCATCAGCCCAGGTGGCGCAGGTTTTCGGCACTCACAGGGTTGAGGCAAGATCGCGGTTCGTGTGTGTCCGTCTGCTGTACTTGGTCATGGTCCGGGTGTTCGGCTGGCTGGTCCTGCCGGGCCGCAGCCAGGCGTCCAAGGACGCGGAGATCATGGTGTTGCGGCATGAGGTGATGGTGCTCCGCCGCCAGGTGGCCCGGCCCCTGCCGGACTGGGCCGACCGCGCGATCCTGACGGCGCTTGCCCGGCTGCTGCCGGCCGCGCTGCGGGCAGTCGGCTGGTTACGCCGGGAACCCTGCTGGCCTGGCACCGCCGTCTGATTACCCGCAAGTGGACCACGCTAGTCGGCCGGGCCGCCCTGAGGCCAGCCAGGAGATCCGCGATCTGGTGCCGCGGATGGCGGGGGAGAACCCGCGTGGAGATACCGCCGGGTGCACGGCGAGCTGACCTGCCGCGGTCATCATGTGAGCGAGGCGACTGTCTGGCGGATCCTCCGTGCCCGGCGCTACCGGCCCGCTCCGTACGGCCTGGACACCTCCTGGCGCACTTTCCTGCGTGCCCAGGCCGAGGGCCTGCTGGCCTGCGACTTCTTCACCGTGGACACGATCTTCCTCCGGCGCCTGTACGTGCTGTTCGTCATGGAGATAGCGACCCGGCGGGTGCACATCCTCGGAGTGACCCAGCATCCAGACGGAGCATGGACTGCCCAGCAGGCCCGCAACCTGGTCTTGGACCTTGCCGGCCGGATCGGCTCGTTCCGGTTTCTCAACCGTGACGCCAAGTTCACGGCCGCGTTCGATGATGTCTTCGCCAGCGAGGGCGTACGGGTGGTGAAATCCCCGCCACGGGCGCCCCGGGCGAACTGTTATGCCGAACGCTGGGTGCGGATCGTCCGGGCCGAGTGCACTGACCGGATGCCGATCTACGGCGAAGCCCATCTGCGGGTAGTGCTGCGGGCCTACGCCGGGCACTACAACGGCCACCGCCCGCACCAGTCCCGGCGGCAGCGGCCACCCGATCATGACGAGATGGTGGTCGTGCCGCTGGATGCGCCGGTGCAGCGCCGGTGGGTACTCGGCAGCGTGATCAACGAGTACCACCGGGCCGCGTAAGCGCGTCACCAAACCCCGCAGGTCAGACCAGGTCACGACATTTTGAAGCGGTAACACGGTCCGGAGTCCTGCCGCCTCAAAGCCAAGGCGCGAAGGCTACCTACCGCGCCTGCGCTTGGACCGGCTGGCCTTGCCGACTCGCTGGACACGTTGGATCTTCGGCCCGCCGTCCGCCAGACGTTCTTTGCGG
>Ga0126383_10002439_pt1 | contig 11991 bp, 12 predicted proteins | sample PanSoiMetPlot_35_FD_96882 | JGI IMG/M metagenome (GOLD analysis project Ga0126383, IMG submission 96882) | Tropical forest soil microbial communities from Panama - MetaG Plot_35 | ecosystem: Environmental > Terrestrial > Soil > Tropical forest > Bulk soil | place: Panama | collected 2016-02-17
ATGTGAACTGGAAAGACTTCCTGTGGAGCTCTGCGAGGACATGGGAAGAGGTTTGGTGGGTCGGAAGAAGACTTTGGATGCGGAAAGACCGCATCGTGAAGAGATGGGGTGACAAGATCCTGGCTGCGCTACAGGACGCCGACCAGCGTTCCGAGACGAATCTGGACAATCTTCCCAAGAATTTCAGGAAGGGGAAGTTTGAGCTCTTCGAAATCTGGTGCAAAATCACGAACAAGGTGTATATCATCTGTCGTGATATCATCATTGAGGAGAAAAACGACCCGCTGGAGCTGAACGACTTCTTCCCGTGCCCGCAGGCGCTTCTGGCGACTCACACGACCAACGAGTGGATGCCAAGAAGTGACTATGTGATGATTCAGGACCAATACGACGAGCTTGACGAGCTCACGACGAGAGTCTACCTCCTGGAAAAGGCGATTCGCTGCGTTGGCGTTTACGACTCTACTTCTGCCGAGTTGAAACACCTTCTTTCGAGTGCTCGAGAGAACGAAATGATCGGTGTGACCAACTGGGGCAACCTCGTTGAGAAGGGAGGAATGAAAGGAGTCGTGGATTGGTTCCCTCTGGAGGTTTTGGCAGCGACCTTGGACAAGCTGCGGCAGCAGAAGGTCGAAAAAGTACAGGAAATCTACGAATTAACGGGAATTTCGGACATAATGCGCGGCGCGACGGAGCCGCGCGAGACTGCCGCGGCCCAGAAGCTCAAAGCGCAATACTCGAGCGTCCGTTTGCAGTACGCGGAGCAAGAAGTTGCCATTTTCGTCCGAGATGTGCTTCGGTTGAAGGCAGAAATCATCTGTAGGCACTTCGAACCCGAAATTATCATCAAACAGTCGGGAATTATGTCAACTCCCGACGCGCAGCTCGCTCCACAGGCTGTTCAGCTCCTAAAAGACACTGATATCAACGAATATCGCATCGATGTGAGCGAAGAATCGCTTGCTTTGCCCGATTATAACCAAGAAAGAGACACTCGGGTGGAGTATGTGACAGCCATCGGGCAGTTCGTGAGTCAGGTACAGCCTCTCATCCAGGAATTGCCTGATTCTGCTCAATATCTGGTGAAGTTGATACAGTGGGTCACTGCTGGGTTCCGGGGAAGCAAGGAGATTGAAGGTGTCATGGATCAGGCCTATCAGGGTCTGGTCAAGGCATCCCAGCAACCGCCTCCGCCACCACCGCCGACTCCTGAGCAGGTCAAGGCGCAGGCTGATATCCAGAAGACGCAGATGCGCGGGCAGATTGAGCAGATGCTCAAGCAGATGGAGGCACAGGTCAGCATTGCCATCGAGAACACCAAGGCCCAGAAAGACGTGACTGTGGAGCAGATGAAGACCGACCACAGCATGGAATTGGAGCGCATGAAGGGCTTGGTGCAGATTATCGTGGCGCAGATCCAGGCGGGCCAAGATATCTCTGGCACCAAGATGACTCTCGATCACGAGCAGTTCGAAAACGCCGAGGATCGCGCCCACGAGAAAGATATTCTGGCTGCGGAACAAGCACAGGAGAAACAGCAGCAAGCGACTCAGCAAACTCACGAACAGGTGATACAAGCTCGCGAACAGGCGCAAGAGGCGAAACAGGCTCAACTTCAGCAGATGGCCGACGCTGTTTCGCAGCAATCCGCGCAGAATGCGACGGCACAGGAGAATATGGTCAAGGCGTCAGCTCCTCGCACGGTGCAGTGATGCCGACCTACAACTTTCGGTGCAAGGAGTGCGGCCGTGAATGCGAGCTATTTCTTTCTATTCGCACTTATTCCGATGGTGATTTTGCTGTTCCTGGTTGTCCAGATCATGGTGGTATGGAACGAATTCTTTGCACATTTAGAGGGAATGCTATCCAGTGGGGAGCCAATTTCGGAGACAGACACTACCTGGATTTACGGGCAACAGACGGGACGCCAATTGATTCCAGGTCAAAACAGCGAGAATACATGAAAATCCATGGTTTGACGACCATGGACGATTTTGGCGATAAGTGGCAGAAAGACCAAGCAGTCAGGGAAGCCTTCCGAGAGGGTAGGCTGATAGATCGAGAGCTCACACAGACAATAGCAGATGCTGTTTACGGGAGAATAACGAATGGCCGATGAAAAAGACGCACCAGATAATCTCGGAGCTGATATCTCCGCTGCCTTTGATAAACTGGAGAGTGGAAGTGACACAAAACAAGAATCCGCCCCCGCAGAAGGACAACAAGAACAAACTCCCACCGAAAAAGCCCAGCCCACTGGCGAAAAACCGCTTCCTGAGGGTGTCAAGCAGGAACAGAAGCCGGTAATCGGGAAGGATGGGAAGCCACTCCCGCCAGTTAGGAAATTCAAGGCTCCAGGGTCTTGGAAACCTGAACACAGGGAGAAATTCGCTGCCCTGGATCCGCTAATTCAGGAAGAAATCGCTCGCCGTGAGTCTGACATGGACCGCGGCATGAAAACAGGCGCTGAGGCGAGAAAATTCAAACAGGACTTTGACGCCGCCGTGGCTCCGTACATGCACTTCATCCAGGCGGAGAATTCAACGCCAATCCAGGCGATGCTGAACATGTTTCAGACGGCAGCGGCGCTGCGGACTGAAACGCCGCAGAACAAGGCGAATATCATCGCCCATCTAATCACGCAGTTTGGCGTTGATATTCAGTCTCTGGACCAGATTCTCACGCAACGAATCCAAGCACGCGGAGCTCCCTCACAGGGAGCCGGACAAATTCCTTCGCAGCAGATTAGTGACGCCATTCGGCAACAGATGGCTCCTTTTATGCAGTACGTGGAGAGTCTGCGGCAGCGTGAAGGTCAGATGATGCAAAATACGTCCCAGCAACTGGACGGAATGATCGAGGAATTTGCTACGGATGCGAACAACGAGTTTTTCGAGGATGTCAGAGAAGACATGGCTGATATCTTGGAAATGGCGGCTAATCGAGGGCAAAAGATTAGCTTGCAAGATGCCTACAACCGTGCTACACTCCTCCACCCTACTATCTCACAAATAGTGGCTCAGCGAAAGCTCTCGGGAGTGGCCGCCCAGCACAATGCAGCGGCAGAGCGAGCTGAGAACGCGGCAGTCAGTGTCAGAAGTGACACACCCTCGCGGAGTGAAGAGCCCAAGCTGAACGGGACATTGCGGGAAGATCTAATGCTCGCTTTCGACACCGTTGAGAAGAGGGCAGCTAGGCGATAATCTTCTCTTTGTGAAGGAACGAGATGGCATTTCCGAATGTATCTGATATCGTCGCGACTACGATCGAGTCACGCTCGCGTCGTATTCAAGACAACGTCACGAAGAACAACGGTCTTCTGACGTATATCAAGGACAAGGGGAATGTGCGTCCCGTGAGCGGTGGCTCTGTCATTTTCGAAGAGTTGTCATTCGCAGAAAACGCGAATGCCGGCTGGTATTCGGGATACGACCTGTTGCCAACGAATCCACAGGACGTGCTTTCCGCCGCGCAGTACGACTTCAAGCAAGCCGCAGTTCCTGTGATCATCTCTGGTCTTGAACAGCTGAAAAATTCTGGCAAAGAACAGATCATCGATCTCATGGAATCGCGGATTCGCGTAGCCGAATCAACGATGGCCAACCTGATTGCTGCTGCCATCTACTCCGACGGAACCGGAGCAGGCGGCAAGCAACTCGTCGGTCTCGATGCAGCGGTGCCTATCACTCCGTCCACCGGGACGTATGGTGGCATCGATCGTGGCACCTGGACTTTCTGGCGGCCGAAATTCACCGCTGGTGGTGCCCTGACGGCAACGACCATTCAAGCATCCATGAACAGCATGTGGGCCAGTCTCGTCCGCGGGAAAGACCGGGTCAACGTGATCGTCATGGATTCGCTGTGGTGGACGATGTACGTCGCTTCTCTCCAGCCCCAGCAACGGTTCACAGATCCTTCGCGGGCAACCCTCGGCTTCCCAACTGTCAAGTTCATGGATGCCGACGTCGTGCTCGATGGTGGGATTGGTGGTTTCGCCACCACGAACACGAGCTACTGGCTGAACACGGACTATCTGTATTTCCGTCCTCACCGTGATCGGAACATGGTGCCGCTGAACCCGAATCGGCGCTATGCGGTGAACCAGGACGCAGAAGTGCAGATTCTCGCCTTCGCTGGCAATCTGACCTGCTCTGGCAGCATGTTCCAGGGTCGGATGACCAAGACATAAGGAGACGAGAATGACCTACAAGTGCACTTCTGGACAAATCGGCGTACCTCCGATCGAGCTGGCGGTCGCTGTTCCAGCTTCTCTTTCTGCCCTTCCTTGCTCTGCTGGTCTGCAAGTCACAGCAGAAGACAAGGTGTGGGGACCGGGCGAGTTCATGTTCGCCCGTGCAAGCGCCGCGATTCGGCAGTACGGACTGTGCTGCCTGACTCAGGTGTGGGACGCAACGAACAAGGTCTTCACCTGGAACATGGGGGAAGCCCCGAGCACGACGATCATGGGGCGTCCGGTCTATGTGTCGATGGCAGCGCTCACGACAGGCCAATACGGATGGTTCATGCAATCCGGCGTTGCGCCTGTGAATTGCAATGCTTCTGTCGCAGCGGACACCACGTTCGCTATTGCTGCGACAGGTCAGGGCGGAGCTCTCGCTGCTGGCAAACAGGTTGTCAATGCTCGTATCATCACTGCTGGCACTCAGACAGTCACAGCGACTGGCTCGGGCATCAGTGGTGACAACGTCATCAACCTGTCCAGTACAGATGGCTTCATCCTCGGTGGTGTCCTGACTGGTACCGGCGTGGGAGCGTCGGCGAAAGTGAGCTTCATTGATCCGATGGGGCGTTACGTCATTGTGACGGTGGTAAACTCGGGAGCAGTTTCGGGTACCATCACCTGCACCTACAATGACGCGACAATCTTCTTCAATGTCGCGACACTGAATCAAGCATTCGCGCAAGGTGCCATCACGTAAGATCTGGGAGGGGCTTTGGCCCCTCCTTCTTACCGCTTGTACGGTGAATATCGCGTACACGGCAGCTCCATTGCTAGAAATTGAAAGAAATCCTTACGAAGTGCATCATACCGACGAGGATAAAAAATGCCGCTCTCAGAATTAGACCATGATTTTCAGATGCATCTTCGGCAAGGGCAGGGAGATGAGAAGCTTTTCGCCGTCTTTTACAATCACTACACGAAAGACGATGAAAAGACCGAACATGAAGGCCGACCCATTTTCAAAGATGAAGTGTACGTCCGCATCGTGACTCCTGGGGACCGAAACAACATCGTTGAACGTCCTCTGCGCCCGGAAGACAAGCTGCGCTTCCGTCGCCAGTGGGAGATCTTTGAAAAAGGCGAGGAAGGCGTCGCTTTCGGCACACGGCTGGAAGAGTGGCCGTTGGTCAGCCGCGCCCAGGTCGAGGAATTGAAGTTTTTCGGCTTCCGCACAGTGGAACATCTTGCGGAAGCTAACGACAACGTCTGCGCGAAGATGGCAGGCTTGTCAGATCTCAAGAACAAGGCCAAATCGTGGCTGGCATGGGCGAAAGAAGCTGCGCCAATGGCCGAGCTTCACGCAGAGCTGAAACACCGCGATGACAAGATTGCTGCTCTGGAAGCTCAGGTGACTGAATTGGCCAGACTGGCCCGGCCACCTGAAGGAGCGGTTCCAGTACCGACGAAGGTGAAGTAATGGCTGCTTTCAATCGTACGATCAGTCTGGTCGACTGCATCAAGCAGGCGATGGGCCAGATTGGCTTGACGGAGCCTGCCACAGTCATTGGCAACTCTGATCGTACGGTGAACAGCTTTTGGCGACTTCTCAATCAGGCTGGGAAGTGGCTTTCCATGAAATACGAGTGGGAGTGCTTGCAGCGCGAGCATGTCATTCCCACTGTATCCCCAACTCTGGCATACGACTTGCCAACGGACTGGAATGGCTACATCCCAGACACGTCTTGGAATTTGAGTTCTACTCTGCCTACCATTGGCTCGTTGCCAATGGCGTCGTGGCAGGCGATTAAGGCTCGTTCGTTGAGTGGTCAAACCATCACTCTTCTGTACAAGCTGTTCAACAATCAGGTCAACTTTGACCACGTCAATTCAACGTCACAAAACATCAGTATCTGGTACAACAGCCGACGTTGGGTGGTTTCTGCTGACGGTCTTACGTTCAAGGATGAATGCACGGCGAACGACGATGTTATTCGGTTTGAACCGTTCATGTTCATCTCTGTGCTGAAGTGGAAATGGCGTGAAGCTAGGGGATTCAGCACCGTTGCTGCAATGAAAGAGGCCATGGATGCGATTGCGGCTGTTCAGGGCCGCGACGAGCCACCTGTCACTCTGTCCGTTGTGCCGGTCAATACTTATCCGTTCTTGGGTGTCCAGAACATCCCAGATTCTGGATACGGGCTGTGATGGATGGCGTACCTCAAGACAAACTAAACGCGACCACGACCCGCCCTCCGCCTATCGGCGGGTTGAACAAGAAAGATCCGTTGGATGCGATGCCTCCGACGGATGCAATTCGCCTACTTAACTGGATTCCCGATAACGGTCTGCGCGCCCGTAAAGGTTATCAGGAATGGGCGATCAATTTCCCGGGTCCGAGACCGGTCAAGACCATCACAGGATGGTTCGGTCCCACTACCGCGATTGCAGCAGGTTCTCTAGACAACCCAACGTCCGTCCCAGGTAAGATGTTTGGGGTCACGGATGCAGGTTTCTACGACATAACGAACAGAACAAACGCTCCAGCTCTGTCACAGGCGCTGTCGGGCGGAACTGATGCTGGCTACGTGTCCAGCATCATGATGAGCACCAGTGGCGGCTCCTTCTTGTTGACGTGCTCCGAGGTTGATGGGTACAAGTATTTCGACGGTACCACTTGGTTCACGCCGACATTAGGAGCTGGTGCTGGTCAGATCGCCAACATAGATCCAACCTTCTTCCGCCATGTGAATGTATGGAAACGGAAGGCTTGGTTCGTTGAACAGACCAGTACGCGACTCTGGTATCTGCCAACTGACTCGATCACGGGGAGTGCTGCCCAGATCGACGTCGGTCCTCTGCTGAAGAAGGGCGGTCCAGTCTCCTACACGGTCAACTGGACCATTGACGCTGGCGAGGGTATTGATGACTACTTGGTCATCGTGTCCCAGAACGGTGAAGTGATCATCTACCAAGGGACCGATCCCAGCAGCGCGACAACGTTTTCACTACAGGGAGTTTACTACATCGGCGAGACCCCGAAGGGTCGCCGAGGGTACTGTCAGCTCGGCGGCGACACGCTGCTGCTTTCTGTCAATGGTATCTTCCCTGTATCTTTTATCACCCGCGGTGGATCTGACATGCTGTCGGTCACCGGCAATCAGAACTTGGTTGGGAAGATCGGGAGGGACTTTTCGGAGCGAATTGGGTCATCCTTCAACCTAGCTGGCTGGCAGATTCTGCCGTACTACCGCGAAGCTCTGCTTCTCTGTAACATGCCGAACTTCAGTGTGTATACGAATCGGCAATTTGCGATGAACACAGCCTCGCAGGGAAAGCCGTGGACGGAATTCTTCAACATTCCGGCAGTCTGTTTCGGCGTTCAATCCAGCTATCTGTTCTCAGGTACGACAGACGGCAAGGTTCTGATCGTTCTACAGGGCTACTACGATAGCGTAGCTTACGGATCCTCCATTGGCACTGGAATCTACGGTCTCATTCAGCCTGCGTTCGACAACTACGGGACGCCAGCGCAGGTCAAAGACTTCCACATGCTGCGGCCGAACTGGTACGCGTCTTCGCAGCCTGGATGGCAAGTCATAATGAATGTGGACTATGCTCAGCAGGATCCTCCAAATTCGCCCGTCATTCCAACGGCTACAGGATCTCTCTGGGACGGTTCTCTGTGGGACAGCGCCGTTTGGAGCGGTGATCCCACGACGCGTTTCGGTGATTGGACAGAAGTTGGTGCCGTAGGATTTGTCGGCTCGCCTGCTTTCGTAACGGCTGTAGTCGGAGGCACACTGTTGATGAGCATCGATTACATGATTGAACAAAGTCCGGATCCATTTGCATGATCATTGGAGGACCAACGTACAATAAAATGATCTTCCAGCTTTTGCACGAGAAGCTGGGACTTCATTGGAGTGAGGATTTTCGTGGAATCATGCTTATTCCAGACCAAAAAGCTACAAAGAATCCACTAGAACAAGAAGACGTCGTTGGTGCGGTTGGATATAATGGGTTTGTAGGTCGCGTCTGCTGCATGCACTCGTACCTCCCCAAGCCCTATGAAATGACTCGAGAATTCATAATTGAGTCATTTCATTATCCATTTGAAATCTGCAACTGTGTGGAGATAATGGGTCTTGTCAACAGTATCAATCATGCGGCTCGAAAACTGAACGCAAGGTTGGGATTTGAAGACAAGATTGTAATATCGGACGGGGCCATAGACGGTGATTTGATCATAATGACTCTGAAGAAACAAGACTGTAAGTGGCTCAGTAGACGGAGAGCGTAATGGGTCAGGCCATCCAAAATTTAAGAGGCGACCTTGAGCCACAAGGATTGCAGAATTTTTCCAATTCTGTTGATCCTGCCTATCAGTCTGGAATGTTTGGGGTTGGTCCCGGTGGTGGCGGTGGAAAGAAAGGTGGCGCGGCTCCTCCGGATTACATGGGCATTGCGAATGCTCAAGCTTCGGCGCAGAAAGACATCAACGCTGCCCAGACCTGGGCTAACAGACCTGACATTGCCACTCCTTATGGAGGGATGAATTGGCAGGCTGTAGACAAGGTCGATCCTTCGACAGGAAAACACTACACATCGTGGGAACAAAAGATCACGATGGATCCACAGCAGCAGGCTGCTCTGGATGCTCAGCAAGGAATGCAGGCTCAGCGGTCGCAAGCGGCTGCTGGATTAACAGGACAGGCCGTAGGTAATCTAAGTCAGCCGCTGAACACTAGCGGAATGACGAATTACTTCAGCTTTGGTGGTCCACAGATTCCCGGCGCCACGCCTACCGACTATGCCAATCAGGCAATGGAGGCGACTTGGGCAGCACAGCAACCTCAACTTCAACAGCGCCGGGAACAACAGGAGGCGCAACTCGCTAATCAGGGCATCACGCGTGGTAGCGAGGCGTGGAATCAAGCTCAGGCTCAACTAAATTCGAGTGAAAATGCTGCGCGTCTACAGGCTTACCAGACAGGAGCTAATATTCAGCAGCAGATGTTTAATCAGGGACAGACGGCTGCTAATCAAGCAAATCAGGCTAACATTTCCTACGGTAATTTCGCTGCGCAGCAACGTCAACAACAGATCCAAGAAGCCCAGATGATGAGGCAGCAGCCTCTCACTGACATAAATGCGCTGATGTTCGGGCAAGGTGCTCAGCTTCCGCAGTTCCCTGGATTCAACACTCAAGCTGGGTACAACGCTCCTGATTTGATGGGCGCTGCGAACAATCAGTACAACGCTGCTCTCAATCAACAGCAGATGGCTTCGCAGAATACTGCTTCTCTGGCTTCGGCTGCGATGGCTGCGTACATGGCGTTCTCAGATGCCAGGATCAAGCAGATCATCTGCCGTGTGGGCAAGACTCCCAAGGGCTTCAATCTCTACTTCTACAAGAATCTGCTCACCGATGAGTTCCAAATCGGTGTGATTGCTCAGGAAGTACAGAAAGTGCTGCCATCGGCTGTCCATAGCGCCAATGGTATTCTGTGCGTGAACTACGCGGAGGTCGTATAATGGCCGTGATGGATACCCTTTCTGCTGACGATCTGGCTCAGATCGCAGCCCTTGGCGGACAAATTGGGCAGATTGATGCCGACACGAAACGTCAGCTTGCCCTAGCTCAGGCGATGCGTGAAGGTGCTGGTGGTCCAAATCAACGACAGATCGCTGGTCGCAATTTCGGGCCTAGCGCACTGGATGTCATTGCCCACGGCTTCTTGCAAAAGAAGATGATGGACAAGATGAGCGCTGCCATGGATCAGCAAGCACAAGTTCCTGGCTTGCAGAACAAGCAGATGCAGATTCTCATGGCACACTTGCTGAAGAAGAGAGGTATTCAGACCGGACAGGCGCTGGATACCAGTTCTCCGTCAGCAACCGGCGCCTACGACCCGTATACTCAGTACAGAGAACCAGACCTGGGGTAAGTCATGGCTGACGAAATCGGTCGGGATCCTTTCGACACGATGTACGGTGGTGGAGGCGGAGCAATTCCTCGCCTCACACTAGCTGACTTGATTGCTGGCAAACTTCCGCCTGAAGTAGAGCAGAAGATGGCAGCGGAGGCTCTTCGCTCCAAGGCTACTCTGGACGAAGCACGCCAGAATGCGAATCAGTACGGCGATTTGGCGGTCATAGCTCAGTTGTCTAACAACCCTGCTCTCGCCAGTGCAGCGAACATGCTTGACAAGCGAGCTCAGGCGCAGTACACTCCTGAGAAACTTGGTACGCAGGGATTTGTCATCCCAGGAACTGGTGAATTCGTCGCCAGCCCGATGTACCACGACGAAAAGAGGGCTGCACAGATTGAGAAGATGGTTCAGTTCCAGCAATTGCAGGAGGAATTGAATCGCAGAGCGGCAGAAGCCGAGCAAGGTCGCCGAGAACGTGCTGCTGCTCAGCAGCAGACTGCCGAGCTTGGTCTTTCGCTCAAAGCAGCCATTGCAAATCAGGCAACGACTGAGAAGAAATACGAAGCAGATCTCAGGGCGGCGAACAAGAGTGCTACGGATGAAAAGACGCTGAACAAGAACGTTACTAATCTGTCCACAGCCCTGAATAAGGCGCAGCAGCCTCAGTTGGAGGAGGCCATTTCCAACATCGAGGCTGTGCTGAAGAAATACCCAGAAGGAAAGCTGCCTGGAGTTGGCCGGTTCGAAAGTCGCAAGCCGTCAATGTTCCAAACGGATGAAGAACAGCAGGTGCAGGCTGATATTCAAGGCCCGATGAATATCATGACTGCCATGCGGTCAGGTATGGCTGTGTCAGATCAAGAAATGAAACGGATCGTCGCAGAATTTGGTGGCAAGGGCACAGGGATGGATGAGAAGACGCTCCGCCACGGTGTCGCGAGGATGCGTGCTCTCCTCAATGCTAACACGAAGAATCTCATTGCTGGCGCTAGCCCAGACACTCTGGCTGCGTATAACGAGCGCGCTGGTACGAATTTCGCTCACGCTGGCGGCGCTGGAGCAGCAACTGATTCAGGCCTGACTGCTGACCAGCAGGCTCGTCTTGAAGAACTACGCGCCAAGAAGGCCAAAGGGACACTTGACCAATGACCGAAGCAGAAGAACTTGAGCTTCTAGAACTAGAAGCTAAGGCTGCCAAGGGAAAAGCGAAGCCTGCGGCTCCGCCTCCTGAGCCAGCTAAGCCATCTATCAGCCCCAGCGCTGAAAGATGGATTGACACGTCTTTCGGCAAGCGGGACAAGATCAGTGAGAACATTGGTCAGTTCATTGCTGGGGCAGGCGACGCCGGCATCAAGGGATACCTTGGTCTGAAATCATTCCTTCCTGGTGGATTGAATGAAGATGACAAGGCTGTCCTTCAGAAGATGAAGGAAGATGCCGAGATTGACAGTGGTTGGCGGACGGCTGGCGAAATTGGTGGAAATCTGGCCGCTACAGCTATTCCAGGTAGTGCTCTGGCGAAGACTGTTGGTGTGGCGACGAAAGTTGCCCCGACTGCGAACACACTGGTCAAGGCTTTGGCTGCTGTCGCTCCCGCTGGTGCCACTTCAGCCGCGACAGAAGCCGTTCTTTCTCCTAGCGAAAAGGAAGATTTCGTTGATAGGATGAAAGAGAAGGGAGTTCACGCCCTGGAAGCTGCTGCGACTGGAATGGGGCTGAGTGCTGCTGGTCAGGGAGCAGTGAAGGCTGCAACTGGAATGTTCACACCCACCTATGAAGCTATGAAATTGATGGCTCAGGGCGTGACACCCAAGCTGCAAGATGCTACGGAGGGAATTGGCAGATTTATCGGCAAACTCACCGCTGGAGCATCCA
>Ga0126383_10002441_pt1 | contig 11991 bp, 22 predicted proteins | sample PanSoiMetPlot_35_FD_96882 | JGI IMG/M metagenome (GOLD analysis project Ga0126383, IMG submission 96882) | Tropical forest soil microbial communities from Panama - MetaG Plot_35 | ecosystem: Environmental > Terrestrial > Soil > Tropical forest > Bulk soil | place: Panama | collected 2016-02-17
CACACGAGATACGGCCCGCGGCGATCGACCCACAGCGTCAGACTGACCGTGCCACACAAGCACATCTCGTGCTCGGGCGACTCGTGCGTGAGATCTGGCCCGGCAAACCACGACACGGCGCGCAACACGTCGGGCCGGCCAAGCTTCGGATGTGGCAGCTCGAGATGATCGCCCTCGAGCCACACAAAGCCGCTCGGCGCCGGGAGCTGCGAGATCCCGAACGGCAGACCATGCGGCATGCTGCGCGCGGCGCCGACGAGGCCATGTGAGATGTTGTCGGCGACGACGTAGACGCGCGACTCGCGCAGCTCGTCGCCCATCGTGCGACAGATCGCCAGGACGCTATCGGCCGTCTCGCGCTCGCGGTTGGCGAGCATGCTGCGCGCTTTATCGACGTACGCTTGCCCGCGGTCCGGCAGCGGAAGGCTACGTAGCGGATCATCATCCGGCAGCGTCCTGTCCAGCTCGTCGAGATGACTCGTCATCTGCTCGCCGATCAGGCCAAAGTAGAGCTGTATCGCCCGGTTGGCGCCTTCTGCGGATGTCCAGCTCGCGGCCGCGGCCTCGCGCGCGTCGAGCACCTGGCCGATGTTCATAGTCCCACCCGGTACTCGAGCTCGTTGCGATCGTGATCGCGCACGATCTTACGTAGCACCTCGATCGCTTCGAACGAGGCGAATTCTTCAGCCTTTACGGGATCGTCTGTGAGCTGCCGTTGGAATGCGCCCACTTCGACGCGCAAGTGATACCCCTCGTCCACTTGCCATATCTCGGCAAGCTTGCGCGGCGTCATAGCTCATCGCTCGACATCGAACGGCTCGCGGTCCGGCCGATCGTACGGCGCCGGGATCGGCTCGGCCATGGTGTAGCTCGGATCCCAATCCGGGTACTCGTCTCGAGCTGCGCCGCGGCGCACGAGCTGGCGGACGCTGGCGCCCGTCCACGCGTCGGGCATGAGGTTGTCTACGTCGCCGGCGATGCGGACCACGTTCGCACCGGGCGCAAGCTTCCACAAGGCTAGATTCGATCGTTTCGACCGCTTGACTCTTCGCAAGCCGGGCTCGATTCTTCGCATGCGCCGTATTGTGCATCGGCGTCGCGTTGATAGCGAAACCATCGGCTGAGCCCCCACGCGACGAGCGCGCTCAGCAGGAACCACCCGACGACAATGCCCGCCAGCGTCGCGATCAGTGCGGTCCCGGTACCACCGTTGCCAGGACCGGCGCGGCCTCGCCCGGTGCGACATCTGGCCCGGCCATGCGAAACGGACCAAAAGGCCGGCCTTCGGGCTGAGCGTTGTACCAGAGCACCGGAATCCAGCCGTCGATCGCGTCACTGCCGCCGGGAGTCCAGTAGTACGGATTCTTCGGTTGACCGGCGAGCAGATCGGCCCGCGGCATGCTCGAGCCGTTGTATTGAACCGCGGCCAGCTCGGGCACCCACGCCGTCGTAAACATGCTCTCGCGATAGCCGCTCTCGGCTGTCGTGCGGACAACTTGGCCGGCGCCAACCGCCACCGGCGACGGCGTAGACATCGTCGTCACTTGGCAGCCACTCCCGTCGTCGCCTCGACGTAGGTGAGCACCGCATCGCGGAGCTGCGCGATCGTCGAGGCTTGCGCAATCTCATTGACGACGCCTTGCAGGTTGACCGGCGTCGTCATCGGCCGTGTCTCTTTGAAGTATTTGGCGACGATCTTGTCGGCCTCGCTCGGCAGCTCGACGAGCTGGCCGGCCTCGTCGTGCGTGTAGACGTGCTGCTCTAGCGAGCTGAGGCCACGCGAAACATTGACGCCCGCGGCGGCGAGCTGCTCTTGCAACGGGACGAGATCAATCATGCTTATACCCCTATCGGATAGAGCCACAGGCCGAGCATCATCGCGTACTGCGGCGTGTCGGGTTGACCGCTCGGACCGGTCACGCTAAACGCGCCGGTGCCATAGACGCCTAGTCGCAACGTAACCTGCGCGTTCGTCGCTTCGTTCTGCATCAGAAACATGGTCCCGTAGCCGTTGGCCGGCACCGTGATAATCGACGAATCCATGACCGAAAAACCGGACGGGAAGCCGGCCGGAATGTAGAGGCGCGACTGTATGGTGTTGCTGGCGCCGCTCGTGTCATGCACGATCAATTTGGCCCACATCATGGCCGTGCCGGCCGGGATCTGTAGATCGGGCATGATCACGTCAGTCCACGTCGCAGCCGTGACCGGTGTCGGTGGCACGTTCGTCGATTCATACGGTCGAATCTGACCCGGTCCTGTACCGGCGATCAGTCGCCAAACATGATCGTCAGGGTCCCACGCCACGACCGGCGCCGGCCCGGTCGGGATCTGCGGCAATTGCATCGGATTACCCGGCGTGAATGTCACTCGGATCTCCGCTAGCTTGGCCGTCGGCCGGCGATGGCGCCAGCTCGACTCTGCCGTTCGGCATGATGCGCGCAGTCGTCGGTAGCTTGTACTTGCGCGCCAGATACTCGCCCACAAAACTGATCACCGCTTGAGCTGACGCAAACGTGGCATGCGCCGCGGCCAATATCTGCTTATCGGCCTCGTCAAGCTCGATCACAGAATGGCCACCCACGCGCCCGCGGACTTGACATACAGCCGTTGATTGGCCACAGCCGGAGTGTCATATCGGAAGTAATAATCGCCGTTTGTCCCGTTTGCCGCGGACGGTACGCCACTCCCGGATAAGAGACTTGCAGGCGAGCCGCCGAACGATGCAAGAGTAAACGGCAGACTTGGACCGATCGACACGGCTGTCGGCGCCAATACCATCATCTGCGAATTGCCAACACGAAACGTGAGGTTTGGCTGGCTAGACGCGCCTATGAATCGCGTAGCAATTTCGCCACTCGAGGTCAGCATCATGTACTGACTGTTCAACACGTCCGAGCTGCCGAAAACTGTGAACCGTGAATAGCCGCTTGTCGATCCGCCTTTGACTCCAAGTATGACCGAATTGCTGCCGACATTCAGGTCAGTTAGGAATAGACCATAATTGCCATCGTAAGCGAATCTGTCGATGCCCCATTGGAACAGTGGGGCATAGCCTAGCGTGTTGGTGTCTGGCCCCAATATTCGCAGGATTCCCGCAAACCCCGTGTTAGAGCCGACAATGACGTAGTTGCCGCTGTTCAGTTGATTAGCTACATAGATGTTGTTGGGCCTGAGCGTTGAGACGGAACCGCCGATGTTGTACGTCGCGTCAGGCGAAAAGACGAGGTTTGAAACCGCGCGGATCTGACCGGCGAAAAATTGGATTACATCGGCCCCCGCTTTCGAGATGCCGATGTACGGCCCCGCCGGATTGTGGTACATGCCCTGCGCCGGGTTTGACGCAAAGCTATACGGCGGCGCCGCGGCCGATCCGTCCGGTGCGAGCAGTGGAAACGTCGTGCCCGTCGCGACGACTTGCCATATGTGATCGTCCGGATCCCACGCCACCGGCGCCGCCGGTCCGGTCGGGATCTGCGGGAGTTGCATCGGATTGCCCGATGTGAAACTCAACTTAATGCCTCAGCTCGATCACGAGCATGATGTAGCGGCTGGCGGTTGCAAACAGCGTCCCGCCCGCGGTCAGCCATTGCGTTCTGACCGTATGCGCGCCAGGAGTGACACCCGGAAAGTACGCCACTGTTGTCAATGTGAAGAGTCCGGTTGTTGCTACAGCCACCACGCCACCGGCGGCATTCACCGGCGTCGCGCCGTCGAGAGCGATGCCGACGCTTGAGTTTGTGTTGATCGCGGTGTGATTCATGGTCACCTGAGCGATCACGATCAGATCCGCCGACGTAGCGCCGCCGATCGGCGTCGTATCGACCAGGCCGGCGATATCGACGAACGTCCCGGATGTCGTCGACGTACCGCCAACCGGCGCGAGCGCGCGCGTCACGAACGCCGTACCGATCAGCGGTTGCCAGACGTGCGTATCCGGATCCCATCCCACCGGCGGCGCCGGACCGCTCGGGATCGGATCGAAGATCTGCCGGGGAAGCGGCCCCGGTGGCGGTTCGCCGGGGATCTGCGAGACATCGACCACCGGCGGATCCCACGAATACGCGCGCGGCGCCGAGCTGCCGATAGCTTCTGTTTCGGTCATAGATCGATGCCCCACAGTGAGTAGTAGAGCGTGCACGCCGTTGACCCGGCGACGCGCGCCAGTCCGGTTAGGTTGACGTTGACGCCGATCGCGATCGGCCCGTTCCACAGCAGCAGGACGATCGGCGCGCCGGTGCGTACTACGGCGTTGAGAATCGTCGGCGGACCGCCTAGATCGAGCGTGATCGGCACCTCATCCGTATCGGCGATCGCGGCGTTCAGCAGGCTAAAGACCGCGCCGACGAGCGCGGTACCGGGAGTTGCGGCCGCGGCCATAATCGGCGTCGAGGCGAAGCCGGCCGCGCCAGCCGGTACAGCGATCGTCGAGCTGGCGGTGCGATGACTCGACGCGGGCGCCGGTACTGTGATCACGGTGAGCGTCTCGGACGAGCTGGGCGCCTGCGGCGGTTTGGTGGCCAGCGGGTTATTGTTCGTGCCGACTGCTCGCGTGCTGAGCGTCGTCGCCGGAGTGAACGTACTCGTTGTCAGCACCGCCTCGATCAAACCGCTGAGCAGCGGCGCCGGCTGCGTTGGTGGCAGCGTCCGCGGCATGATCTGCGGGATCGGTTGATGTCCTACCGAGCTGCTGCTTAGCCACTCGAGCATCTCGAGCAGGCCGACGCTTTCGATGATGCTTTCGGTTGTCATGGTGCGCGCCTCGCGAATTGCTTCACGATCCACACAATCAACGCGATCACCGCCGCCAGCTCGTCAGCGATCCGTAGGTCTAACTCGAGTTGTTCCACTAGCGCGCCCCTAACGCAATCCGCCACAAAGCGGGCATGATCTCGTTGTCAACGATGTCCGAATCCATCGAGATGTAGTCGATGTTGACGATCGCGTCGCTCGTCTGGCTCGAGTTGAACTGATAGCGGATCGGCCGGCCTTTTTCGCTGAGCAGCAGCTCGGTTTGAATAAACTCGGGCACCGCCCAACCGGCGACGCGCTGTATGCCGGCTTGCAGCTCAAACGCGAGCTGTCCCGATAGCACGCCGTCGAATTGGATCGCGTCCACCATCACATACGGCAATTGGTTGTCGGCGACGAGCTGGCCGATGATCGTCTGCCCCGCGGGAAGCACGAGCGGTAGGTTGTTCTGGCGCCCCTTGCCGGTGATCATCAGCCACTCGCTTAGCTCGAGGTTGACGACAAACTCGAGGCGCGTCGGCAAGCCGAATTGCTGCTGCTGCTGAAACGTCACGCGGCCTCCTGAGCCTTGCCGAATTCATGCGCGGTCTCGACGACGCCGCGGCTGTAGCCGCGCTCGTGCGAGCCGGGCGCCTCGCCGATCGTTACGCTCAGATCCTTACTGCTCGTGAGCAGCCAGATGCCGCCGAGCACGAGCACGAGCGCCAGGACGACGAGGCCGATCGACACGAGCACGTGATAGGCCGAGCCGCCGAAGTCGAGCTTTACGGGCTGTCCTGGCCCGCCGCTCGGCGGAGTAAAGCCGCTCGGCTGGCTCTCTTTGACATCCGTCGATCGGCCCGGTGTCGAGACTGACGGCAGCGAGGCGATCGGCACGCCGCCGAATTGAGCGAGGAAATTCTGCGCGGCTGCTATGTGCTCATCCCAGTACCGGTTTTCGGCCGCGGTGTTGCGCCCGCTCGCCGGGTTGCCCTTGACGTTGTAGACGACGTCGTAATTCGTGCCTTTCATCGACTGCAAAAATGCGGTCGCGTTGCCAAGGTTGGGGAATTGAGCGGGGAATACCTCGTGTATGTAGTTGGCGAATGCCTGGCTCGCTTCGGCGCCGCTCGCATATGACCAGAAGCGCGACGGCTGGCAGTATTCGGGCGCAGCGCTGCCGGCCGTTCCGCCACTTGTCCCGCGGCCGGACGGTGCGCCGGTGGTGATCCCGAGCGACGTAGGCTGACCGGCGACATTCGGGCTATATTCGGTCTGCGCGATCGCGGTAATGATCGCCGGATCAACACCGGTCTGATTGGCGACGGATGCCGCCGAAGCGTAGATCTCTTCGAGCGTCGGCATCAGCCGGAGTAGCCTCGAGCGAAGCGGTTCGCATCGTCCTTTTCGGCGTCGCTCATCGCCGCATACGGTTTGTTGATCGTGTAGGTATTGCCGCTTGAATCGGTGGCGGAGTGCGTACCGATGTCCGACGCGACGCTGCGCAGGAAGTCATACCGGCCACCGGGCCCATGGCCGGCCGGGATCGTCACCGCCGAAGCACCCGCACCGCCACCGCCGCCACCGGCTAAGGTGCTCGAGCTGCTCGCCGCGGTCTGAAAACCTCGCATGAGCGAGTTGCCGGTGGCGATCAGACCGCCGCCAGGGTTGTACGACTGCGCCTGCGTCACCTGGCCGAGTCCGTGCGTGGCGCCGCTGATCACTCCATCTTGCGCCGCGGGATTACTCGCGGCGTGCCCGGCGAGCAGCGTATTGGTGAGATCCTGATTTGCTTTGGTCAGATCGGCGATCTGTTGGCTCAGCGTCCCGACATCGGTACTCGAGGCCGGTCCCGCGGTCACCGCTTTAGCCTGATCCGGCGGCGTGGCGGTCGGCGCCGGCTGCACGACCGTGCGCCCCTGGCTGCGCATCAGCACCCACGCGACGGCAACTGTGACGACGAGGCCTGCCCAAATCTCCCACGGTATGCGTTTGAATACTTCGATCGGATGGAAGGCCACGGGCTATTGCTTTGCCAACCGGTAGAACATGTTGTCGGCGTTCGCGAGATGCATCCCGAGCGCGAGCTGACGGACCGATTCGTCGCTGAGCTGATAGCTCGAGCCGAAACCTTTTTGATACACCCACTGCGCACTAAAGCCGACTGGCGGTTGCAGTCGCGCGATGTGCACGGATTGCGGCAATCCGTAGTATTTGTTGCGCAGATTTTGATACGGAAACAGCGCGCTCGGATGGCCGGCGTCGATCGTCGAGAGGATCGGCGACGGTCCTAAACCGGTGGTGAAGATGTCAGGCCGGAATAGCCCGGACTGCTCCCAGTTGAGGTAGGTCTCGTTGACGATCATCGGATCGAGGCTAGTTCTTTGACTCCGCCGACGTACGCGTTCGTCCCGCCTTGCACGAGGTTGACGGCTTTATCTTGATCGTTGACGAGGATCACGACCATGATGATGACAAAGCCGCCGAACAGAATATCGCCTATGAAGTTGCCGAACATGACTCAGATCCGCCCGCGAAACCACGTGGTGTAAATCCACAGTGCGACGATGACGGTTGCGATCGAAACGAGAATCGAGAGGATCATGTCACCTACCCCCGTGCGCGATCATGTGATAGACGATCAGGACGACAAAGAGGATCAGGACCGCCCACACTAGGGTGGGCAAATGTACGGCGTTCACTCAGCTATTTACCCCCTAGCGTGTTGAGGATCCCGAGCAATTTGTCAGAGCTAGACAGCAGGATCACGAGGATCGCGATGATCAATCCGCCCCACACGAGGCCGGCGCCCATCGGGAATTGCGATACGCCGATGGCGATCGCGATCAGCAGGAAGAGACCGACGCCGCGGGCGATGAGCTGCGCGCGCTGCTCTTCTGGCGACGGTTGCGGTTGATCGGCCATTTATTGCCCTCCGCCGCTCGGCGCCGGCTGCGGCGTGCTCGACTGCCCGGCGAGCGGACCGATGCCAAAGATCGGCCGGCTGCGATCGAGCGGTGCACCGGTGAGCGCGTTCGTCGTCCCGTCGAGCGTTGGTTGCCAACCGCCGATCTCGATCGACGGCAAGTTGTTCGGCTGCGTGCCTGGCGGCATTGGCGCCGGAATCTGCGGGCCGACGTTGCCGATGCCTGACTGTTGGATCTGCGCGCCGACGTTGCCGATCGCGCCACCGACTGCGCCCGCGGCGCCGGTCACCGCTGCGCCCGCGGCTTGCGCGGCGCCGCCCGCGAGATTGCCGATCGACGGTAGCGGATTCAAGTCGAGACTGACCGGGTGATACTTGAACAGCGTCGCGATCCAGCTCTGCCCCTGGCCGCGGATGACGAGCCACAGGACGATGATGATCAGCAGTAGATCGATCGTGATCGATGGGCCCTTATTCATGGCACCGGCACCGCCTCGACGCCGGTCCCGGCGCCGACAGATTGCCCGAGATTCGGCCCCATGCCCAACCCGTAATCAACCGATCCGCCGCTCGAGACGAGGCCTCGCGACGTGCCCTCGTGAATACCGGACTGTTCGAATGGCACCGGCGCGCTCGAGCTGTCCGCAACCGGCGTCGAACCCTGCGCCGGCTGCGGACCCGGACCGCTGATCGCCTGGCGGAATTGGTCGAACAACGGTTGCCAGGAGTTATTGACGACGGCAACGATGATCAGCAGCGCCAGGCCGATGACGAGCCAGCCAGCGATCGCCATCTAACCCGCCCAGTGCACCGCGCGCAGGATGATGTAGCCGCCGACAAGGAACAAAAAGATCAGGACGATCGGGTTATCCCATAGCGGCTGAGCGAAGAGATTGCCGGCAAGGCCGCGCGTGGTGAGCGCGTTCGGCGAGGCGAGCTGCGGCTGCCCGGCCGGTGGTGGCGGCGAGGCGATCGCCACGCCGCCGCCCATACTCGTGCTGCCGCCGGATTGCACCGGCGCGGTCATCGTCGTGTTAAGTGCCGCGCCGGCGACGGCGCCCGGTAGCGTCGATGGCGCCGATCCTTGCGAGATCAGCGGACTCGGCGCCGGCAGCGGATAGACGCCGTTGACCGGTGCAACCGGCACGAGTTGCCCATTCAAAACAGTTGAGTAAGTAGACATATCTGAGCCCCCTAGTTGCTGACGAGCGTCAGATAGTCAAGTGCGACATCGATGTACGATCCCTGGCCCGGCACGAAGTTGCCGAAGTCGAGCCGGATCTGCGGGCTGGCGGTGTTGTACGTGTTGATCGCGTCGCGATTGGTCTTGCCCGATTCGGTGTACCAATCCCAAATAATGACGCCCGCGGGTTGCAGCCAGCCGAACAGCCGGAGTAGCCGATCTTGATGCGACTGCGGCGTGTCGTTCACCTTGGCAATACCGCTGCCGTACGTCACCTGCAAGTTTGTCAGGTTGCCGAGCGGGATCGCGCCGCCTTGGCCGCTGTTGAGCGTCGGATCCCACATGCGCGCGACGATGCACAAGAGCTGACCTTCGGTTGGTAGCGGGATTCTTACGCGCGATGATGGCAAGTTGAAGCGACTTGAGAAAATCTGGTGCGCCCAGTTGAACAGCGGCGGCATCTGCGCCGGGCTCGCCGGTTGGCGCCAGCCATTGCGACGGAACCAGATAAGCGATCCGGTGTCAGTCCACGTCGGCGGCGTTGTCAGCGGTGCCACTTGCACGAACGGCGACGTGTCCAGCGTCGCGCCGAAGAGCGGCGCCAGGTTGACAGTCGGGATCGTATTTCGGCCCGTGCTCGACATGAGAAACGGCGAGACGTAGACGTTTTCGTATTGCAGCAGGTTGCCTTTGGCGTCGAGATCGTAGAAGTAGCGGAAAAACAGCGCCGGCATAACCTTGAAGTTGAAGAGCCACGTCTGGCTCGAGGATGGCGTCGGCGCTACATAGCTCGGCGAGCTGACGAGGTTTGCCTCGGGACCGTACGCCGTCTGGCGCAGCGGTTGCTGCTGCACATATGGAGACCAAAACGGCGTGTTGTTGCCGCGGATCTGCTGATAGACGTACTCGAGGTGGCCGTCCATGTTGACCATGCGCAGCGAGCCACTCTGATACGGAATCGACAGATTGCTGACGATGTTGTAGGGGAATCTCGGCGACAGCGCGAGCGTCCCGGTGAACGCATTCAGGTTGCCTGCAAACCTGAAAAACACGTCAAAGTCGCGGATCATGTCCGCGCCTGTCAAGGCGACAAGATTCAACGTTGAGACGGTGCTCGCATTCGGGACCGCGGCTACGCCATCGTTGGTATCTGGCTCGGAAAAACCCTCGAGCGCTCCGGGGTAATCGGTGAACGGTCCGCCGGCGACAGTGATCGCGGTAGGCACGTATGGCCCTCCCTACTTTGTGCTACCGGGAGCGAAAAACTCAGCGATCACCGGCATATTCGCTTTGAGCGCGCCGTAGGCGATGAGCTTAGCCATCGCAAACACGGCGAACGTGATAGCGAAGATGAATAGAAACGGATGATCAAGATTCTCGAGTTTCATTCGCCCTACCCCCGTTGCGCCGTAGATTCAGCTCGAGCAATTGCTCGGTGCGCGCCTTGCCGACACCTTTGGTAGCCATCACGAACGCGTGGCCGTTGGGGATCTGCGAGAGCTGTACGGCGTGCTGGCGCAGATACTTGATGTCCTCGAGGTAATCGAGCTGAAAGCAATAGATCCGGTTGCTCTCGGTGAGCGTCGGGATCGGGATCGAGCGCGGCCGCTGCGCGCCGACGATCACCGCCATATTCAGCTCGCGGCCGGTGCGGATCGTGCGCAACAATCGGCGATCGACGATTCCGGATTGACCGTGCGCCAGGTCGTACAGCTCGTCCACGTAGAGCAGCGTCGGCTGCTTGCTCGAGCTGACGCGGAACAACCGGTACGCAAAGCCGGATGCCTGCTCTTCGAAGTCGTCGACGAGCTGGCGGTCCGGATAGAGCGACTGCAAGATCAGGCAGCGCGATTGCAGCCGAGCTTGCGGGAATTCGCGTGCATGATGCAGCGCTACGGATCCCGCCAGCGTGTCGCCGGATGCCCAATCGCGGTAGCGCATGCGCGTGCCATTGATGGCCCACTCGGCGCGGTAGCGCGGCTTGGAATCGATGATGCCGACGAGCGCCCGCGGCTCGTCCTGCAAGAATCGGCGGACTAGCTCGGTACCAAGCGTGCTCTTGCCGGAGCCGACGCAACCGACGAGGATGCCTCGCTGCGCGCGCGGTAGGTTGATTGTCGGCAGCTCGGCCATGCATGCGTTATTCCGATGGCGTCCACCCGGCGAGCTGCGCCGCGAACTGCTCGTCGCTGACTGCCGGATCGGCGATCATGCCGAAGGCTTGCGCGAGCACTTTCGAATAGCCGGCAACCGTTTCGGGCTGCGCGCGCTCGAGCATCGTCGTCATCAGCGGAAGCGCGCTCGCGAGCATCATGCCGAGCATCCCGCCGCCGGTTTGCATCTGCTTGGAATTGACGACGACGCGTACGAACGTCTCGAGTTTTCTCCGCGGATCGGCGGCGGCGCCGATGACTTGGCCGTTTGGTTCGATCATGCGGCGAGGCCCTCGACTTGATTCGCGTTCGGCCAGACCGGCCCCGCCGTGGGAGGAACTGACGGGACCGCGGCCGGGTTGTAGATGCCGTTACTCCGAATCTCGCGCGCCTCTCGAGCGCGATCGCCAAGCGTCATCCATATGCGCGTGCAATAGGCGACGAGCGCCGTTGCGAGCGCTACGGCGTCGGCGACATCGCCGCGGGCGCCTTTGGGCACCGGCAGATGCCGGAGCAGGATGCGCGTCGCCGGCGCGGCGATCGCTTCGGCCTCGTCCTGCCGCGCGCCCAGCTCGGGCACGCGTGCGCCGTGCGCCGCCATGGCCGTCAGCGCCAGGACGAGGATCGTTACCGCGGCGGTAACCGTCGCCAGATCCTCGGCAGACCAGCCGGTCAGCTTGCCGTCCGGCAGCGATGCGGTCAGATGGCTGACCGTCGCCGCGGTGCTCGCGCCGTCGATCGCCGGCTCTTGCGTCGGCGCCTGCGGTTTGTAGCGAATCCAGCCGCCCTCCGGCTTGCCAGCGTTTACCCACGCTTCGTAGCGCTGCTTGCGCCACGTTCGCTTTGATTCGGTGCTCATTGCTTCGGGATCCTGGCGCCGGATTCGCGGGCCTTGTTAAGCGCGATCGCCACGGCTTGCTTTTGAGGCTTGCCGTGGTGCATCTCGGTGCGGATGTTCTGTGAGATCACTGCTCTACTTTTCCCCTTGCGTAGCGGCA
>Ga0126383_10002442_pt1 | contig 11989 bp, 22 predicted proteins | sample PanSoiMetPlot_35_FD_96882 | JGI IMG/M metagenome (GOLD analysis project Ga0126383, IMG submission 96882) | Tropical forest soil microbial communities from Panama - MetaG Plot_35 | ecosystem: Environmental > Terrestrial > Soil > Tropical forest > Bulk soil | place: Panama | collected 2016-02-17
GCGAATGGTCGCTGCGCGAACCTTCGACGCCCTCGAGACGGCCGCGGCCAATGCGCTTCAGCAGTTCAAACCGCACGAATGTGCAAATTTTCTTCGCACACGCCGGGTATGGCTTGGATTAAGGGGAATCTGCTCTAGAAAAAGCAGACCCGCACTTCCTAAACTTCTTCGGGGTTCATCAAGCTTGAGATGTGAGAATTGCGGGCCCGGAGAAACGCCCAAAGCCTCGTCTCATAATCCTGACCAACCGCCGCCTTGACGGATGGGCGAGCGGCCAGCGCCGAGCGCCGTGCCGTCACCCGTGGCTTGTTCGAGAGCACACCGAATTCGCCGATCTTGTCGAAGACATTGAAGTAGCGGAACACGGGGCCGAATACAGCATCAACGAGCGAGAACGCCGCTCCATCAAAATGGGGTCCAGCGCCAAGACGCCGCTCCAACTGGTCGAACTTCGAGGAAAGTGTACGAGCCTTGGCTTCGAAGGCGCTCGCATCAGGCGCGACATAGAAGCCCCAGATGTCGTTGAGAACGGATGAGCCGAACTCGATCCAGGCGCGATGCTCGGCGCGGGTCAGCGGATCGGCTGGATGGAGGGGCTTTGGCTGCGTCTCCTCGAGATATTCGAGGATCACGGCACTCTCGAAGATCGCCCGGTCACCGATCTCGAGAACAGGTATTTTTCCGAGCGGCGAGATGGCGAGGAACCACGGGGGCTTCTTCGCCAGGTCGACGTAGACGCGCTCGAATGGAACCGATTTCTCCGTGAGCGAGATCACCGCCCGCTGCACATAGGGGCAGAGATGATGACTGACGAGCGTCAAGGGAGCAGTCGACATGGCGACCTCAGGCAGCACGAGCGGCGTTGCTCGAATTGACCGGCTTCGATGGGACCAGTGCATATGTGCCATCGCCCAGAAGGAACTGAACAGCGCTTGCGACAAGCAGGAACGCCGGATACTCCCAGCTGCCGTTCAGTGCCGTGAATACCAAGCCGTTGCGCCGTGCACCCATATGATTGCCCCGAGAAGCGCCGGCGTCAGGGCGAGCGTCACCCAACGTGTTTGAACGCCGGAAATGAGCAGGATGCCTCCCACCGCCTCGGCCGCAGACGTGACGAGCCACGCCGGCAGGCCGACCCTGACAAAGGATTGCGCCGTGCCCGCCAGACCGAACGTCATCGCTTCAGGAGCACGCTGTGCGCGACGTACATGATACCGAGACTGAGCCGCAGCACCGAAGCTGCAATGTCGGTGTTCGTTTGTGACGTCATACGATGCTTCCTGTTTGGCTTCCTGTTTGATGCCAACGCATCTATCTTAATGCAACTGCATTGATAGGTCAATCTTGATGCATGTGCATAATTCGCTACACTACTGCCATGACCGACAAGCCGAGTGAGACCACAATCCGCGCCTGGGCGCGGTTGATGAGAGCGCCGCAGCTTGCGCTCGGCTCGGTCGAGCGGGAGCTGAAGGCTGCGGGGCTGCCACCCCTCGTGTGGTACGACGTTTTGCTGGAGATCGAGCGCGCCGGCGAGGCAGGGCTGCGCCCCTTCGAGCTTGAGCGCGCTATGCTGCTCGCGCAGTACAACCTGTCGCGATTGATCGACCGGATCGAGGGCGCCGGATACGTCGAACGTCGGGATTGCAAGGACGACGGGCGTGGCCAGTTGATTGCGATCACAGATCGCGGCAAAGCCATTCGCCGCAAGATGTGGCCGGTCTATGCCCGCGCGATCGAGGCTGCGGTCGGGCGCAATTTGTCGGCTAAGCAGGCGGGAGCCCTAGACGACTTGCTCGGATTGCTGATCGAGCGCCTTCAGGACCGCAATGGTCGGTGATGTCCGCTGCGGATTGTTGGGACGACAGACGTCGCATCGATGGCAGAGACGGATCGATGCTGTCGAAAAAGTCCGCGGCATCCCGCTGGAACGCAACAATCGAATCATCAGAGTCTACTTTTTGAATCGAACTTGCGCTTTCCACGTCATTTTGAATCAATGTTGCGCAGAGATCCTCCAAAAATCTTTTTTCGACAGCATCGGTCACTTTCAGACCAATCGGAGGCTGCATCGTTGCCCGTCTATTGGTCCGCGACATGGTGCGGGCGTCGTCAGGCAGCGCCTTCGTCTTCTCGGGCAGCGCATGGCGCTTCCGCTCTGGTGCAGGATGTTTGCCAATAAGCATCTCAACAGCACCGCGAAAATCGATGCGGTGGACGAACTGCGCCAGCGCGATGACGTCCACGGCCGTTGCAACCGCGGCAATTCCAGAGGCCCTTAGGGGGGGGGTGAGCGAAAATTGGTCTCTGCGCCCACACCGGACACTCGGCCCGACCAACTCACGCCCTACTCGGCGTAGCCCGAGACCCGCCGCGACCTCGGCAATCGGCACAGCGCGCGCATCATCGATCATGTCGCGGGTCATCGCGCGGCCGTCGCTGTTCGCGGAGCCCGTTCGATCGAGATTGAACTGATCCCGCTCGGAGCCCACGGAGGCGCTCCGAGAGCCGCGAAGCAGGAGATATATTGGGTGCACGGGCGTTTCGGTCCGGATAACGGGTCCGGATACACGAAGGCTCGAGAGAATGTTCGCTAACTACCTGATTTTGCTGGTCGGAGCGGCGGGATTTGAACCGGCGACCCCCTCGTCCCGAACGAGGTGCTCTACCGAACGCCGCGCAGGTTCAATGTCCTGGGCTCGGCGTACGTACCCGCACTGTGCAGGCACATTTGGCGGCGAGAACAAATTAGCAAGTCGTGGGATTTTTCGTGGGCTTTTGCGCCCGCCTCGTGGGCATTCGACCCGTTTTGTTCCGTTTTATCCCGAATCGACCACTCTGCTCGACGCTCAATTCCCATGGCGGAAACGCTTGAAATATTAGGATTTATGCCTGCTTGATATGGCGACCCCGGCAGCAGTGCCAGCCGCCAATGTTGTCAATAACTTGCAACGTCAAGCGGGTGCTAATGGCGGCTTTGAGCAGAAAGGGCTTTTTCCCGCAGTGTCAAACGGCCTGGGTCGAGGGCCGCCCGTCTACGAAGAAAAAGCCCGCCACGGGGAAAACCCCGGACGGGCACAAGGCACAAAAGACCTCTTCTCCATAGCCGTCGTCGCCGTCGCGCGCAAGAACAATCCTCGCGACTGGCCGCCTAATTACTCGGAAATATTCTGGCGCCTGTATCCCCGCCGCGTCGCCAAGAAGCCGGCAATGAAGGCGCTCGCCCGCGTACGGAAATCTGGCGACGTGACGTTCACGGCATTGCTGGAAGCGGTCGCGGTCTACGCCGAATCCGTCTTCGGCACCGACATTCAATTCATCGCGCATCCCTCGACGTGGCTGAATCAAGGCCGATGGGACGATGATCCGCGACATCTCGGAAACAGCTACCATGGAAAAATATCGAACGCGCAAAGCTGGGCTGACCGCCGACGCGCTCAGATCGAAAGCCAGGAGCGCGCAGATAGACCTCGACTCATCACCGCCCACACGCGGTCAGGCGTGTGATCTCACGCGGGCGCTGGTTTCAAATTGGACCGGCGATGTGTCGGACGATCGGCTTGATGCGATCACGGCGATATGGCTGCATTTGCCGCTACCGATTTGCGCCGCGTGCGCGCACCCGTGGACAGGCATCGCGGCAAGCAAGGTGAAAGACCCGCGTACTGGCGGGTTTGTACCGCGGCGCTTCGTGCCGTCGAATCCGGAAATCCGTGAATGGTGCAATCAATACGCGGCCGATCTTCATGAGATCGCCAGCCAGCCCTTCGAATCGCCGGCGATGGCGCCGGTCTGGCCGGCGCCCACCGCGGAGGAATCTGCCCACGTGTGGCGCGTCGTCAATCAAATCAAGGAGCGCTGCAATCGCGTTCTCGGCATTCAGACGGCGGAAGACCAGCGCGCGGAGGCCGAGCGCATCTTAGAGGCGGCGCGGCAATGCTGACAATCAAGCAAGCTGAACGTCGGATTGCCGAATGCCGGGCGGAGAAGGAACGGTTGCAAGATCACCTGAAGCGCTGCGAGCGAACCATGCCGCTCGACGAGCAGGTGGAAACGAAAAATCGCATCAAAGAACTATGTGAAGCGCAGGGGCAAGCGGAAGTCACTCGGTCGATCCTGCTCGAATACAAATCGTTGGGGCGTAAGCCAATGTACGCCTCGCAATCGGAGGGTATCTTGATCAGCCCTGCGCTAACAAAACTATTGAAGGAGGAAATCTAAAGGTTCTTAGAATGCCGGTGGACGGTCCACAGACGCCAGCGCCGGCATTCTGATATTGGGTTTTTGAAAAACCCGATATCCGATCTACTGGGGGGCGCGGCCACAGATCAGTCCCGGGCCGAAAGCTGCGAGGGACGGCCGCCCGGACGATGCACGTCCGGTTAAAGTAGGCAGCGAGTCGCGCGGTAGCATCACCAGTGCGGCGCCTGGAAACCTCAGCGGCTCCAACCGTCATAGAGGCCAGGCCGGTCCAGCTCGGGCGAAAGGCCGGGGCTGGATCGGCCTATGCCACGTTGCCTAGCTCACCGTACCGTCATGGACCTAGGGAATCTTAGAGGTCTATAGGACTCTCCCAGTAAAATCGCGCGATCGTTGCAAAAACGGGCACTCTGCCATAGTGTCGAATCACACTGATAATCGCGACGATGGTTAGCCATGTCTGGTCCGCTTCCGAACCGTAAGCATGAGATTTGTGCGGTCGAATGGGCGACCGGCGCGCCGTTGCTCGACGGCTATTTGGCGGGCGGCTACAAGCCCGGTTACAGCGCGCGGTTCAATGCCAGCCGCTTGCGCAATATGCCGCATGTCCGCGCCCGGATGGATGAGCTTTTCCGCGAGTCCGCCAAGAATGCCATCGTCGGCATTGGTTGGGTGCAACGCAAGCTTATCGACATCGCAGAAGGCCGCGAGCCGGCCAAGATCAAGACGCACTCCGACGGCAAGCAAGTCGTCGAGCGCGACAAGCTTGCGGCATTGGTGGCGCTCGCGCGCACGCTCGGGATCAACGACATGAACGTATCCGCCACCGCGATTGCCGGCGCCTCCGCCGCCATCGATGGCGCTGGCGACCTCGCAATCGCCCAACGCATTGCCGTCATGCTCGACCGCGGCGAGGCCGAGCTCGACCGCCAGGAGGCCGAAGCCGCCGCGGCCAATGCACAGGCGGAGTTTGCGTTCAGCAGCGAATCTGCTATCGATTGAGCAGTCGAGCCGACTGACCGCCCGCCGGGCAACAAGCGCCAGCCGACAACCTCGCATCTCAAACACAATCTGATCACGAGCGCACCCACGTGCGCGCGTGCTCTTTGCGAGGTGATTATGGCTACACGACAGAGCGATCAGAATCCGATGGTGCGCGTGGAAACGCCGCCCTCGCACATGATTCGCGAGACAGCACCGCCGAACAGCAAGCCGGCGGCGACGGGCAGGACATACGACGCGAGCGTACGTGTTCCGAACCCGACTGGCGAGCCGACCGAGTCGACCACGGAGCACCGCAAGTTTGTCGATCCGAATCCGGGCGGGATGCTCGGCAAGGATTGGGAAAACGCAAGCAAGTGAGGAGACCACCATGGCAGCAAACGGAGAAAGCTCGTTCTACAAATTGCCGGTCGAGCCGCCGTGCCCGCGGCAGCTCGAGCCAGGCGCGCCGGTCAAGATCGGCGGCGACAGCTACAACGTGAGCACGAAGATCGATCCGCGATCGGTAGTGCCGCTCGACACCGAGGACCAGAGCCCGCCGGGCTACACCGATCGGTATTGAAATGGCAGCGCTCAGCACTGACAACGTTCTGCTCTGGATTCATGGCCGCCGGATCGGCTTGCTTGGCGACGGCCAGGGTGACCTCACGCCGACCGGCCTCGCGGGACTCGTCGTTGACGGAGTGGTGTTCCTGATCGGCGGCGGCGTCACATCGGGCCGCGGCTTGATCCGGCAATACGGCGGCACGTCTCTTGCGGGCGCTGGCGCCGTGACCGCGACCGGAACCGTCGTAGGCGACAAGGTGCTATCCGTGCTCGACATCACGGCCGCGCCGCCGGCTGACCAGACGGCGACCTTCGAGTCGACAATCTCCGTCGCGAACCAGATTCAGCAAACCGGCGCGATGACGGTCGGGCACAACTTGGTCGTCACCATTCAGCCGCAGAGCTGAAGGGGAGCACAGCATGAATCGACCCTTCTCGCCGGAGGACCAGCGCTTCTATGTGGCGATGCGAGGCCGCCTCCATCTCGCCGGCTGGAGCTATTCGCAAATCCAGAGGGCCATGGCATGGGCGACCGGGCTTCCGCCGGGCCTTGACGAGAAGGGCCTCATTGGCTCCTTCCAGGATTTTGCAGCGCGCGAAGGCTTGTCGCCCGAAGCCGCGAATGCTGCGATCGCAGCACGCAGCGCTATCGTCGAGCACGGCGTCGAACGTTTTCTGCCGAAATCGACGCCGGAGCTTGACGCGCAGATTATCGCCGACGCGGAAGAAACGCTGAAACAGAATCCGGACGCATATTGGGATGACCCGCTCGGCCGCGAACTTTACAACGAGGCGCTGGAGCGACGCGACGCCCTTCAGACACGCGAGCAGACGGCGAAGGACCAGGCGGCCAAGAACCTCGCCGCGATGCCCGTTGGCCAGGCCTCACGCGCTCGAGAGACGCGCGCCCGCGAGATCGAACAGAAATACATGCGCGCGCCGCCCGGCTCGCCCGAGTGGAAAGAGTACTACCAAGGTCCGCTGCAAGGCGAGTACCGCGAACTCATGGGCCAACTGCGCACGGGCCTCGATCCGACTGCCGGCGGGCGCGTGACGCCCTCGCAAGAGGCTGTCGATTTCACTTCCGCCGCGGACGGCCAGATCGGCGCGATGGTCCCCGGCGTCGCCCACTTCGAACCCGCAGGAGCCTCGAATGGCAACAGCAGCACCAGCACGTGAAGCACCCGACACTTCCAAAATTCAAGCCGTCGCCAAGCGACAGGCCGCCGAGCAAGAGGCCGCACAATCGGCGTTCTACGGGACCGGCGCGCAGCCGCCCGGCGATCCACCGCGCGCAGGACCGCTGACGTTGCGTCCGCTGTCTGCCTCTCGGCACCAGGTCGAGGCCGGGATGCACCAGCACCGACATTTTATCGATTGCGGCACCATCGAGTATGCGACCGAGCTGCTTGGCCCGGATGCCACGCGGTTGCTCACCGCTGTCAACTCGATGTTTCATGAGTACGACCGCGCCGAGCTTCGCGTTCCCGGCCGCTGCATCATCGAGTGTGTGGTAATGCGCGGCCCCGAGGGCGAGCTGCGATTGCATGAAATCAATCGCATCGAGGTGGCGCAAGCGATCGAGCCGCAGATCGGCACGGGGAAAGCCCGGCCCTGGTGGAGCGGCGATCATCGACGCTGGTGCGTCCTCGACGGGACCGGCGCCATCAGCGCCGAAGGATTCACCCACAGAGCGACGGCGGAACACGCGGCCAACGCGCGCAATCTCGCGAGCGCGCCGACGACGTTGAGCGGCCGATGACGAAGCGCGTCGATCCTTTGATTGCTGCCATCGCAGCCCGGCTCCCGCGGCCCGGCGCAGCATGGTCCGCGGCCGAGCGCGCCAGGTGGGTCGAACTGATGGCGGGCGCGTTCCATCTGGTCTACCGCGAGGCGCCCGAAGATGCCGGCGAAGTCCGGCACGGTGAAATCTTGCTGCCTTCGCCGCCACTAGCGCCACCCGAGCGCTTGCCGGCGCCGTCGCGGGTGTCCGATCCATTCGGTTCGGCGTTTCACTGATGGACGCGTGGTCGCAATGGATAGCGATGCCGCCGCCCGACGACTTCGCCGCGATGGCGATGGCGAAGGGGTTGCTCGCGCAATTCCGTGACACCTGCACGGTCGAAATGCTGATGCAGGTCTTGTGCGGCGACAATTGGGATGTCGCCCTTGAGCGAATCGCGCGCCCGAATCGGGCCGAGGACGAGGCCGCAGAGCTGCGAGCGCGCTATCCGAACCGTATCGTGAACGTGCATCAGATCGAGCCCGACGGCGGCGGCAATCCGCGCATGATGATTGTCGTGCTGTACCGCAAGCCGAATCTGTTCGAGTTGGCGCCGCGCCTCGGCCATCGCTGGCTCGCTCACGAGCTGGAGGCCGAATGCGGACAACTGCCAAACGGTATTGACGCCCGGGCGCTATTCGAACCGGCGTTGATGTACGGCAAGATTTCAGAGACATCGCGGGCTTCCCTGACCGCGGTGCCGTCGACGGCGGGTTTTGATCCTTTCCCGCCGTCGACGGAGGGCGTCACCTGGGTTGATCCCGAGGAGCCCAAGACGGTCGCCACAACGGTCAAGCGGTTGCTTGGAAGGAAGGCGTAATGGGACGATTCGGACTCTCCGGCGATGCGCCGGCACTGCCCTACAGCGATCGCAAGCGCCTATCGCATCTGAGATTGCCGATTGACAAGATCGTCGCGATTCAGCGCGCCGGATGCGCGGGCCAGACGCCCGACCAAATCAGCGCCGCGATGGGCTTGCCCGGCGACGTGGTGCGCCAGGTGCTATTCGCCGATGAGGCGCCGGCCAAGCCGGCCCGGCAGCGCTACGCCGGCCTCGGCTACGGCGATATCAAATCGCAGTTCACGCCGGAAGCTTCGAAAAGAATCAGAGAGTCGTTCCGAAGACGCAAATGAGCGACCGACTCGCACTCATCATCAAGCGGCTCGCCGGAAAGGACGGGCCGGAGTTGCGGGCGCTCGCGCTTGCCGACATGAAGCGCACACCATGGGTGCCGACGCCGGGACCGCAGAAACGCGCGTTCGATTGCCCCGCCGACGAGCTTTTCTATGGCGGCCAGGCCGGCGGCGGCAAAACCGATCTTGGCCTTGGCCTCGCGATCACCCAGCACCGCCGCTCGCTGATTCTGCGCCGCGTGAACAAGGACGCGGTGAAGCTTGTCGAGCGCGCCTCGACAATCCTTGGCCATCGGGACGGCTACAACGGCCAGCTCCAGCGCTGGCGCCTTGGCGATAAGCTGATCGAGTTTGCCGGTTGCGAGCAGGAGACCGACAAGCAGCGCTTCAAGGGCGATCCGCATGACCTCATCTACTTCGACGAGGGATCGGATTTTCTGTTCTCGCAATACCGGTTCATAATCGGCTGGAACCGTTCGACCGTTCCGGGCCAGCGTTGCCGGGTTATCGTCGGATCGAACCCGCCGACGACCTCTGAAGGTCTATGGGTTATCCGGCATTGGGCGCCGTGGCTCGACAAGCTCCACCCGAATCCGGCCCAACCGGGCGAGCTGCGATGGTTTGTCGTCGGCGCCGATGGCGAGGACATCGAGGTGCCGGGCCCAGGCGAATATCCGGTCGGCGGCCAAACCTTCGAGGCGCGCTCGAGGACCTACATCCCGGCGGCCCTCAGCGATAATCCATTTCAGGACACGGGCAACTATCGCGGCGTGCTCGCGAGTCTTCCCCCCGAGCTGCGCGCCGCCTACCGCGACGGAAACTTTCAAGCCGGGCTGAAGGATCACGAATATCAAGTCATCCCGACGGCTTGGATCGAGGCCGCGCAAGCGCGCTGGCGCCCCGACGGCGGGACGCGTCTGCCGATGACAGCTTTGGCTGTCGACGTGGCCCAGGGCGGCGAGGACGCCACGGTCATCGCGTGCCGTCATGGCGGATGGTACGCGAATCTGATCCGCAAGCCGGGCCGGGAAACACGGGACGGCTCCTCAGTTGCCGCAATGGTGGTGACAGCCAGGCGCGATCAGTGCGCCGTCGTGGTCGACGTGGATGGCGGATGGGGCGGCGATACGGTCGGCCGACTCAAGGACAACGCGATCGCCGTGCTGGGCTTCAAGGGCTCCGGCGCGTCGGCCGGCACCACGAGAAACGGAACACTCAGCTTCGCCAACCGGCGGGCTGAAGCATGGTGGCGCTTCCGCGAGGAATTGGACCCCGATCAACAATTCGGTAGTGCCATCGCGCTTCCGCCGGATGCCTCGATCAAGGCCGACCTCGCGGCGCCGAGGTGGCAATTGACCACGCGGGGAATCTTGATCGAGTCGAAGCTTGATATCCGCAAGCGCCTCGGCCGCTCGCCGGACGAAGGCGACGCGATCGTGATGTGCCTCAGCGAGGGTGCCCGGGCCGCCGAGCGGGCGCAGCGCCGCGAGAAATTCGGCGATCGCCATCCTACGGCCAGCGTGGGCCATTCGGACATGAAGGCGCGGCTCAGGCGGTGATCCGGCGCAAGTTATTCTGACGGCTTAGCCGCCAGCAGTCTCCGCGCCTCCTCGCGGTCACGGTATGCAATGCACTCATCACGTATCAAGTACTCGCGCAGTCGGCAGGTCTCGAAGTAATTAGGCGGCAGCCTTCCACTCCCGACCTCAATCGCCTGACCGCAGAACGGGCAATCCCAGATATTAGCCATCATTAGCTCCTCAAAGTTGCAAGGAGCCATACGTATGTACCGTTGCGGGGTCCGCAAGTGAGCGGAAATTGCTTTTCTAGGAACTGGCGCGCGCCATCGCCAACAACCACGGCGCGTTGACCTTCACGTCGTTCACGCTTCTACCGACCAGCTCGTCAAGCTGTTCGGCCGTCAATGTAGTCTGTTCGAGTAAAGCTTCGGCAACGCGTTCGATCCGTGCCCGATGACGTTGCACCAGCATGCGCGTCATCTTGCGAAGCCGTGGCTCAAGTGCAGCCCAATGGTCCAGCTCTTCAGCCATCAATTCAATCTGATATCTATCGTCTCCGTCGCCTTCCGGTGTCGAACCGAAAAGCGCCGTCTGAGCCTCGCCGCCGGCCATGTACGTCATGATGCGAGCGTGCCACGCGGCATCGTAGCCCCGCGCCTTCCCGCGTCTCTCCCATTCGCTGATGATTGCCCACGGGTCCGCCGTGACGCTATGGCCGCTGCTGTCGTGATCGATCTCAATCGTCGCTTCACCGCAAGGCAGCGCTAGAATCCGGCCGATCACGGCGTGTCCGGCCTCGTGGTAGGCTGTCTCGCGGAGATGTGTCATGTTTCCCCTCCCAGAAACCGAGTTATGGCGGGTTGGCCGTCTTTGCCGTCGGAAGGCCGAGAGTTTCTCCTGGGTGCCGCTGTTGACAAACCGCTACGGCGATTGGCGATAGATCGCCTGGAACGCCTCGCATCCGATCGAGTACGCATTCGTTAAAAGTCTCTCCCTCCGGGGTTCCAGGCCAAACGACCTCTGGAGTTCGGCTGACGATTGCCATTAATCCAGCACCAATGAGCATCCCCGCGCCAAACGCTCCCAAGGCAACAGTCATAATCGCTTTCATTGGGCTTCCCCCACGTTCGAGAATAACGCTTTACGGAATCTTGATCGTCGAGTCCGCCGGCAGTCGATGCACCAGCGCCATGATAAGCCGTTCCGCAAGCTGTAGCTCGGCAGCCGTCGCCGTGCCGGCGCCGACGCGGCCGGCCAGGCGGCACATGTCGACTGTGCTGACCGTAAACACCGGCTTGGACTCGTTCCGCTTCTTGGCGCGATAACGCCGGACCCGCAAGGCCGCGGTCGGGTCTTTCCTGCGCGGGCGCAGCAACGTGACGGCTTCGCTCATGCGTTAAATCGGTCCCGTCGGTAGGGTAATGGCCCAGCGGCTTTCGTCGCTGGGCGGGGCTTCTAAAGCGATTCCTCGACGCACTTTAAGACATCGCCGTCCTGAAGCGCATCGAGACGCGCAAGCATCAACAGCGCCATTTTCAGAGCGCGTTCACCGGTGCGGGCGGCTTGGCGCTCGACCTGGCGGCCGTCACGGCAGAAGGTGACGGTGAAGGCGCCCTGCGGATCGACGTATGCGGGCATCACTCACACCCCCGCACGTCGATCTTGAGAGTGCGGAGCATGTAGGCGGCGTCCTCGCACCGAGACGCCAGCCGGTCGACATCGGCGATGAGCGAGCGGATGGCCCGCGATGCGAGGCACATGTCCATGCGGACCTCTGGCGACGCGACGAACAGCAGCGATTGAC
>Ga0126383_10002443_pt1 | contig 11988 bp, 15 predicted proteins | sample PanSoiMetPlot_35_FD_96882 | JGI IMG/M metagenome (GOLD analysis project Ga0126383, IMG submission 96882) | Tropical forest soil microbial communities from Panama - MetaG Plot_35 | ecosystem: Environmental > Terrestrial > Soil > Tropical forest > Bulk soil | place: Panama | collected 2016-02-17
GAATGAGTTTCTGGATTGGGATGAGATGTATGAGCACCAGGACCCAGGGGTGAAGAAGAAGCTGAGAGATTGGGACCCTCCTGGTCCTCCAGCTGGAATCAGTCAATGGGGCCGCACTGATCCGATGATGAAGAAGGGAGATTGGAGTAAGTGGCTGGACGAAGAAGATCCAACAGGGGCACAGATTTATAAGAAGATATTTGATGAGCATAAGAGGGCGGGGTTGCAGTGGGATGATGCATGGCAGGCTACCTCGCTGGACTTGAGTGATATGGGGATTCCGGGGAATAAGTACTTGGATGCCCTCTCTCGAGGCAAGACGGATGATCTGAAGTTTGGGCATACGAACAACTTCCAAGATGCACCGATTGATAACTACTTTAAGAGTCTCCCGGTTAACATGGCTGAGAAGTATATGAAGAGGAAGAAATTTAGTCCAGGCACTACTATGGGGAGTGCATTAGATGAGGTAAAGGGAGATGTACTGGATGATATTGATGAGCATAATGATTTTATTGCTAATACTACGAAGGATATGCAGAAGAAGTATGGATATTCACCTGCAAGGGAGGGATTTAAGGAGACACTCGATTCGATTGATATTAAGAAGAGGTTTCTGAATTGGCTGGACCAGGAGCACAAAGCAGGCAACTTGAGCCTGAGTGATGGGCGGACCCGCAACTACGTAGTCTTCGACCCGAAGAACCTTGAGATTCGGACTTGGAATGGGAGGAAGCTGGAGCCAGTGGATCATGACCCGTTTGGAGGTGGGGAATGAATGCTAGTGGGACTGGGGCGCGGCTGTGTCATGTAAGGGTGAGGGAAGTAGCAATGGCGGCGGCTGGAGAGCTGTATGAGAGTATGATGGGGAATGATGCGTTTTATAGAGCGTGGAAGAGGCAGAATCCGGGGGCGAATGCGAAGCAGCTTGAGAGGAACTTCATTGATAGGAATTGGGGACACTGTATTGAGTTTGCGAGGGCGACGCTGACTGTGATGCTGACGAAGCCGGAGGTGGATGAGAAGTTGAAGGAGGAGATTATGGTGATATTGGAGCAGGATCAGACGCTCCGACATAAGAGGGTGCCGCACCCATCATTTACGGGAGGGCAGATGGCACACTCGGATAAGGCTTGACTAGGCAAACCGAAGGTTTAGAGTAGTCCGCGATGGTTCGTGGGGGCGCGAATGGCTGGAAGTCAAGAGGATAGAGGGCCGGGTAGCCCTAACGAGGTGCAGGAGTCGGATAGGCCGGACGAGCAGCAGCCCCCTGCCACGCCTCAGACTCCGGATGCGCCTTCCGTACCCCCGGAGGGTAGTCCGGCTCCTGCGCAACCAGAGGTGCCAGCGGCTCCGAAGGCTGACTGGCGGGATAGGCGGATTGGGGAACTTACCGCTCGGACTAGGGAGATGCGAGCGGAGCTGGAAAGGTTGAGGGCACAGCAAGCCTCGAATGGGAATGGGGCGCAGCCGCCGGCGCAGCCTTATGCTGGGGGACCGCCGAGTCAGGCGGCGATAGATGCACAGGTGGATCACCTGGCGAATGTTAAGGCGGCGACACAGGAGTTTAACCGGCGGTGTGATGAGGTCGCGGAGCTTGGGAGAAGGAGTTATCCGGACTTCAATGCGCGGGTGGCTAGCTTGGTCGGGATTGTAGATGGAAGCGATCCGCAGGCTAGGGAAGTCTACAATGGGTTTTTGAGCGCGGCGATGGAGACGGGGGAAGCACCTCGGATAATCCATGCGCTCGGTGGGGATTTGAATGAGGCGAGCCGGATTTTGAGCTTGCCTCCGTTAAGGATGGCGGTGGAACTGACTAGGATGGCGGCAAGGCCAGTGCAGGAGTTGAGTCAGGCACCAAGGCCACTGAACCCTGCTGGATCTGCTGCGTTGAACCAAAGGACGCATACGAGTCCTGATGATCCGAACTCGGATAACCTCTCGACAGCGGAATGGATGCGGCGGAGAGAGGAACAGGTAAGTAGGAACTCCCGGCGATGATAAGCCAAGGGGAACTCAGGAATCAAATTGAGTATGATCAAGATTCTGGTCTTTGGAGGTGGAGAGAGCCATTTGTTTCAAGGGTTAATGCAAAGAAGGGATGGTTTGCTGGATCACCTATGCCACAGGGCTATCTGCAGATTAGAATAAATGGGAAGCTGTACTACGCTCATGTATTAGCTTGGCTTTATGTCTATGGCATTTGGCCAGGAAGGCTAGACCATAAGAATAAGTGTAAGAGTGATAATTGGATTGATAATCTGAGACCAGCGACGAGATCACAGAATAGAATTAATGCAGACTTGAATATAAATAATACCTCTGGCCATAATGGAGTTAATTTTATAACTGGTCTTTGGTATGGAAATATAACTAAGAATGGAGATAGAGTTTTTAGTAAGGGATTTAGGACTAGAGAAGAAGCTATCGCTTGGCGACAGAGGGTAGAACAAGAGTTGTTTGGTGAATTTGCAAGGGTCGTCCCTCTGGACCGTAAACAGGGGTGATCGCCTCTCCATCGGCGTATAGATGGATGTATGGCTCCCAGTGCCTAAGCTGGTGCTCACCTTCCTCGACGGTTGTAAGGTCGCGGACAACCGATACCTGTGGAGGTTAGCGTGGCGAACCAATTGTTGACTATTAATATGATCACGAGGGAAGCAGTTAGGCTCTGGAAAAATTCCAACGCTTTCTTGCAAAACGTAGACATGCAGTATGATGATAGCTTCGCGGTGACTGGAGCGAAGATTGGGTCTAGCCTTCGAATCCGGTTGCCGAATGACTTCACGGTTACGACCGGACCGGCGCTCAATGTTCAGGATACTTCGGAACAGTCCACCACGCTTGTTCTGGCAACACAGAAGCATGTGGATGTGGCTTTTAGCCTTGCTGACCGGACTCTTAGCTTGGATGATTATAGCAGGCGTATTCTGGCTCCTATGGTCAATAATCTGGCAGGCCAGGTGGCTGTTGATCTGATCGGAGGCGGGGAAGGCGGCATCTGTAACATCGTTGCGAATGTGGATGCCAGCACGAATATTATTGCACCTATCGCATCAACCTACCTGCGGGCAGGTGCAACCCTTCGAAACAACTCGAGCCCGGTGGCGAACTGGAAGATTGTGAACAGCCCGGATACGGAAGCAAGCGTAGTCTCGAGCCTCAGCGGCCTGCTCAACCCTGCTCCGGAGATCTCAAGGCAGTATGTGACTGGCCGGATGTATGACGCGCTGGGGTTTATCTGGATGGCCGATCAGACGGTCATCACTCATACGAATGGGGCGCTGGCTGTTGGGAGTGCAACGGTGAATGGAGCTGGGCAGACCGGCCTCAGTATCACCGTGAACGCACTGGCGAACGGGCTGAATATGGGGGATATTATAGTCATGGGCGGTGTCCATGCTGTGAACCGGGTGACGAAGCAGAGCTATGGAAGGCTGCGGACGTTCGCTGTGACGGCGAATGTGGCCGCAGCGGCCACATCCATTCCCATCTACCCGGCCATCGTGCCACAGTTGGCACCAGGAATCCCACAACAGTATCAGACTGTTGATGTGAGCCCGGCGAATGGTGCGAATTTGGACCCGGCGCTGGGGTTAGCGGCCAGCACCTCCTATACTAAGAACTTTGCGTATGCACCGGAGGCAGTGACCCTTGCAACAGCTGATCTGGAGATGCCAAGGAACGTGCATGAGGCGGCGAGGGAGGAGTTCGATGGGGTGAGCATGCGAATGGTCACTGACTACTTCATCGGAACCGACCAGCTTATCACCCGTCTGGATGTCCTCTACGGGTATCTATGGATTAGACCGGAGTGGGCATGTGTGGTTGCTGACCAGGTGTACTCGTAACCGATGGTTTGATGGTCAAAGGATGGGTGCGGATCGGGATGAATTGGAGACAGAGAATCATAGTTGATTGGCCTAATGATCCGCAGAGGGCTCATAAGGCTAAGGAGGCTCTCAGGGTGCTCGAGGAGTGCCTCCTTACTTTATCTGGGCTTGGACATCCGCTTCATGTGGAGGAGGGGTATCTAGCCCCTCCGAAGCCGGAGTGGCCTAAACCGATGTTCCACATATACCAAGGGGCGCGAGTCTTCAACTGTCAGGCGGATTTGGATGAGGCAGGGGAAGATTGGTATCCGACTATGGAGGATGCAAGGTTCGCCGCGGGCCTAACAAAGCAGAACCAACGCGGAGGAATATTCGCGAAGGCGCTGCCGATGGCGTTGCAACCTGACTCGGAAGGAAATGCACTGGCGGCGGAAGCGGAGAGAGTGGCGAAGGAAGCGAAGCGTACCTTCATCGCAGAGCAGAGGGCCATGCACCGGGCTAATGGGGCACTCGAGGCGGTCCCGCTGGAGAAGCGGAATGCCCGGCAGATTGATTAAACAGGCGGGAGAGACTCAGGCGGGAGAGACTGGTGCCAGCGAAGTCTAAGGTGCAGCAGGAACTGATGGGTGCGGACCTTGCACGGGCTCGAGCTGGGAAGAAGACAAGGACTGGGATGAGTGAGAAGCAGTTGGAGGATTTTGCCTCGACGAAGAGGAAGGGGCTGCCGAAGAGGATTGGGAAGGGAGGCAAGAAGTGAGTAGGAGCAAGGCAACTCGATTTACCATCTACGATGTGATGGAATCGCAGGGGGTGTTCGAGGCTAATCCGGCGAATGCGGTTAGTTCGGATTATAAGGGGCCTGTGCAATATCCGAAGATGTTTTACCACCCGGAGGGAAAGGAGATAATTGTCCAGCGGGCGGAGATCCTGGCGACCCCGATGGGGCCGGAGCGGGTTGGGGAGATGAAGCAGATAATTAGCCGTGCGGCTAATGACGCGGATGAGGAGGCCGCGTTGCGGGAGTTGGGGTGGCATGACCACCCTGCGAAGGCGATGAAAGCGGCTGGGAAGGAGATGCCGCCGACGGTTAGCATTGGAAGGGAAGAGGAGTTGGAAGCGAGGATTGCTGCGCTGACAAGGGAATTGGCAGCAGCGAAGGCTTCGCCGAAACCGCCTCCGCCGGATGATGCGGCCTAAGGGCTCGAAGGGAAGATAGAATGCAGCTGGAGCCACAGAATACCACGTTGGGGGATATTTGCACCGCTGCGCTGAAGGAGTGCGGGGCGGTTGGGGTAGGGCAGACTCCTCTGGCGGATGATATTAATGATGCATGGGCTCGGCTGCAATGGATGCTGATGCAATGGGAGAGGAAGAGGTGGTTGGTTTACCATTTGGTAAACCTGTCACACGTTTCGACCGGAGCGCAGTCGTATAGTGTGGGGCCTGGTGGGGATTTCGATACGGGGTCGCCAAGTGTGCGGCCTGGGAAGCTCGCTTCCGCTTTTGCAAGGCAACTGCAAGTCGGACCCAACCAAGTCGATTACAAGTTGGAGATCCTCCAGAGTCGGGAGGATTACGATTGGATTACGCTGAAGCAATTGAGTGCAGGGCCTGGTGAGGCCGCGTTCTTGGATAGCGATTGGCCCTTGGCACGGCTCTATGTGTGGCCGATTCCTCAAGCGGGGCGGTACGAACTTCATATCTCCATTCATGCTCAGCTTCAGTACCAGTTTACGAATGTGGCGGATAATATTAACCTCCCATTCGAGTATTACAACGCTATGATGCTGAATCTGGCGATGAGGCTGCGGCCGAAGTATAGGATGGGGACTTATCCAGGGGATGCGCTACCAGGGCTGGCGAAGGATAGTTTGGCTGTGATACGCGCACCGAATACTCAGGTTGCTCGGCTTAGGATGCCCAATGTTATCAAGAGGAGAGGGCAGTATAATATCTTCTCTGATCGGCCGTATTAACACTGTGAGAGGAGAGAAAGATGCCTTTGGGTCCAGGTGCGCCGAATCCTTCAGGTATTCCAGGGTTTAATGCACAGTATGGAGTTATTGCACATGCAGGTGGAGGGAATGCTAATGCGACTCCGCTTGCAGGGTGGTTGAATACTGTGACGACCTGTGCGACTGCGGCGGATAGTGTTATGCTTCCCCCAGGGTATGCCGGGATGGAAGTCACGGTGATTAACCATGGAGCGGCAGCTTGCACGGTGTTTGGGTTTATGAACACTGCGCCGGGGGATGTGGTGACTGATACAATTGCTCCGGCGAATAGTGCGACGCAGGGGACAGCGGGTGTTTCTGTAGCTGCGTTGGCGGTTGGTATCTTCTATTGCATGATTGGGCAGGGTGGTCCGACGAATGGGATTCAGCCAGCGCAATGGCAGGCGAAGATCCTCACCTAGTCCAGTCTGTTTTGAGGTTAACCTTGAGAAGGAGGGCGGCAAATGTCCGATCCATCTTCACCTCCGAGAAACCTGTTGGGTTTGATGCCAAGCTTGACCACCCCAGGGTTCCGGCTTGTGGATGCTGGGGAGCTTTATAACTTTCTATACTCCCTATACTCCGTCAATGTGGTGACGGCAGCGGCAGGCGGTGCAGGCGGTGCAACCCGGCTCCGCTATGGGATTAATGACATCACGGTGGCGAGTGCGTCACAGGGTGTTATGCTCCCACCGGCGCTGCCTGGGAAGATTGTGACTGTTATTAATGATACGGCTGTGGCAGTCACGATATACGGGATGACTGGGAATCCCAATGACACTGTGACGCCGAATGCCTCGGTGGCTCCGGCGGCATCGGTGAGCTTGCCGACGGGTGGCACCGCTGAATTTATCTGTGGGAAGGCTCATAACTGGAAGACCCTTATGTCAGCGTAGGAGGAGGCTGTGACAGTAACTCTTCGTAATGTGCTGACTAATGAACGGTGGGTCTTGCCTCAGCCTCCTGGCAACGTGACGTTTGCCAGCTATTCGCCAGGAGACTACTCTCTCCTTAATGAGGGTGGGTCTAGCGTCACTGTTGTCCTCTGGGGAACGACATATACTGTCCCGGCTAATACGAACTGGCGGTTTATGTCCCACTCAGACTTGGAGAATATAGCAGTAAAGGTTCCGACACAGCCTCCGGGGAAGCCGGGGAAGCCAAGGTATGCTGTTGAGTCTACCTATATGAAGGTATGGCCTCCGGAGTCGGATACCTATTCGCAGCAGCCAGAGATTCTAAAGGCTCTGGAGGCAGCAGGAGATGCTGAGAAGCCGAAGGTTGAAGAGCCGAAGGTTGAAGAGCCGAAGGAGCCATCACCGGATACGAGACCAATCTCAGAAAGGGCTGCCGATGACGGAGTCGTTACCCCCGCAGAAGCCGGAACCATCTTGCGAGAAGCAAGGGCAGAACGGGAGCGGCATGATACAGCTAGAGCTGCCACTGACACTCCCAAGGAAGAGCCCAAGTCAGAGCCCAAGGAAGAGCATCCCAAGCCCCCAAGGCGCTCTAGATGACAGCCATCTATATCAATAGCCTCAAAGACACTCGAATGACAGCTGTGATAACGGCACTGGATGGGCAGAGTGGGACTGCGGCGATTCGAATTGGAACGGCAGGTATGGGGACTGTGCTTGCTACGATCCCCCTCTCGAAGCCGAGCTTTAGTGAGGCGAGTCAGGCTATTACGCTCCTGGGGACGCCGAAGAGCGTTACGGCGAGTGCGACGGGGACGGCGGCGAACGCGCAGATCGTGGATGGTGCAGCTACACCCAATGTCATAATTAGTGGGCTCTCTGTCGGTACCGCCTCCGGTGACATTATCTTGAGCGGGGTTAATTTCACCTCAGGTCAGCAGATTACGATTAACAGCGGCATAATCAGCCATGGGTAGGGACAGCCTTGGGGTGAGATGACAACTTGGAACCCGGCAGACCTGACAGCTATCACGCTCTCCAACGGGAACCTGACGGAGACAGCTACGGCTGCGGCGAGTGGGGTTCGGAGCACCATCTCCTTCACCACAGTTGGTAAGTTCTACTTCGAATTGCGGTTCAACAGCGCCACTCCGACAAGCGTGGCGATGGGGATTGCTACGGGTGCGGCGAGCCTGACTGGGGCAGCAAGCACTGGTGCGAATGCTGCTATAGTTAATGGCGCGGGTACAGTTAATGTCAATGGCACCAACCTCGGGACGGGCCTGCTTGGAGCTTTCTCCAATGGTGGGACACTCTGTGTGGCTTGGGATGTTGGAGCGCAGCATATATGGTTTAGGAATGGAGCAGCAGGGAATTGGAATGGGAGTGGGACTGCTGACCCAGTGACTGGGGTAGGGAACTTCTCTGTTGCTGCGTTAGGGACTGGAACTAAGTTCGTGTATGCTGGAGGGGTTGCAACTGGCACCTCGGCTATTGCCAACTTCGGAGCCTCTGCTTTTGTGGGGACGATTCCCTCGGGATATGGCCCTTGGGATATCACAGGGACGTTAAGCTCGACAGGCGGGCTGGACTCCGCAGGGTTTATGGGGACGGGAGGCACGACTACGCCACCGCCTGGACCGACGCCAAACCCTCCTAATCCCAACACTACTGTCTTCCACCCAAACTACCCAACTCCTAACTACCCTCGACCACCACTGATTGCACCCATCGTAGTCTATGACCAGCTCCGAGACGAAATTCATGGCTACCAGCTTGTCACCGATATGTATAAGTTGGGCCGAGCTTACTTCGATTTCAATACCTGGGCTCGGAGCGTCTATGATATCATTAACACCACGGCGACGGTGTTGCCGGTGCTGCTGAATGAGCAGACCTATAGCGTCGGGCAGAATGAATGGTGGCGGTTTATTGCTCATGATGAGATTGGGACTAATGATATAGTTTATCATTTGGTTGGTGGTCAGCAGCTAGGCCCTTATTGGGATACCCTCCTAGGAGGCTCCTTCTGGGATAGTTATCAATCCCCTTGGGATGGAGGGCGCTTCTAGTGACCTCGAATATCAATCCAGCTTATCCGGTATTTGGTTCCCCCACCACGGCGAGTGTTAGGCAGAACTTCCAGTATGCACATGATGAGATAACTGCACTGCAGAATATGATGGCCGCCTGGCCATTTGTGTCTATTGCAGGCGGTTCTAACGCGGTGATGACAGGGTACCTTACGCTGAGTGCGGACCCTGTGCTGCCTATGCAGGCGGCGACAAAGGAATATGTTGACGCGCACTCGGGTTCGGCAGTCTCACTGGTTATAATAAGTCCAACCCCTCCGGCAGGACCGGTGAGTGGGACGCTGTGGTGGGACTCCACAGGCGGCCAGCTCTACGTCTATTATAATGATGGGAACTCTAGCCAGTGGGTAGCTGCCTCGACAGGGATTCAGGGTGTGCCAGGGCCGCCTGGGGCTACGGGTCCTGCAGGGAGTACAGGGCCAGCAGGACCCACAGGTCCGCAAGGCGCTACGGGTACAACGGGCGCAACTGGCGCAACGGGTCCTGCAGGTGCTACGGGTCCTGCGGGTCCACAAGGTCCAACTGGGCCGCAGGGTCCACCTGGGACTGGAGGGGTTGGATCTGGTACGGCTGCTTATGATATCCTTGTCTGGAATGGAACTGCATGGACCAACCAGCGGCCTAAGTATAATGTTGGATTCAGCTATGTTGGGGGAGTGCTACCTGCTAGTCAGCTCCTGGGCTTCCACCGCTTCTCAAAGGGGGTGACGTTTCCCACGAACTTTGGAGCTTATCTGGGTCATACGAGCGAGGCAGGTGGGACGGCAACAGCGACAGGGTCAGTAGTTATCAACATTGACCAAGCTTTGAATGCTGCAATTAATACATTTATCAATGTCGGGACGATTACTGTTATTAATGGTACAGCAACAGGAGCCTTTGTAGGGACTGGGGTTGCGTTTGCTCAAGGGGATGTGATGAGGCTGGTGGCTCCAGCAACGCCGGATGCAACGTTCGCTAATTTCTATTGTACCCTGGTAGGGTGGGAAACTTAAACGGAGGACTCGATGGCCTGCATCTTCCTTGAGGGGTTTGATAAGTATGGTGGAGTGCAGGTTGGTGCTTCCGCCATGATAAGTGGCGGTCAATTGCTGCTGGGTGGGGAATGGAATAACGTTACTAACGGTTCTACTCTTTTTATTACTTCCCCGTTAAGCACGACTGGATACGCTATAAGCTATGGAAACGCAACTTCTTTTAGTAGGACTCTTGCTGGTAATTATGCGCGGCTAATTGGAGGAGTTCGTTTTTCCACACCTAATTTGGTAAATGCAGCTGGTAATGTTTCATTCCCCCACTTTTCCGACAGTGGATCTTTTCAATGCAGCATAGCTCTTGACTCATCTGGTCATATTGTATTTAAGAATGGATCTTATAATTCGGGGACTGTTATCGCTACATCGACCGTGAGTATTACTTCAACGTCTGTCCATTATTTGGAGTGGGATATTGCATTTAGTGCGACAGGCGCTTATCAAATTTGGCTTGATGGTGTCTCTATCTTGTCTGGTACTGGAAATACCAAGACCACAGCCAACAACTATGCTAATACAATAGGATTTGGATCAATAGCTGGAACAAGTGTCATGGTAGTCGATGATCTATATGTGTTCGACACGACCGGAACGAGGAATAATGCAGCGCTTATGACCGCTCCGCGAATTGAAACAACTTTCCCAAGCTCGGATAATTCAGTACAGTTCTCTGTAGGCGCGTCTATTATTGGGACCTGCACAGGTAAGGCTTCTGGCTCAAGCACTCACATTGGCGCTGCTAATTGGTTTGCACTGCGGCCTGTGACACCTACTCGTAATGGGACAATTAACAATATCTCCTGGGTGCCTATTACAGCAAGTGGAGCAAGTAATACTAGACCACTAGTTTATACTGATAACGCTGGTGTTCCAGGCACACTTATGAGTACAGGGGCGACGATTGTTGGCACTGCCGTTGGAGTTACTCAGACCCTTCCACTGACAACGCCGCAGACCTTGACTGCCGGGACACAGTATTGGATTGGGGCCATGAGCGATACAACTCTTAACCCTGGCGGTATGTTGTTTGCCGATTCGGCTGGGACAGGTAGATCAGCCACCGTTACTTTTACCTCTGGTGCCCCGAGCACCGCGCCAGCTACAATTGCTGCACCGTCGTTTCTGTTTTGGGGTAACTATACTTTGGCTGTGCCGAATAACACTTATGAGGTAGCATTACAGCCTCCACCACTTCCAGGTGTGGGAGCCAGTTATGTCCTTGACTCAACGGTAGGGCATGAGGATCTCTATAATTTCACTCCTCTAACAACCACCCCGGCGCAGATATACTGCGTGGCGACTAAGGCTTATATGAGCAAGAGTGATACTGGGGCGCGGACAGTTAGTGTTAGATGTAAGTCGGGAGCAACGGAGGTGGCTTCAGCAGCTGTAGGTCCGCCGACAACCTTCTCATGGACTGGACTCTATAATGATGCTGATCCAGGGACGAGTGCGACGTGGACTATTAGCGGGGTGAATAATTCACTGGGTGGGTATCATATTGACTCGTAGGAAGGGCAACACGAGAAAGCTTGGTTCGTGACAACTACCTGGAATGCTTCCGACTTACAAACGATAACGCTGAGTGGTGGCAATCTTGTTGCTACAAGTACTGGTGTGCATGGCGCGGTTCGGTCAGTTGATAGAGTTACCAGTGGGAAGTATTATTGGGAGTACACTTGCACCACCTTTGCTCAAAGTAATTCCTCGATTGGTATAGCCACACCAGACGCCCCGTTTAATAATATCACTGTCAATGCGCAACTATGCTGCCTTGCTTATAAGAGCACTGGAAATATTTGGCTCAACGGAGCAGCTGCAGGACCGTCGATCGGTGCTATAGCAGCTGGTGCTGTTGTATGCTGTGCACTGGATATGGACAACGGCTTCTTCTGGATACGGAATGGAGCCGCTGGGAACTGGAATGGTAATGCGGCGAATAACCCGGCGACTCCTTCTGGCGGACTCAATATAAGGGGTATGGGAACATTTCCAACATTTTATGCTCTCGGTGCACCACTAACTTCTGATGTAGTCACCGCTAATTTTGGTGCCTCTGCTTTTGCTGGCACAGTACCGACAGGTTTCACCTCTGGCTTCCCTTCAGGTACCAGTGC
>Ga0126383_10002444_pt1 | contig 11986 bp, 13 predicted proteins | sample PanSoiMetPlot_35_FD_96882 | JGI IMG/M metagenome (GOLD analysis project Ga0126383, IMG submission 96882) | Tropical forest soil microbial communities from Panama - MetaG Plot_35 | ecosystem: Environmental > Terrestrial > Soil > Tropical forest > Bulk soil | place: Panama | collected 2016-02-17
CAAGATTGGCCAAATACTCAGCGCAAACCGCTCCGTCCAGGGGCGCACATCGGCAAGATGCAAAGCGCCGATCAGCACTCCGACCCAAAACAAATAATAGACAAACTCAATTGTTCTCATCATCGGCACATACTAGCACAAATTTTGGGGTGTGGGGTTGGCTTTGCGCAGTGATTGGGTTCCAGGAAATCCAAACACGCAATAATTTTTCCGTCGCAATCGTATCAGCGCAACGCATCGTCGCGTCTTGAGCGTGATATGGGTCTGAGGAAATTCACACAGAATTTGCGCGAGGGTATTGCGGGGGAGCGGGCGATGAATTTTGGGGGTACGCCCCTCAATCGCCAGTCACAGCGCAAAGCTCACGCAGCAAACAAACAACAACAAACAAACAACAAACAAACATCAAACAAAGTCGCGCCAGATTGGGCGAATTAATGTGAGTTGTTGCTCGTGATCTGATAAAATTGCTGTGCAAATGAAGCGGCCAGCCAAGGGGTTGCCGCCGCCAAGGCTGGCCTAACCACAACGACACGGAGATCAATCGTTATGGCTATTCGAAGTCTATCACCAAAACAAACTCTGGAAAGAATACGTCGGCATCGTCACGCCGTTATCGTGCTGGCAATGCAACAAGCCAAGAAGGCAGTCGAAGCTCAAATCCGAGCGCAGGGCGATAAGCTCAACCAAGTCCCCGCCAGGACCATCAGCATCTTCCGCCGATGCTTACTTTGACGTTCATCGTGATCGGCTGATTGCTGAAGCTGAACACGCGATCAGCACGTGGCGGGTTCGCTCGTTGGCGATTAGCAGTGGTCGAAAAGATAGCAGAAACCGAACACTCGTTGAGCGCTGGTAGCGACAATCAAAGGACAATTCAGCAATGACAGTCATAAGCTCAAGCGCAATGAACCGAACACTGCCGCGCCGCCAGCCCAATGCTGCCTATCGGCAACGCGAATATCTAACGGAGAGTGAAGTTGATCGGCTCATTGAGGCAGCACGTAAGCGAGGGCGCAATGGCGCAAGAGACGCTGCAGCGATCCTCCTGGCCTATCGTCATGGGCTACGATCGCTGAACTCTGCTCGTTACGTTGGGCTCAGATTGATCTGCGCAGCGCGAGGCTGCACGTCAATCGGGCCAAGGGCGGGATTGAGAGCGTTCACCCGCTGCATGGGCCAGAGCTAAGAGCGTTACGGCCGTTGCAGGGCAATAGTCCGTACGTATTCGTGACTGAAGCCAGATCGCCGGTAACAAATCATGGTTCTTGCACATGGTTCAGCGCGTTGGCAAAGCTGCGAAGCTCTCCGTCCCAATTCATCCGCACATGCTCAGGCATTCGACCGGATACAAGCTCGCCAACGATGGCCACGAACGCGTTCGCTGGCGCACTATCTCAGCCATCGCAACTTGCAATCAACGGCACGCTACACGGCGTTAGCGCCGGATCGCTTCGCCAAGTTCTGGCAGGATTAAAAGGATGTTCCGAAAATGTTCGCCGATTGCGTGTGGTCTATGCGCAACAATCCACAACAATCGACTTTGCGCCCATTGCGCGTCACAACCGAATTGAGATCATGACGACCCCGACCTCGGGGGTTCGGGGGATGGGGTGAGATCGGGGCCGGGCTCTCGCACTCGAGGACCGCCCCGATTTTATTATGATCTCGATATCAACGACAAAGAGGTTATTGGTTTAGCCAAAATAGCTTGTGGGTAACTCACAAGGTTGCACCGCAACCTAAAAACGTAAGTCATTGTTCTCTAGGGCTGACGGTCGTTTGTGCAATGCGCAATGCTTATCAAAACGAAAAATCTGCGGGTTCGCCGCTAAGCGCTAGACGCATAATTTGAGTTCCAATGGAACTTTGTTTGGTTGCGTGGGCGTCTTCCGCTGCGGCAATGATGCCGCTTGAGGGCACTTGCACGAGGCCTATGCTTCTGTTGTCGGATCGTGTGTCCCCGCACCGCGGTTCGACACCCCCAGACAATGTTTGCCCCAAACCTACATCGTTTGCCCCAAACCTACATCGACAAGGCGAAGCCGTCCGGTCTCCTGCAGAGCTTGGCGGCTTTGCTGTGACGGACAATTTCTTTCAGATCAGCGTAGGCGTGGCGGCGGCAAAGCAGCAGCCCTCAGCGCACATCAATCACTCTCGATCGGCCGCGACGAGCAGGTCTTGCAGCACGGTGACGCCGAGCGCCATATCCGCCAACAGAAATCTGGTAAAGTTCCAAAAGCCAAGTAGGGTCCTGGCCAAAGAGGAAGGACCGAATGACCCAGGTGGAATTCGATACAGCGGTTGTCACCCTTGAGCGCAACGGACGGGCCAGCATCAGGACCGAGTATGAGGAGAGGGTATTTGTTTCCGCGTATCAGGTGATGCGGCAGCGGCTCAATATCCCCGACAATGAAGGTTGGGAAGGTCCGAGCGATCGCGAACTGGCTGAATTCCTGCGCGGTATCGATAGGCGGCAACGGCGACTGCTCAAGCAGATTGCCGAAGGTCTGGATTAAAGAAACCGGAGTGATAGCCCCGACAACATCAACCCGCCAATAACAAATCCGCCAAAGAGGAAGAGCCGGATCCGGGAAAGCAGACCTAGGGGATGAGCCTGCTAGTGTTGCTGGTTTCGATTGAAGTAGTTAGCGCCCCAGATCAAACACGAACAGCCGTCCGAGTGCCCACGCACTTAGTAGACTCGCGGTCCGGAAAACTTGCCTTTCTAAGCCGTTCGGTCCGGGAAGTAGAGCCGAAAGTGAGCCGTACGACCGTCGATATACATGCGGCCTTCCCTAAGAATGTCCCGACCAATCAGAACGTCATAGGGCGCGAGATCATGAAGCACGGAAAAGTCACGGATGAACTCAACCCCATTCTTGAACCGAACTAAGCCTCGGATCGTCGGCCGACCTTCAAGGAAGCCATAAAAGTTGCGGACTCCCCGCAGGCCACCATCCATCTTCGGTGCCAGGCGTGGCGAGATACAACATGACTTAGATCCCGTATCGATCAGTGCGCTCACCTCGTGCTGTGCGAGTGTCGTTCCTTGCTCTGTAACCGCGGCGATGCTGACCTCCAGATTCGGCCCCATCTGCTCCATTGCCCTTGGATCGTCAAAAGAGATGGACAGACGGCGCCAGTTGCCGTCCCGCGCCAGCGGGTCATCTTCTTCGCTCATGGCGGTCAGATTAGAACTGCAATTCCTTTGAGGAATTCGCGTCGTTGCATGGCCTTCCCCTAAGGCGCAGAACCACGCCGACTACGTTCGGATTACAGCAGGGATTTGCGACCAGCGGAATGGGGTTAGGGTGCATTTTGCGCAGCAGCAATCCCCGGAGGCGCATGTCCGAAGAGGGTCATAAGCGGACATTCCGACCATATTCGCTCGATGTCCGCTTTACCCCGAAAGCCGACATTCATCGGCGCGAGCAGCATGCCCGCTTTGTGCCAAAAGCGGACATCGGCTCGGCTTATCTCGATCACCTCGTCAGCCAAGATAGAGAACGACTCCGCAAAAGTAGCTCTATCTGGCCGGGATGCGTGGGGAAGTTCGCGCCCGTCTAAAGGGCCGCGTGCTTGGGCCGGAATGGCTGAAACAGATCAGCAAAATGACCTTCTTGGAAGGTGAATCATTCGCGCTTCCGGGGGACGTTGTCGAAGATGTGCGCCGGAAATTCGGTACGAAGCGCGGCCAACATCGCCGATCCTGAGTTGTCTTCGTTGCTGGGTTTCGTTTGAGGACTGCCTTGTGTGCCCTCGCCATCGATGAGCTGCTTTACGAGATCAACAGCGGCTTCTGGCGTTGGGTGAGGAAACGGCGTGGCAATGTACTCAGAATTGGCATCGAACGGCCTCTTGGCCTCGGCCAACCATTGCCCCGACCAATCCTGATACACGCGGATTCGAAAGTCCTTATAGAGCGCGATTTGCTCCATCTCGGTTCTCGTTAGTTGCCTAGCGTTTTTACCAATGCTGCCAGCATCGGCGCAACATTGGAGTGTCCCCCACAAGCACACATGGCGTGAGCGGCATGTTCGCTTTGTCGCCAGCCAGGGCACGGTGGAACCCGGCCGAAATTCCTCAATGTTTTCTTGCGCGCGCGTGCATGCGCGTGGGCGCAAGAAAGGGTCAGTTCGGGGGCAGTGGCACGCGCATTCACGGTTTCCGGTAGGTCGCGCTGGCGTCCGCGCGGGCCCCCGAGCGCGGCGCCAGCAGGCTCGTAGCGCACGTCGCGAGCAACGCGATGCCTGCGAAGGCCAGATAGAGTGCGCGGTACGCCTGAGGGTTGGAGATGCCGGTTCCAACGACCCCACCGGCCAGCGAACCGCCGAAGATCTGGCCGACAATGAGAAAGATGCTGAGGAGTCCCACGGCGGTCGCGCGCATGTTCGCCGGGACCTCGCCGGTGATGATGTAGCGCGTGGGGGCACCCAGTAGTGCACCAAAGCCGACTCCCGCCACTACCATCGAGAGAAGCGCAAGCGGCAGCGATGCTAACGTCCCGCCGAGCAGAGCGAGGCCGGCGGCAGTGCATACGGCTCCAGCCATTAAAACGATCCGGCTGCCGTAGAGGTCAAGCGCCCGTCCGGCGAGCGGCATGACGGCGACGAAGACGACTGCAGCGACGGCCGCAACGATTCCGGCCAGAGCGTAGGAGAGGTGCTGGGCCGCGACGAGAGCCGTCGGCACGAAGAAGAGCGCGCCTTCGAGCATGCCGATCAGTACCTCGAGCATGTACGTTACCACCAGTTGCCTGGTACCGAACAGCGCAGGCGAGATCACGGGCTCGGGCGCTGCCCGCTCGACGGGGATCAGGGTGGCGAAAAAGATCAGCGCGACCGCGACCGCAGCGAGCGTCAGCGCGTTGCTGCCCAGCGTCGGCGCAGCGGCATCGAGCCGGGTTAGCCCGATCATGACGGCCAGCAGTCCTAATGCAAGTAAAGCGAGGCCTGCAACATCGAGGGGACCCCGCGTCCGCATGGCGGCCGCCGGTACGTGCGACCGCGATCGAACGATCACGATGAGCCCGAGGGGCACATTCGCCGCGAAGATCCACCGCCACGAGACAAAGTGGGTCACGACTCCACCGAAGGTTGGACCGACGATCGCCGCCAGTCCCCACACGGCGCCGAGCAGCCCGAGCGCAGAGCCGCGCCGTTCCAGCGGCACGCGATCGGCAATCGCTGCGGCCGCAACCGGGAAGATGCCTCCGGCGCCTATAGCCTGAATCGCTCGCGCGACCAGAAACACAGCGAACGTCGGCGCGGCGATCGCGAGAACGCTGCCCACCACGAACGTTGCCACGCATGCAATGTAGATTGGGCGGCGTCCGTAGACGTCTGAGAGCTTCGTCATCACCGGGATAGAGACGACGTTCGCAAATAAGTAGAGCGTGAAGACCCACGCGACATCGCGCCCAGGAATCACAAAAGTGTGCGCAAGCGCGGGCAGCGCCGGCGAAAGAACGCCGAGATCGAGCGCGCCGGCAAACACGCCCAGCGCCAGGGTGATGACCAACGGGAGGTTCGTTCGATCGATCATGGTTCGTGGCGAAAGTCAAGGAACAACGGTATTAATTAGACTGCTACGCTTACTGGCCTTGCCAGTTCAATAGCAGCTTTTGGATTTGTGCTGCAGCAGAAAGGAGGTGGTCAGATTGAGTGGCGTCGCGAGCGACATGGTTCGAGATCCATGAGTAACGGTCGAACCGCCGGACCGCCACACGCGCAAATCTAAGGAGATTGGCCAACGCCAAGCGCGCTTTTGGCAGCCCGTGCCGCGACTATTCTCCCATATCATCCTCTCCTCGTGTCTCTCGCAGATAGCGAAGTACGTCTTCAGGCGAGGCTGACTGCCCGCCCTCGCCGGGCTCCGGTACCTGGTCGCCATCAAAGAACGCCGCGGGAATGGTCGCTTTCCCTTCTTGTTTCAAAAGCATTACAAGCGTTTGCAGGTCGGACTTAATCTGTCGGATATCAGACTGGATCTCTGCCAAAAAAGAGACCAGCTTGTCTTCGCTGAGCGGGCTCATCACTGCCAATCCTAAAAGCGTATTGGACTTCAATCGAGCTTTGATGTGCAAGACTGGTTTAAAGCCGGTTAGCGAAAATCACCTTAACGAGCAGCAGAAATCAAACGTTGTGCAAAAAAGAGGGCAAAGGTTCCCAAGCAACATTTTTGCAGCCTGCGCGGGCTAACCTGCTGACGTCACCAATCACTCCGGCGCCGCACCATTTTTCCGTCGTTACTTGTTCTCACGACCTATTATTTTCGCTCCTTCTTCGTGATCCTTCCGCTGTTGGGCCTGTTCGAAAAGACCAAACCGGTGCCAAACTCGATTTCGGGTCGGGCGACGTAGCGTTCCGATCGGACGACGCCAGTAGTCTTTAATTTGGCGAGCAGCGCAGAAAAGGACATGAAAAGCGATTAGCTCAGGACAGGTGTGAGCCACCAAAACTGGTCAGAAACCTTCCACCGCTTTTTTGCGGTGGAGGGCCGTTACATTGGCTCCGCTAGGCTTGGGCGGCGGTGACTTTCAAGTGAGCTGTCCAATCCTTCCTCCGCCTCGCGTTTGACCGCCGATGCCGTATAGCATGACGCGTGCGAAGTGGCCCGAAGCTATGGCGCAATAAAAAGCGGCCCCGTCTCCAGGGGCCGCCAGTTGTATCATGCGCAGTTCTCAACACATCCTAATGCGCCACTGCTGCTTTTGTTCCGCAGGGCAAGCGACTGCAGCCGCGCCTCGTCTTTTCGTGAGCAATTTCGGCGCCGATCTCCGCTCTCAATGATACTCGAACCCGTCAGGGGTGATCGTGGCCTTTGCTACCGTGTTTTCTTGGTCGACGACTACGATTGTCATTCGGACGCTGAACCCGCGAGCCTCATAGTGTTCGACAAGCGGTTCCGCGTCGCCGGAACCGACACGACTCACAACAACGCTACCGTTCGGACTTACCGCGCAAACTATGAACGGCATAACCATGCCGTCGTGCCGGCACTCCCTAATAACGGCGGCGATGCAATCCGTTAGATCGCTTTGCAACTCACCGTGATTCATGTTTGATCCTCGCGCCCGTCCAACGCGGTTGATTGCGTGTCGTTGCATAGGAAAATTCCTGTTTATTTCGGAATTCGGTGCGACTGATTGCCCCTTTGGGCGATCCTCGGTTCACTTTACAAGCCAGCCGCGTCTTGTCTTTCGTGAGCACTTGGCGGCTGCTCAAGGGTAAACGGAAATGGAACAAATCGCACTCTATAAAGGCTTCCGAATTCGCGTGTATGAAGATTGGTCGGGGCTATGGTTGGCCGAGACGAAGAAGCCGTTTGCGCGGCGGCCGGGTGCTGGCGATCACGAGGACACCGATGCTGAGTACATTGCCACGCCCTCCGGTCACCCAACGCCAGAAGCCGCTATTGATTTCATAAAGCAGATGATCGATAGCCCAGCCTTGCGCTAAATTGGAATACGCGCAAGGCCGGGGCGGAGATCGGCGGCAAAGCTTTGGGGCTTATCTCGTCGTACTCGGGCATCCGCGCGGGGATTGAGCGCGGGCAGTGGTTCGTGGTCACTAGTTTGCAATGCGCGGTTTCCCAGACCGAAAGACTGATCATAGTAACGCCAGCATTGTCGTGCGCGACGCAAACGGCTCCCGCGTTGAACTAATTGGTTCATCAAGCTGTTTGGTTGTTCTTACAGCCTAGCCACTTGTCTATCCTACGGTGCGCGTGAACTTCTGCATCTTTGCGCGACCCGAAAATCTTGTTTGATGACGCCTCGACACCTTCGGCAGCACAGAAGATCAGAATGCCGGCTGGAAATCTGCCTCCCATGTTAAAAGCCTATCGGGCAGGCAAGCGATGATTTCAGGTAGCTCGGCACGGTCCAGGCGTAATGGCTGTGAAACGCTGTCATCCGCTGACGCGCCGGTCGTCCATATCATTGGCAATTTTTTTCGCTAGTTCCAGGTATTTAGCCGCTTGCTCTCGTAAATAGTCTGAGTGCTCATACATGGGGTACTCATCCTCCCATAGTCACTCCGAGCCTCAATCTGTGGGTGATCTGTTCGCTAGTTCGGGCGCGATCGAGTTTCGCGAAGCTGTCCCTCACTTGCCCCGACCCGGGTTTGGCAGTTTCTGATCGACAAGAGTAACACGGTATCCAGCGAAACTCTTTTCCTTTCCGGTTACTGTGTTGAACGTTTACAAACGAAATTGCACCGCCTGTAACTTTGTAGCTTTTCACAGCAGCATGTTGCAGCCTACAGCCCTTGTCTTTGCGTGCCGTGCCGGTCCGCGCAAATTCACGCTGCTGAATCTAATTATCGACGGGCGGCGGAACCCATCAAACACCAGTTTGGCTTGTCAAGACTTGGTGAGACCTAGCTCTCGTACCTCGTCTTGCCACGGCGATTGGTATCGAGCGGGAGGTCCATGAATAGCGGTTGGTGGGCCCGCTGTGAACAGGCCTGACGCGGGCAGACATGGCAGTTAATGCCGATGCGACTGAAAATGCGTTCGTCGTTAAGATTGTAGGCAGCCGCATAGCCAAGCTTCTTCGCATATTTCAACTCGCAACCGAGTGAGACCGCGAGCCGGTGATCCTGCGTCTCGAAGTTGGCCGTGGGGCGATCGACAGTACGGTTGATGGTGAAGAAGCGGTCGCCGTCTGGTAGTTCAACAAACTGCGGGATTATGACGCCCGCCAGGCGGAAAGCCATGTGCACCTGCCACACTGGACAGGCTCCGCCATACTCAGCGAGGTGGAACGAGGTGGAATTGAATCGCTTAGTGACGTTGCCCGCTTTATCGACGCGAAGGAAGAAGAAGGGAACACCTTGCGCGCCGGACCGCTGCAACGTCGTCAACCGATGGCAGGTCTGTTCGAACGATACTCCGAACCGCGCAGCGAGGCGATCGACATCGTAAGTCATCGACTCCGCTTCACGGAGGAAAGGCTCGTAGGGCATCAGGAACGCGGCGGCGAAATAGTTCGCGAGTTCAACATGACAGCGCGCGAGGCTTGTTCCGGCACTGATTTTTTTACTAGACGTCAGCTTGTTGAGCAACTCTTGTAACTCGATCAGACATATCACGTGAGCGAGTTGGAAGATCACATTAGAGTAGTCGAGTGCCTCAGACAGATAAACGATGCCATTTTCCTTATCATATACGCGTAGCGCCTGCGTCATCTCCTCGATGGTACGCCGCTTTATGCGAATGCCGTGGGTGTTGAAAAGCCGGGCCTTGAGCGTGCCGTAGATGTCGTCGGGTTCATTCGCCTCCGTCGCTCGTAGTGACTCGGCAGCGACTTCAAGATCGTGGAAGTAGTTTGAATGGTCCCGGAAAAAGTCGTGCACTACGGCTTCAGCCGTGGTCACGAGCAAGCGATCGATCGAACCACTGGTGCCTTGGCGCATCAGGCGTTCGAGCGTGTTGCGATGAACGCCGTAGAGTTGAAGAAACTGTTCGACCAGTCGTGGCGCATGATCGATAGCGGCGCGCAACTCGGTGAGATCAGGCGTGGGCGAGAACATGGGGTCTTTAACTACACTGCGTAGCTCAGCAAGCAGGTTTGAGGTTTTGTCGGAGACGATGTCCCGCCAGTCGACGCCGTAGTGGTCCGCCACGGCCATCAGAACGCGTAGCGAGAGACTCCGCTCGTTGTTCTCAAGCAGGTTCACGTAACCCGGGCTGACCCCGAGCACTTTGGCCATCTCGGCTTGGGTCTGGTGGCGCTCGCGCCGGAGTTGCCGAAGTTGCGGCCCTACGAAGGTCTTCGTCATGGGTTCAGTCTTACAAACTTACAGCACGAAAAGCTTTGAAAACATACAACACACAAACTCCAAAAGGAAAAGCACTAGTCCAATCTTTGCGTGTTAAATTGGGCAGCAGAAGACGCGAAATAGCCGCTTGGCGCAAGAAACCGCCCCCAACAGCCGTTCCTGAGCAGAAGCCAAAATTATAACCAGTTATAGGTGAGGCCGGCCCGAATTAGTGGCCCGTCTCATCCGCTCGACCGAGTTGTTGGGACGATCTGCTGTAAAAAACATCCGCAACACGCATCCGCCGATCGACCGCTGATTGATGCTGCACTTGCGCGCACGAAGCTTTCTGTCGCCTGACTTGCGTCGGTGGCTGCACACACCGGTGGCCGAACGGTATGAAAAGGAAGGACATAATCGAGCAGGCTAGAGAGAGTCTCTGAAAAAATGTGTCTTTTTGTTATAAGCCTAGGAACGCATGGCGTCAGCCGGGCGTTTGCGGCCGGCAATCCGTCATCTGGAGACAATCCGAAAACAGCGTTCGGTCAGGACACGCCGTCGTGCGAGAATTCTCTGAATACTTTTTGTTCAAAATGGTTTGAACCCTCCCTATGGCAAGGATGGTTCTGTTCGCGCCGAGATTTTAGGCGGGACCGTAGTCGCTGCGTGAATGACGGCCAAGCTCAAGGTAATCATCGCGCTCGCCTGGTGCAAAAGCGCAAGTGGCAACGCGGCGACCGACAGCAGCGTCCAAACGCCGAGCGCCGCTTGCCCGATGACTCCCGCCGCGACAAGAGCGGCGCTTGTGAAGACGGGTCCGCGCTTGACCAGTTTGGCGACATTGAATAGATGAAAAAGAGTCAACACCCCGATGACATAGCCGAGCATGCGGTGGTCGAATTGGACCGTGAGCGGATTTTCAAAAAAATTCCGCCACAAAGGCACCTCGAATAGCAGACGCGAGGGATTCGGAACGAGAACTCCGTCGATCAGCGGCCAGGTGTTGTATGCATGTCCGGCGCGCAAGCCTGCTACCAAAGCGCCGAGATAGATCTGCGCCAGGAGCAGCACCAAAAGCCCAATTGCGCCGGCGCGAATAGTCATCACCGGTGGGGTAGCTTGGTCGAATTCCCCGGAACGCGACTGTGCGCGTTCGTCCGGCCACCGCGTTGCCGTCCAAACCAAGGCGACGTAGATCAGACAGGCAAGAATGAGATGCGTGGCCAAGCGATATTGAGACACTTCGACGCGATCGGCGAGGCCGGAAGCCACCATCCACCAGCCAATCACGCCCTGCAGAGCGCCGAGACCCAGGATCATCCATAGACCTGCGCGGCGGCGTGGCGGTATCCAGCCGCGGCAAAAAAACCAGACTAAGGGTACAAAGAAAACAACGCCAATGATGCGGCCGATGAGCCGGTGTGCCCACTCCCACCAGTAGATTGTCTTAAAATCGGCAATGCTCATTCCGGTGTTTAATTGTCGGTACTGTGGAATGGCCTGATACTTCTCAAATTCCGCGTGCCACTGCGCCGCGTTCAGGGGCGGCAGTGTGCCCGTCAGCGGCTGCCATTCGGTGATCGACAATCCGGACTCCGTCAGCCGCGTGGCGCCGCCAATCAAAACCATTGCAAAGACAAGCGCGGCGACAGCATAAAGCCACAACCGGACCGCGCGGGCACGGTTTAATTTTTCGCGATAGGAAGTCTGAATAGCTGTCATCATGTTCTTGTCTCGGGGCGCGCGGACCATATAGTTCTGCGCCCTCCGCTCGCAACACTGGAATGCTTGCAACCATGCCCGTGCCGTTTAGAGAATTATTGCCGCAGTTGCGCTTTTCGTACCTGTCATTGTCTGGCCGCTTATTACCATGCCCGTGGCGCAGCTTCCGGCCATTCGCGACACTACTGCTTTATATTATGGATTGGATATTGCCCAACGGAATCACTCTCTGGATACTCGCTGAGCGAAAGATTCGTAACAAAATGCTCTTGGGTGAGCGATCTAATTCTTCGCTTATAGCGCTCCACAGCTGAACCGTCGTTTCTGCGAACGGCGTCGGCCAAACCACTGAGCAGAGCATGTAAGAGAAGCGAGCTGTGGGGAATCCACACAGAAGCCCTTGACTACGCACAATTTGGAATGCCGAAACCACGCATTTTGTGCCAGGTGGGTGGAGCTTTGTGCCTGGTTGATGCACGGTTGAGCCTGCCGTGCCC
>Ga0126383_10002446_pt1 | contig 11980 bp, 11 predicted proteins | sample PanSoiMetPlot_35_FD_96882 | JGI IMG/M metagenome (GOLD analysis project Ga0126383, IMG submission 96882) | Tropical forest soil microbial communities from Panama - MetaG Plot_35 | ecosystem: Environmental > Terrestrial > Soil > Tropical forest > Bulk soil | place: Panama | collected 2016-02-17
TCCGCGACCGGCCGCACCCGCGCGGCGACGAGAGCCATCGGATACACCGCCGCTCCGAAGGTCGTGGCGACGGTCTCGTCGAGCGGAGCGACGACGGACACCGAGCACCGCTCCGCCAGATGGCGCCGCAGCGACTCGGCGTAGCCGGCCGTGGCGAGCTTGGCGGGAACGAGCAGCGCCATGACCCCGTGCGCCGCCGCGAGCTCGAGGGCGCGCTCGCAGAATGCCACGGACAAATCAGGAAAGTGTGCGAACGGCCCGGGAGCGGGGCGCCATAGCGCATACCGCTCGCCGAGCGTCTCTCGCACGCGCGCCGGAAGGCGCTCGGCACGGACCCAGGGAGGGTTGCCGAGAACGAGGTCGAAACCGCCGCCGGCCAGCACGTCGCAGAAGTGGGATTCGACGCTGAAGAATGGCGTGGCGCCCTCGCGCGTCAGCCGCCGGCGGCTGCGCCGCAGCTCGTTGCGCGCTCTCCGCAATCGCCGCAACAAGGACCATTCGCGGGCCGTGAGCCCGATGCGCTTGCCGAAGAGGTCGAGGTTCCGGGCCGCCGCGATCAGCTCGAAGATGCGACTGTCGAGTCCCGCCGCGGCACGGGCGTACAACCCGGCGGCGACGGCGCGCTCGGCTTCGGCCAGCTCACGCGCCGCGCGCTGCTTGGGCCGACCCACGAGAGAGAACAGGTGTCGGCGGCGCTCAGCCAGCTGGTTCGCGTCGACGCTCGCGCGGTGTGGGTCGCGATTGCGCGCCAGGGCCGCGGCCACGCTGTAGGGATCGAGCAGTGCGTCGCCGCAGCGCAGGTGGCCGTCGAGGTTGGGCAGCGGTGCCACCGCCTGGGGGTCGCCCGCCGTATCGGGGGCGATCAGAGCGAGCCACAGCCGCAGCTCCGCGAGCCGGGTCGCGGTAGGGGAGAGGTCGACGCCGAACAGCGACCGGGCAATGATTTCGCGGCGCAATGCCGGCGAATCGACCGCGCCCGCCGCAGTCCGCAACCGCGTCAACTCTTCAAGCGCGCCGAGCAGAAACGCCCCGGACCCTGCTGCGGGATCGAGCACGCGCAGCGGCGCGAGGTCGGGAGGACGGATGGGGGCGCGATCATGGTAGACCCAGGCTTCCGCGTCCCGTCGGGGCAGACCAAAGCGCTGCACGAGCACGCTCGTGAGGGCCGCCTGAACGATGTCGCGGACGAGGGCGGCGGGTGTGTAGTAGCTGCCACTCGAGCGGCGCTCGTCGGGCGCCATGACCCCTTCGAACACGCGTCCCAGCATGTCCGGCGCGATGCGGGCGTCGCCTTCCCCCTCGACCGCGGAGAAATGGAATCGTTCGAACAGGTCGTCGAAGGCCTCGCGCCAGTCACCGTTTGACCACAGCGCAGGCCCTGCGCGCCGCTCGAGCGGCGTCGACTCGAACAGCCCACCGTTGAGAAAGGGAATCTTGCCGAGCGCGAGCATTGTTGCGGACCGTTCGGCAGCAGGGCGGTTTAGCGTGCCGAAGACCAGAGGGTGAAAGGCCGAGCGATGGAAGTGGCGGCCGCGGGCCAGCGCATGATCGAGCAGCTTTGGCAGGTAGCGTCGATCGCCGTCGAGCCATCCCTTTTCCTGGACGAAATAGAGAAACAGCACTCGCGTCAGGGCCGTGAGCGCGAGGGCGTGACGGTCGGTGCGACTGCGGGGCTCCGCCAGACGATCGGTGAATCGCTCGAGGGTGTTTCGGAAAGCCCGAAAGAACCGGACGGTGACCACCTCGCTGGCGAGGGCATCGCCGACCCGCAGCGACAGAGCGAGCGCGGTCTCCGCGGGTCGCGGGGCGAGCCGCTCGAGCGTGGCGAGGGCGACCGGCGCTGGTCGCGCAAGGGCGAACGACGCGAGCCTGACGCCGAGCGTCGGTGCGGACGTAGCCCGCCAGGAGGCGAGCGCGAGGCGGCGCGGCGTCCCGCCCACCGCGCACGCAAGGCCGCGGTCGGCGCGGCTGGCGAGCCGCTTCGCGGCGAGCCGCGCAGCGGCTTCCGGATCGCTCGCCTCGAGGGCGATCACCCGGTACGCCTGGTGCCGCGCGATCAGCTCAGCGGCGCTGACTCCTGCGGCGCACACTTCGACCGAGCCGAGCCAGGGCCCGGGTGGCACGGTCTCCCACGCCGCGTGATAGCCGAGCACGCGAAAGAGGTCGCGAAGATCGGAGATCTGCTCGGTGCGGGTGAGAAGCTCCCGAAGCACCACGGGCCCCTCGGTTCGAAGGGCCCCAAGATGCCTGGTGGTACTCCGGGATTAGGTACCGGAGTATTGCAGGCGGGATCGAAACGCCGCGGAGCTTACGACGCTTTTCGCAGCGTGATGCTGCCGTTCACCGTCCGCAGCTCGAGCGAGCGGCCGCCCGAGCCGATCGTGCCGCGCAGGTGCCGCGGACCGAACCTGCCGGTCACCGTCAGGGGGAAGTCGGTCTCGAGGTCGCCGTTCACCGTCTCGGCGCGCACTTCGGCGTTCAGGTTCGAAGGAAGCGTCAGGGTGATCCCGCCATTCACCGTGGTGAACCGGGCCACGGACTCCCAGTCGCTGCGGCCCATCGACGCGCGGATCGAGCCGTTCACCGTCGTCGCTTCGACGTGCCCCGCCGCCGTGACATCGACGCTGCCGTTCACCGTGCTGACGTCGGCATCGGCGCCGAGGTTGTCCGCCTGGAGGTCGCCATTGACGGTGCGCCCGTCGAAGTTGATGCCGGCGGGCAGCTTGATCGTGAAGTCGACCTCGACGTCGTTGTTGTCGGTGCTGGAGGACCAGTCGTCACCGGGCTCGCAGCTGTTCTCACGCCGCGCCCGGCGGGGCGTGGGATACACCGCGCAGATCGCGACCCCGTCCTCGAACGGCACGACCTTGATCTCGACCTCATCGGGATCGGAGCGGCGGGCGGTCTTGCGGGCGGTGACGTCGATCTGATCGCCCGTCGTGCCCATGGCGCGGATCGCGCCGTTCACGCCCTTGATCTCGAGCCGTTTCCCGGCGGCGAGCTTGCCGGTCCAATGGAAGTCCTGCGCGGCGAGCGTGGGTGCCGCGGCGAGGAGGACGGCGCAGGCTGCGCCGAGCGACGTGATGGTGCCGCGCATACTGTTACTCCTTGTTCTTGTCGTGGACCCTGCCGGGGCGGCAGATGCTGATGCTGCCGTCGAATGATTCCATCTCCAGGCGGGCGCTGCCCGTCCCGAGCACGAAGGTGAAGCGGTGCTTGGTCTTGTCCTTGAGCTGCAGCGGGAAGCACGAGTCGAAGTCGCCACTGAACGTCGACACCGACACGGTGACGTTGGCCTTTTCCGCTACCGACACGGTGACGTCGCCGTCGTGCGACTCGAAGTGGTAGCGGCCGTTGTCGCGGATCGTACCGTCGTATTGCACGCTGCCGTCCACAGTGCTGGCGTCCACGTTGGCGGACTCGATGCCGGACATCGTGATCTCGCCATCCACGGTCTCCGCCGTGATGTCACCGGAGCAGTCCTTTATAGAGATCGCGCCGTCGACGCTGTTCAGCTCGATGTGCCCCCGTGCGCCCTCGATCGAGACTTCACCCTCGACGGAGCGCAGCGACACATTGCCGCTCCCTCCCACGACGTGCACCGACCCCTCCACGGTTTCAACCGTGACTTCCGCTTCGGTGCCTTCGATCGAGACCTCCGCCGATGGCGTACCGGAGACCGACAGCGGCATCCAGGGGGGGACGAGGAGCTCATAGTCGATCGTGGCGGGCCCATGGCGCGACGACGCACTGATGCTCACGACGGAGCCTTCGTTCGAAACCGAGATGCGGTCGCGGCTCGAGTGCATCGCCTTCACGCGGATCGAGCTCTGACGCCACGCCTTGATCGTGACCTGGCCGCCGAAATCGCTCAGCTCCAGTCGCTGTCCCTGGCGCACCGCGAACGACGTATCGGTGTCCTGAGGAGGGGCGATGGTCAGCCCCAGGGTGGCGGCTAATACCAACAACATGCTGACTCCGTTCTAGGTGCGCGCGGAAGCAATACGGTTCGCTTCCCGCAGGAATTCCAGCTTGCGCCGCATCGTCTCGGCGAGATGCTGGTTCAGGTATCCGCTGTTCGGGTCGGCGGCCAGGGCGCGCGCTCCGTCGGCAATCGCGCTGTCGATGACCGCGAGGCTCTGTTCGATGCGATGCGCGGTCACCGGGCTCAGGCGGCCGGTGCGTTGGCCCTCAGCCAGTGCCAGTCGCAGGTCCGCCACCGCGTGATCGGCGCTCGAGTCCGCTTTCCTGTAGCTAGCGGGCAGAACAACGGGACCGGGCTGGGTGGCTACCGTGTTGCTGTTCTCGTTCGGCTGCAGCACGAGCCGCGCGGCCCCCGCCGACACCGCAACCAATGTCACGCTGGCCGCGATCAGCTGCGGGACGGTGAAGCTGAAGCGGCGCCGCGCGCGTCGCCGGGCCAGGTCGTCAGTCGAAACCCCGATCCGCTCGGCAATGCCGGACCACAGGTCGCGGGCCGGGGGGCGATCGTCGAAGGCCTGTGCGCGTGCCACGACGCGGCGCAGATCCGCGAGCACGGCGGTGCACTCGGCGCAGGTCGCGAGATGGGCTTCGAGCGCCACCCGCTCCGCATCGTCGAGCTCGCCGTCCAGGTATTCCGAGAGCCGGTCAGTCCATTGGTCGTTCATCGTGTCGCTCCTGCTTCCTTTATCGATCCAGATACTTGCGTAAGGCCATGCGCGCGTGATGCAGCTGTGATTTCGATGTTCCGGGCACGATGCCGAGCAGCTTGGCGATCTCCTCGTGCCGGTAGCCCTGCACGTCGTGCAGGACGAACACCTGTCGCGCGCCCTCGGGCAGCCGGGCCAGCGCCTCCTCGAAATCGACGCCGTGCTCCGGCGTGCCTTGTCGTCCCGCCACCAGCTCCAGCGTTTCGCCGGAATCGTCCCCGAAGCGGCGCCGCTCACCACCCAGCGTCTTCCGCTTTGCGAGGATGACATTCACCGCCAGCCGGTGCAGCCATGTGCCGAACGCCGATTCACCACGGAAGGTGTGCAGCTTCTCCCACACGCGTACGAACACATCCTGCGTCACGTCGTCATGGTCGCCGCCGCTCATCATGCGGCGCACCAGCCCATGGATCCGGGGGACGTGGGTGCGGTACAATCGCTCGAACGCGCGGCCGTCGCCGCTCTGCGCCAGCGCTACGTCCGCCGCTTCCGCGTCCATCGCCGCCGTGATTGCATCCGTTTTCAGTGTCGGCACTCCCGAACCCGGTAAGCCGGTGTCGGACGATTGGATAGCCGCAATGCACCACAAGGTTGCATTCTTGTGAAGCCTCCTAAAACTGCGCTGCAATTCGAGTTGTGGGGAGGAAGGGTACATTACGGTCTTGGCGACCCCATCGCGACGCGCCTTCACCCTCGCCGGTTCCGACGGTGGCCCGTTGCGCGGCGAGATCCACTCCGCGGGGGGATCGCGCCCCGCCGTCGTCATCTGCCACGGATTCAAGGGGTTCAAGGACTGGGGCTTCTTCCCCGTAACCGCCGACCGCCTCGCCCACGCGGGCTTCGCGGCGGTCTCTTTCAACTTCTCGGGCTCCGGGGTCGGTGAGCCCGGAGACTCGTTCAACGAGCCCGAGCGGTTTCGGCACGCCACCTATTCGAATGGATTGGAGGACCTCGCCCGCGTCCTGGCGGAGCTGCGCGGCGGCAGTCTGGGCGTTCAGCCGACGGCGATCGGGGTACTGGGACACAGCATGGGTGGCGGCGTCGCGGCGCTACTGAGCGCGCGTGATCCTGGGATCACAGCGCTGGTGACGTGGTCGGCGACAGCCCGCTTTGGGCGGCTGTGGCGCGCTGAACAGATCCCGGAATGGCGGCGCACGGGTACCCTCGAGATCGTAAACCAGCGCACCGGAGAACGCTTGCCTCTGGCGACCGACATCCTCGACGATCTCGAGCGCAACGCCGAGCGGCTCGACGTCCTCGCCGCGGCCGAGTCGCTGCACGCCCCTTGGTTGGTGGTCCACGGCGCCTCCGACGAATCGGTGCCCGCAAGCGATGCCCGTGACCTGGCGGCGCGGGCGCACGGCTCCCGTTTGCTGCTGATCGACAACACTGGCCACACCTTCGGAATCAAGCACCCCTGGAGTGGCTCGACGCCGCAGTTCGATCAGGTGCTGGGAGCCAGCGTTGACTGGTTTTCCCACCACCTCGTCCCATGACGATCGGGGCGGTGCGACGCGCCCTTGCCGGTTACACGGCGCGGGTGGAGGACGCACCGGAAGCGCTCCCAGCCGCCGTCGCGCTGATCGTGATCGAGCGCAACGGGCTCGAAGCCTTGTTCATCAAGCGCGCCGCGCGGGTGGGCGATCCCTGGTCGGGCCAGGTGGCGCTTCCAGGGGGACGCTATGAGCCGGAGGATGGGGATCTGCTCCACACGGCGATCCGCGAGACGCGCGAAGAGACGGGAGTCGACCTCAGCGGCGCGGAGCGGCTCGGTGTGCTGGACGACCTCTATCCGCGTACTCCTACCCTCCCACCGGTCCGCGTCCGACCGTTCGTGTTTACGATTGCCGCGGCGCCGCCGCTCGTCGCCAGTGACGAAGTAGAACGCGCCTTCTGGATACCGCTCGCGCGGCTGGCGGAGCCGGGGGTGCGGCGCGACGTGAAACTGATCGTGCGCGGCGAGCCCAGGATCTTCCCCGCCTACGACCTGGGGGATGACGTGATCTGGGGGATGACCGAACGAATCCTGACACCCTTCCTGACGCTGACAAACATCGCCCGCAATAGCCCCGTCTAAGCCTCATATTCGCTTGCCAACAAGCTCATATTAGTTTACACTAACGTTACGTGTGCGCAGTGAGTTAAGGGGCTATTTCGCTGTGGCATGAAGTCCGACATATCACTCTGGAGTCCGATCTTGCCGGCGAGTATCCAGGAGCCGGTTCTCAGCCGCTCCGTCGAAGACTACCTCAAGGCGATTTTCCGCCTCTCCAATCAGGGCGGGTTCGCGACCACGAGCGATATCGCCGCGCTTCTGGCACTCGCCCCTCCTTCGGTGAGCGGGATGGTGAAACGGCTCTCCGAGATGGGGCTGATCGAGCACGTCCCGTATCGCGGAGTGCAGCTGACGGCCCAGGGCCGGCGTGCCGCGCTGCGTATGATCAGACGCCACCGCGTGCTGGAGCTCTATCTGGTGCGCAACCTCGGCTACGACTGGGACACCGTACACAACGAGGCGGAGCGGCTCGAGCACGCCGTCTCCGATGAGCTGATCGAGCGCATGGCTGCGGCACTCGGCGACCCGCACTACGATCCCCACGGCGACCCGATTCCGACCGCGACCGGGGACATCGAAGAGACCGAGCTCGTCTCCCTCGCCGACGCGCAGATCGGCGACGCCCTCGAGCTGCGCCAGGTGGTGACGCAGGACCCCGCGCGGCTGCGCTACTTCGCGGAGCAAGGCCTCGTGCCCGGCGTGCGCGTCATAGTCACCGATCGTCAGCCGTTCAACGGCCCGACTACCGTTCTGCTCAACGCCTCTGGGACGGCCCGCATCGTGGGACAGGAGCTCGCACAGTTGTTGTCCTGCCTCGTCGCGGCTCGGGAGGCCTGACGTGGCGACACCGATGCGCCGTCCAGCACACGAGCCGGGGTGGAGGCACCCGCGTCTCACCCCGAGTCTCGCCGAGGTCTACCGCTCCGTTCCCGTGCAGGGGAAGAGCTGGTGGCGCAAGGCACTGGCGTTCGCCGGGCCGGGCTATCTCGTCGCTGTCGGTTACATGGACCCGGGAAACTGGGCCACCGACCTTGCCGGTGGGGCGCGCTTCGGCTACACGCTGCTGAGCGTCATCCTGATCTCGAACCTGATGGCGATTTTGCTGCAGGGTTTGGCGGCGAAGCTCGGGATCGTGACCGGTCGTGACCTCGCGCAGGCCTGCCGCGATCATTACTCGCGACCCGCCACGATCGCCCAATGGGTGCTGTGCGAAATCGCTATCGCAGCCTGCGACCTGGCCGAAGTGATCGGCTCGGCGATCGGGTTGAATCTGCTGTTCGGCATTCCGATGACGGCCGGCATCCTCATTACTTCATTGGACGTGCTGCTGGTGTTGTACCTGCAGAACAAGGGCTTCCGGCTGCTCGAAGCGCTGGTGATCGCCTTGATCGCCACCATCGCCGGCTGCTTCCTGTTCGAGATCTTCATCTCTCGGCCCGACAGCTGGGGGATCCTGGGCGGGTTCGTGCCGAGCCCTCCCATCCTCGCGAACCGGGATCAGCTGTACATCGCCATCGGGATCCTCGGCGCGACCGTGATGCCGCACAACCTGTATCTGCATTCCTCTATAGTGCAGACCCGCGCATACGACGAGACGACCGCGGGGAAGCGTACGGCGGTACGCTTTGCCTTCATCGACTCGACGATCGCCCTGACCTTCGCCCTCTTCATCAATGCCGCGATCCTGATCGTCGCCGCGGCGACGTTCCACAGCACGGGCCACACCGAGGTGGCCGAGATTCAGGACGCATACAAGCTGCTGACCCCGCTGCTCGGGGTCGTCGGCGCGAGCGCCGTCTTTGCGCTGGCACTTCTGGCTTCCGGCCAGAATTCGACGCTCACCGGAACTCTGGCCGGGCAGATCGTGATGGAGGGGTTTCTCAATATCCGGATCCGGCCATGGCTGCGCCGCCTCATCACCCGGGCGATCGCGATCGTGCCGGCGGCCATCACCGCCATCTTCTTCGGCGAGCACGGCACCGCGCAGCTCCTCATCCTGAGCCAGGTGATCCTGAGCCTGCAGCTGTCGTTCGCGGTCTTCCCGCTGGTGCGGTTCACCTCGGAGCGTGCCAAGATGGGCGAATTCGTGAATCCGACGTGGCTCAAAGTGCTCGCCTACACCGTCGCGCTGGTGATCGCGGCGCTCAACGCCTGGTTGTTGTTCCGCACGGCACAGGGGCTCTGGGCCTGATGTTCAAGCGCATCCTCGTGCCGCTCGAGCACTCGCCGACCGACGAAGCGATCCTCACCTACATCCGTCCGCTCGCCGGCGCGTCGCATGCGGCGCTCGTGCTGATCCACGTCGCCGATGGGTGGGTGGCGCGCAACATCCAGCAGCTCGACCTCCGGGAATCGGAGGAAATGAAGGACGATTTCGGCTACCTCGACCGGGTCTGCAACGACCTGCGGCAGGATGGGTTCAATGTCGAAGCAGTGCTCGCGGCGGGCGATCCGGCGCGGGAAATCGCCGCCGCCGCGGAGCGGGAAAAGTGCGATCTCATCGCCATGGCGACGCACGGGCACCGGCTGCTGGCCGACGTCGTCCGAGGGAGTGTCGCCAGCGAGCTGAGACACATCACGACGGTGCCGGTGTTGATGGTGCGGGAAAACAAAAGACGTAAGGAAGAAACGTAAGGTTGAAAATACGTATAGAAGATTCGTACGACTCTTCCCTTACGCACCCCAACCATACTTCTTCTCCCTACGTCGTTCTAGCCTGCTCTAATGCCCGCAGAATTGCACCGAGCCGCTCGTCTCTCGCAAACCGCAGCATCACAATCTTGTCCTCGTACGCTTTCTCGATCGCCGCGATCAGGGCCCGCTGCTGGCTCGCGTCGAGCCGCTCCCACGACGCCAGGTCGCCCCACCACTGCTCGAAACTGGTGAGCAGCTGCTGCAGGAAGATGTGGACGCCTCCCGCGCCGGCGCCGAGGTGGTAGGTCAGGTGGGGTCCCGCCGCGGCCCAGCCCAGCGCCGGGCCGAGCGACACCGCCCGGTCGAGATCCGAGACGTCGATGGCGCCCTTCAAGACGAGGTCGATGCACTCGCGCCAGACCGCCGCGGCGATGCGGCCGACGACGTATCCGGGCACGGCCTTGTGCAGGACGATCGGCATGCGGCCCAGCGCGCGTAGATAGGTCTTGGCGCGCTCCACAGTCGCCGGATCGGTCTCTTCCGCGGGAACGAGCTCCACGATCGGCAGCAGCTCCGGCGGGTTCAGAGGATGCGCCACCAGACAGCGTTGCCGCTGCAGCAGCCGCCGGAACAAGTCGCCCGGGGCGAGCCCCGACGACGACGACGTAACGATCGCCTCGGCGTCCGCGACCTGTTCGATCGATTCGAGCAAACGCTGCTTGGCGCCGAGGTCCTCGTGGATCGCTTCGATCACCCAGTCCGCTTCGCGCACCGCCTGCAGCAGGCTCTTGGCCTGCTGAAACTCCATGAGTCCGCGCTCGACGATTCCGGGTGTCGCCCGTCCCAGGCCGATCAGCGTGCGGGCCCGGCGCGGCACGTCTACGACGGCGTCCTCGATGGCGCGGGCGTTGGTGTCGAAGATCGTGACCGGCCATCCCGCGGAGGCGCACAACGCCGCCCAGCCGCCGCCGATCGAGCCGGCTCCGATCACCGCCACCTTGCGGGGAAGGGCGCCGCCGTCAGGGGCGGTCACCGCGCCGCGCCCGCCCAGGCTGGCCGGGAGGCCGCGAGCACGCGGTCAGCGACGAGGCGATGGGCGACGTCCGCCCGCACCGCCGTGGCGACGCGCGCTTTCGAGCCTTCGGGATCGACCCGGGTGCGGCCCCGGTTCTCACCGTCTTCGACTTCGACCTTGATCCGCAAGGGTTCGAAGGTGAGCGTCCCCGGGGCCAGCAGCTCCGCGATCGGCAGCACGTCGTTCAGAACACAGCCGTCGAGATGCTCGCGCTCGCGGTGGAAGGCGAGGTAGTAGCGCAGCGCGGCAAAAAGCCACTGCTGGCCGTCGTCGCCGGACTGACCGAGCCGGGCGATCGTGGACCCCGGCAGGACGAACTGCCGCGTCACATCGAGTCCGATGATCTCGGTGGGCAGCTCGGCGCGCAACACCTCGCGCAGCGCCTCGGGGTCACACCACGCGTTGAACTCGCTGTATTTCGTCGTGTTGCCGGCGGATTTGATGTTCCCGATCATCGCGAGATGGCGCGACACTTTTTCCCGGACCAGCTCCGCGTCGCGGCGCAGCGCGAGGGCGAGCCCGGTCACCGGCCCCAGCGTCACGAGCGTCACCGGCTCCGGCTGCTCGGCGAGCAGGCGATCGAGCGGCCTGACGTAATCGAGGATCACCCCGGCGCTCGGAACGGGCGCGTCGCCCAGGCCGGATGGGCCATGGGTCTCCGGGGCCGTGGCGAGGGCGCGCTTCAGCGGACGCCGGGCGCTGACGGCGAGGGGCAGACGCCGGTTGAGCCGGCGCAGGATGGCGATGCAGTTACGGTAGGCGTGCTCGACGGTGGTGTTGCCGTACGTCGCGGCGAGGCCTCGCACCTCGAGCTCGGGGGATTGCAGGGCGAGGAGCAGGGCGATGGTGTCGTCGATCCCGGGATCCGTGTCGATGATGACGGGACGCGGGGCTCGGGACTGGGACGCTGCCTCGGGCACGGCGTAAGCCTACGGGCCTGCTAACCCCTTGGCAATAGCCGTTGTATCACACCAGGCGCTTGGACTGCGCGTACAGGATCAGCTCCACCCGGTTCTCGACCTTCAACTTCCGGTAGATGTGGTGCAGGTGGATTTTGACCGTGCCCTCGCTGATCGCGAGGCGCTTCGACATCTCCTTGTTGCGCAATCCCCGGGCGACCATCCCGACCATCTCGATCTCCCGCGGCGTGAGCACGTTGGCCGCCTCGCGCTCTCCGGCCTCGCGGCGCAACAAGGAATCGACCACCCGGCTCACCGCGTGCTTCTCGAGCCACTGCTCCCCCGCGTGCACTTTGCGCACGCATTGGACCACCATCTGCGGGGCGAGCTCCTTCAGGACCATGCCGCGCACGCCGAGTCGCAACGCCTCGAGCACCTCTTCCTCTTCCAGGACTGCGGCCAGCAGGACGACTTTCGTCGGCAATTTGTCGTGTTGCAGGTCGCGCAGCACCGCGAGCCCGTCCTTGCGTGGCATGTGAATGTCGAGCACCAGGACGTCGGGGCGGTGGCGCCGCACCGCGACCACCGTTTCTTCGCCACTCACGCAGCGGGCCGCGACCTCGAA
>Ga0126383_10002448_pt1 | contig 11980 bp, 7 predicted proteins | sample PanSoiMetPlot_35_FD_96882 | JGI IMG/M metagenome (GOLD analysis project Ga0126383, IMG submission 96882) | Tropical forest soil microbial communities from Panama - MetaG Plot_35 | ecosystem: Environmental > Terrestrial > Soil > Tropical forest > Bulk soil | place: Panama | collected 2016-02-17
ACCCGTGATGACCGACCGCGTCCACTCCCTTCCCGAGCGACCGCAGCGCACGATCGCCGCCGTAGTCGTTGCCGCGCTCCTGGCCTCGAGCATCTACTCGGGCCTCCGGTTCTCGCACTACTGGGCGCAAAACCCCGCCCAGCGCTATGTCAACTCGCTGCTCGCCAGCGCGCGGTCGACGGGTGGGCACGTGAACGTATACGACACCGCACTGCCGGCGAACATCGTGTCCGGCGTAGAGCCGCGGCACAACGTCAGCGACGTGCTCCAACTCGGCGGCGTCGACGCGACGTACGAAGACCCCCGGTCCGAGCCGCTGGTCGTGGCGGCTGACGGTCATCTCGCGAAGGCCGCATTCGTGCCGGCGTCGATCGGTCTCGGGAAGCTGAAGGTCAACTGCGGTACGTACGTCCACGGCTCGGGCACATGGACGATCCCTTTGTCGAAGGCCGTGGCGACGGCACCGTGGTATCTGCGGTTCGAGCTGTACCAGAACGCGCCGAGCACGATCACCGTCGATCTGGTCGACGCCGCGGGACGCATCGCGCATCCGGTGCTCGGTTCCACGGTTGTCATCGGCTCGACCCTGGCCGCGGTCAACCTGCGGCTACCGGTGTTCTCCCCGGTCACGGTGCGCGTGCAGAGCAAATCGCCACGGACGAGCCTGTGCCTGGTCCGGACCATGATCGGCGCTCCGTTCCCGGCGGGCAGGTAACAGTGCAGGCGACAGTCCAAGCAGGAACTGCGCCGGGACGGCGCTTCCCCGCGCTCGACGGCATCCGTGCGCTCGCTGCGTTCGCCGTCGTGTTGACGCACATCGGATTCATCACCGGCCGATCCCTGCGCGCGGACCTGCTCGGGCCGGTGCTGTCCCGCGGGGACTGCGGGGTGACGATCTTCTTCCTGCTATCCGGCTTCTTGCTCTACCGACCGTTCGCGCTCTATGCCATGGGGCTTGCGCCACGCCCGCTGGTCGGGCAGTTCCTCTGGCGACGCGGCCTGCGCATCTTTCCCGCGCTATGGCTCGCCGTTGTCGTCACGTTGGCGCTGATCACGACCTACCGCGTGCGCGCCTCGGACTATCTGCAGTATCTACTGCTCATTCAGACGTACGACAATCATGACTACGACCCGAATCTCACCCAGCTATGGACCTTGGCTGTCGAAATCGCCTTCTATGCACTTATCCCGATCTTGGCTGCGCTCGCGGCGCGCGGCCGCCGCACTCCCGACGCGGCGCTGCGGCGGCAGTTCGTGATGTTGGGCGTCCTTGCGGTCGAAGCCCTGGTCTTCAACATCGCCGAGAACCACACGTCGCTCATCCACTCACAGGCCCTATTGTGGTTGCCGGCCTACCTCGATTGGTTCGCACTCGGGATGGCGCTGGCGGTGCTCGCGAGCGTGCCTCCCTCCTGCCAAGCCTTCGGCTCGGCGAGACGTGTGCTCGCGGAGTGGGCACGATCACCGGGAACCTGCCTCCTGATCGCCGCGGTGCTGTACCTGATCTCGACGCTTCCACTTGGAATCCCGCGCACCCTGGCGCCGGCAACTTTCACTCAGTGGACCGCAGAGCACTATCTCTATGCGGGCGTTGCCTTCTTCCTTCTGTTGCCGTTCGTGCTCGGCGACGGCGGCACGCTGGGCCGCGCGCTCGGGTCCAGGACCGCGAACGTCTTGGGCAACGTGTCCTACAGCGTCTACCTATGGCACGTGCCACTGATGCTGCTGCTGCAGCGCAAGCTCGGATATCGCGAGTTCCACGGCCATTTCGTCGAGCTGCTGGTGCTCACGCTCGTATTCACGCTTGCCATTGCCAGCGCGTCGTGGTTCTGGTTCGAGCGGCCGATCTTGCGCTATGGCACCCGGCCGTGGCGCCGGGCCGGAGTTGAGCTACCGACCGCCGAGGTCACCACGGCCGCGAGGCAGAGCAGCTGAGTCATCGCGCTGTTGGCGACGTCGAAGACGTGATACGAGTTGGTGCGCGCGACGGAGAGCGCAGCAAGGACGATCAGCCCGGCACCGACCCAGATCGGCGCCCCGCGCACCGTCCGGCCGAGCAGGGCAAGGGCACCGAGTGTTGCCGCCAGTACCGCAAGGCCGTATAGACCACCGAGCAGGCTCACCGCGACGGCCAGGCAGCCGAGCATGGTCCATCGACTCAAGCGCGCCTCCCCGACCGGCTCGCGTTTGCGCACGCGCGCCGGGATCAACGCCAAGATCAGAACACAGAGCGCGGCGATCAATCCGATGATCAATCCGATGGTGAACGGCCGCTGCGGCGCGTACGTCAAGGCGACGACGCCGTGCACGCCGGCGGGCACGACGAACGCCTGCTGCCACCCATCGACCTGGATGGGTGCGAGCCGATGCCCGTCGACGGTGGCACGCCATCCGCGGTTGAAGTTCTCGCGTACCACAAGCAAGGCCGGCGCCGAAGAATCCACGCGAACCCGCCGCGACGTCGCACCCCAGGACTCGACCGACTCGGTACCCGCCGACGAGCGCGGCGTCGCCAGGGACACCCCCGGCTTAGAGAGCGTGACACCCACCGGAGCGACGATGGACGACGCACCTAGATCCACCCGATGCGCCCCAGGACTCAACGTGATCGGCGTCGAGTCGCAGGGAGTTGCGTTGACCGGCTGCCCGGTCAGCGCCGCGGCTCTGGTAGCGACGACGCGCATGGGAATCCGCTGATCGTCTATGTCAACGGACACTCCGCCGGCGCAGCCGATGGCGATCCACTCCGAGGGCCGCGCAGCAGCCGATCGCGGTGCCGTATCGACCCTCACCTCGCTGATTCCGGTTGCAAGAGGTCGCGTCGCCGCCGAAACAGAACTTGTCGTGCTGCGCGGCCGAGCGCTCAGGACCGTGATCGTGACCGTGCGGGTGAGCGCGGCACCCGGGAATCGAACGACTCCGTCCGACGGTATTTGTCCCGTCCAGCGTTGCTTCCCGGCAACAACGCGCACCCGAATCGGCGTGGCGACCGGAGCCGTCGCCGGCGTGTCGAGCGTGACGCCGACGACGCTGCGAGGTCGGCTGAGGCGCAGCGTGAGGGTGGGCGGCTGGTCTCCCGGCGCAGCCTGCCACGTCGTGCTCGGGTCACCGTCGACGGCGGCGCCGGGGCGAACCCGCGGATCGGCGGAGTTGACCGACGAGGCGCTCGCCGTTACGGCCGCGCCTGCGTCGAGCAGCCGATCCAGCGCCTGGCCCGGCACCAGCCGAACGGCTGCGGAGACGTCGTATACGCCGCCGGAACCGGTGGTGAACGTCCGTGCGAGCGCCGTGTCCTCTTCGCCGTTGAGCCGGTAGCTCGGGTCGCATACCGCCTGGCCGGCGACCTCGATGCACTGGCTTCGGTAGCCCGCTGCGGTGTCGAACGCGAGAACTGACGGGTCCGCGGCGCTCGGCACGGCTAGCGACCGCTGCGGCGTGACCCCGGGCACCGAGAGGGACGAGATGCCGATCGACGCGCCTGCGGTGTGATCGGCAACCGCCAGCACCGTCACCCGCAACGTGCGCGTCCGACCCGGCGGCATCCGGAGCTGCTGTGGCTGGGTCGACGGCGCGACTGCCTGGACGATGGTGCCGGCGTCCGTGCGCACCGCGACTTCCGTCGGCAGCGCCCCGAGCACCTGCGCGAATCGTATCCGCGCCGCGGTGGCCTGCACCGGTGCGTCGAAGGTGACCTGGAGCCACTGCCGAACCGCACCGGTGAGGCCGCTGCTGCCCCAGTACGTCGAGGGATCGCTGTCGACGGCGGACCACGGGCCGTGGTCAGCGCCTCGGTTGAAGTACGCCAGCAGATCACCGCCTGATGACGAGGCGGTGACGTCGGCGATGCCCGAATACGCCATGACCGACAGGACACCTGGGCTTTCCGGCAGGTAGTCGTGCGTCACCCGATCAGCGCTGTACACACCGTCGGCGGTCATGGTCGCCGACTTGCTCAGCAAGCCGCCGAAACTGGCCTCTTGCTTGCGGATCCCATCGGAGGTGACTCGGAGCGGATCTTGAACGTCAACTGACCCGGCGTCGCGGCCGAACAGCACCGGCGTGTCCTGCCTCAGCCCTCGCGCGACGAGCCCCGCAAGCATGTCGGACGAGCCGGTGGCCGCAACAGCTCCCTGCTGCGGGACCAGCCCGGTGGTGCCGGTCCATCCGGCGACCTGGTAGATCGCCACCGCTGCCTGAGGTACGCCGGCCCCGCTGTCGAGCAGGTTCGACGATGACGCGCTGCCGCCCAGCAGCGGCCCGTAGTGCGCGCGCAACGCGAAGCCGGGCGAGTCCTGGAGGGTCGCGCGGACGAAGAGCTGCCGGGTTGCCGCCGACTTGTAGGCGTCGAGATCGTTCGCGAGCACCACATAGCCGATCCCGGCGCGCGCCAGCAGCGGGGCAAGTTCGGGATGAGCAGCTCCGGACGACAGGATCTCCTCGATCGAGTCGAGCAGACGGATGTAGCCGGCCTGGGTCAGCGGCACCGAGTCGCGGGTGGTCCAGGGCGTTGTCGCAATCGGCTGCAACGCGTTGTCGACCGTGCCGCCCCACAGATAGACGGGTGATGCCGATCCGGGCACGACGAGTGCGCGCGCACCATGGCTGTTCGCCGCGAGCCACGACGCCGCCTCCCGCCACCAGCCGGGCTCGGTCGTGATCCGCTGAGACGACACGAGGTGGTTCGTCAGCGCGGGCGAGATCGCCACCAGCGCCACTGCCGCGGCGGCTGCCGCGGCAAGCGCACGCACCGGAACGCGAAGGCGCCACGTCGACACGCGCGCCCAAGCATTGCGCGGCACGGTCGTGCTGGCGAGCAACTGGCCAACACCCACGGCCAATGGCAACCGGACGAGTGGGTCGAACTTGTGCACGTTGCGGAACGCGACGAGCGGACCGTCCAGCCAGGCCCGCACTGCTCCCGCGCCCGGCGGCCCCACCGTTGCCGCGTGCCCCGCAGTCAGGAGAACGAGACCGAGCAGCAGCGTCGACCACAGGAACAGCCGATGCGGCGCCGTTCGGCGGGCAAGGCCGGCCAGGCCCACCCCGGCGACCGCGGCCGTCGCCAGGATCGTCGCCGGCGCGGACGCGAAGATCCACCCCGCCGGCCAGATATTGGCGCCGAGGTAGGACTCCCAGTGGTCGACGCCGCGCAGGGTCGCCAGCAGCGACGTGGGCAGTGTCGTCGTCGAGCTCGACTCGATCCAGTCCAGAAATGGCGGGCTGTGCTTGCCGAGGAGCAGCAGCGGCACCAGCCACCAGCTGCACGCGAGCACCACGGCCAGCGCCCACCACGCCATAAGCGCGCGCCGCCGGGGTCCGCGCCGGCGGGTGAGCAGCCACAGCGCCGGCACGGGCAGGATCGCCAGCGTCGCCGCGGCGTTCACGCCGCCTGCGAACAGCAGCGCCACCCCGGAGCGCGCCGCCGCCCGGCGCGGTGATCCCTCCCGGGCGCCGGTGACGAGCGGCAGCAACACCCACGGCAGCGCCGCGACCGGCATCAGCTCCGACGAGATGGACGTCAGCTCGGACAGCATGCGCGGGGCCAACGCGTATACGAGCCCGGCACCGACGCGCGGCCAGAATCCGTCCACGCCGAGCCGCTCGCTTAGCCGATATACGCCGAGGAAGGCGGCGACGACCAGGCCCGCCTCCCATAGCCGCTGCATCTCCCAAGGCGCCAGGCCGACCGCGTGTGTCAGCGCGAAGAACGGCCCCATCGGGAACAGATAGCCGTAGGCCTGGTTCTGCAGCTGCCCGGCTGCGCCAGTCGGGTCCCACAGCCGCAGCGCCCGGGAGAGGAAGCGCAGCGGGGAAACGACGAGGTCGATCTTGGTGTCGGTAGCCGTGTTGCCGGCGCTCTGCGCCAACACCAGTAGGGCGAGGCACAGCGTCACCGCTGTGAGCCGCAACCGCTCGACCGAACGAGGCGGGCCTGGCTGCCGGGGCGTGAGGCTGCCGAGGCTGGTGCGCTCGGCCGTGGACGTCGCGGTCATCGGCGGCGTAGCACCAAGGCAAGGTTCCACGTCAGCACCTCGCGCAGCCCAGGCACCGACGCGATCCAGCGCAGGCCTCGTGGGTGGTAGCGCGGATACATGGCGACCACGGCGACGCCCGGGCGCGCGCGTGCCCACCGCACGGCGTCAGCGGCGCGGTGCGCGAACAGCGACTCGCCGAACCGGTTCTTGGGCTCGTGGCCGTTGCGCCGCGCGTACCGCTGCCGTGCCCGCATGCCGCCGAGGTAGTGCCACGGCGCCGTCTCGTGGCCGCCCCAGGGCGACAGCCACGGCGTAAAGGAGATGAAGATCGTTCCGCCGGGGCGCGTCACCCGCACCAGCTCGTCCGCAACGTCCCACGGGCGGGCAACGTGTTCGAGCAGGTTCGAGCAGTACGCGATGTCCACCGAGCCCGAACGCAGTGGCAGCGACGTCCCGCAACCGCGCAGCGCGAACGTCTCGGCCGGCGCATCGGACGGCACGTCGAGCTCGACGCCGATGTAGCGTGCGCCCGCGGTTCGAAACGACCGGGCGAAGTACCCAGGCCCGCCGCCGACGTCGAGCACGGTCTTGCCCGCGAGCGCGACAAACGCGCCCAGCGCGTCAACCGAGTCGTCGGCAAACGCCGAGTAGAACGCCGCCGGATTGCTCTGCTCCCGCAGGAACAGCCGGAACAGCCGCACGGAGCGTCGCCAGGTGGCGCGCTGTGGGGAACCGGTCGTGAGCATCCGGAGCACGGTACGTGACGAATGCAGCAAGACGCTGTCGGGGCGGTTATGCTGCTCCGTCTCGTCAAGCCGTCCGCGGTGTGCCGGCACCGCCAGAACAGGGGCCGACATGTCATCCACGGGCCGCATCGCGTTTCTTGTCTGGCGCGACACCCGTCACCCCGAAGGTGGTGGTTCGGAGCTGTTCGTCGAGCGAATGGCGGAGTGGCTGGCCGGCCAGGGGCACGAGGTGACCGTCGTGTGCGCGGCGCACGCCGACGCGCCTCGTGACGAGATCCGCGCCGGCGTCAAGTTCCGCCGACGCGGCGGCCGGCTCACGGTCTACCTGCACGGGCTCGCCTATCTGCTTACTGCGCGCGGGCGGCGAGCCGACGTCGTGGTCGACGTCCAGAACGGACTGCCGTTCTTCTCCCCGCTCGTGCGCAGGCGCGGCCTGGTCGTCCTCGTCCACCACGTGCATCGCGAGCAGTGGCAGATCATCTACCCCGGTTGGCGTGGGCACCTCGGCTGGTGGCTCGAGTCGCGCCTTGCTCCGCGCGTCTACCGCGGCCGTCGCTACGTGACGGTGTCGCAGGCCAGCCGCGCCGACCTTGCCCGGCTCGGCGTCGCCGCGGAACGCGTTCAGGTCGTACACAACGGGATCGACGTGCCACATCCGCAGGCAACCGCGCCACGCAGTGTCGCGCCGACGCTGTGCGTGTTGTGCCGCCTCGTGCCGCACAAGCAGGTGGAACATGCACTCGAGGTGGCCGCACGGGTGCGCCCCACGATGCCGGCCCTGCGCGTCGAGGTCGTCGGCGACGGGTGGTGGCGAGCCGACCTGGAACGGCGCGCCGCTGAGCTCGGCATATCCGACGCGGTCCGCTTCCACGGCCACGTCAGCGCCGTCGAACGCGGCCGGATCCTCGACGAGTCGTGGCTGCTTCTCGCTCCGTCGGTGAAAGAAGGCTGGGGTATCGCGATCATGGAGGCGGCGGCCCGTGGCGTCCCCGCGCTCGCCTATCGATCGGCCGGCGGGGTGTGCGAATCGATCATCGACGGTGAGACCGGCAAGCTCGTCGACGATCTCGACGAAATGGCCAAGGCGACCGACGAACTGCTCACCGACTCGGCGCTGCGGGAACGCCTCGGCCAGGCCGCGCGGAAGCGGGCGGCCGGATTCTGCTGGCCGGAGACGGCACGCAACTTTGCGCAGGTGCTCGGGGTGAATCAGCGGTTGCCGTAGTCGACGATCTGGCTGTTGGCCGGGTTGTGGCTCGGCGCCTTGGTGGCAGAGCTCAGGATGCCGACCGACGCGCCCACTGCGAGGCCGGCGCCGAGGACAGCCGACACCACGATCGAGATGATCCTGCCCACGCTCGCCTGCCTCCGGTCACGTTACTGCCGGGTACCTTACCCTGCGTCGCAGCCGTGGCAAGCACAGCGCGACCACCAGCGCCATCGCGACCGCATCACCGGCGAGCACCACGATGATGCGAGCCACGCCCGGTGCCGCGTGGTCGATCGGCCCCGGAACGCGGTACAGCTCGAGCTCCGGACCCGCTCGCACAAGCGGGAGACGACGCAGATCGGGTACCGCGCCGGGCGTGCCGCGCTCGACCAGGACCCAGCCCACGCCGGCCTCGGCGAGCCTGCGCGGTAGGTCCGCACCGGCGCCCAGGGCGGAAGCCACGGTTCGGGCCCGAGCGTCCTCGCCGCGCAGCACCCGGCCGGACACGGCGAGCTGATCGGAGACGACGACGTCGCCGGGCAGCAGACGCGGTGCCGGGTCGAGGACCGTCCGCCCGGGAACCCAGGCGAAGCTCCGGTAGGACTGGAACGGCACCACCGCTACGTCCCCACCGTGGCCGACAGTGTGCGCTGCCCACGACCAGTCCACCGGATACCGCACCGGCTGCATCACCGGATGGACGGTTCGCGTCGCGTCCGGCACCAGGACGATCGGACCGGCGAGCGCAACCGCCGCGACCGCGACCCTCCAGGTGGCGAGCACCGCGAGCCGCGCCACGGCGGCACCGATGAGCAGAACGACCAGCAGCACGTAGGGCATCAGCCACTTCTGCGCGTCGCGCAGCAGTCCCGCTCCGGGCACGGTGCGGACCACCCAGCGCATGGCCGCCGAGAGTCCCGGGACGGACGCAGCCGCCGACAGCACGAACGCCCCGGCTGCGCACGTCCCGAGCCGCACTACGGTGGCGCGGCCGAGCAACGCCACCAACTGTGGCCAGCCGACCAGCGCCGCGACGACGATGAAGGCCAGGCCGGCAACTGCCAGCGGGCCGGCGCGACTGCCCGGAACCACCTCCGCGTCCCAGATGCCACCCATGCCGGCTAGCGTCAGCAACGTGCCACCCGCATGTTCGGAGCGCGCCGCGAAGGCAGTGACGCCCTCCGGATCGCTGGTCAGCCCAGCCGTCCCGACGAGCGCGGGCACCACCCACGGCAGTTGCAGCAGCCCCGCACCACCCGCGGCGAGCCACCAGCGGCGCCAGTTGCCGCCGTGCTGCGGAATTCCGATCACACATCCGGTGACGAGTGCGATCAGCCCACCCGTCGGCGTGATCGATGCGGCAGCAGTCCAGAGCAGCAGCGGGCGCAGCCGACCTTCTCCCCGTCGCATCCGGGCGGCGTATCCGACGACCCAGGGCAGCGCCGCGTAGGCCCACAGCACCGCCCACTGTCCGAGTGCGAGCCGCTCGAGAACGTACGGGTTCCAGATGGCCATGCCGGTCGCGGCGATCCCCCCGAACAGGCGGCTGTCCGCCAGAAGCCACGCGGCGCCGATTCCCACGGCGAGCAAGGGGAACGCCAACGCCACCCGGCCGATGCCGGCGCCGTCGACGAGCTTGCTGAGCAGAGACACCACTGCGTCGACCGGCACCGCGCGCGGCGATGACGAACCCAGTCCCACCGACGCCCACGACAGTGGCTGCCGCGGCGTGAACACCATGTCGTGGCCCAGGCCGTAGCCCGCGCGGTGCTGCGGCCAGAGCAGTATGCCCGTCAGTATCGCCGCCCAGGCAGCCGGCACCGCGCGTAGGGATTGCCCGGTGAACGTCGGCTTCGTGGTCGGCTCCAAAACGGCGGGTGGGCCAGGACATGGCCTACTCTGGCGCGGCGACTGTAGTCGATGCGCTCGGCAGGAGGACAACGTGTGACGGGTTCGGCGCAGGCGGTGCGCACCTCCGCCGGCTCGGCCGCTGCGGTGACGGCGGCCGGTTTTGCGGCGAATCTGCTGAGCTATGCAGTCCTGCTGGCCGCCGTGCATGCGCTGTCGCCGTCGGGCTACGGGCAGATCGTGGTGCTGCTCAACGTGCTGCTTGTCGGGACGGTGCCGTCGTTCGCGGTGCAGACCGTAACCGCCCGCCGGGTCGCGGTCGACGAAACAGCCGGAACCGCTCGGGCAACCGCTGTGGTCGCACTCGCCGCGAGCGGCCTGGTGGTCGCGCTAAGCCCCGCCCTCACCGCGTTCTTGCACCTCTCGCATGCCGGCGACCTGGTGCTCGTCGGCGCGGCGCTACCCGGCGTCACGGCACTCGGCATGTACCAGGGAATCCTGCAGGGCCAACAGCGATTCACCCGGCTCGCGGCAGTCCTGGTCCTCGCCGCAGTGGGCCGGTCCGGATTCGGGCTGATCGGCTTGCTCGCCGGGCACGGCACGACGCTCACCCTGGCCGGCACCGTGGTCGGGACCACCGCCTGCGCGATCCTGGTCGGCGTCCTGCTTCGCGGGATCCTCGCCCCGGGGCGCCCCGCCGGTCCGCTGCGCGAGATCGCCCACGCGCTACACGCCCACGGGACGTTCTGGTTCCTGTCGACGCTGGATCTCCTGCTGGCCCGGCACGTGCTGTCGAGCCATCTCGCTGCCGTTTATGCGACGGGCTCCGTGGTGACCCGAGCCGCGCTATGGCTGCCGCAATCGGTGGCCACGCTCGTCTTCGCGCATCTCACCGACACGGAGCGCCATGGCCGCCTGTTGCGGCGCGCCCTTGCCGTCGTCGTCGGCGTGGGAGCCCTGGTCGTCGCGGCGACGGCTGCCATGCCCGCCCTTGTTGCGAAGGTCGTCGGCGGCGGACGCTATCCGGAACTCGTGCCCTTCTGCTGGATGTTCGCGACCCTGGGCGCCGCCCTCGCCGTGCTGCAATTGGGCATGGTCGCCGGACTGGCGTTGCGGCGCACCCGGCAGACGATCGTGCTCTGGACGGCGGTCGCCGCCGACTCGGTCCTGGTGCTGTCCAGCAGCCCGCCGGTATCGATCGGGCGGGTCGTCGGCCCCGTCGTCGCCACGACCGTCCTGGCTGCGGCGGCTTCGGTGCTGCTCAGTGCGGTCCGGTTGCCCCAGGCTCAGCTCGCGGCTGCCGGCCAGGCCGCCGGAACGTAGGACGGGTCGAGGCCGGCACCGAACCGTGCACCCACACCGGCGGCCACTGGGTAGACGCCGTTGCGCACCCAGCCGTCGAGTGTCTTGACCAGGGCCTCGCGCTGCTGGTCGGAGAACACGCAGTGCCCGGCGCCGTAGGGCGCGCCAGTCGACTCAGGGTAGGTAGCGGGCGGGGCGATGTACAACTGCACCAGGCTGCCGTTGTCATTGTGCGACTGCACACGCTCGGCGAAGACCTGCTCGTTCTGGACGAGCACCAGCGGGTCGAATTCGGTGTGCATGGTCACGGTCGGGGCCGTCAGGTCGCCGGTAGTGTCGCCCAGCTTCTCAAAGGCGGCGCGGGCGGCCGGGTCGGCGCTGACCCGCGGCACGGCATTCAGCTTCGCCAGCATCGCGCTGATGTTGCCGCCCGCCGTAGCAATCGTGGTGGCCTCGTCCGTACTGATGCGCGCGGCGTAGTCCGCCTTTGTGTTGTCCGACGGGTTGCCGCCGACGCGTTGTTCGACCTCGTAGCGTCCGCTGGTGCCGAACGCCAGCGCGGTCAGCAGCGCCTCGACGCGTGCTTTGACCTGCGACGTGAGGTCGGCACCGTCGTACGTCTGGGTTTTGGTCGGGGCGTCGGCCAGCGCGGCGATGAACAGCACCTTCGCCGTGCCGCCGCCGCTGACGTCAGCGGCCGCCTTTTCGATCAGTTGCTCGGCGCGCTCCCAGTTCGCAGCCGCGTCGTCGGCGCTGGTGTAGCCGGTGAGCTTCAGGTCCGGATCGATGAGCGCCTTCACCGCGTACGCGACGTCCAGTGCGAGGTCGAAGTTGATGTTCGGACCGGCGAGCGCCCCGCACATCGGCGCGGAACCGTCGACCCAGGAACGATTCTGCTC
>Ga0126383_10002449_pt1 | contig 11975 bp, 6 predicted proteins | sample PanSoiMetPlot_35_FD_96882 | JGI IMG/M metagenome (GOLD analysis project Ga0126383, IMG submission 96882) | Tropical forest soil microbial communities from Panama - MetaG Plot_35 | ecosystem: Environmental > Terrestrial > Soil > Tropical forest > Bulk soil | place: Panama | collected 2016-02-17
GCGCCCAACCCGTACAGCGCCCACGACCCCATGCTCGGCCGCCCGGGCAATATCGAGCCCGTGTTCATGATCGTGTGCGCCGGGTCGTGATTGATCTGTTCGCCCCACATCGAACGGATGATTCAAATCTCATCGGCCACGCCGCCGATCTCCGAAAACAGCTCGCAGATCTCCTGCCCTGACTTGCCGAAGCGTTTGAATTTGAACTGCGGGCCGTAACAGACCAGCTTCTGGTTTTGAAGCTGCGCGATCTGCTGCCCCTTCGTGAAAGATTCGGGCATTGGTTTATCGTTCATCTCGGCCAGCTTCGGTTTGTAATCGAAGGTTTCGAGATGCGACGGGCCGCCGGCCTGGTAGAGAAAGATCACGCGTTTGGCCTTCGCCGGATAGTGCAGCGGATTGACAACGCCTTTTGATTGCGGATTGGGGCTCTGGGATCGCGGAGTGTTTATAGCTCGCGCGTCCTTGCCTAATATGGAAGTCAGCGCGATCGAGCCTAGTCCGGCAAAGCCGCCGCCGAGAAAGGAGCGGCGGCTGACTTCAAGATTGAACTGATTGAACTGATTTGAAGGTCTTCTCATATGTCCTCGCTTGTCTTTACATCACTGCATTCAATTCCTCGTGATCGTCTCGTGTAGGTTCAATATCGTTCGCGAGACCGTCATCATCGCGGCCAGCCTCACCGCATTCACATCTTTCGCGACCGGCGCGTCGCCGGCGCTGACGAAATCCCTGGCCGATGACGGATCGCGCTGAAATCGCGCCAGACTCTTGGCGTGTAGAAGGACCAGCTCGCGCCGTTCCGGCAGTGTCGGTTTGCGGCTGAGGGCGCGCTCGAACGCCCAGTTGATTTGCGCGTCCAGGGTTTGCCCACCGCGCTTCAAAATGTTTTCGGCGAAAACGCGGGCCGCTTCGACGTAGATCGGATCGTTCAACAGGACCAGCGCCTGCAGCGGCGTGTTCGAAATCATGCGGTTGACCGTGCATTCTTCGCGCGACGGCGCGTCGAAGGTCATGAGGCTCGGATGCAGGAACGTCCGCTGCCAGTGTGTATACAGCCCGCGCCGGTAAAGGTTCTCGCCGCGATCCTCCGAATAGTCCCGAACCGGAAAATTCAGCGCGGCCAGGTAACGCTCCGGCTGATACGGTTTGACCGAAGGCCCGCCGAATTTCTCTACGAGCAGACCGGAAACGCTGAGCGCGATGTCGCGCACGATCTCGGCGTCAACCCGGAAACGGCTCTGTCGCGCAAACAGCCGGTTGTCTGGATCACGCTCATTCGATTGCGGACTGGGACTCGGGGATTGCGGATTGCTGGATTGCCGATAGGTGTGGCTGGTGACAATGAGGCGGATGATGTGTTTAACGTCCCAATCGTGCGTTTTCATTCCGCATTCGGCATTCGGCATTCCGCATTCGACGGGATGCATGAATTCGGCGGCCAGCCAATCGAGCAAATCAGGGTGTGTCGGCCATTCCCCCTGCGAACCGAGATCGTCCAGCGTCTTCGACAAGCCGACGCCGAAGAATTGTCGCCACATTCGGTTGACGAAAACGCGCGCGGTGAGCGGGTTCTCCTTCGACACGATCCAGTCGGCCAGATCGAGCCTGTTGGCGCGGCGGTTCTCGACGTTGAGCTTTCCGAAGACCGCCGGGATCGCAGGTTGAACGACCTCGCCCGAATCATCCAAGAAATTGCCGCGCCGCAGCACGCGGGTCTCCGCGGGCGTCATTGTTTCGATCACGACGACGCGCGGGATCTGCGAATCCAGAAGATCGGACTCCGCTTCGAGTTTCGCCAATTGCGCTACCAGTGGCTGCGATTCGGGCGAAGACCATTTGAAGAAATCCAACAGTGTTTTCCGCTGGGCTTGCGTGCGTTTCTCTTCAGGCTCCCTCAAAGATTTCAGAACATCTTCGGACAGGCCGTTCATCGGCCTGGGAGTCTTCGCCGTATAATCGGGCCAGGAATATTCCGCCGATGAAAGCGCGATGCGGAAGCGTCCAATCGTGGCTCGACGAAGTTCTGAATCGTGGCGCAATCGAACAGTGATGATCGAGTCTTCGTTCGTTCGCAATTTTTGCGCGAATCGCAGCGCGATGAACGACCCTCGCCCGTCGGCGAAAGAGCTTCCCCATCCGGTCTTCAGGTTGCCGTCAATCGCATTCATGGCGTGATTTTCGGGATGCTGTCCCACGCCGTCAGTCGTCGCCAGAACGAAGCTGATCGATGATCGATGATCGATGATCGATGATCGATGATCGCGAGAGCGCTTCAACGATCCTCGATCCTCGATCCTCGATCCTCGATCCTCGACCCTCGGCTCTTTGGATAATTCGGCCTCCACCTCGGTCAACACGAAACGATCCGCGCCACGCGCCAGGCGGTTGGCGGGCAGACTTTCATCCTGGACGACCTCGATCCCGAGCGCCGTCCACTCACCCACGCCGGGTTTGAATGTGACCGTGTAGGTTTCATTATCAGGATTGGCGCCGCTCGCCACGACCAGGCCATCGCCTTTGATCTGTTCGGTGAGCAGGCTGCCGCCGCGATAGACCGTAACGACCAACGTTTCGTCGTTGTAGATCGTCATTGTCGTCCCGCGCTCTGACTTCGCCGACAACGGGCGCTGGAACTGCCACGCCAGCTTGCCGGCGTCGTACAGTTGCAAAATTTGTTTCCCCCACTCCGGGCGGCGGGTCATCAACTGGTTGGCCTTCTCGTCAAGCTCGCTCTTAAGTCGCGCCATCTGGCCGCTCAATTCATCAGACCGCCTCTTCTGCTCTTCAGACGGCATCGCCAGCTTCGATCCGAATGCGGCGCGACCGCGATCCGGAACCAGTCCCGTCTCTTTGATGTCGGCGAAGAAAGCCTTCATCGAATAGAAATCCTTGGTCAGGATCGGATCGAATTTGTGATCGTGGCATTCGGCGCAGCCTATCGTCACTCCCATCCAGACCGAACTCGTGGTCCGCACACGATCGGCCGCGTATTTGGCCAGATATTCTTTGGGCTGTAACCCGCCTTCGGCCGACGTGCGGTTCATGCGGTTATAGGCCGAAGCGACCTTCTGTTCCACGGTCGCGTTCGGCATCAGATCGCCGGCGATCTGTTCGCGCGTGAATTCGTCGAAAGGCTTGTTGTCGCGGAACGCGCGCAGCACGTAATCGCGATAAGGCCATGCGGGCAACGCGTTGTCCCCGTGAAAGCCCGCGGTGTCGCCATAACGCACGGCGTCGAGCCAATGCATCGTCTGCTTCTCGGCGTAACGCGGCGACGCGAGCAGTCGATCCACGACTTTCTCATAAGCGTCCGGCGATTTGTCATTGAGGAATGCGGCGACCTCCTGCGGCGTCGGCGGCAGCCCCGTCAGATCGAGAGAAACTCGCCGGATCAACGTTCGGCGGTCGGCTTCGGGCGAGGCCTGCAATCCCTCGCGCATCAGCCGCTCCTGAATAAACGCGTCAATGGGGTTGCGAATTGGCGGATCGCCGATCGAGGCGCGAGAGTTCGACACGTCTGGAATTGAGGGACGGCGCGCCGCGCTGTAGGCCCAGTGGCCTTCGTATTTCGCGCCTTCGGCGACCCACCGTTTGATCGTCTCTTTCTGTTGTGGCGTGAGACTCTTGTGAGCCTCTTTCGGCGGCATCATTTCAGACTCGTCGTCTGAGAAGATGCGCCTGACGATTTCGCTCTCTTCAGGTTTGCCTGGAACAATCGGGGTCACGCCTGATTTGGTCTTCTTCGTCGCCTCTTCGCGGATGTCCAGGCGCAATCCCGCTCTGCGCGCGTTCTTGTCGGGGCCATGACATCGGAAGCAGGTGTCGGAAAAGATCGGGCGAATGTCGCGGTTGAAACTGACCGGCGTCCTGTCATCCGCCGAGGCCTTGCGGTCCGCGTCAAAGGCGCCTGCCGTCAGCGCGGCGCATATGAAAATCAGCGCTTTGATGGCTTGAAGTTTTTTTCTTTTGTTCATCTCTCGCCCCCTTTCTAATACGAACCATTTTCCATCGCTTGCCTGATTCGGGAAGGAAGAAGATTACTTCATTCGCGGAAAACTTTTTTAACCAGGCCCTGCTGCGTTCGACTCCGAGCGCATAAAAAACATTGTCGAGAGCGTCCCCGCTCGTTCCGTCGCCGGTGATGACCGCGACGCTCAAAACGCCCTGAACGGGCCGCCCGGTTCGCGGGTCCATGACGTGCGAATAGCGCACGCCGTCAAGTTCGAAAAACTTCTCGTAACTTCCCGACACCGACAACGACTGGTCTTTCAATCGAACTGTGGTCGCGATCTTGTCGCGCTCAACCGGGTCTTGAACCTCGACCTCCCACGCGGGTTTGCCGGGCGGCGCGCCCAGCGCGTAGATCGTGCTGCCGCCCGAGCTCACCAACGCGCTCGTGACGCCGTGTTGTTTCAACACCGCCACAGCGCGATCGACGGCGTAGCCTTTCGCAATTCCGCCCAGATCAAGCTCAACCCCCGCTTTGTCAAAAAAGATCGTCCCGTCCTTCTGATTCAAGATGACGTGTTGATAACCGACGCGGTTTCGCGCTTCCGCCAATTCGGCCTCGCCAGGCGCCCGACCTTCACCCCGGAAAAATCCCCAGGCCTTCATTAGCGGACCGACCGTGATGTCAAACGCGCCGTCCGATTCGCGGCTGTATCGCAGACATTCGGCTATGAAATCGAAGAGTTCCTGATCAACTTTGATCGCGCGCTCCGCGGCCTCCCGATTAACCCGCGAGAGCTCGCTGTCATTTTTGTAGTTGCTCATCAACCGGTCAATGCGGTCAACCTCGTCGAGAGCGGCGGCGGCGGCCTCTCGAAGCGGCGCAATATTGCGGCCGTAAACGACAATCATGTAGACGCAGCCCATCGAGACGCGGCTGTCTTCGAAACGCCGCGTCTTCGCAGGTCGTGGCGCAAACTGTCCGGTTTGCGCCGCTCCGATCACTGAACGAGTGAGGAAGACAGGCGAATCGTCGGGTTTGCGCAACTTCCAAGAATGAGCGAGTGAAGAAGACACGCGAATCAGAGCGACGATCAACAAAACCGCCAGGATGATGACAAATCGGATTGATGAAGGCATGATGCGCTCGCTAATCGACATTACAACCTTAAGCTCTCAATTTCGGGGGAAAATTATGAACAGGATATTGCTTTCGATGGCGGCGGTTCCGCTCTGCTTCTGCGTGATCAGCGCGACCGCCCAGGAAGATTCGAAGACGATCAAAAGCTTCTACTCGAAATCCGATTTCTCGTTGACCGCCGACCCGAATTCAGGGGAGTGGAAGACGATCAAAGGCGTGATCGCCACGAACGGGCCGCGCGGCGACTTGACGCCTGGTCATCGAACCGAGATTCGTTCGCGCTGGACGGACCAGAATCTCTACCTGCTTTTCATCTGCCCGTACGACGAACTCTACTCGAAACCGAATCCGTCAACCACGTCCGAGACCAACAAGCTCTGGGAGTGGGATGTCGCCGAAGTCTTCATCGGTAGCGATTTCCAGAACATCAAACGCTACACCGAATTTCAAGTCTCGCCTCACGGCGAATGGGTTGACCTGGATATTGACCGCGGCTCCAACCCGCCCAACCACGATTGGAAATGGAATTCGGGCTTTGAAGTGAAGGCCAACATCGCGGCGGACAAGAAAATCTGGTACGGCGAGATGCGCATCCCCATTGACAAGATTGACAGACGAAAGCCTCAAGCCGGCCAGGAGCTGCGCATCAATTTCTATCGCTTCCAGGGCCCGCCGCCCGACCGCAAACGCATCGCCTGGCAGCCGACGGGCAACGACAATTATCACACGCCTGAAGCATTTGGGCTTTTGCGAATGGAGAAATGAAAGGGAAGACAAGGGGACGGGGGGAAGGGGAGACAAGGGGACGGGGAGAAGAGCGCCAAGCTTTATGTCCGAATTCTACTTGTCTCCTCGTCTCCCTGTCCCCTTGTCTCCCCTTCCCCCCGTCCCCTTGTCTTCTCATCACTTCCCATTCGGCGCGGTCACAACCGGCAACACTATGTGTGAGGGGCGCGCGGCGGTGTGATAGATCGTCTGTTTCGCCACACGTACGTTGCTTGAGACGCCGAAGGCTTCGCCCGTGTTCGGATTGCGGTCGAATTGCGGGAAGTGGCTGCTGGTAATGTCAACGCGGATGCGATGGCCGGGCAGAAAGACATTGGCGGTGCCGACCAGATCAATCTCGAATTCGTAGACCTCGTTTGGCCGCAGCAGTTCCATCTTGTCCGTGCCCTTGCGGTAACGCGCGCGCAGAATCCCCTCGGCAATGTTCATCGAAAATCCGTTCGGATGAACGTCAATCAATTTCACCACCCAGTCGGTGTCAGGACCGTCGGTCGAAGCGAAGAGTTTCATCTTGACCGGCCCCGCAATGGCCAATGGTCGATCGAGTGGCGCGCCGGTATAGACCAGAATGTCCTTGCGGTTTTCGATCACGCGCTGGTCTTTCGGCCCGGCCGGCGTGGGCGTGCCGCAGCAGTTGTTACCGCCGACCGTGGGCGCGGGGTTGTTCGGATCGTAATCAAATTGATCGTTTGCGGCGCCAACGGGCGGACTCGCGCTCAGACCGCCATTGCCCCTGTCGCTATTGGCCGCGCCTCCGCTGGCGATGTAGAACGGCGTGAATTTGGTCCCCGGAATTGGCCAGTCCTCCTCGCGCCGCCACTGATTGACACCCATGTAGAAAATTTCGACCGGCGGCTCGCGATCAATGCCGTTATCAACGCCTTTGAGGTAATGATCGAACCAGCGCAGTTCGCGGTCGAATTGCGAGCGCATATTTTGCGGGCCGAAATCGACGTCGCCGTACTTCTGCGACGGGCCGTGCCCCCACGCGCCGATGATCATCCTGGTTTCGCGCCGCGCCTTTTCGTTCGCGCCGTATTTGCGCACGCCGGTGAAGCCGTTGATCGTTCCCTGCACGAAGATGTCGAACCATCCGCCGCTGGTGTGCGCGGGCACGTTGATCTTCGAGAAACGCTCTTCGTCGCTGATCTCCCGCCAGTAATCGTCGTAGCCGGGGTGCGCGATCCAATCGCGGTAATGTTTGACGGCGTAACCGGCGCTCTGCAGGTCTCCGTCTTTGAGCGGCAGGTGTTTCAGAATCGTGTCGTATCGCATCTCCGCCGGCGAATATTTTTCGCTGTGCCAGTATTGAGGCAGCATAATCCGGTTCGGCATCCGCACCACCCCCCAGCCGTAGTTGAACGACAGCCTGAATGCGCCGCCGTGCGTGATCCAGTTGGCGTAGATATTCGTCGAGGCTACCGCCGGGAACATCGCGACCAGATTGGGTGGCTGCAAACTCGCCGCGCGCCACTGCGCGTGACCGAGGTATGATCCGCCCTGCGTCGCGACCTTGCCATTCGACCAGGGCTGTTTGGCCGCCCACTGAATGGTGTCATACCCGTCTTTGGCCTCGGCGCGGAACGGCTCCCACTGGCCTTCCGATTCATAACGCCCGCGCGTGTCATTCATCACGACGGCGTAACCGTTTTGGGCGAATTTGATCATCGTCTCGTGAACGCCGTCGCGCTGGACTCCGTATGGCGTGCGCACTACGAGCGTTGGATAACGCCCTTCGGATCGCGGCAGATAAACGTCGGCGTAAAGCTTCACGCCGTCGCGCATCGGCACGGGTTGATGACGCAGGATTCTGATTTCGTTTAAAGCCGAGCTCGCGTCATTTGTTGATGCGACGGTCGCAATGATCATGAGCGCACAGAACAACAATGATGATCGAAGAATAGAGGCTGTCTTCATTTGTGAGCCTTTCATCAGCGTCCCGATTGAACAGGGAAACTCCACACTGAAATCGCAGACAGAAGCGTCGCAATCGTGATTCGCGTCTGGCCACAAGTCCTTTCAGGTTATGTTGTGTAAATGTAATGTTATCGCGGCGGGCTGAATTATTATGGCGGGTGCTATAATCGCGCAACCTCTCGAAAAACATTTTTAGAAAAAATGGAGGAGTTTTATGAAACATTCGCTCAAGGCCGGATTGGGGCTGTTTTTCGTCGCGCTGCTGAGTCTCACGGCGTACACGCAAACGAAACGCCCCATGACGTTCGACGATCTGATGGCGATCAAACGCATCGGCGACGCCCAGATTTCGCCCGACGGCTCGCGCGTCGCTTACGTCGTTTCAGACGTTGATAAAAATCTCAATCGCGGCAAACGCAGCGTCTGGGCCGTTCCGACCTCCGGCGGCTCGCCGCAACAACTGATCACTTCTGACAAAAATGATTTCTCGCCGCGGTGGTCGGCCGACGGCAAATGGATCGCGTTTCTCTCAACGCGTGAGGGCGCGCCGCAGATCTTCGTGGCCGACGCGGCCAATCCTGGCGCCTCGAATCCTCGCAAAGTCACCAGCGTTCCCGAAGGCGTCGGCGAATTCATCTGGTCGCCGAACGGCAAAATGTTCGCGTTCACGACCGATGTCTATCCCGGATGCCAGACGCTCGATTGCGTCGCCAAGCGTAGCGAGGCCGAGGAGAAGAGTAAGGTCAAAGCTGTCATCGCCGACCGGTTGCTCTATCGACACTGGGATTCGTTCAAACGCGGCAAGCGCTCGCACCTGTTCGTTGTTTCGAGCGAAGGCGGCGAGCCGAAGGACTTAACGCCAGGCGATTACGACGTGCCGCCGTTCAGCCTGGGCGATCCGACGGCGTTCGATTTCGCGCCCGATTCGAGTGAGATAGTTTTTGCTCGCAACACCGATAAGGATGAAGCTCTGAGCACCAACAACGATCTCTTCATCGTTTCGGTCAACGGCGGCGAGGCCAAGCGACTCACTGGCAATAATCCTGGCTCCGACACGACGCCGCGATACTCGCCCGATGGCAAATTCATCGCCTACCGCTCGCAGGCGCGCAACGGCTATGAATCTGATCGTTTTCGACTGATGCTATTGGACCGCAAGGCGGGAACGGTAAAAGAGCTTTCGACCAATTTCGACCGCTGGGTGGGCGAACTGGCCTGGTCGCCGGACAGCCAGAATATCTTCATCGGCGCCGAAGACCGTGGGCGCGAGATGATCGGCGTCGCATCGATTAACGGCGGGATCAAGCCCCTGATCACCAACACCGCCAGCAACGGCATTACGCTATCGAGCGATGGCAAAGCGCTGGCGTTCACGCGGTCGAGTTTGACGATGCCCGCTGAAGTCTTCGCGGCTAACAGTGACGGGACCGGCGCCCGCCAACTTACTCAGGCCAACGCCAATCTGCTGGGCCAGCTCGATCTGAACAAAGCCGAAGATTTTGAATTCGTCGGCGCGCTGAAAGCCAAGATTCACGGCTTCATTGTCAAACCGCCGCAGTTCGACAAGACGAAAAAATACCCGATGATCCTGATCATTCACGGCGGCCCGCAGGGAGCGTGGCTGGACAATTGGGGATATCGCTGGAACCCTCAGATGTGGGCGGCGCGCGGTTACGTCGCCGTCTTAATCAACCCGCACGGTTCGACCGGCTACGGCCAAGCCTTCACCGAACAGATCAGCGGCGCTTGGGGCGGGGCGGTTTACGAAGACCTGATGAAAGGCGTGGATCACATGATCGATCTCGGCTATGTTGATCCGAACCGTCTGGGCGCGGCTGGCGGGTCTTACGGCGGATACATGGTCAACTGGATCCTCGGCCACACGAACCGCTTCAAAGCTTTGGTCTCACACGCGGGCGTCTACAACCTGACCAGCATGTATGCGACCGAAGAACTGTGGTTCAACGAATGGGAGTTCAAAGGCACGCCATGGGACAACCCCGAACTCTACACCAAATGGTCGCCGCACCTGAGCGCTAAAAATTTCAAGACGCCGACGCTGGTCGTCCACGGCGAGCTGGATTATCGGGTGCCGGTCGGCGAAGGGCTGCAACTCTTCTCGACGCTGCAGCGCAAGGGCGTGCCCTCGAAGTTGCTCTATTACCCCGACGAAGGCCACTGGATTCTGAAGCCACAGAACAGCGAGCTTTGGTACAAGACCGTGCTCGACTGGTTCGATCAGTGGTTGAAGCCGGGTGGCGCTACGGCGTCGCGCTAAATCAGCGCCGCGATCAGGGCTGATCCCAGAAGTGATCGGCGCAAGAAGTTGGTCGCGTGGATGATGAATCCTATTTGACCACAAAAGACACAAAGAAGAACACAAAGACACAGATATTCTTTGGGTTTCCGGTCTCTACTTTCTATCTGTTTTGTGATCTTTGTGTTCTTCTTTGTGTCTTTGTGGTCAATCAGGTTCCTCTTTTGCTCATTCAATTTTCGTTCCGAACTCTTCTGGAGTGACCCTATCGTCCTCTTCCCCTATCGCCGGACTGCTCCCTTTCTTTGTTGAGTTCGATCAGGTCAACGCTCTCCGCCGCTTCTCCCAACAGATGCCGGCAGAAGTAATCCGCGCGAATCCAGAAGAAGTAGTTGGTCGCGTCGGCATACCCGTGACGCTTGCCGGGGATGATGAAGAAGTCGAAGCGCTTGTTCGCCTTGATCAGCGCGTCGGCCATTCGCAGCGTGTTAGCCGGGTGCACGTTGTCGTCCATATCGCCGGTCACCAGCATCAGTCGCCCTTTCAGATTCTTCGCCAGCTCGGAGTTCTTTTCGATGCTGTACTCGAATTTGATATTGCCGTCCTTGTCCGTGACTTCTTTGACGCCGTGGTGCTTCTCGCTCCAACTCTTGTTGTAGACGTTGTTCTCGTGGTTGCCGGAGGACGAAACCGCCACTTTGAAGAAGTCCGGATAAATGAGCATCGCGGCGGTTGACATAAAACCGCCGCCCGAATGGCCGTAGATGCCGACGCGATCGATGTCAATGAACGGATGTCGGCGGGCCAGTTGTTCGATCGCGGCCTTCTTGTCGGCCAACCCGTAATCGCGCAGGTTGCCGTAGCCGTAGTTGTGGTACCACTTCGACCGCTGCGGATTGCCGCCGCGATTGCCGACCTCGATAACAATGAAGCCGAACTGGGCGAGCGCCACGTTCGGGTTGCGCGGCGAGAAGGTCTTGGTGACGCTCTCGGTCTGCGGGCCGGGGTAGACGTAGGCGATGATCGGGTACTTCCGGTTCGGGTCGAAATCGAACGGCTTGTACATCACGCCGTAAAGGTCGGTAATGCCGTCGTCGGCTTTAACCTTGAAGGGTTCGGGGAACTTGAACCCGGCCTCCGCCAACACCGCCAGGTCAGTCTTTTCCAACTCCATCACCACATTGCCCAGTTGATCGTAGAGCGTCGATTTCGGCTCGCAATTGACCCGCGAGGAATTGTCCACGAAATACCTGTTCGAATCTGACGCCTGCGCCGCGTGCGAGCCGTCGCCCGGATCGAGCAATTTGAGACCGACGCCGTCGAAGCCGATACGGTAAAAGTGGTCGTAATACGGGTCTTCTCCCGCCTCGCGGCCGTTGGCGGTGAAGAAGATCGTTCGCGTCTTTTCATCAATCCCTTCGATGTTGTCGCAGTAAAATTCGCCGGAGGTGATCTGGTTCTTCAACGCGCCGGCGCCGTCGAAGAGATAGTAATGCCCCCAGCCGTCGCGCTCCGACCAGTGGATTAACTCCTGCCCGTTGTTGACCAGCCAGAGTGGCTTGGTCTCGACGTAGGTGTTCAACCGCTCTTCGATCAGCGTCCTCACTTCACCAGTCGCGGTGTCGGCGACGCAGATGTCGACGCGATGCATGTCGCGGCTGGTGCGGCTGAAATACAGCTTGTCCGACGTATCGCTCAGCCACTTCGGCTCGACCTGCGCCCCTCCCGGCCCGCGCTGCTGTTGCTGTTGCTGCTGCTGTTGTTGATCTTGCTGGTCCTGGTCGCCACGTTCGACTCTCAGGGTCCTGGCGCGCTCCCGTTCGAGCGCCGTGACGCGCGCGGCCGAGATCGAGACTGTTTGATCCTTGAACCTGTCGGCCTTGATCATGACGCGCGCTTTCGATGCGATGTCGAAGACTTCCA
>Ga0126383_10002451_pt1 | contig 11966 bp, 12 predicted proteins | sample PanSoiMetPlot_35_FD_96882 | JGI IMG/M metagenome (GOLD analysis project Ga0126383, IMG submission 96882) | Tropical forest soil microbial communities from Panama - MetaG Plot_35 | ecosystem: Environmental > Terrestrial > Soil > Tropical forest > Bulk soil | place: Panama | collected 2016-02-17
CGCCTTATGTCAAGGGAGTTTACGTGGCGGGTTCGCTTTCGCTCGGGGTGTGGGACCATTGGGTTCCCGGAGCCAACAATACGCTGACCAAGCTTTGCAATGAGTGGGGCGCCAAGAACAATTGCGATGTCAAGATCGACTACATCACCTCGCAGGGCGAAAAGGACAAACTGACGGCAGCCGCCGAAGCGCAAGCCGGCACCGGTCATGACATCATGTCCCACCGCGACTGGAACGTCCGCATTCACCAGAACGTGCTTGAGCCGGTCGACGACGTCATCGGCAAACTGATCCAGCAATATGGGCCGATCAGCCCGGTCGCCGAATATCTCGCCAAGATCAAAGGCACCTGGCGCGGAATACCCACCGCCATCGGCAGCCAGGTCAAACCGTGCTGCTCGCGCATCGATCTCTACAAGCAACATGCCGGCATCGACGTGACAGAGCTTTTCCCGGCCGACGAGTCGAAATGGGATAAGGCCAAGACCGATACGTGGAATTGGGACACCTATCTGACCGCCGCGGAGAAGCTCCACAAGGCTGGCTATCCGGTCGGCTTGCCGATGGGCCAGACCAGCGACGCCGTCGATTGGGTCGGCGCGCTGTTCAACGCCTTCGGTGTGGTCATGGTCGACGACAAGGACAACATCAAGATCAACTCCAACGAGACCCGCACGGCGCTCGAATACCTGAAGAAACTGATGGCGGTGAATCCGCCGGAGGTCTATGCCTGGGATGACGCCGGCAACAACCGCTGGCTGATTTCCGGCAAAGGCTCCAACATCATGAATCCGCCGAGCGCCTGGGCGGTCGCCAAGCGCGACAATCCGCAGGTTGCGGCGAATTGCTGGACCCACCCGATGCCGAAAGGGCCGAAGGGCCGCTTCGTCGGCCAGCTGCCGCAATTCTATGGCATCTGGAGCTTTTCGAAGAACAAGCCGGCCGCGAAGGATCTTCTGCTCCACATTTCTCAGAAGGAATCCATCGCCCAGCTGGTACAGGCCTCGTACGGCTACGATCTACCGTCGTTCAAGAGTATGTACGATATCGACACCTGGAAGACGGTCGAGCCGCCGGTCGGAACCGTTTACGGCTATCCGCCGCGCGGCGACGAGCAAACCTCGATGTTGGGGTTCCCAGCGCGCTCGGATGTCGGCGCGCAGATCTACAACCAGGCGATCAATACCGTCATGGTTTCTAAGTTCACGCAGGCCAATGAAAAGCTAGACGATGTAATCAAATGGGCCGAAAGCGAGCTCGAAGGAACCTTGCGCGCTTAAGCGCCGTTTCGGCTCATAGAACGCAAAATGCATGCCGGCCGACTGGCCGGCATGCACGAAGCATGATCCCGAAAAGTGGATAGCGGTTTTCGGAAAAGATCATGCTCAAACGATAGCCAGTCACGAGGCAACAATGGCCGACAGCGTTCATACCTGGTCACCACGGCTAGCTCGAAACCGGGTGCAACAAGGGCTCTTCTCCTCGTCGACGGCGCGAGGCCTTCACCAGGTCTTGCGCCGGCGTTCGACCATCGCTTTCCTGATGTGCCTGCCCTTGATCCTGATCATCGGCTGCCTCGTTGTCTATCCGGCGCTGTACTCGATCTATCTGTCGATGCTGAACAAAGCGCAGACGCGTTTCATCGGCCTCGGTAATTTCAGCTTCCTGCTGTCGCGCGACGCGTTCTGGATGGTGGTCCAGCAGTCGGCGATTTTCGCGCTGACGGCGGTGTTCTTCAAAGCCCTAATCGGTCTGATCACCGCGCATCTCATCAACAATCTGCCGGCGAAAGGGCAGCGCAAATGGCGCGGTATGCTGCTGGTTCCGTGGGTCATTCCGCTCGCACTCTCGTCGTTGGGCTGGTGGTGGCTGTTCGACCCCACGCATTCGGCAATCAATTACATCCTTGCCAGTTTCGGCCATGACGAGATCGCCTGGCTCAGCAACCCATACTGGGCGCGCTTCTCCGTCATCCTGGTCAATATCTGGTACGGCGCCCCGTTCTTCCTGATCATGTATCTCGCCGCGCTGAAGTCCGTTCCTGACCAGCTTTATGAAGCCGCGGCAATCGACGGCGCCAATGCCTGGCAGAAATTCCGTCACATCACACTGCCGATGATGCGCAATATCATTGCCATCACCGTGTTGTTCTCGCTGATCGTCACGTTCGCCAATTTCGACATCGTGCAGATCATGACGGCTGGCGGGCCGCGCAACATGACACACGTTTTCGCCACCTACGCTTTCCTGCTCGGCATTCGCTCCGGCGATCTGCCGCTCGGCGCCGCCACCTCGCTGTTCATGTTCCCGATCCTGGCCGTGGCGGCGATCTTCATTTTGCGTGGTGTACGCAAGCGAGGCAGAGAAATCGGATGAGCACCGCCGCAGTCGTCGCGCGCGGCGCCGGCGCGGGTTTGGGCATAAAAGGCAGCCTGAGCCGCAATCGGCGCTGGGCTCTGATCGCGTCCTACTTTTTCCTTGTGTTGTTCGCGATCTTCTTTCTGATCCCGCCCTATTATATGGTTGTCACCGCGTTCAAGAGTGACGCGGAGGTCGCGCATATGGCGACCAATCCGTGGATCATCGCGAACGGCCTCACGCTTGATCAATTCAAGCTGCTGCTGACACAATCTGACTTTCTGATCTTTTTCAAGAACACAGCCATTGTGACGCTATGCGTGGTGGCGATCACAATGGTGGTCAGCGTGTTGGCGGCGTTCTCGCTCGGCCGGATGCGGTTTTGGGGCTCGAGCATTCTCGCCACCGGCATTTTTCTGACCTATCTGGTGCCGGATACTTTGTTGTTCATTCCGCTGTTCCAGATCGTCAAGGCGGTCGGGCTGCTCAATTCCTATTGGGGCATGGTGCTCGTTTATCCGACACTGACGGTGCCGTTTTGCACCTGGATCATGATCGGCTATTTCCAATCGATTCCCAAAGAACTGGATGAAGCGGCGCTGATTGACGGCGCGGGCCACATGCAGATGTTGACCAAGATCTTCATTCCGGTGGCGTTGCCCGGGATCATTGCCGCCATGATCTTCGCCTTCACGGTTTCGTGGGCGGCGTTCGTCTATCCGATGGCCTTTCTCTACTCGGCGGACCAACAGGTTCTCACCGTCGGCACCGTGACCAGCTTGATCCGCGCCGATGTTTACAAGTGGGGAATGCTGATGGCCGGCGCGCTACTCGCCGCCGCGCCGCCGCTCGTCATCTACGCTTTCCTAATGGATTACTACATCGCCGGGCTCACCGCAGGCGCCACCAAGGGCTAAAGCATGATCCCGAAAAGTGGCTGCCGGTTTTCGGAAAAGATCATGCTCATACAAAAATAGAGCGAACTGATTCAAATCTGATTTCTCTTAGGAAGGTTCGAAATCATGGCTGAAGTGTCGCTGCGAAACGTCGTCAAGCGGTTCGACAACGTAGAAGCCGTGCGCAGCATCAATCTCGATATTCCGGACAACGAGTTTGTGGTCCTGGTAGGTCCGTCGGGTTGCGGCAAAAGCACCACGTTGCGGATGATTGCCGGACTCGAAGAGGTGACCGCCGGCGACATCTTTATCGGCGGCGAAATCGTCAACGATCGGCCACCCAAGGACCGCGACATCGCGATGGTGTTTCAAAACTACGCGCTGTATCCGCACATGACCGCCTACGAGAACATGTCGTTCGGCTTGAAATTGCGCAAATTTCCTAAGGACGAGATCCGCCGGCGTGTCGATAATGCCGCCCGCATTCTCGACATCGCCGAACTTTTGGATCGCAAGCCGAAGGCGCTGTCCGGCGGCCAGCGCCAGCGCGTCGCGATGGGACGAGCGATCGTTCGTGATCCGAAGGTGTTTCTATTCGATGAGCCGCTGTCCAATCTCGATGCCAAATTGCGCGTGCAAATGCGCACCGAGATCAAGCGCGTGCATCAGATGGTGAAGACGACGACCGTCTATGTCACGCACGATCAGGTCGAGGCCATGACGCTGGCCGACCGCGTCGTCGTGATGAATGGCGGCGTGATTGAGCAGATCGCCAGCCCGCAAGACCTCTATCATCGACCGAAGACGCGCTTCGTCGCCGGTTTCATCGGCTCGCCGGCCATGAACTTCATTCGCTGCCGGGTCGAGCAGAACGGCGCCGGATTGCGGGTGCGCGTTTCCGACAAGATCACCCTGCCGGTGCCGGCGGCGCGAACAGCGCGCTACCAGCCGCTGACCGGGAAGGAGATTACGCTCGGGCTGCGGCCGGAGCATATCACCGAGCCGCGGCGCAGCGATCGCGATCCGAATTGCGAATTCGCGGTGACCCTCGATGTGGTTGAGCCGATGGGCATGGAGACCATGGTTTTCTTCACCGTCGACGGCCAGGAAATCTGCGGCCGGGTCGAGCCGAGTAGCGCCGCGGGGCCCGGCGAAACCATGCGGCTTTACGCCAATATGGAGCACATGCACCTGATCGATCCGCAGACTGATCAAGTCCTCTAGCTGCACCGTAGGCGAAAAAGCCCGGCTCTGGTCATGCGCCAGAGCCGGGCTTGAATTTTTGGGGCGGGCATTCAGGAAGCCCGTCCGTCGATCTTGCGCTAGTCCTCGCCGTAGGCGTCGTCCGAGATATCCCTGCCGGTATAGTCGGGCATCATCGCCGCTGCGATGAAACTGATGACGCAGAGGATGGCGATATAGGCCGAAATCGCGTAGCCCGTGTGATAGGCCGCAAATAACGCCGTCGCGATGATCGGGGCCGGACCGCCGGCGATGATCGAGGCCAACTGATAACCGAGCGACGCGCCGCTATAGCGCAACCGAGGCGTAAATGACTCCGCGATCAGCGCGGCTTGCGGCCCATATTGCAGATCGTGCGGGACGAGCGATAGGAAGATGGCGATGAAGACCGCCACAGGAGCCGCCGTATCCACCAAAGCAAAGTAGATGAACCCGAACACGAACATCACGATGATGCCGATCAGGTACATCTTTTTGCGGCCGATCTTGTCCGAGTAGTGTCCGGCGAGCGGAATGCTGAAGAACGACAAGCAAGACGCCGCCATGACACAAGCGAGGATAAAGTCTCGCGACATTTTGAGCGTGCCAACCGCGTAGGCAAACACGAAGGCGGTGAACACGTAGAACGGCGCTTGCTCGGAGAGCCGCAGCAGGGCGGAGAGAATGATCTCCTTCGGCTGCTTCTTGATCACCTCAACGACTGGCGCCTTTACGACCTTCTCCTTGGCCAGGATTTCCTGGAATACCGGCGTCTCAAAAATGCCGAGCCGGATCCAAAGACCGATGCCGACCAGGATGATCGAGAGTGCGAATGGAACGCGCCAGCCCCAGGTTACGAAGTCGGCGCCTGCCCACGAGCTAAAGGCTAAAATCGCGAAGTTCGACAGTAGCAGCCCACAGGGCACGCCGAATTGCGGCCAGGATGCAATCAGGCCGCGCTGACCGTGTGTGCGCGACCATTCCATGGCGAGCAGCACCGAGCCGCCCCATTCGCCGCCGACACCGATGCCCTGAATCATGCGCAGCACCGTCAGCAAGATGGCTCCCCAAATGCCGATCGAGGCATAGGTCGGCACAAACGCGATGGCGAAGGTTGCAAGCCCCATGCACATCAGGGTCGCGATCAGGGTTGCCTTGCGGCCGATACGGTCGCCGTAGTGGCCGAAAATCGCCGCGCCGATCGGGCGACCGACGAAACCGATGAAGTAGGTCCCGAAGGCGAGCAGCGTCGCCGAAAGCGGATCCTCGTTGGGGAAATAGAGCTTGCCGAACACCAGGCCGGCGGCGGTGCCATAAAGAAAGAAATCGTACCACTCAATCGCTGTGCCGACCGTCGATGCGATGACCGCTTTGCGCAGCTGCGCATTATGTTCGGCTTCCGGTAAGGTGCCTACCGTCGTCGCCATAGCCATGGCCTAATCTCCCCGTTCCTTCGTTGCGCGGAGCGGGCTTGTTTGCCGCCCGTTCTCCAGCGCTGACGATAACTTGGAGTGGGGGCCAAGGCTATAGCGAACAGGCCGCAGGGGTCGTGTGGTCCCCTGGCCTGCTCGGTCGGATTTGGGCTCGCGTTCGGCTCTCTACTGGCTTGGCCGGCTCGACGCCATAACGGTGACGGGGCTCTCGCGATAATAATCCGGGAATACCTGCTTGAGGTTATCGAGCTTAGGCAAATCGTTGAACACGATATATGGATAGCTCGGGTGCAGGACCAGAAAATCCTGGTGATAATCCTCAGCCGGGTAGAAAGCGGATAATGCTTCGAGCTTGGTGACGATCGGCGAGCCGAAAACATGCGCCTGCTGCAGCTGCGCGATATAGGCGCTGGCGATCCGCTTTTGCTCCTCATCCGCATAGAAGATCGCAGAGCGATATTGCGTGCCAAAATCAGGGCCCTGGCGGTTGAGCTCGGTCGGATTGTGCGCCACTGAAAAATAAATCTGCAAGATTTTACCGTAAGTGATCTGCTGTGGGTCGTAGGTGATCGACACTGACTCGGCGTGCCCGGTCCGTCCGGTGCCGACCATCTCATAATGCGCCGAGTCCTTTTGGCCGCCGGCATAGCCAGACAGCGCCTTGGTCACGCCTTTGGTGTGTTGATAGACCGCTTGAACGCCCCAGAAGCAGCCGCCTGCCAGAACCGCGGTTTGCAGCATGCCGGCGGCGACCGGCGGGGTGTCCAAAGCCGGCGCCGGGATGACACCCGCAGCTTCGCTCGCGGCAATGAGACGTCCGGGCAGACCTGTCAAGGGAAACGCCGCGAGCGCGGCCAGGCCGCCCTGTAAGATTGTGCGGCGCGCGACATGGGTCTCGGTCATGGATTTCATCACCGTAAAGCTGCCGGGCATTGATTTCCTCCTGCGCAGGCGGACCGCCTTTCCCATCCGGTTGATAATCACGCGAAAGCCTTGGCGCCAATCACAAACCCGACCGAGACTAAGCACGACACGCTCACAAGCTTGTGTCCAGACGCGCGGCACCGGCGGCGCAGCGGCGTCAATGCGTCCAGGGCGTACGTCGCGTGTAAGCGAAATTATCTGAATAGGAAATGCGCTGCCGCCGCGAGGGTGTGCTTTCGAACACCTGGTAGGCGATGCCGTTGCGCTCGCAATATGCGATGGCTTCGTCCTTGGTGTCGAACTGAAGCCGTAGCTGCTGCTTCATGTCGCCGGAACTGGTCCAGCCCATCAGCGGCTCGACCGCGCGCGGTTGTTCCGGCTCATAGTCCAGCACCCATTCTTTGGTATTCCCAGCGCCCGATTGCATCGCGGTGCGGGCCGGCTTGTAGATTCGCGCGGTCATCAATCAACCTTCCGTGGTGCGACTTAACGACGTGCAACTGGATATAACCCGTTCGCGGCCATAAAGGCGGACTGACCACACACCGGCCGGAAATGGTCGGGGCAGCAGGATTTGAACCTGCGACCTGCAGTACCCAAAACTGCCGCGCTACCAGGCTGCGCTATACCCCGCCTGTCGCCGGTCCGCATAGCTGGTTCGCCATCGGCCAGCAAGCCGAGCCACACATAGCGGAACAACCGTTGTTTTTCCATGATCGTGGTCATCCCGAGACACCGATCTAGGGGCTGGGCGTGGTACCTGAAAGGTACCAAGAATTTAGTCATAGCCCGGGAGGCTGCGGTGACAAAAATCGCCGGTTATTTGGTGGCATTTGCCACACTGATCGCAACGCCGGTTCTTGCGGCCGACATGGCGGCCAAAGCGCCGCCGCCAGCGCCAGCCCCGTCTTACAACTGGACCGGTTTTTATGTCGGATTCCGTGCCGGCTACGCATGGGATGGCGATCCTACGGTCAGCTGCACGCCGAATGATAGTGTTGCCAACGCTTTCACGTGCGGCGGAGGACTGGGCGCCACGTGCGTACCGCCCGCGACTTTCGGCATCAGCGGCGGGCTGATCGGTATCCGGGCGGGTTACAATTGGCAACCCGACCGGCACTGGCTGGCCGGGGTGGAAAGCGATTTCAACTGGACCGCCATGGGCGGGACCGGCGCATCGAACTTTTTTATAGGCGGCAAGCCGCCGGCGGCCTCGACTTTTCAGGCGAATGAAAACATCGACTGGTTCGGCACTGTGCGCGGGCGTTTGGGTTGGCTCGCCACCGATAATTTTTTGCTGTACGGCACGGGGGCTTGGCTTACGGACGCGTCAATACGAGCGCGACCCTCGTTAGTGCGGCTAGCCTTGGTGGGCTTATCCCAAAAACCATCGGCTTTTTTGTTTTGCCGGTACACCTTGATTGTGGGCAACACGTCGCAGACACTCACCGGGTACACCGCGGGTGGCGGCGTCGCCTATGCGATTTCGCCCAATGTGAGGCTGTTCGCCGAATATTTGTACATCAATCTTGGGCATATCAACGACGTCAATTCCGTTGCTCTAAATACTGCTTTGACCCCTGCGCCATCGTCATTTATGGCGCATTTCAGCGACGTCATTTTCAACGTCGTGCGCGGCGGTCTGAACTACAAATTTTAGCTTGGCTAACTAGCCTACCGCCCCCCGCCCTTGCCGAAAAACGATCCGGTGACCCGGTCGCCGGCGGCAATGCCGAACTTACGGGCGGTGCCGGCGATGACCTCGAGCACGGCGCGCACCGGACGGCGTGATGGAACGAGATCGTCCGACATCGGCTTGGCATTTTCCGCGACGTTAACGACGCGCCCGTCCGCGGCGATGAAGATCATGTCGAGCGGGATGTAGGTATTGTGCATCCAGAACTGGACCGGCTGTTCGTCATGGAAATCAAACAGCATGCCGCGGCCTTCCGGCAGTTCCTTGCGGTACATCAGTCCGACGGTGCGCTCGGCGGTATTGGTGGCGAGCTCAACCGAGAAGGCATGCACCCCGGTCCGAGTGACGATCTCGATGGTGTCTTGCTCCGCGGCATTGGCCGCCGCTAAGGCGGCAAGGAGGGCCCAACAGGCCACCAATGACGATGCGGTGAGCCGCGTAAGCCCGTCCAGCACGTGGCCGAACCGCTGTGATTTTCGTGTTAATGCGAAGCCGGGCCGAGCGGTCCGCTCTCCGGCCGGACCTCGGCCGCCATCAGTCCTTTGGGCCCGGGTCCGTAGCGCACCAACACAAACTGGCCGGGGCGCAATTCCGTCATGCCGAAGCGGCGCAACGTTTCCATATGCACGAAAATGTCGGGGGTTCCCTCCCCGCGCGTCAGGAAACCGAAGCCGCGAAGCCGATTGAACCATTTGACTTGTGCTCGCTCGAGACCGCTTGTCGGCGCGACCGTAACATGGGTGCGCGGCGGCGGCATCTGCGCCGGATGGATCGCAGTGGATTCGTCCATGGAAATGACGCGGAAGGCCTGCAGCCCTTTTGGCCCGGCGAGCACCTCACAGGAAACTCGCGATCCCTCATAGGCGGTCTGGTAACCGTCGCGGCGCAGACAGGTGACGTGCAACAGCACGTCCGGCATGCCGTTATCCGGAACGATGAAGCCGTAGCCCTTGGCAACGTCGAACCACTTGATGACGCCCGCAACCTCGATGACACCGGTAGCGGTTTCATCGGCGAGAGCGGATTCGGGTCCGATACCCGGTTTCGCAGATTTTGGTTCGATCCCGTCCGACGCCATGACGCGTGGCCGCCGCCGCTTTTCTGCTGGCGCCCGACGGGCGCTTCACGAATCTTCGAAATCGAAGATAACACCGGCATTCCGACGCGAAAGGACAAAAATGCAACACTGTGCCAAAAGCGTCATTCCCTGTGTACAAGGGGTCTTACGCCTCCAAGGGCGTTACAACGAAGGGTTCTAGTACTGTTCCTATGTCGTCGCGCACGACAAAATCGGCGATCTCGTCGAAATCGGTCGGTTCGCGATTAATGATGACGAGCATAGCGCCGCTACGCTTCGCCAAGAGGGGTAGCCCGGCCGCGGGCCAGACCACGAGCGAGGAGCCGATCGACACAAGCAGGTCGCACGATTGCGCGAGATCCTGCGCACGTCGTACTGCGGCATCCGGCATGGCTTGGCCGAACGAGATCGTCGCGGTCTTGATGTAGCCGCCGCAGCGCGGACAATCGGGGGCGCAGCCATTGCCCGCATCCATCTGCCCGCGCACCCATTGAAGCTCAAAGCGGTCGTTGCAGTCGAGGCACCGCGCAAAAGTCGTATTGCCGTGCAGCTCGACGACGTCTTCTGCCGGAATTCCCGAGGCCTGGTGCAGATTGTCGATATTTTGGGTGACCACGGCACGGACCTTGCCGGCGCGATAAAGACTGGCGATGGCCCGATGACCGCGACCCGGCCTTGCGCCGGCAAACTGCGCTTCCATGGCAAAGCGCCGACGCCAGGATTCATTGCGCGCCTCTTGGCTTGAGATGAATTCGTCGAACGGTATCGGGCGGTTCTTCGTCCACAATCCGCCAGGCGAGCGAAAATCAGGGATGCCGCACTCGGTGGAAATCCCCGCTCCGGTGAACGGCGCGATGCTGCCGGCGGCGTGGACCAGTTCTTGCAGGCGCGCTATGGCACTGTCGAGGTCAGACGCAATCATACGCGTTGGCCGAGCTTCGTAGCTACACGGGGCGCTGTCTTACGTTATCGGCCATTGTTCGGCCAGCGGAGGTCATCCAATGCGGTATCTGCATACAATGCTGCGCGTGCGCAATCTCGACGCGGCGCTTGATTTCTACTGCAACAAGCTGGGGCTCAAGGAGGTTCGCCGCCGCGTCGACGATAAGAGCAAGTATACGCTGGTGTTCCTGGCAGCAGCCGGCGATGACGACCTGGTCGCCAAAGGTCCCGCAGTCCGCCAAGCGCCGCTCGTCGAGCTGACCTACAATTGGGATAGCGAAGACTACGGCGAAGCGCGCTATTTCGGTCACCTCGCCTACGAGGTCGATGATATTTACGCACTTTGCGAGAAGCTGATGAAAGCCGGCGTCACCATCAATCGCCCGCCGCGCGACGGCAATATGGCCTTCGTGCGCTCACCGGATAAGCACTCGATTGAGCTGTTGCAGAAGGGCTCGCCGTTGCCGCCCAAGGAGCCGTGGGCTTCCATGCCGAATAGCGGGAAGTGGTGATAGGCCTTGTTCCTGCACTCTGCTCGGCGAGACGGCGCGCCGTATGCCGGGGTGGCGCATAGGTGGGTCCGGGGCTCCCGAGCCTCTGCTTGCCGCTACCGGCAAACGTCTCTATATGTCGCGCGCTTTATGCATGATCCCGAAAAGTGGACAGCGGTTTTCGGACAAGATCATGCTTGTAAATAGTGTCGGCTTTGACGCCGTCGATCGCGCCCTTCGTCTAGCGGTCCAGGACATCGCCCTTTCACGGCGGAAACACGGGTTCGATTCCCGTAGGGCGCGCCAGACAAATCAATAACTTAGCGAAGTGCGGCGCGGTCATGTTCAATAAATGTTCAATATCGGACGGGCCAGCAAAGTTCCGCGGGCCGGCTGCTTTACGGCACGGTCGGATCGCGTACGAAATAGACCCGCCCGTCGACCGGCATGAAGTTGATGACGGACCGGTGCTGCGCCGCGAACGACTCGATGTTTCCTCTGCCGTCCTGGTCCGTTTCTCCGAACGCATATTGTGCGCCCTTGGTCGAGAATAAGGTGCGCGCCTCACCAAACGTGATCCATCCCCGCTCGCCCGGTGGCAATGCCAACAAGGAGCGGGCAAGCGCGGCCTCGGTTGTTCCGTCGAGCTTCATGGCATCGGACGGAGGGCAGTGTCTGCCCCAAATAGCCATCTCATTATTCCCATCGCGGAAGTCTCCTGGCGGGCTCCAGCAGCGTATCGCTTCGCCCTAGTCTGTCGAGCAATGCAATGATGCCTGCTTCATCGTTGTCTTAATGCTCCCCAAAAAGGAAATTGCATTGCTACGTCAAACAGCGAACAGACTGTGAGCCATACTTGGGTGATGTTGGATGCCGTTTATTTTGTTTCAGTAGGACGACGGGGAGTGTTTGCCATGGCTGACGAAA
>Ga0126383_10002453_pt1 | contig 11961 bp, 31 predicted proteins | sample PanSoiMetPlot_35_FD_96882 | JGI IMG/M metagenome (GOLD analysis project Ga0126383, IMG submission 96882) | Tropical forest soil microbial communities from Panama - MetaG Plot_35 | ecosystem: Environmental > Terrestrial > Soil > Tropical forest > Bulk soil | place: Panama | collected 2016-02-17
AGTCTGTCGGATGAGCAAGGTCAAGACGGTTGCGCGGGTCGTGGTTCACACGGCTGTCGCGGTTCACGTCGCGGCCGTCATGTTCCACGCGATGGACCCCTCTGGCAAGGTCGCGCGGGGTGCGCAAGTGCCCGACGCGGTGTTCATGCCAGCCAACCCCGTCACGATGACGGTTGATCCACCAGTGCCACCGGTGACGGTGAGCGTTCGGGCCTAGAGGAGATCCCATGTCCAGCAAAACCTGTCCGCGTTGCGCGGGCGACACCAGCGTCAAGCACAAGGCCACGACCAAGGCCCCGAGTGTGGCGACGATGGAACGTTGGTCGAACGACGGTGTGGCGCGCGCCACGGACGGCTGTCGGGTTGAGCCTGACGGCAAGTGCGAGCACGGCCACTCAAGCTGGATGCGAATGATGGGAGTGATCTAGATGACCAGAGCAGAAGCAGTCGAGTACGTGGTGCGCCGCCTCCTGGCGGTGACCACCCGCGACGACGAGTACGAGGCCGCACAAGAGGCGCTCGACTCGCTCCTGGGCCTGCAGGCTGAGCTACAGCTTGCCGCTCAGATCGACCAGATGTCCCGGCCGCGTTCCCGCGTGTCTCTCTAGGGCAAGAAAGGAGAACCAGTGTCCATCACTCAGCGCAAGCGCAAGCGAATGCACCCGCTGCTGGCGAGCGCGCGCGCCTACTTCCGTCTGGCTGGCAAGGCGTGGCGGGCCGGCAACTCCGGCGAGGCCATCGCCTACACCGAGCAGGCCCGCCGCATTCAGGATCGCTACTACCGCGAGATGGAAGCCAAGGCCCGCCGCGAGGAGGGCGAGAAGAAGTACCGCAAGGAACTGGCGGCGAAGGTCGCCGCGCGCAAGGCGGCGGCCGGTGGCTGAGCGACGGCGCAGCTACCGCCGCTTCCCGCACCGCCGCTCGCGCTTCAAGCACACCGCCAATGGCGTCGAGTACACGGTCGAGGTCACCAGCTACGACCGCGTGCTCTCGGGCGAGCGGGTGTTCATGGAGATGGTCATCGAGGGGCCAGACGGCTACAAGCGCGTGCTGCACGGCGACTCGAAGATCCACCCGGTCATGGAGCGCATATGGGCCTCGCACGAGGGCGACCCCTGCACCGAGTGTGAGCACGAGCGACGTTTACATGGACACGCCAACACACACTTTCTGTATGGACCCTGCAAGACCGAGGGCTGTACGTGCTCGAACTTCAAGAGGGAGAAGAAGTGACCCAACTCAAGCGCTCGATCTTTGTCCGTTATCGGGACGGCTCGGGCTTCCAGTTCACACGCGGCGACGACGGCCAGTGGCTGGTGCACGTCACCACTGCCAGCGGCCCGCGTCAGATCCGCTGGCAGCGCAGCGACCTCGTTGACGACGCCTACGTCATCCAGGCCATCGCCCTGCCCAACGTGGAGCGTGTCGATCAGTTCGATTGAATTGTTGCGAGTATGTGCGTTCTCGTGTATTATGTCTGTGGAAGGAGAAGACAGAATGACCACCACCACTCCCCGCTCGTGGAAGGCCGGCGTCAAGACCGCTGGCGACCGAAGTTGGGCCTACAACGCGCTTCGCTTCGCGACCAAAGCTGAGGCTGAGGCGTACGGGACTGACCTGGCGATGCGCTGGACGGCGGTTCGCGAAGTCGAGGCCCACCCGTCCGACGACGAACCCACTGACACCTGGCCGAGGAGCCGCTGATGCGCTGCACACGTTGCGGTGCGGATCTGCCGTGGTTCGACCCACGCGACGACCGTGTGACCGCTGATCTCTGCGACGACTGCGCGAATAACTTCTTTGCGGCAATGGCCGAAGAATTCCCCTACGGCCAGTGCCCGCAGTGCGGCGCGAAGTACCAAGCGTTCCAGTGCGAACTGGGCAAGCAGCACGTCGAAGCCTTCCACGCCGAGGGCGCGTGCTCGATGTGGCGTGACGGCGGCGAGGCCGTCGATGCAGCGGGAGTCGCGGCTGGCTTCTGCAGCTACGGGTGCCGACCCACCGTGAGCCGCGATGAAGTCTGGACCGTGCCAGCCGGCGCGGATGAGATGCCCTTCTAAGAGAGGAGAGGAGTGTTCAACACATGAGAGCGAGATTCGATGTCCATCAGGCCGAGCGAGAGGCCGCAGAAGTTGTCCAGCCCTCCGGGGTCAAGGTCTGGCGCGGCGAGGGCCGCGCGACCGGCAAGCCCTGGTTGAAGATGTGGATGCCGAAGGCCACCAAGCCGTTCGTCAACTACACGTTCCGGACGGTCGAGCAGCGCGAGGAGTACGCCTCGAACGTCATCGCCAACGTCACGGCCAATCAAGCGGCCAAGGCCGAGGCCCGTGAGAAGCGCAAGAACCCGAGCAATGCCGAGCGGGTCGAGGTCGGCACGGTGTTTGTCCACTCGTGGGGGTGGGAGCAAACGAACGTTGACTACTACGAGGTTGTCTCGAAGTCAGGCAGCTACGTCGAAGTGCGGCCCATCGCCTCCGAGGAAGTCCCAGGCACGCAGGGCTTCATGTCGGCCACAGTCAAGCCTGTCCCGGGCGCGTTCGTCACCAACAGTTTCCGGATGCGCAAGAACGACGGCTCCTACCGCCAGAGCTTGCGCAAAAAGGTCCAGTACACCGAGTCAGGCTCGGCGTACCTGAGCTTTGAGTACGGCTGGTGTGGGGTCAATCGCCCAGGCGAGCAACGCTACTCCAGTTGGTATGCGTGAAAAGCGACGAGTACCTCGCCGGCCTCTTTGACGGCGAGGGCACGTTCTCGATTCAGGTCGGCCTGCGCTACTACCGGGCCGACGTGCCGAGCGCGTGGGTCAACCCGTCGATGGGCCTGAATCTGTACTACGGGACCGACGTGCTACGTCGCTACGTGGAGCGCTTCGGCGGACAGGTCTATCCCTACCAGAGGGGCGGTGCACCGCGTGGTGCCCGCTGGCACCTGGGACAGCGCGAGGCGCTGCTGGTCGCTGTAGACGCCCTGCTGCCGCATCTGGAAATCAAGCAGGCCATCGCCCAGGAGTTTCGGCGGGCACTACTGCTGATGCCACCTGACGGTCGTGGCCCCAATCGACAAGCGGGCGGGCGAGTGTGGAGGGTCGAGCAAGTGCTGGCCGTTGCGGAGATTGCGCTCGGCTTGAACCCGCCTCGCGCTCGCAAGAGTAACAAGACACTGGAATACATCGAGATTCTGAGGAGATCACTGTGACCACCACGCCCATGTACCACCAAGACCTTCTCGAAGCAAACGACCTGGCGAAGGATGTCTACGCGGCCGTCGAAGACGCCGAGATGTGCCGCTCGCGGGCACTGGTGGAGGCGGCGCTCGTCGCCGTCGCCCGACTCAAGGCGAAGCTCGACCTGACGCTGGTGCATATGGACGTGGAGGGGAACCATGCCGAGACGACCACGTTGTAGCTGCGGCGATCTGTTTTCCGAGCACGACTGGCACTCGCAGAACACCAGAGTGTGCGACCCGTGTCGTGGGCCGGTGTGCGCGGCGCTGATGCGCGCGCCGCATCGCGAAGATCCGTGCGAGACGTACTCACAGGAAGGCTACGAGTACGTGCCGCTGCGCCAGATCCTGCCAGCCTACGGGCTGACGCCTGCCGACGTGGGGCTGACAGCAGAGCATCCGAAGAAAGCGGCGTATTGTCGGCGCGGCCTGCATCTGCGCTGCCTGGGCCTGATGCCGGATCGCAGCGCGTGCGAATGTGCCTGCCACGCTCCCGACAGGGAGGGCGCGCATGACTAGATCGACAGGGGCGCGCGCGGCGCAACGAATCCGCTGCGGCAAGTGCGGCTCGCCCGGGCGATGGGGTGAAGCGTGCGTCCTGTGCGGCGCGACCTACACCGAGAGCGAAAAGGGTTGGGGCGAGCCGCTGTACCCGGCCACGATGCGCGTGGCCCACGGCACGATCTGTACGGCCGAGGGTGAGCCGCACCGCTGTCACTGTCACGGCGGCAAGACGCACCCCTGCAACTGCTACGAGTCGCCCGGGCGCATTACGTGCCACATCTGCGGCCAGTGTGACTGCGACACACACACCGAGGCCGCGTGAAGTGCGACCACAGCCCGGCCATCACCTGGGCCGACGAGCAGAGCGCCTGGGAGGTCGCGGCCAACGTCGAGCGCAGGACGGGCGTGCCGATCTCGGTGCAGCAGTGTCCCGAGTGCCAGCGGTGGGAGCTTCGGAGTGCCTGGCGCAAAGCGTGACCTGATCGGTTCCGACTTTGACTGAAGCGTTACGCGGGCCAGTCATAGGCTGGTCGTATGAGCGACGATCTGACCAACACGCTCGAACGCATGCGCGCTTACGTCGATGAGTTGGGAGTCGAGCTACACGATCCGAGCACGACCACCGAGCGCCACAAGGAGATCAAAGACGAACTGCGCGCGATGCTGCAGTTGCTGCAGCAACTGCTGACCGAGTTCGGCTAGGCCCGCAAAAGCGCCCCGACTCCCGTTGCGTGGTAGCCGGGGCACCCTGGCCGGCGAGCCAACGGGTACTCGCTTCCGCCTCAGGCAGCATAGAGCGTCCACGTCTCGGGCGGCAGGCCGAGGTACTCGTGGCCGACAACGTGGCACGAGCCGCACATGATGATGTCGGTCCTGGCAATGCGCTGACCGGCGGGCGTGCGCAACGTGGCGTAGCCGATCACGTCGGTCGGCTTCGGCGGCGCGTCACCCTCATACAGCGCGAAGACGCCTTCGCACGCGCGGCACGGGATCTTCCACAGGCTCACGGCGCTTCAAAGCGCCAGAACACGAACCAGCAGTCGCGACCCTGGGGGCAGGCGATGCGCACGCCGTGGCCGGTGCTGTCGCGGATCGTCGGGCCGTTGCCGTGCGGACAGTCAGCCCTGGCGGGCACGCTGACGTACGTGGCGTAGTAGTGCAGGATCTCGTCGGGCGTCGGCTCAAGCGCGCTCTCGGTGCCGATCTCGGTGGCAGGCGTCTCGTTCACGCCGGCCAGCTTATCATGTGCGTTTATATGCGCACGCGCGTGCGTTTTCGGGTATACTGTGGGTGGACGGGGTGAGGCCCCCGCTCCCGGGCCGAGATTGAGAGGCCCGCCCACCACACTGGCCTCGCGGAGAAGATCCATGCAGAAGTGTCACAAGCCCCAGTGTCCGAAGGGCGCGTGGCGGTGGATGTATCGGGCTGGCGGTTGGGTGTGCCAGGAGCACGCCGCCGAAAAGCCCGCGTCGAAGTCGGAAGCCAAGTAGTCGGCGCGTAGCGACCGCTCGACTGAGGATCGTCTGATGTAGCTTCCCCACTCGCACCCACTGTCCCCCACATACCCGAGGCCCGTAGCTCGCCACTACGGGCTTTCGGCTATGTGGGGCGTAGAGTAGCGGGCATGGCCGACCAGAATCGCGTCCCCGCCGGATCGAGCGGCGGCGGGCAGTTTGCATCTTCTGACGGATCGAGTGGTGACGGTGGTGGCGACGATTCGGACGGCGATGACAAGGACGCCAAGGCATCCGAAGCGACCGACAAAGCTGCCAAGGACAGTGCCTCGGGCGACGACGACAAGGCCGCAAGCTCGCACGAAAGTGCGGCCGACGCGCACGCCGACGCGGGCAAGGACGCGAGTGACGGGGCCTCGCAGTCCGAGCACGACAAGTTCATGGCCGAGTACCACCAGCGCGCGCAGCAGGCCCACCAACTGTCTGCCGCCGCGCACGGCAAGGGCAAAGGCGGCGGCAAGGGCGGCAAAGGCGGCAAGGGCACGGGCGCATCTGCCGCTGCGAGTGCCAAGGCCCACGCGGATGCCGCCGCCGCGCACCAGGCCGCGAAGGTTGCGGCGCAGAAGGCCAAGGAAGACGCCGCTGCTGCCGCGCACGACAAGGCGGCGCACGCGCACACCACGATTGCCGGCGGCTACGACGTGCCGGGCAAAGCGCCCAAGCCGACTGCCTCGCACAGCCACAAGACCGAAAGCAACGGCTGGCCGGCGTCTGTCGCCGTCGCGCCGCAGCGTACGACCTGGGGTGGCTTCGCCCCCGAGCGCGCGACGCGCGATCAGAGCCAGATCGAAGTCACCACGCGGCGCTCTTGAGGCTTCTTCTGGCGCTCGTGCTGGTGCTGGCGGCGTGCGCTTCCAGGCCCGTCGCGGCGTGTCCGAACGTGCCCAACAACGTCACGCCCTCGCCGGTGCTGGCGACCGCGTGCCCGTTTGAACAGTCAGAGCAGCCGGCCTCGAACGGCTACACGCTGCACGCGCCGGATCCCAACGCCGCGCCGGGGTGGGTCGAACTGGCGTTGCCCTCTGGCAGATGGCTGGTGCACTCGGGCGACTGTGTGCTCGATCCCGGGGTGATGGTCTGGTACCACAGTTCGGCCCCCAATCTGGCCGGGGTGAATGACTGTCCGCTAGACGCCTGGATCGCGCTTTCGGACGTGCCGTGCGACATGGACCCGCAGACGGGCGTGTGCGACATCACCGCCGACCCCGCGTATCAGGATTGGCTGCTGGATCATCCGTAAGTAGCCCCGCAGAAATCTACACATATGCACATGTGCGCGCATGGCACAGGGTGTGCAATGATGTGCGAGGCGCGCGAGGTGGGGACCGGGGCTGGTTCTGCCGCGCGTGCTCGTCCTGGGCGGGACCGGCGTCACCTCATCCCGGGTGCGGTCCCGGCTCAGGAGCCTTTGTCCTCAGTCTGCTTGAGCGGGCGACCGCGTTTGGGACGCTCGACTGCGGGAGTGTTTGACCAGGGTTGGCCGCGTTCCAGACCCCTGACGAAGTAGCCCGCGACGATGTACGCCGTCGAGGTCTGCGAGCCAAACAGCAGGCACGTCTGTCGGACCCACTGAGCGATCTCCTCCAGGCGCTCCTGGGAGTAGCTGGACTGATAACCGGTTATCGGCTCGCTCACGCGCGCGCATGTCCGATGTGGCAAAAGCCGCACCAGCGGCAGCGATAGGCGCTCCAGCGCTCGCCCGACCTCAGCCGTTGAAAGGCGACCATCCGTCGAGCTTCGGACAGGCCCGCGAACTGGCGCTTGGAACCGCACTGGCGGGATCTGATGTGGCGCTTGCTGCTCACGAGCGCTCGCGCGACCAGTTCAGCAGACACAGACTGGCGGGGCACTCGTGGCCGGTTTGAGACAGAGCGACATTGGCGTCGTACGAGATGGCCTGGAGCAGTTCGTCGCGCTCGCGCAGTCGGCCTTCGAGGAGCTTCACCCGCGTCCTCAGATCCGAGATCTCGCCCTGCAGCGCCTGCTCCCGCGAAGGCCCGCGACGAAGCTGCGGCTTGCTCTTGATGGGATACGTCTTCGGGTTGCTCATGTCTGCAGGCTATGCGGGCCACGCCAGCTTGTGAATCCTGGCCCACGCGCCGATCTTGCGCCAGCACTGGTCGCACACCAGGGCGCGCTGGTCGGAGGGCACGTTTTCCCAGCCGGGCACCGAGCGCCACTCGGCTTCAGCTTCCGCGTCGTCTTCGGGCGAAGCAAGGGTCAGCTTGTGACAGCCCTGGCAAACGAAGTTCACCGGCGTGCCCCGCGCATCGCGATCTTCAGCAGCGCCTGGGTTGCCGGGCACTCGTGCCGCCCCCGCTCGAGCAGCGCCGCGTTCACGTCGTCCGAGATCTCCCTGAATAGCTCAGCGGCCCTGGCGAGTCGGCCCTCGGCCACCGCCAGCCGCTCGCGCAGCAGGCCCGCATCCTGAGCCGCGTCGAACTTCGCCTGCTCCCGCGCTCGCCACGCGGCCTTGCGCTCAGCATCTGTCGTGTACTGTCGTGGTCGTGGCATATCGTCCGGAACGATACACCTCGTTTCGTCCGGACGAAACCCTGGTTACGTTACCGGCCCGCCAGCCCCTGGTTGACGATGCTCGCCGCCAGGCCCGCGAACCAGTCGTGCAGCACCCCACCCCACAGCGCCACCCCGAGCAGCACCAGCACCACAATCCCCGCAATCAACAGCCCGTACTCAACCGAGTTTTGCCCACTGTCGTCCACGCCTCATCCCGCTCGGGCTTCGACCACCGCGTGCGCCCGGCGGCGGACAATTCGGCGCAGCCGCCGGATCTCGTCCAGCATCTGTACTACCCCCTCAAGACACTCCCTGGTCGCCTCCGCATCACCACACAGCGCGTACGTCGCCCGCGTCTCCCACCAGGCCAACTCCGCACCCGTCCACTCCTTGGCGGGTTTACTCGGTCGCTCGCTCATATTACGAGCGAGTTTCACACACCCACCCCCTCAGCCGGCACTCAAAACGACCCGCCTACCCCCCCCTGTCACAAATGTCGCTCCTCGCCGCGCTTTCTATCTGGACGAGAAATACGTGGTACGCCTGACCCACACACTCGCACACCAGTTGTGACACGCCACCCCTTGCCACCTGATCTCAGGGGGAGTTGACATCTTCGCGCAAAGACAATCGACCCCCAGGTAGCAGCCCGACAGCAGCGGATCGTTAGCCTGCATGAATGAAGGGCCAGCGCCACGGGTTCGTCAGACGCTCCGTCCAGCGTGACCCCAACCCACCCTCAGGTTGGCTGCTGGCCCTGTTCCTGTGCATCCTCTGCGCCCTGCTCATCTGGCAGCTTCCCACCATCACCACCACCCTGGACGCCTGGTGGACCCCCTCCATCTTCAGCCAATTCGATCCCCCCTCCCCTCCCCTGTTGCCTAGAACCCCTACGGGAACCCCCTCCCCTCGATAATCCCCGCGCTTTCCAAAACCCCGAGTTACTTGTGACCAGTAGAGTGTGACCCGGCTTTGCTTTGTGCAAACGATGCGCCATCCCTTCGAGGGAACTCCCTGGCCTAGTGAGCCACCCCTACGTACCCACAACGCAAACGAATCTGCCCATCCCAGGCCAGCCAGCCCACAGCACAACAACACATACTAAGATATGTGAGTACATATGCATCTATATGTGTGTGTATGAGCAGGCTCTAGCAAAGACCTTTTAGTCGAGCACATGCGCAGCCCTCATATACAGGGCGTGCTGCAGGGGTGGTCCTGGGCCGGTTACGTTACCCCTGCCTGTGGAGGGCCTTGCTGCAGGCACCCCCCTATCCCCCTGCTCACCGGGAGGTACCCACCCTCCCTGTCCGGACACCCGCCTATACCCCCCTACCCCGCCCTCCCTACAAGGCACTCCCCCACATAGGCTAGTTCTCGACTCAGGTACTGGGCTTCTTTGCCGGGGCTACTGCCCGGGGGTGGCGTCCCCTGAGAAGGTTTACCCCTGGCTTTCTTTAGTAGTGCCTGGTGTCTTGAACTTTGAGGCTCAGACAAAAGCGCAGAAAGTTCGCGTGTGTAAATTTGGACACCCCTATCCCCTGGGATTTTTTGAGGTCTTCTTTTTCCGTTGGGCACCGGTGTCCAAAGCTGCCCTGGGAAAATTTGAGGTTTCCTTTTGGGGAATTTCCGGGTGTGGTGGTGTGCGTACTGATAATGGGTTATCGCTGAGCTACTCTGAGCGCATGGACGAGCACACTAAAGATCGGGGCCTGGGGCCGGACGACTTTGAGCTAGGGGATGAGGTGACCGAGGTGTTCCTTGCGCCGCCGGATCAGCGGGGGATTGTGGTGTCCTTGCACTTCAAGGGTGACGAGGCTCGGGAGCTTGTACGCAGGGTAGAGTTTGACGAGGCGCTGCTGGCGCAGTGGTGTAAGGCTGTGATCCTTGAGAAGGTGTATGCACAGACGTGGGTGAAGTACGTGCGGGTAAGCGCGTGAGCATTGGGCCGGCGTTCACCACGCAGACGTACACGGGGCAGTGGACGTGGAACTCTCAAAGTCTTGATCCGAACCCGACTTCGCTCAGTGATCCTTCACCTGAATCCCAGGCGATCAACAATGGGGAGTTCCGAACTGATAGCCGCAACTGGTCGGGGGCGTCTATCTTGGAGCTTGCCTCGGCGGATCTGCAGGGACAGCCGGCCTCCAAACTGTTTGCGGTCATGGCGACGGGGGACACCATCCACGTCGTCCAGGCCAACAACAACAGCAACTGGTCGGACTACACGCTCACCGCGACACCTACACAAGATGCTTCGGGGATCTCGTGGTCGCTGCCGGTCAACCGCGACTCGGGTACCGGGCAAGCCTCGAACGGCCAGACCACCACCATCACCTTTACCGTGGCCGTCGATCCTGGCGAGCAGACACCGGCACGCTCCTGTACCGACTACGACCTCGACGGCTACAAGCTGCACAGCATGCCGATTCAGATCTTCCTCAGTTCTTCAACAGTCGGCCCCGAGGTCGCCTGGTGCCAGTACTGCCACGAGATCTTCGTCACCAACGAACCCACACCACCCTCGGGTTAGTTCGCATACACTCACACGCCGTGACAACCTCCCGAAGGGGTTTTAGAGATCCGCTGTCCGGTATGCCTGACGACGTGCGGGCTGATTTTTCCCAGGCTCCCAACCACGTCCAGGCGGCGTATCTGAAGTGGTGGGCCGAACGACCCAACAAGGCGTCGGCTCACCGCGATACCTGGCCGGCCTACAAGGGCGCGTGGGCCGATCTGTCGCGCGTCATGCGCCGCGTCTTGTCCAGCGGCTAAAGCTAAAACGGATTGGGGTCTACGTCGATCACGTGGCCGTTGCCCATCACGGCCGGCAAGCTACTGCTCGTTTTGAGTTGCCGCGGCTCAAAGAGTCCTTGCAGATCGTCTTCGCGCAGCATCATCAGCCGTGCGTAGCGTGAGTGAAAATGGTCGTTCAGCTTGATGCCCGTGGGGTCTTCTGTCTCGACCAGCACGTACCACCGCAGCCGCTCCCAAATCATCCTGATCCCAAAGCGACCTCGACCGGCCCTGAGCGCTTGCCTGGCGTACCCACACAGCAGTTCGTAGATCCTGGGGTTCGCCCGGTGAAATTGCCAGAACGCCGCGTCGATGCCTTCGCCACTGGCTTCCCACAAATGAAGCTGCTGTGCCCGGGTGAGATCCCCGGGCATCCAGCTTGTGTCTCGACCATCCCACGGTGGTCTGGTCACGCGGGGAGTGGTTCACCCTCCGCAAGTCTGAGGTGGTTGCGCGTGGCTCCGAAGAATTGCTCCAGATACGCCACCGTCTCTCGGCCACCCTGGATACCGGCGGCGCGTTTGGCGAGGCTCTCGGGTGTGCGCGCTGGCTCGTCGGCCCGCAGGTACTGATACAGGCTCTGCACAAAATCCCACCCACGCATCTGCTGCGGGTTGCTTTTCGCCTGGGCCAACTGGTTCTGCAAGTCGCGGTTCTCGCGCTCTAATCTGGCGACCTCCTGGGACATCTCCTCGTACTCTTGGAGTTGCTCCTCGTTGATGGCCTGCTGCGAGATCCCGTCGTCGTACGTCTTCTGCGGCCCGTCCAGAATGTCATCGAGGGGAGTGGCTTCACCTTTGAACTCGGGCGTCTCCACGTCCGGGTGGTACGAGTCCTCGATCAACTGGGTCGTGTCCAGGCCGCGATCATTCAGAAAATTCTCGACGGCCTGGGTGCTGCCGTTTTCGGGCACGCCCCTCGGAGGCAACTCGCGACGTTCACGCTTGTCCGGTAGCTCGGCCAGCGCCCGGTCTTCACTGCTGCTCTGCCTGGGCGCTTGCGACAGCACCAGCAAAGATCTACTGAACGGCTGCTCCAAGACAGCGGCCTTTTCGCTGGCCGGCAGCCCCTCGTAGATTCGCCTCGCTCGCATGTAGCTCTCGGCCGTGCGCTGCGAAAATCCGGTGTGGGTCTGCAGATGGCTGGCCCAACTGCCGTGGGCAACCCGCCGCTTGGCTGCAATCAGCAAGCGGCCGGCTTCCAATGCGTACTCCCCGAAACTCTGCTCGGCACGCCGACGTAACACCTCGGCCTGCTCCAGAAGTTCGATGGGGTCGGTTGTGGTGGCAAGTGCTCGGGAAGATGGCATGCTAAACGTTCAACTCCAAACTCAAATCCGCTAGATCTGCGAATTTCTAGGGGGTCGTGGATGACCCGCTCGAACTGCTGCTTGACGACGGTGGCGGTG
>Ga0126383_10002454_pt1 | contig 11959 bp, 10 predicted proteins | sample PanSoiMetPlot_35_FD_96882 | JGI IMG/M metagenome (GOLD analysis project Ga0126383, IMG submission 96882) | Tropical forest soil microbial communities from Panama - MetaG Plot_35 | ecosystem: Environmental > Terrestrial > Soil > Tropical forest > Bulk soil | place: Panama | collected 2016-02-17
AGCGCCTTTCTCCCGGCGTTCCCGGTCTAGCGCGTCGGCGATGGACAGGGCGTCGGGATTGATTTCGATCACGCTGTTCACCACAGGACCATGCTTGTCCAGGGCATCGATTCGGGCCAGGTACTTCTCAACCAGCGAGCGGGAGGAGAGCTTGCCTGACGACATGCGGATCTGAAGGTCATCGAGCCTGAGCTCATTCAGATCGAACGCAGTTGGTGCCGTTTCCGGAGCTGCAGCCATCCCGGCATGACCTGCGCCGGTCGGCAGCAGCGCCGCGGAGCCTATCAAGCCGGCTTGCAGAAAGTGGCGGCGCGAAATTTCCGAAGGGGAAGACAGAGGTTTCTGTGTGCTCAAAGTTTGTCTCCGCGACAAAACAGGAGATTATAGGGCATCGCTATCGCGATCCGACAGAGACCTGCTTTCCTTTCCGGCCTCCGCCCGTCCAAACCGGGGAATCCTGTCTCTGTTGCCCTGTGATCATCCCGGTGTGATGCGCCACCCCATTGAATGCGGCCAGGAATCGTTACAATCGTTGTTTTCCCCCGGCCAAGAAAATGTGTACCCTGATTATCCAAGCTTGGATCGGAACGAAGGAGCCCTCATGTGCTTTTTGAAGAAATGCATCGCAGTCTGCTTGCTCGGCTGTGCCTGCCTGGGGTTCGGCCAGCAGATGCAGGAAGGCCGCCTGCTGCGCTTTCCCGATGTTTACAAAGATAAAATTGTTTTCTACTACGCCGGCGATTTGTGGCTGGGGTCGACCACGGGCGGAGCTGCCCGTCGCATCACTACCCATCCCGGACGCGAGTTGTTTCCCAAGTTCTCTCCCGACGGCAAGTGGATCGCCTTCACCGGCCAGTACGACGGCAATTTTAATGTGTATGTGATGCCCGCGGAGGGTGGACAACCGAAGCAGTTGACCTTCCACCAGGGCAGCGCCGAACCGCTCAGCGACCGCATGGGCGTGCATAACCAGGTAGTCACCTGGTTCCCCGACAGCAAGCGTATTCTGTTTTTGTCGCGCCGCGATGCGACCAATGGCTGGGTGAAGCGCCCATATATCGTCAGCATCGACGGCGGGTTGCCCACCCCCATGCCGGTCGATCAGGGCGGGTTGACGTCGTTCTCGCCGGACGGCAGCAAGATGGCCTTCAATGTGATCTTCCGCAACTTCCGTACATGGAAGCGCTACACCGGAGGCCTGGCGCAGTCGATCACCCTCTACGATCTCAGGAACAATACCAGCGAGGAAGTACCCCATACCGACTGGACCGATACCTTCCCCATGTGGCACGGGAACTCGATCTATTTCACCTCCGATCGTGGACCGGAACATCGCCTCAACCTCTACAGCTACGATCTGGGCAGCAAGCAGATTGAACAGCTCACCCGCTTCGACGAATTCGATGTCATGTGGCCCAGCCTGGGGCCGGACTCGATCATCTTTGAGAACGCGGGCTATCTCTACACCTTCGATCTGGCCTCAAAGCAGCCCAGGCAGTTGAGCATTTCCGTGCCCGGCGAGCGGACCCAGACCATGAAACGCTGGGTGAACGCCGCCAGGAATGTCACCGATTTTGACATTGCCCCGGACGGCAAGCGGGCGGTGTTTGCGGCTCGCGGCGACGTGTTCACGGTCCCGGCCAAAGAGGGAAGCATTCGCAATATCACCCGCACCCAGCGTATCCGCGAAAAACAGGTTTCATGGTCGCCGGACGGACGCTGGATCGCGTATATCTCCGACCGCACCGGCGAAGACGAAATCTACATCATGCCGCAGGATGGCATGGGCAAAGAGCAGCAGGTCACCAGCGGGTACAAGGGCTTCAAGTTCGGCCCGCAGTGGTCGCCCGACAGCAGGAAGCTGGCATGGGCCGACAAGGACCTGAGGCTGTGGTGGATCGACATCGGCGAGAAAAAGCCGGTCGAGGTCGACCAGGCGAAATTCGCCGAGATCACAAACTACTCCTTCTCCGCCGACAGCAAGTGGCTGGCCTACGACAAGAACACGGACACTGGTTTCTCGATTGTTTACCTCTATTCGCTGAGCGACAAGAAAATCACGCCCGTCACCACCGCCATGACCAACAGTTTTGCCCCGCTCTGGGATCCGGAGGGAAAGTATCTCTACTTCCTCTCCGATCGTGATTTCAACGAGGTGCTGGGTAACTTTGATTTCGAGTTTGCCAATCCCAAGACCACTCGAGTCTTTCTGGTCACACTGCGCAAAGACGAACCCTCGCCCTTCCCGGCACTGAGCGACGAGACCGAAATCAGGAAAGAAGAAGCCCCAGCACCCCCAATTCCGCCAAAGGAGTCCGCCAGGGACGAAAAGAAAACCGAGGCGAAAGCAGCCGACAAAGACAAAGAAGCCAGGGACAAGGATAAGGATAAGGAGAAACCCAAAGAGTACCGCATCGATCTCGACGGCATCCAGGACCGGGTCGCAGCCCTGCCCACCGATCCCGGAGTGATTCGCACGTTCCTGGTGGCCAAGGGATTCGTCTACTATTCGACCACGCCCATCCAAGGCCTGTCGGGTCCGATCAGCGGAGAAAAATCTGCCGTGCATGCCTTCGACTTGAAGGAGAGGAAAGACAAAACGCTCATCGAGGACGTCGAGCGCTTTGCGCTCTCCTTCGACGGTTCGAAGCTGCTTTACGAAGCCGGTGGTGGGCCGAACGGCCATACCTTCGGCATCATTGATGCCAAGCCGGATGGCCCGAAGAGAGTTGGCGACGGCACGCTCAACCTGGCGGGGATGAGGTTGGAGGTCGATCCCCCGCAGGAGTGGAAGAATGTCTTTGAGGAAGTGTGGCGCCAGCAGCGCGACTACTTCTTTGCAGCGGCCATGAATGGCGTCGACTGGCCGAAGATGCACGACAAGTACGCGCAGCTGTTGCCCTACGTGGGCGACCGCTACACGCTGACCTACATCATGGGCGAGATGATCGGCGAGCTTTCCAACTCTCATACCTACGTGGGCGGTGGAGATTATCCTGAACTGCCCCACACCAATGTCGGGCTGTTGGGCGCGGATTTTGAAACCGACGCCAACGGTTTCTACCGCTTCAAAAAGATTTACTCCGGCGAGAACTGGCACCCGAACCTGCGCTCGCCGCTGACCGAGCCCGGAGTGAATGTGAGGGAAGGCGACTACCTGCTCTCCATCAACGGCCGCCCGTTGCGCGCGCCACAGGATCCGTTCGAGCTGCTGGTGAACACGGCGAACGAAACCGTGATTCTGACGGTCAATTCCCGGCCCTCGGAAGAAGGATCGCGCAATGTGCAGGTGAAGCCCCTTGCTGATGAAGGCGAGTTGCGCGAGAACTACTGGATCGAATCGAATCGCAGGAAGGTCGAGGCGGCCACCAACGGCCGCGTAGGCTACATCTACATCCCCGACATGGGAGCGCCCGGCTTGAACGCCTTCGTGAAACAGTATTTCCCGCAGGTTCGCAAAGAGGGGCTGATCCTCGACGTTCGCTACAATGGCGGCGGGTTCGTGGATCCGCTGATCTTCGAGCGGTTGCGGCGCGTACTAGCGGGAATGAGTTCGGCGCGCAACTTTGAGTCCAGTACGGTGCCGCCGAATGTTTTCCACGGCTCGATGCTGGCCATTACCAATCACTACGCGGCGTCCGATGGCGATATCTTCAGCTACTACTTCAAGTACTACAAGCTGGGGCCGCTCATCGGAACCCGCACCTGGGGTGGAGTCCGCGGCATCCGCGGCAACATCCCTCTGATGGACGGCGGGTTCATCACGCGTCCGGAATTTTCCCTCTACGACCTGAACAGCAAGTGGATCGTGGAGAACCGCGGCGTGCAACCCGACGTGATTGTCGACAATCGTCCGGAAGACTACGTAAGAGGAAAGGACACACAACTGGACACCGCAATCCAGATGGTGATGAAGGCCATCCAGGAGAATCCGAAGAAACTGCCGCCGCGGCCGCCGGACTTGCCTCCCTATCCGGAAGGACCGGGCCTTTAGCCGGGTTCAAGAATGGAAACCTCGAGCCGCCGGGGAAATCATGCTCCGGCGGCTTTTTGCGTGTGGCCGGGTTCGGATGCGCGAGCGTCCATTCTCTTGCGAATTCGCCGGACCTCGACGAAGGTTAGCGCTGTCATGGTGCAGATCAGACTGGCGAAAAGAATCATCAGAATCGAATCCATGGTTCACGCCCTCTTTCCCCAACTGCTGCAGTGAAGTCTTAACTATACAGGTACTTTAGCAAGATTCGACTACTGGAAGGCCGGGCCGGGTTTGTTGTTCTGATTCCCGGACACCCGACAGGCGGACGATGGTACGGGGCGAAAATGGCCAAGGCCCGGTATAATAGGCATTCATGCCCAAGTACTCAATTGTCGTCCCCTTGCACAACGAAGAGGAGAATGTCACCGACCTGTACGACCGGCTGAAAGCGGTCATGGAGGCCAACGGGGAGAGCTTCGAGATTGTCCTGGTGGACGATGGCTCGCGTGACCGTACCTTTGACCTGCTGCGCCAAATCGCCGCGGTCGACAGCCGCGTCACCGTAGTGCGCCTGCGACGCAACTTCGGGCAGACTTCCGCGCTGGCGGCTGGGTTCGATCATGCGCAAGGCGATTACATCATCGCCATGGATGGTGACCTGCAGCACGATCCTGCCGATATTCCCATCTTTCTCGAGAAAATTGCCGAGGGATATGACATCGTCAGCGGCTGGCGCAAGCAGCGAATTGATAACCTTTGGCTGCGCCGAATCCCTTCGCGCTGCGCCAATTGGCTGATGGCCCGGCTGAGCGGGGTCAACATCCACGACTTCGGCACGACCTTCAAAGCCTACCGGCGCGACATTCTCGAGCAGGTTCCGCTCTACGGAGAGTTGCACCGCTTTATTCCCGCCTTGGCTTCCTGGCATGGCGCTTCCATCTGCGAAGTGCCCATTCGCAACGTCAACCGCGAGCGTGGCGTCTCGCACTACGGGATTTCGCGGACTTTCCGGGTCTTCTTCGACCTCATTACTATCCGCTTCCTTCTGCGTTATCTCTCGCGTCCTCTGCACTTCTTTGGGACCGTGGGCATGATGAGCATCGTCGCCGTCACCCGCGTTTCGTTGTGGCTTTTCGTGGAAAAATTTCTTCGCCACCTCGACGTGATGACCCAGCATGGCCCGCTCATCATCTTCGCCGCGGTTCTCCTGCTGGCCGGCTTCAACCTGCTGGCCATCGGTCTGCTGGGCGAGATGCAGGTGCGCCACTACCATGAGCCCAGCCGCCGCGCTCCCTACTCGGTGGACCGGGTGCTGCGCGCACAGGACAGCCAGGAGCACACGATTTCAGAGTAGCCAGGCCTGTCGGTTTCGAGCGCCACCGGCGCTACTTGAACGCCTCCTTGTTCACCACGTACGGCATCCTGGTGATGTCGCCGCCGTAGTTGCCTTCCAGCACGTCAATCAGGCCCTGCACCGTTCTCCCGGCCATGCCTTTATTCGGATCCGGAGAGAGGCGCGTGATCTTGGCAGCGCTGGCGAAGTGAGGCAGCAGGCGGCAGCGGTCTTCGATTGCCTGGTCGCGCAGGGGAGAATCGGCCGGGAGCGGTTCTTTTTCGTAGACGTCAAGAGCCGCGCCCGAAATCCAGTTTTCCTTGAGAGCCTTGGCGAGAGCGGCTTCGTCCACGACCGGGCCGCGCGACGTGTTCACCAGGAACGCGGTCGGCTTCATCTTCTTGAAGGTGCGCTCATTGAAAAGGTGGTAGGTGGGGGTGTCGCTTTCCCCCGCGCGCAGCAGGGGCACGTGGATGCTGACAAAGTCCGCCTCGGAAATCGCCTCCTCGAAGCTCACGTACCTGATCCACGTCTTGTCACGGGAGATGCCGCGATCGTGGCGGAGGTCCTTTATCTCCTGAACGGCTTTGATGAAATCTTGATTCTGGTAGACGGGATCGTAGCACAGCATGTTCATGTCGAAGCCGCTACACTTCTTGATCATGGCCAGCCCGATGCGCCCTGTCCCGATGATGGCGATCGTCTTGCCGGTGACCTCGTCGCCGAGGAAGGGAAGATAAGGGTGCCAGAATCCCCACTTGTTTTCCCGCGTCAGGTGCTCGGCAGTCCACAACCGGCGTGCCAGGTCTCCCATGATGAAGAACGCAAACTCGGCTGTGGCTTCAGTCAGCACCTCCGCCGTGTGCGTGAAGGGGATCTTGCAGCGGTTGGCATCGGCGCGATTGATGTTGTCGAAGCCGACAGCGAACTGGGCCACGACCTTCAGTTTCCCCTTGCCCGCCTCGAACACTTCTGCGTCGATCTGGTCGCGCACCGTGGTGATTAAACCGTCGATCCCGGACCTGACCTTTTCGAGAATCAGGCTTTTGGGCGGAGCCTCCGGTTTCGAGTAAACCTCAACCTGGTAGCCTCGTTGACGTAGCCGTTCCAGGGATTCACCGATGTCGGCGGTCGCAAAAACGCGGAATGAAGTGGTCATCGTTCTCCCGGTCGGATATTGTCGAGATCGCTTCTCGAATCCCCCCTGCGAGGGCAAGCGAAGAAAATACTACGTCCGAGAGAGTTGCAGTTTGTAGCGACCGAGCCCAGCTGCGGCTCTATCCAGATGCGCAGGTTTCTTGCTGATCACAAGCGGAGTGACGTCGGCACAACCCCTACCGGTCAAATTGCCAGCGCGTGGCCTTGCCCATAAAATCCTTCTCATACAGCCCAAAGGCAACGTGCGGCCGAAGAATATAAACCGGATCGGCAAAGGTTGAGGTGTCCCACTTGTACTTCTTCTGGTACAAGCCGGCGAATCGCTTGCGCAGCTTCAGATCGTTGCTGACTTCCACAACGCCTTCCACCACGACGGCTTCGTTTGCTTTTTCGGAGCAGACCACGCATCGGGGATTCGCCTTCAGGTTGCGCGCCTTGCGTGACTCGGCGCCGGTCGAGAAGTGAAAAGCCCCATCCAGCCACAGCCCCCATACGATCATGGTGTGCGGTGCGCCATCGTGGCGGACGGTTGAGATCCAGTAATTGTGCGACTTTTCCAGGCGCTGTCGCGCCCAACTCCACGGCAGCAGGCCCTTGCTGCTCTCGGCAATGCCGTACCCCGGCATGTGGGGACGGCCGGCTTTGGGGGATATGCTGGCTGGCATGCGTCAAAGCACGGGCGAGGAAGCCCGCGCCTCCATTCACGGCTTACTCCAGGTTTCTTTTCGTCCAGTCTTCGATCCGCTGTTGCGCCTTATTCAGGTTCTCGAGCGAATTCGCCACGCTGAACCGCAAGTAGCCTTCGCCGAAGTCCCCAAACGCCGTGCCGGACAGACATGCGACGCCGGCGTCTTCCAGCAAGGCATCGGCGAGTTTCTTCGACTTCCACCCCGACCCGGTGATGTTGGGAAAGACGTAGAAGGCGCCTTTCGGCATACGGCACGAGAAGCCCTTGATGCGGTTCAATCCCGCGACGAAAGAATCGCGCCGCCGCATGAATTCCAGGCGCATCTTCTCCACCGACGACTGATCTCCCTTGAGGGCCTCGATGCCCGCGACCTGCGTGAAACTGGCGGTACAAGAATTGGAGTTGGTCATCAGGCGGGTGATGTGCGCTGCCAGGTCCGGGCGCATCACGCCGTATCCCATACGCCACCCGGTCATGGCATAGGTCTTGGAGAAGCCGTCAAGCAAAATAGTGCGATCTTTGAAACCCGGCACCGACATGATGGAGTAGTGTTCGCCCTCGAAGATCAGCCGGCTGTAGATTTCATCCGACAGCACGAGGATGTTGCGGTCACCGATCACCTTGGCGATGTCGCGAATATCCTGCCTGGTCAGCACCCCGCCGGTCGGGTTGTGCGGGGAGTTGATGATGATGAGCTTGGTGCGATCTGTAATCAGCGCCGCCAATTCGTTCACGTCAAAGCTGAAATCCTTTTGCTCTTGCAGGCGAATGGGCACCGGCCGGGCGCCGACGTAGTTGATCATCGACTCGTAGATGGGGAACCCGGGGTTGGGATAGATCACCTCATCTCCCGCATCACAAAGAGCCAGGATCGTAAAGAAAATAATAGGTTTACCGCCGGGAACCACGACCACCTCATCGCTTTTCACCTGGACACCGCGGGTACGGCTGACTTCTTCGGCGATCGCCTGTCGCAGCTCCGGAAGTCCGGCCGACGGACCGTAGTGGGTCCAGCCTTTGTGGAGAGCATGAACGGCGGCTTCCACGACGTTGGCGGGGGTGTCGAAATCCGGTTCGCCGATTTCGAGGTGAATGATCTGTTTGCCCTGACGCTCCAGGGCGCGCGCCTTGTTGAGCACTTCGAAGGCGGTTTCGGTGCCGAGACGCGACATGCGCTCGGCCAGGCGGAGTTCATACTGTGTAGAGGATTCCATAGTTCGAAAGGTGGTCATTATACCCCTAAGCGGGCTGGCTTGGCCTTCGCCATTGTGCTGCCGCCGGGAACGCCCGTCTGGAACGGACATCACCCGGGCCGGTGACGTGAATGGAAACCCGGCGGCGCGGAGCGCGTTCCATCCGTTATGATGGCCAATTCATGTTCTCTCACCGCACCGACTGGAAGCTGACGCCCAACCGCTTCACCGAAGCGCAGCGCGACGTCGAAGCCGCTGGCGTGGAAGTTCTCGACCTCACAGTGTCGAACCCGGTGCGAGCAGAAATCCCCTACGACGCCGAAGCCATTCTCGGTGCCCTCGCCAGTCCCGAAGCCCTCGACTATGATCCTCAACCCAAGGGGCTGCGCAGCGCCCGTGAGGCCGTAGCCCACTACTACCGCGAGCAGCACGAGGAATTCGGCCTCGACCCGGAGGCCATCGTGCTAACCACCAGCACCAGCGAAGGCTACTCCTACGTTTTTCGTCTCTTGTCGAATCCCGAGGATGAAATTCTGGTGCCCAAACCGAGTTATCCGCTGTTTGAATTTCTCGCGGACCTCGAGGATGTGAAACTCGTGCCCTATCCCCTGATCTATGATCACGGATGGCAAATTGATGTTCCATCACTCTATAAGGCGGTAAACCATCGTACTCGCGGCCTGGTTGTCGTGCACCCCAACAATCCCACGGGATCTTACGTCGAAGACAAGGAACGCGAAGAGTTGAATGCATTTTGCCGCGAGTACGATCTCCCGCTAATCGTGGACGAGGTCTTTCTTGACTATGCGCACGATGGCGTGGCGCGCCCGACGTTCGCGGTCAACCAAGACGCACTCACCTTTACTTTGAGCGGTCTGTCCAAGATCTCCGGCCTGCCGCAGATGAAGCTGGCATGGATCGTGACCAGTGGCGCGAAGGAGAAGATCAGCGCCGCAATGGGACGGCTGGAAGTGATTGCTGACACCTACCTCTCGATGAATGCGCCCATTCAGCTCGCCGCTCCGGCGCTGCTCGAGCAGCGCAAGAATATACAGCCACTTCTGATCGACCGCCTGCGCGCCAATCGCGAGGAACTCGATCGGCAACTGGGAAAACAGAATGTCTGCTCGCGTCTCGAAGTGCAAGGGGGCTGGTACGCGGTGGTGCGTGTGCCCGTAAAGCAGCCGGACGAGGACCAGGCGATCGAACTCATCCGCAAGATGTCGGTGCTGGTGCATCCCGGGCACTTCTATGACTTTCCGTCAGATGGATACCTGGTCGTGAGTCTGATCACGCCGCCGGGCATGTTCCGGGAAGGAATCGCCCGCGTGCTAAGAGCGCTGAACGAGTAGATTCCGCACAGGTGGCCTTTCTGCTGCCGCCCGTCTTATACTTCCCAACTATGCCGATCGTCGAGAAACACGCTCCCGGATCGTTTTGTTGGATCGAACTCGCCACCAGCGATCAGAAGGCCGCCAAGAGCTTCTACGGCACGCTGTTCGGATGGAGCGCCAACGATACTGCCATGGGTCCGGGCGACTTCTACACGGTCTTTCAGCTCGAAGACCGTGACACGGCCGCCGCCTATACGCTGCGCAAGGACCAGCGTGCGCACGGGGTGCCTCCGCATTGGATGCTGTACGTCGCCGTCGACAACGCCGACTCATCCGCCAGCAAGGCCGCCGATCTGGGAGGCAAAGTGCTCGTCGCTCCCTTCGACGTCGCCAGCTTCGGCAAGATGGCAGTAATTCAGGATCCCACGGGGCCCGTCCTTTCCATCTGGGAACCAAAGGGTAGCAAGGGCACCGGAATCACCGGTGTCGGGGGAACTCTCTGCTGGGCGGATCTCAGCAGCCCGGATGCGGCGACGGCGGCCAGGTTTTATCACGGATTGTTTGGCTGGAAGGCCACCTCCGACACCGACGATGACCCTCCCTCCGGCTATCAGCACATTCAGAACGGAGAAGAGTTCATCGGCGGCATCCTGCCGAACACGCAGCCCGATTCGAAGGTCCCTCCACACTGGTTGCCTTATTTCCTTGTTTCGAACTGTGACCTGAGCGCCGCCAAGGCGAAAGAGATGGGTGGGACCTTCATGATGCCGGCCACCACCATGGAAGGCGTGGGGCGCTTCGCGGTGATCGCCGATCCGCAAAATGCCGTGTTTGCCATATTTCAACCGCTACCGAGAAAGAAATGATCGATACCATTGATCACGGTGCCGTAAGGGAATTGCGTCTGAACCGGCCTCCCGTCAACGCGCTCGCACCCGAATTGATCTCCGCCATCATGCGTGTTGTCGATACAGCTCCCCAGCAAGGCGTTCGCGCTCTGGTACTCTCGGGCAGCCCAGGCCGATTCTGTGGCGGACTCGATGTTCCATTGCTGCTGACTCTCAACCGTCCATCGATTACAGCGCTATGGCGCGATTTCTACAGCATGATGTGCGTGCTCGCCACCTGCCAGGTTCCGCTGGCCGTGGCGATCACCGGGCATGCACCGGCGGGGGGCACGGTTCTCTCTCTCTTCGGCGACTATCGCATCGTCGCCGAAGGCGACTGGCGGCTCGGACTGAACGAGGTGCAAGTGGGTTTGACTCTCCCCCCGGTCATCTTCTCGGTTCTGCGGCGCCTGGTGGGCGCGCACCAGGCGGAACGACTGGCGGTGAGCGGTATACTCTTGGGTCCCCAGGAGGCGTTGCGCATTGGTCTGGTGGACGAGATCGTCCCCTTTGACAAAGTTGTCGATCGCGCCGTCGAGTGGTGTCAGGGCATGATCGCTCTGCCACAGGGAGCCATGACCGCAACCCGCCAGAAGGCTCGCGAAGACATCTCGAAACTATTCCAGCACAGTTTTTCGAACGAACTCGAAGATGTTGTAGACATGTGGTGTGACGACGAAACCCAGGCTGTACTACGTTCGTTGGCGGAACGACTGACAAAGAACCGGGTCTAGGGCTTCACCAGAAATGGATTGCTCTCGCGCTCATCGCCGATGGTGGTGAAGGGACCGTGGCCGGGTACGACCACCGTTTCATCCGGCAGCGTCAGCACGGTTCCCTGTAGCGATTGGATGATCTTTTCGAACGACCCGCCGGGCAGGTCGGTGCGCCCAATGCTTCCCGCAAACAGTGTATCGCCCGCGATCAGCGTCTTCTCGGCAGGGAAGTAGAGGCATACGCTGCCTTCAGTATGTCCGGGAGTATGCAGGACGTTCGCGGTAATGGTCCCCGCGTGTAATGTATCCGCCTGCTCCACGCTGTGGTCGATCTCTACCTTTCCCGGTGCCTTCATGCCCACCCAGGCCGCCTGTGCATCCAGCATCTTCAACAACGCATAGTCATTCTGGTTGAGCAGAATGGGAGCACCGGTCGCGGCCCTCAGCTTCATTGCTCCGCCCACATGATCGATATGGGCATGGGTAACGACGATTTGTTTGACCTCGAGATTGTGCTTGCGGATCAACTCGAGCACGTCGTCGAGGTCATCGCCCGGATCAATGACCATCGCTTCCCGCGTGGTCTCATCGCCAATCACGGAGCAATTGCACTGCAGTGGACCGACAGGCAGGATCTCGTGAATCATGAGCGGGACTTGGGTCCTTGGTCAATG
>Ga0126383_10002455_pt1 | contig 11958 bp, 10 predicted proteins | sample PanSoiMetPlot_35_FD_96882 | JGI IMG/M metagenome (GOLD analysis project Ga0126383, IMG submission 96882) | Tropical forest soil microbial communities from Panama - MetaG Plot_35 | ecosystem: Environmental > Terrestrial > Soil > Tropical forest > Bulk soil | place: Panama | collected 2016-02-17
GTGCGAGTGATGCTGGCGAAAAGAAGGCTAGGCAAGCGCGACCACGCTCGCCCAGCCCAGGCACCAATTATTCACCTGTCAAAGGAGCAATAACGATGCGACGAAACCATAACACCAACCACCGACCCACCGCCACGCGCTTTGCGCTAGGCCAGACCTACATCACGCCGGGGGCCGAAGAAGCACTGCAGATCGCTGGACAAACTGCGATTGAGTTCTTACGCCGTCACATGTCTTGCGATTGGGGAGAGCTTTCAGACGACGACGTTCAGGAGAACGAGCTTTCACTGAAGGAAGGATTTCGGCTTTTGAGTAACTACCGAACCGCGAAGGGCCAACAGCTTTGGATCATTACCGAAGCAGACCGAACATCAACCACGATGCTCCTGCCTTCGGAATACTAACCGCAGAATCATTCAACCGAGCGGGCGCAATCGCGCCCGCTCAACCACCTGCTAGTTCGGAACGACATAGACTTATGGAGAATCTAGGCAACGTTAGCTGTGAGGAACGACTCGATTCGGACGCGATTCGAACCGCGACGATTCGTTGCTATCTCTACCCGGCGCTGACTGCCCCTGCCCCGCCACTTTGCCTGAGTCTTGATCGTCAGCTTACAGCCGAAGCGATGTGCCTCCTGATAGGCGTCGACAGCCAGCTACTGAGTGCGCGAGCGGACTGGAACGAGGACCGGTTCCGGCGACTCATGCGCCTGCGGCCTGGAGTAGTTGCCCGTGTCCTCAGACGCTGGGAAAGCGTCAGTCCCCAGCCTCGTATACCTCTCGGCAGTTTGCGGCGGCGGTATCACGCCAACATTGCTCTTTACCTAAACCCTGTCTCGCAGGATTGAGAGGTATGCGGTCCACGGGCCTACCGCGTCGCCGTACGTCTTGGCCATGGTCCGCGCGATTTGAGTGACATGGTCTAAATCGTGCACCACCCAGGTCGCCAGCAATTGCCGGAGCGTTACCTCGCCAAGCTCTGGATGTATACCCTTTCGCTCCAAGTCAGTTTCCGTCAAATTCATGCCGACCAATGCGGTGAGATTGTTGCGCCGAAGTTCGGCGAATGTCGCCAGCAGTTCAGCGAGATCCTTTCCGTTGCTTTCGGTGAACTGAGAAGTTCGGTCGAAGGATTCGAATGGTCGCGTGTCTGCGGACAGGATATGCCGAGCCCTCGGAATCCAGTCGGTCCGCTCACCATGGATTAAGTGGCCGATTACGTCGTACGGAGACCAGGTGCCTTCGCCTTCAGTATTTCCTATCCAGGTATCCGTCAAACCGTTCAATAAAGCCCCGAGAGCTGCCGGCGTTCGCTCCAGAACTACTATGGCCTCTCCAAGGTTAAATGGCTTATTCATGGTTTCGGCTTTGATGCTTTGTCCATCTGTCCCGGTTCACACCAAACGCGCAGAAAGCAGTCAAACAACTAATGCGTTCATACAACCAGTCTGCCTCTTGCCGTATGGCTTTAAAGGAAAATGAGGACAAGAACCCTTGTAGCGGGAGGTCGTGGTTTGGCGCCTCTCAAGGCGCCCCCTTTGTGTTGCTCAACACAGTGATTCACCTCAACAGAGTGTCTACTGAGAGATGTCCATGGAAACAGATTTATTTCAGTCTGACCGATTGTGAGGAGCGAGACATTTGAGCTTTCAACCTGCGGTTGATGGCCCGAGAAGCGTGGTACAGGCGAGGTTACTATTCGAGATTACTGAGCAGACAGGATAGACAGGCGTTTTTCGAGGGTCGCATTTTGTTAAGTTGCAGAATCTCAACACGTTACGATTTTAAACTTAGTAACATTTTCGGTTACTAATAGTAACCTTTCTCGCAACCAAATTATTTTCAGTACTTTAACGGTTACTAAAACTGAGGAAGCTGACGTTCAGAATTAATAGGTGAAGAGAGGCTTTGAAGCGGCATGAGGAAGGCTCGGCGAAAGATCTCACACTCGAAAATGTACGGTTTTCATCCTTGGCAGGATCAGGTCGACGCGGTCGATCTAATTGCCAAAGAGACAGGCATGAGTGAATCGATCGTGCTGCGAAAGCTTTTGGACGAGGCGCTCATTGCGCGGCGTCGTCTAATCGCGGATCAGGAGGTCTTGCAACCTTCCTCGGCACGCAGGACGGCCAAGGCGTCAAGTGATCTTGAAAATCTGATCCTGAGGGTTATCAAGCAGAACTCGACCTCTCTCCGCGTCCAGGACATTACTCTCGCTTTGGTACAAGAGACTCTTGCGGAAGCCCGCGCCGGCAGGAACCTTGATTGGGCGCAGTTCACGTCTGCGCTTGAGGAACAGGGACTGACACGGACTCAGATTGAGCAACGCTTTGAACAGGAGTCCGAGACAGCTAAAGACTTCGCGTATGGTGTTGCGCAAGCGGCGAAGGCTCAACAAGAGCAGTAGGGGCTCTGTGCTCATCTGCTCCCAATCGGCCAATTCATTGCTCCGATTTTGAGCAGCCAAATCAATACCGTTGGTGTCGCATCTCACAGTACTCAATAAAACCAGCGACTTTAGATTTGCGGTTAGGTTGCCTCTTCGATGGCATGTCGCTTGAAGTGGCCAAGCGGCACCATGCTCGATAACTATTCCGCTCCGAAAACAAAGTCAATTGATCGATCGCAGCACCGGCGAAAAACACTTCTCACTCAACCATCCGAAGTGGTATTAGATATACCCAACGGTAAGCGGCTCCTGAATGTGAGGGAAGCTGCTCAATATCTGGGTCTCGAAGTGGACACCGTCTACAAGAAGGCCAGGTTGCGAGAGGTTCCCTCAGTCAAGGTCGGTCGAGCGTTGCGGTTCGACGTGAAAGCGCTAGAGCGCTTCATCGAACAGCACACAATCGAAACCATTGACTGAAAGGAGCAGCTAAATGTCAATTAAGAAGAAGTCAGCAGGAAAGTTTGAAATCAGGTGGCGACAGGCAGGTAGACACAAGAGCGTGCTAGTGCATGGCGGGCGTGAACTCGCGCGCAAAGTCGAACGGAAAAGAATGTCCGTTCGGGATGAAAATCGTCACCTAGAGATCAAACGGGAAGTGAATTATCGGATGTCTACGCTCATCGATAGATACTGGGAACATTACGGTATCAAGAAGCTATCGGCGGATCGCGAAAAGAGCATCGTCGAAGGCATCCGATCTGAGTTAGGAAAATTGTTCGTTCGCGAGGTAGACGGCAACGCGGTAACTCGCTGGTACGAAAACCTCATGATAGTCCGAGAAGTTTCGCCATCGACGGCCGTGCGGCATTTCAACGTCATGCACCACATGATGAAGAAGGCCGCAACTATCTGGTCGAAGGAGACTGGTATCGATCGGAATCCCGCCGATCTGGTCGAGATCAGACGACCCGATGATCAGAGAGACCGTTATTTGTCGCTAGACGAATTGCGGAGGCTGAAGGAAGCGCTGGATGAGAAGGTCTACCGCAAGGGGACGAACGATTTCAACAGGACGTTTTGCCGTCTCAGGATGATTGTGCTCATAGCGGTTACGACTGGTATGCGCGCTTCCGAAATCTTTGGCCTGAAATGGTCGGACGTGTTTTACGATGAGGGACTGTTGGCGGTGCGAGCGAAGCTGAAGGGCGGGAAGATGCGTTATGTCCCGATGCTTCCAGAACTGGCAGCAGAGCTGCGGCTCTACATGCCTAAGCCCGTGAAGAAGGGCAACGTTCGATTCATCATCAACCGTGATCTCATTTTTCCACCGAAAGCAGAGGCCGCCGGTACACGACGGCGAGTGGAGTCGAGTTTCGAAGACCTACTCGTACGCGCTGAGATCGAAGACTTCCGCTTTCATGATCTGCGTCACACTTTTGCATCCTGGTACATGATGAATGGCGGCGATCTTTATGAGCTTGCGAAGATCCTTGGCCATTCAAACATCAAGATGACGGAACGCTATGCGAAGCTGGCTCGACAGCATTTAGCGAGGACCAGCAGCACCGCGAGAGTGATGTGGAAACTACTTGAACCGGCGTGCGAAACAGCTAATGTTGGCTGAGAAATGTACGTTATATGTACGTCGGGCTAGTTTTCCGTTTTTTTGGCTGTCTGTAAGTTGTTGAAAAGAATGGTGGCCAGGGACGGAATCGAACCGCCGACGCCGGCCTTTTCAGGGCCGCGCTCTACCAACTGAGCTACCTGGCCATTGGCGATTGAGGAATTGGCAGTATAGGGAAGCGTTTGGAAGAGTGTCAAATCCCCAGTAAATACGCGAGTTTCTTGAACCACCCGGACGGCTGTGAAGTTCGTCACACCGGGGCCAACAAAGTCGTTGACGGATATTTGATCGGGAGTATAATTTTGAGCGTCGGGTAGGGGCTGACCCCCAAAGTCAGCCGGTTGAAAGAGCCGTCCGACATTGACATCGATACCGCCTGCCAGTGCCAGCTCGGCCGCCGAGTCGCGTCCCCCGCGATCGCAACCTTCGAGCTGGCACATTGTTTTTTGGGGTCAGAACCGCCTGCGGTAGCGGGCGGGCCTCGTTCCCTTTGTAAGTCGAGCCCGCCCGCTATTGCAGGCGGGCTCGTTTTGTCTGAGTCGGGCCCGCCCGCTACCGCAGGCGGGTTCGATTTGTCTGAGTCGGGCCCGCCGCTATTGCAGGCGGGTTCGTTTTGTCTGAGTCGGGCCCGCCCGCTACGGCAGGCTGGCTCGATTTGTTTTGAGACGGGCCCGCCCGCTATTGCAGGCGGTTCTGACTTACTTGATGGTTTTAATGGGCGGCGCTGGTCGGGCCGGCAGCTTCGTGGGGTTGGCTTTGATCTTCGCCATCAACTCCGCGATGCCGCGCTCCAGTTGCGGATCCTTGCCGGCAATTTCCGACTGCGGATCGTTTTCGACTTCAATGTCCGGATCGACACCGTAACCTTCAATCACCCATTGACCTTTAGCGCTTGCCAAAGCCGACCCGGGCACGAAGATTTGCCCGCCGTCGATTAGTGGCCCGCGACTTCCGATGCCAACCACGCCGCCCCAGGAGCGCTTGCCAATCAATGGCCCAAGTCCCGCTTCGCGAAACATGTAAGGAAAGATATCGCCGTCTGAGGCCGAGTTCTGATCGAGCAGAGCCACCATCGGTCCCAGGAAGACGCCATCCGGATAGGTGTTGCCGAAATCATCCGCCCGCGCGTAGTTGACCCCCAGCAGTTTCCGGCGCAGCCGCTCGATGAGCATGCGCGAAACATTGCCGCCGCCGTTGGCCCGCACGTCGACAATCAAAGCTTCCTTGTCCAGTTGCGGGTAGTACCATTTGATGAACTCGCGGATACCATTGGCGCCCATGTCGGGGACGTGCAGGTACCCGATTCGCCCACCGCTGGCCTCTTCGACGCGCTTACGATTACGGGTAATCCAATCGAGATAGATCAGGTTGCCTTCATCGGTAATCGGCCGGTAAGAAACCACCCGCGAGCCTTCCATGGTTGGTTTGCTGTTCACGGTGAGCGAAACCGGATTGTCGGCTTTATTTCGCAGCAGGCGATACGGATCGTCGTTAGCTTTCAGTTCATCGCCGTCAATGGCCAGCACGTAGTCGCCGGCGTGAATGTTTACGCCAATCTCGGTCAATGGCGAACGATAGATGTCCTCCTCGTTCTCACCTTCAAAGATCTTCGAGATGCGATAACGCCCGGCGGTCCGATCCAATTCAAAACGGGCGCCGGGAAGACCGACCCGCGGTCGCGGCGGAATCTGAAAGTCGCCGCCTTCGATATACGCATGCTGAATCGTCAACTCTGAAACCATCTCAGAGATGACATAGTTGAGATCAGAGCGGTGCGCCACGTATTGCAACAGCGGCCTGTACTGCTCGCGCAGGGCCACCCAATCATAGCCGTGCATGTTCGGCACATAGAACCAATCGCGATAGCGGCGCCAGACTTCATTGAAGATCTGGTTCCATTCCTCAGCCGGCACCCGATCCACGACCAGTCCGGCGACCGAGACCGGCTTGCGGCTCTTGTCGCCTTGCGGGGTGGCATCGTACAAACCAAAGCCCTGGGCGGTGCGCACCAGCAGCTTCGATCCATCTCCCGATAATGCATAGCCGAAGAAGTCATCGACCAGCACCGTCTCTTTGCGATCCTTAAAGGCAAAGATTTTCAATTGCGCCGGCCGATCGCCCTGCCGGCCGTAATAGAAAGCCGGACCAGTCGCATACAGCAGGTGTCCGGCTTTGGCCGCCAGGCCGCCGTAGTTGTCGGCGCCCACCGGCACGCGCGCGACCCGTTTGGCGCTGCCGTCGAAATCGATCGACATATCGGCGGGCGGCTTGGCGGCGGTCTCGGGTTTGGGTTCGGCCGGTTTGGCTTGATCGCCGCTGGGCGCGTCAGGCTGTTTCGCAACTGTTACTTCGTCGCTTTCCGGCGGGAAGGGATTCCTGACGTCCTTGCGCAGGGCCATCGCATAGATGTATGAATCGCGATTCGTCGCATAGTTAAATTCGACATTGGAGATTTGCGGCGCGAACTCGCGGTTGCTGATGTAGTAGAGATAATTTCCCTGCGGGTCCCACACCGGATTGAAGGCGTTGAAGGTGCCTTCCGTCATCTGGTGAACCTGGTTGTCGGCGGCGCTCCAGACATAGACCTGCGCGAACCCGTTTGCCGTTGTCGACATGCTGAAGGCGAGAAAGGCTCCCCGCGGCGACCAGACGTAATCGCGGATCTGATTGCGCGGCGTCTTCACGATCTCAGTCATCTTCTTGTCGGCTATGGTGACCACATAAATCTTTCCGTCTTTATCTGAGAAGGCGATGCGCTTGCCGTCAGCCGACCACTCGGGTTGATAGCGCATGGCGGCGCCCCCGGTCGTTAACTGCGTTGGCGGTTTCGATCCATCCTGCGGTATGACGTACAACTCTTCTTCGCCGCTCATATCCGAGATAAAAGCGATCTGCGATCCGTCCGGCGACCAGCTGGGCCATTTGTCATGCGCTCCCGAGGAATGCGTGAGATTGCGGGTTGGCCCCTTCTCGATTGGCGCGGTAAAGATATCGCCGCGCGCTGAGAACAAGGCGCGTTCGCCCTTGGGACTGACATCGTAAGACTCGATATTATTTACGGCCGAAATTCGGCTCGGCCGCCGGGCCAGGCCGTCGTCGGGGACTGCGATAGAAATCGGCGAAGCCTTGCCGCTCTTCGCATCCAGCACCTGCAATTCGCCATCCATCTCATAAACGATGCGGCCCTGATGATCGGAACTGGGCCAGCGCACGTCCCACTGCTTGCTCTGGGTGACTTGCGAAGTCTTTCCGCTCTTTGTGTTGTAAGCGTAGAGATTGAAATGGCCGTCACGATCCGAGTTGTAATAAATGATGTCGCCAATCCACATCGCGTCGCGCGTAGCCCGCGGTCCTTCCGTGATCGGCTTGGTGGCATTTGTTTTCAAATCGAAGATATAGAGCTTATTCGCCTGGCCGCCACCGTATCTTTTTTCCGGGCGAAAGTCGCGCGACTGCGGCGAGTAAACCATCTGTGCGCCATCGGGAGAATAGTCGCCGGAACCAGCTTCGGGCATCGGCAGAGCCTCAGCCGGTCCGCCGTCCACCGACACGCTGTACAGCCGCGCGATCGGCAGCGTCCATGAGTCGCGCAGAGATTTGAAGAAGATGTGCGTGCCGTCCTTGCTCCAGCCGTAGACCTGATTGTCCCAACCCCAACGAGGCGTCAAAGGCCCTTTCGCCGGATAGAAGGTCAGTTGTCGCGGCACACCGCCGGTGGACGGAATCACATAAACCTGTTCGTCGCCGTCGTATTGTCCAGTGAAGGCAATCCATTTTCCGTCCGGGGAAAACTTGGCGAAGACTTCAATGCCGGGATGCGCCGTCAAACGGGTCGCCGTTCCGCCGGTCGCGGGCGCCGTCCAGATATCGCCACCGTAGGTGAATGCCAGCCGGTCGCCGTGGATATCCGGGAAGCGCAGCAACTTTGTCTGCGCGAACGAAACAGTCGAGAACAACAGCAGCAGCGCGACGGCCAGCGTGGTCGCGGCCAGACGACCAGTGATTACGTTGTACAAGGGAATCCTCCTCTAAGGGGTGTAGTTCAGATTTTAGAATTGAAAACTAAACGTTTGTGTAAGACGACAGCAAGGTGCGAATGATAATCTACGCGCGAGGATGCGCCCAGGTTTCAAGCGTCGTGAGAGTCAAAGCTGTAAATTGCCATTAGGTGGAGCTGTAAATTGCCACTAGGTGAAGCTGTAAATTGCCACTAGCTTTAGCTAGTGGTCAGCGGAAAGAAAAACATAAGGCTTTAGCTTAAGCTCAAATGGGAAGTTGTTTGGCTAAAGCCGGATTTCAGAGAGTCACCTGCCCACTAGCTGAAGCTAGTGGCAAGTTAAGAGAAATCAGTTGCCACTAGTTAACTTGCTCCTAGCTAACTTGCCACTAGCTTTAGCTAGTGGGCAGCAGAAATGGAAATGAGGGGCTTTAGCCGAAGTTCTGAAGTTGTTCTAATGGCTTTAGCCAAAGCTGAACTGGAAGTCTGTTTGGCTAGAGCCATGGTTTCAATGAGGGCCTCTCCCACTAGCTGAAGCTAGTGGCAAATTAGCTGAAGCTAGTGGCGTCAGCCGAAGCTAGTGGCAAGTCAGCCGAAGCTCGTGGCAAGTCAGTTATTGGCATTAGCGAGTGGCAGGTTAGCTAGTGCAACCCAGCTGAAGCTGTTTGGTGTTACTTGCTGGCACTCTGCGCCAGAGTCCTCGTCAAACCTTCCTCAACCAACTGCAGAAGCTTCTGAATGTCCGCGAAGGTTATCGCCGGATCTCGATTGTAATCAACCAGCCGGGCTTTATAGCTTTGATGGTTGGGCGTCTCATCGATCAACCGCCGCGCCTCCCGCAACGCCGCTCCGTGCTCATCAAACGTTCCGTTGACTTCGGTAGCAGCCTTCACGAAGGCGCAAAAGAGATTGAAGGTGATGGCGTCAGCCGGGCACTGCTGGGTGGCGTCGCGGTTCCATTTAGACGGTGAGTTGAGTATCTGTCGCGTCCGCTTGATGATTTCGAGGTCGGCTTTGGTGACTGCCGAATTGTTCCCGTTACCTGGCGGCGGCCCGTTTGATTTGACCGCTGGGGGAACGGCGGAGTCTGTTTTCAGCCTCAGTGTGAGGAGCGACTCTACCATCCGCAGCACCTCCTGAATGTCGGCGAAGGCTGTCGCCGGGTCGTTGTTGTAATTCATCAGCCGGTGTTCGTAATTCCGATTCGCGGCGATTTCATCGATCACGAACCGTGCCTCTTGAAGCGCCGCACCCCGATGCTCAGCCTTGCCGCTGACTTCGGTGGTGGCCACTTCCAGGGCGCAATACAAGCTGAAGGTCCTGGCGCCCGCCGGGCACTGGCGGTTATCAGCGCGGTTCCAAACCGCGGGCGAGTTCAGAATCTCCCGCGCGCGTTTCGCGATTTGCAAATCGGCATTGGTGACCGGTGGATGAATATTGGAATCATCCTCCGGCGGACTTGTTGAAGTTTTTTGCGCCGCAACCATGGACGCCAGGAGAAGCGTCACGAAAACGCGGGCAAAAATATTGAGAGACGTTGTTCTGTGCCACATGTGCTTGGCTCCTAAACGCCGCCTGAGGGCGTCGACATACTTGACGCTGCGAGCATGTAAGTTGAACACCGAACGCGTTCGCGAATATCCGCCCAGGGTGACGCCCTGGGGAAAGATTGATCTAATGAGATACCCGAACTCTGAAAGAGTTTGCCGTCAACTAAGCCGAATCAGAGGGCAATCGATCGCTAGTTCGAAGACCCCCTTCAGGGTTTCCGAGGAGCCGTCGAACCTCTCCCAGGGTAGCGCGCTGGTTGCGCGCAACCCTGGGCTGGAATCCGCAAAACGCCTTAGGCGTTCCGACGCGTAGCGCACTTCACCAGACGGTCCGATAGTTGGTGACTCTTCGCAGGGAAAAGTTTCTCATAAAAGGTCCGCATCCTAGGTAATGTTCCCCCGCCGTTGGGTGTTTCTTCCCATTCGCCGCGCAGCAGAACTTATGAAAACTGCACTTCTATTAGGTCTTCGCTGATTTGCGCGGCTGGAATATTACTTGCACGCATCAACGCCGACTCACCATGCATGAAGCATCGATCGTTGAGAGTCTTTTACAGCAGGTCGTTCGAAATACACCACCCCTGGCTGAAGTCCGGCGCGTTTACATTCGCATAGGCAGGCTCACCAACGTCAGTCCTGAATGCGCTCAACTTCTATTTCAAGGCGGGGCGTAAACGAAGGGATTGAAGCGTGGATCCACTGGTTAATGAAACGCCGCGCGTCATGGCGGCCGGCGAACTGGACAAACTGATTCAACTGCTCGCGGGCCGCGGCTATGAAGTAATCGGTCCGGTGGTGCGCGATGGCGCAATCGTCTATGAGCCGGTAAATAAATTGTCCGACTTGCCGGTGGGCTGGACCGACGAGCAGGAAGCGGGACATTACCGTCTCAAGCGCCGGCCCGATCAATCGGTATTCGCTTTTAATGTCGGCCCGCAAAGCTGGAAGAAGTTCCTTCATCCGCCCGAGGTCAGGCTGTTTTCTGCCGAAAGGCGAAACGGCAGCGTGAAGATTTCTCCGGGGGAAGACTCCGCGCCAAGCTATGCCTTTCTCGGGGTGCGAGGTTGCGAACTTGCGGCCATCGGAATTCAGGATCGAGCGCTGACGCGCGATCGGTTTGCCGATCCGGTTTACGCGCGCCGCCGCGCCGGTGTCTTTATCGTCGCCGTTCAATGCACGCAAGCTGCGGCCACCTGTTTCTGCCATTCAGCCGCACCCTGGGCGCAGGTCATAGCTTATGACTTGTCACTGACCGAATTGTTGGACCAGCAACCTCACCGGTTCGTGGTGCAAGTTGGCAGCGAGCGCGGCCGTGAAATGCTGAGTGAACTGCAGCACGAAGCCGCGCCGGAGGAGGATTGCAAACTTGCGCAGGCCGCGGTGAAAGCCGCCGGTGCACAGCAGACGCGGCATCTCGAGACGCAGGGACTAAGAGAGCTGCTGCTGCAGAATTTTGATCATCCCAATTGGGACGCGGTAGCTCAGCGTTGCCTGACCTGCGCCAACTGCACGATGGTTTGCCCCACCTGCTTTTGCACCACGGTCGAAGATACGAGCGACCTCACCGGGGACCACGCGGAGCGGTGGCGGCGGTGGGATTCCTGTTTCACGCTGAACTTTTCTTACATTCACGGGGGCTCGGTGCGGACTTCGCCCAAAGCGCGCTACCGGCAGTGGCTGACGCACAAATTCTCCTCGTGGATCGATCAGTTTGGAGCGCCGGGCTGCGTCGGCTGTGGCCGCTGCATTACCTGGTGTCCCGCCCGCATTGACCTGACTCGCGAGCTGAACGCCATCCGCGAACCCATCACTACCACTGCCGAATTGAAAAACTCCAGGGAGAGAGAGGAGGCCGCCGAGAGGGCGAAATAGAAGACCATGGAAATGCACACCCTTGAAACCATCATTGCGGATCACCCGATGTTTGCCGGGTTGGAAGCCTCGTTCATCGATCTTGCCGTTGGCTGTGCGTCTAACGTGCGCATCGAACCCAATGCCTACATCACTCGCGAAGGCGAGGAATCGAACCAGATGTTTCTGATCAGAGAAGGCCGGGTTGCACTGGAAATTCACGCGCCGGCCCGGAAGCCGTTGGTTATCGAAACTCTGGGACCCGGCGACATCATCGGGTGGTCATGGCTGGTGCCGCCGCACTTCTGGAGGTTCAACGCGCGGGCGATCAATTCGACCAGAGTAATCGCCCTCGACGCGAAGTGTCTGCGTACCAAGTGCGAAGCCAATCATGAACTTGGCTACGAGATCCTGAAGCGTTTCGCGCCGATCATCGAGCGGCGCCTGGAAGCGACGCGACTGCAATTGCTGGACGTATATGCAGCACACTGAATCAAATCCCATGCAGCCCGAACCCTGGCGGGTCAGCGAGTTGGCGCGCGAGA
>Ga0126383_10002456_pt1 | contig 11956 bp, 6 predicted proteins | sample PanSoiMetPlot_35_FD_96882 | JGI IMG/M metagenome (GOLD analysis project Ga0126383, IMG submission 96882) | Tropical forest soil microbial communities from Panama - MetaG Plot_35 | ecosystem: Environmental > Terrestrial > Soil > Tropical forest > Bulk soil | place: Panama | collected 2016-02-17
ACAATTCTTGAGCGAGTCTTACCCTTTAGGCACGTAGCTCAGTTGGTAGAGCACTACCTTGACACGGTAGGGGTCAGCGGTTCGAGTCCGCTCGTGCCTACCAGTAAATTGGCGGGTTTTTGAGTGATTGGCTCTTCGGAGCCATTTTTTGTGTCGTTAATTGTGTCGTGACCCTTGCCTGAAAGCGCCTGCAGAGCGTTGCGCTTCGCTTCAAGCCGGATATGAGAATAGCGGTCAAGCATCCGCTGTGAGACGTGGCCGGCTTGTACCTGGGCCAAAAAGCGATTTTACCGCTCTGGCCTTACTGGAAAAACACGGCACAGCACTCGAAGCGTTTTACCACTGCCGACACCTGCATCGTTACCCGCTGGGAACCAGTTATTCGGCGATCGTCGCAGACGTGCGCGCTCTTTGCCTGCGGCCACCTCTGGATAGCAAGCGCCGTCACTGGTAGTTGACGCAACCGGTGTGGGCAATGCCGTGACAGAACTGTTTACGATGGCCGTACCGCACCTTAACGCAGCCATCGTTCCGATTAGTATCCACGGAGGCAACGAAGTCGTTTCCAATGGCCCAGGCTACAACGTCCCCAAACGTGAGTTGGTCAGCGTCACCCAGGCCCTGCTGCAAACCGTGGGCATTCGTTCTGTGCTAACGACTGCACCTACTTCAAAAACCCATTCAAATAGTTCAGAATCGTTGCTGTCTGCATCATAAGACTTACATGCCCTTGTGAAGGAACAATAGCTAATTGAGATTTTGGCATTGGTTGCAGATCAGCAGAAACACCACCGCCCAACAATTGATATGTTTTCATCAACTCAACTTTATCAAGTCCATCATTGTCTCCGGAGATGAGCAATACAGGTGCAGCTATTTTTGCAATATTGGAATCACCAACATTGAAGGGTATTTTAGCAAAATCAACCATCTGCTTTAAAAACGCTCTCCATTTTGTTTTATCGGGTGCCACTGCATCATATCCGGTTTTAATAGGTGTATTATCAAAAAATTCTGGTTTAAAATCTTTAAAAGCACCGTTTACGATAGGTAGCCAACCATCAGTTTTATAGGTAGAAGAAATGATGACCAGTTTTCTTAACCGTTTAGGACTTTGTACAGCAAACTGGTAAGCCACTGAACCACCCATACTAAAACCTGCTACATCTGCACTGTCTATTTTCAGGTAGTCCATTACTTTTTCTACATCACTTGCCAAAGTAGTCATTGATAATTCTCTGTCTGAATACGGTGTATGTCCATGCCCCTGCATTTCAATAGCAATTACTTTTCTTGTTTTTGACAACTCAGGAATCAATTCACCCCAGTTCATACCAATGGTATAAAAAGCGCCATGCAGTAAAATCAGGGGTTTGCCCTCGCCATATACTTCGTAATAAATTTTTATACCATTAGCAGGTGCGTAACCACTGCTTGCAGGTTTTATTTGCTGACCATTTGACTGTGATGCTGTAAACAAAATACAGATCGCAATTAACACTATTGATGTAAATGATCTTTGTGCTTTATGTAAGTTCTTCATAACGCTGTTTAACTTTAGTTTGAATTTATTGACAATACAAATCTATCACTCGCCGATTGACGCGAAGAGAGGCGGTCCACCGTAATAACGTGCATCGATCCACGCGCAGAGGAAGTGGTAACCGGCAAAGCTGCCTCTTTCATATGCCCACGGAGGAAACAGCACGCTAACGAGCATCAGGAGCGCCCCGACTAAGAGAATAATCCGCTGTAGACGGCTCATCCGGCACCTGGCAATCTTTGCCGGCGGATTTACGGTTGGGCATCCATCAAGGGACGAATCTCCATCTCCCCTTCATAGGAAGGTCCGAGAATGTCAGCGTGGAGCTGCATGAACTGTCTTCCGCTTTCGATAGCTTCCTCCTTCGATTCCAGGTCAAAGATTGCGAAGCCGCCGACCAGCTCTTTGGTCTCAGCAAAAGGACCGTCAATCAGGGACGTCTTTCCCCTGGCCACACGGATACGCACACCCTGGGAGCTGGGGAGAAGTCCACCAGCCGTTATCAACGAACCCTGCGCTGTTGCTTCACCGGCGAGTTTTGCTACCGCCGCCATCAATTCAGGATTTAGAGCCGCGCCTGCCTCAGACTCCCTGGTTGCTTTGATGATCATCATGAATCGCATTCTTAACTCCTTCGACCAGCGACTAAACAGTTTCCTGGTCTCTTAATTATAGGCCGAACGAAGGGCTCAAGCTCGAGAGCCCATCAACCAATTTCACCAATTCTCTCTGGCGTTTTGATCGTATGTCGAATGAGCAGGACTGAAATCGACATGTGCTGGTAAATAATTTTTCACCGCAAGGGGGCCGCGACGCAGAGATCAACTCAAGGTGATCCGGACGCGCTTGTCGTTCACGCGATCGTTGATTGAATGAGTCCCCGGCATAACTGCTATTCGCGACGAATTCCCGCGAGTGTCACGGGAAAGAGCAACTCGGAAGTCTTACAGTTTTCACAAGTGAAGAGCATATCCACCCGCCGGGGGTAAGTCTGTACACTGGGGTAAACCTCGATCCCTTTGGGGGGCAGGATCAACGCTTGCTCCACGTCAACAGATCGGGATGCCAAACAGCCAGTTGTACGTTTTACTTAGAGCAATTTGACCCTTCCTTGAAAGACTCTGACAATTGAGCAATGCAAAGAATCCTAATTATCGGTGAGGATCCAACAGTCAGCGTGAGGACGTCTCCACAGTTGAAGGCTTGCTCAATTGAAACTGCACATGGCGATGCTGAAGCAATGCTGCGTCTCCGTCAGCGTGCATTTGAACTAGTGCTGACTGATCCAAAGAGTTCCGTTCAGGAAGACCTTGCACTGGTGAACGAAATAGAAAGTATTCGGCCAGGAGTAAAGACTATTATTCTAGCCCCGGCAGCAACGCCGGAGGATGTTATTGCTTTGCTCCGAGCCCGTGTGTTTGCGTGCTTTAGTAGTCCGTTCGATGTCAACGAGGTTGCGGAGATGATGTCGAAGGCACTGCAGGCTGGTAACTGGCGCTCAGGTATCGAGGTTTTGTCAGCGGAGCCTAATTGGATCGCAATGCGCGTTAACTGCCAGTTACTGACCGCTGATCGTTTACTTCGCTTTATGACTGAGTTCAGATCGGATTTGGAGGATCCTGATCGGTCTACTTTGCTGACTGCGTTTCGTGAGATTCTGCTGAATGCCATCGAACATGGTGCCGGCTTCGATTCTGAAAATGTAATAGAAGTTATTGCCGTGCGCACAAAGCGCGCTATCGTTTATCGCGTTCGTGATCCTGGACCAGGCTTCCGTGATAAACCCTTACCGCATGCGGCCATCAACAATCCTCCAGACAATCCAGTTGCTCACCTTGAGTTTCGAGAGACTCAAGGTCTACGCCCGGGCGGCTTTGGTATTCTCATAGCTCAACAGCTGGTGGATGAACTAGTTTTTAACGAAATGGGTAATGAGGTCTTGCTTATCAAGCACACTGCGTAAAGGCTGAAGCATGAACTAGGGATTTTCGGTTGTCTGCTATGTCTAAAAGTTGTGTGAGGATCAAACCAACCAAGTTTTGAGCGCCTTCACCTCGTGCTAAAGGGATCAAAAACTGACTCGCGCCCCCAACTGAACAGCTCGCGGGCCGCCTGACCCGAAGACCTGAGAAAAGCGCGCGCCCGGCTGACCGAAGGAAGACGGCTCATTAAGGTTACCGCCGTATTGGACCAGATTGGCGGTATTGAGCAGATTGAAGACTTCACCGAACACGTCAAGCCGTACGTGCTCGCTCCGAAGTTGAAATGTTCGGCTCACGCGCAAATCCTGTGTGAAGAAGCTGTCGTTGAAAGAATAGTTCGGGGGCAATGTCAGAGTAGGAGCGGTCTGACCGCTCAAAGTTTGTTTGCCCGCAAACTGCTGGTTGTACGCTTGGACCAACTGGGCCAAATCTTTTTTTCCAAGGCTCCGATTGAATGCGTTCACCGTAGTTCCCGGAAGCAAATCATTCACCGTACCATCGCCGTTAAAGTCGTAGCTGGCCACATATGCTGAGAATGGTGGTGGACTGTAAGCGGAGACACTGAACGAAACTTGAAACCGCCGGCGCAAATCAACAACGCCCGACACATTCAGTATGTGGCGAATGTCGGTCGGCAACGGGCCGTAGTTCTCGAACCAGTTGTCGTTGTTGAATCCGGTGCCGGGGAAGTTCGCGTTGCCGGTGAAGTTGGTCCCCGTATAGCTGCCAAGCGCGTAGGAAGCCAGGAATTGCGTCCGGCGCGAGAAGCGCTTCTCGAGCCGCACCAGCAGTCCTTTGTACAGTGCGATGCCAGAGGTGTTGTCAAAGCTGATCACCCCTAAGGAACACACTGCGGTCACATCGTTTCGCTGCGCAGGGTTAATACAGGCAGGAATCACCGGACCCTGAGGTTTGCGATTGAAGTGGTTGTAGTCAATTGCCTCTCGCAGAGTATGAACGAACCGGCGCCAGGCAAAGTCGGCTGACAGAACCAGATCGTGCGCCAGCTGCCGCTGCATACCCGCGCTGAAATGCACAGCATATGGCGTTTGATAAGACGGATCAGTGAGATCAGAACCCGTCTTGTTGAGATCAAGGTTTCGAAAAGTGAAATCGCGATTATCCGGGTTGGCTCGCTGTAGCAAGTCCGCGCGAATGCCGGGCAAGATCGCGACCAGATCCGCACCGGTGAAAAAGCTTAGTTTCGGAAAATCCAGGGTGCCGCCTTGGTTGGGGATCGGGTTGGGGATCGCTGAACCTGGGGTTGTCCTTCGGCCTGTACCTGCCGGCGATAGCGCGATTCGATCATTGGTGATCGTATTTGCGTTTAGGATGAGCGGGTCGTAGTACAGGCCCGCACCCGTGCGCACAACCGTCTTACTATCGCGAGTCACAGCCCAAGCCAAACCGAGCGTCGGCGAAAAATTGTTTTTTTCCGCGGCCGGCGGATTCAAATGATCCAAGCCAAGAATCGCGGTCAGGAGTCTGGGTTTCGTAAGGTCCGAATCTAAGGTGTGGGGTTCGTACGACCATGCCAGTCCGTAGTTGGCGGTCAATCGTGGAGCGATGTGCCACGTATCCGCGGCATAGAGCCGATACTGATCCGTGACACCAAATTTGCGAAAATCACGTTGAAGTTGCAAGCCGGGCCCAACCGCAGTCGTGAAACTTTTGAGCGGCAGCTGAAGGACGTCACTCAAGGTCAGGAATGATGACGGTAAAGGAATCCGTTCCGCAGGCGTTTTGGTTGCATTGAACTGTTGAACCTCCCGCGGAGAATACAGTTGAATCGTCGCCGGCTCCTGATTGATCAATTCCCCGGCATTAGTGGCATGCTCCCAATCGAAACCGAGGCGCAGGCGATGATTTACTTTGTGCCAAAACAGGTTCTCCGTTAACTGGTACCGGCGCCCGACAAAATAATTCGTCTGCGCCATTCCAAATCTTACGCCCGCATTTAAGATGTTGATGAGCGGAGCCCCCAAGCCAAAGCAGCCGGGGCAGTCCTCGGCGCCGGCCGGTCTTTCTGCTGAGGTCTCGAAGAAGTACGAGAAGCGCAGGTCATTAACAATGTTGGAGGACAACACGCTTGTCAGACCAACTATGGTCTGATCCACCCAGTTCCGCACGCGAGACCAGCCCGAGGGCAGAGGATTGTTGCTGTCGGCGCGGGGGCCAAAGAGATTGTTGCCATCGTGCGTGTAGCGAATGAAGGCGTTGTGGTTGCGATTAAGGCTCCCGTCGAGGCGGAGGGTAAACTGATTCCCCTTATAAGGACTGGCAGAGATTCTTCCAAGGGGGGCGAACTCGGGAGTGAGTGGCTGGACTGAAAGCACTCCTCGTTGGTCGTTGCGCTCGTAGCTGGTGAAGAAGAAGGCCCGGCGTTTACGAATCGGTCCGCCGAGGTTGTAACCAAACTGGCTCCGTTGGAAGAATGGATCCGGGTTGCTCGGGTCCCGCTGCAAGCCGGGATAGGCAGCCAGAGGGTGGTCTCGATAAAAGTAAAACCCGCTGCCGTGATATTGATCGCCACCGGACCGTGTCACGATATTGATAGCACCGTTAGTGGTCAGACTCGTCGAGAGATCGAAGTTGACCGATGAGAGCTGAAACTCCTGCACGTCCTCCTGTGAAACCTGCAGACGCGCGCCGCGGGTACCAATGCTTGAGATGTTGGCGCCGTCTATTGTCACTCGGGTGTTGCCAATACGCGGTGGATTGAAAAGGCCTGAGCCAAGAATTGACACAAAGACCCGGTCGGTGCTCTGCACTGCGTTGGTCACGCCCGGCTCCAACTTGGCCAGATCGAGAAAGTTGCGACCGTTGAGCGGCAGGCTCTCGATCTGCTTGCGGCTGATCACCCCACCGACCTGATTGCTTTCGTAATTAATTAACGGGGCAACATCATCCACTCTTACTTGTTCATTAACCTCTCGAATCTCCAGCGTGATATTTACAGAGGTAGCAGTGCCCGCCTCAACTGTGGCCGTGCGTTCCAACCTGCGAAACCCTTTCGCTTCTGCCGTGACAAGGTAAACCCCGGGAGGCATTGCTGCGGCGCTGTATTCGCCATCGCTTGCAGTGACAAGATTCCGCGCCAGCCCATTGTCGCGATTGCTGACACTCACACGGGCCCCAGCGACACGGGCGCCGGCGGCGTCGGTAACGATGCCAACGATGTTGCCGGTCGGTGTCTGTGAGCGAGCAGTATGGGGCGAAGAGACGATTAGGCCACAAAGGCACAGAGCCACAAGGACATGAGCGAAAGCAAACGCCCGGTCTGACTTCATTCTCTGCGTCTCGGTGGCACGAAGAATCACGGTGTGCGGTTCATCCGCCGCAGCAGATCCATGTACCGCGGATCCGATCGCAGTCGATCGAACATGGGCCGGCCCGGGAACTGATTCATTACGTAAACGTCTTCGTCAACCGCCCGGTTCAGGACTTCGAATGCTCGATCGTTATCGCCCAGACCGGTATAGATTATTGCGAAGTTATACGGCGAGATGTACCGTTCTTTTGCCAACCGTTTCTGCTCGTTGAGTATCTTCAGCGCCTCGTCACGCTTACCAGACGCGGCGTACGCATAGGCCAGTATCGGATATCTATCCCATCGCTCCGGGGCGTTGTCGAACGCGACGGCCTTTTGCAGTTCCGCCACGCCGTCCTGATACATGCCCTTTACCACATAAACCTCCCCCAGGAAAAAGTGGTACTGAGCATTGTTGGGATTCTTCTCCAGGGCCTTGCGGTAACCCGCAATGGCTGTGTCGTAATCTCGCGCAAGGAAGTAGATATAAGCCAGGTTTGCTGGTCTCATGCCGGTGGCATTCCTTGAATCAAGTTCCTCCGCCCGTTTCGCATATAAGAGGGCCTCATCAGGTCGCGCAGAATAAGCCAGGTAGGTGGCGTAGTTACGGTTAACCTCTGCCGAATTCGTGTCCAACTCCAGCGCGCGTTTGTACTCTTTCTCTGCCCCCGCCCAGTCTCGAGGAAGCTTCTCTGTGGCCAGGGCGACGTGAGCTTCGGCAAGAGTGTCATCAAGCTCCACTGCTTTCAGTGCCTCCCACTCCGCTTTTTGCCATGCGTCCTTTGGAATCCAAAAGCCCCGGAATCCAAACTGATGATAGGCGTCAGCTAAGCCGACGTAGGCCAATGCGTAGCGCGGGTCAATCCTGATTGCCTGCTCGAAATACTTAACGCTCTGCTCCAGTCGCTCTTTTTCTTTTTCTTGACCACCGCGCAAGCTATATCTGCCCAGATTGTAGAGTCGATAAGCCTCTGTGTTCTCCGTGTAGTGTTTCGCCAGCTGCTTCTGGTCCTGTGAATTTAGCCGCAGCCGCAAGCTCTGCGAGATCGCCTGCGCGATCTCTGTTTGAACCACGAGAATATCTGGTAGCTTCCGGTTATACTGATCGCCCCAAAGTTGGCGGTTGTCGCGCACGTCAACCAACTCAGCGCTAATTAAAAGATCATCGCCGTGCTGAGTGAGTCTGCCTATCAGTACCGCTTGCACATTTAGCTCACGCCCCACTGCCTGCGGATCGATCGGTTTGCCCTGATAACGCAGGACAGAATTGAGCGGCATCACCCTGAGCGCGGGCATGCGCGAGAGACTATTGATGATGTTGTCGCTGATCCCCTCGGAAAGATATTGGGTGTTGGGGTCGCCACTCACGTTGACGAATGGCAATACCGCCACTGAATCGATCGCGTTCCCACTTGGAATTAGCGAATGATTCCTGTTGAAGTGGAAGTAGGCGACGGCTGTTAACGCCAGGACCGCACCTACGGTGGTGATTGCGACGCCGCGCTTGTGTCGTTTGATTTCGCTTACGAGATATTCAGGGCTCGAGGTGAACGTCAGCAACATGGGGCGAGTGGTTGGACGCGCCGCACCGACGCCCGTCGCGGAGCCAGAACTGCTCTCAACCTCCAGATCTTCAATGACCTGAACGCCACCGCTTTCTTCCGCATTGGTAGTTACCGACGCAGAGCCGTTGTCTCTCACTTGCCCGTCGAATATGTAGCCGCGACCGTGAACTGTCTTGATGATCCGCTGCGCCTCATCGCGCAGCACGTGCCGAATATCTTTCATGCACTGCACCAGCGAATCATCAGTCACTGCTGTGTTAACCCAGATCGCTTGAATCAATTCACTCTTGCTGATCAGGCGGCCGTGGTTCTCGACCAGGTACGTCAGGACCTCAAAGGACTTTGGACGCAGTTTGATCTCTTCCTGACCCTGCAGCAAACAGCCGCGGGTCAGGTCAAGAGTGAACTCAGCAAAGCAATGGGTTCGGTGGGATGGCTTCTGCATCGGGCGCTTAGCCAAAGATAGACGCGAATGAAAGATTTAGCCTTTTGCTGCTCCGGCTACTGACGTTTGTCCGCGGCTCTGGTCAATTAGCACGAACGGTAAAGGATGCCGGAGAAAGGCGTGGCGGCGTGCTTCAGTTTCGTGCTGAGAATCACAGCAGTGCGGCTACGACCAGGGTTTCCGTCGGCCGCGCCGCATGATAACCCCGAACCACCAGCTTTCGCCAATCTTTCCCCAATTTTTCCCGAATCTTTCGTTACCCGCCAAGGCCTGGGACGCTAAGGTGCGAGCTGCTTCAACTCCTCCAGCCAGGTTTTCTGCAGGGAGATCTGCGGCCCTTATCGAAGAGGTGAGCAATGAGGATACATAAACAGTTTTTGTCTTTTCGCGGATTCTCGTACCTGGTGCTTCTTTGCGGGGTGCTCTTTTTACTGACGCTTTCCAGCAAACAACAGGCGGCGCCGGCAGCAGTGACCGTCACCGAGTTCTCTGACTTTCAATGTCCCTACTGTAAGCGCGCGGCGAGTGTCGTCGAGCAGTTGAGGCAAAGCTACGGAGACAAGGTCAAGTTTGTCTTCAAGCAGATGCCCTTGCCGATGCACAAGCAGGCGTTCAAGGCAGCGCAGGCTTCCGTGTGCGCCGGGGAGCAAGGGAAGTTTTGGGAGTATCACGATCGCTTGTTTGCTGGAGACGATCTGTCGGTTGATGTTCTGAACAGAACTTCGGCAGAAGTCGGTTTGAACGTCGCTGCTTTCAGTCAGTGTCTTGAATCACAGGCCAGTCGCGCGATGGTTGAGAAAGACATAGCGGAGGCAGAGCGGCTAGGTGTAAGGGGTACGCCAACCTTTTTCGTCGATGGCGAAGCAATCACTGGCGCGGCCACCTTGGCTGCCTTAAAGCGGAAGATCGATGGAGTCCTGACCGAGGGATCGACGCAACCACGGCAGTCGGGAACGACAACTCGCTCGCCCCAAGTCGGTACCGGGAGCAATAGCGACCGAGTGAACTCTGCGAGCACGAGCGCTTCACGAGCAGATATTGCTTCGCCAAAAGGCGCGAGCCCCAATACCAAAGATCAGCAGCAAGCAGCGAGCACTACCACCACAGCGGGCGTCACCTTATCACCGGCGACGATCGACTTCGGTTACCAACTGGTCGGCACCACCAGCACTCAGATCGTGGAGACCGTGACCAACTCAGGCAATGCGCCGCTGGTCATCACAGACATTTCCGTTTCGGGCCGTGATCGGAATGATTTCATTCCGGGTTACAGCTTTACTCTGCCCGTCAAGGTAGCACGTGGAGCCAGCATCTCCGTCAATCTCTCGTTCACACCTGCTCTGCCATGGCGACGGGGGACGCGGAGTGCGAGGCTGGAGATGGCTGAGAAGAAAACGTCTCTGTACGTTTCGCTCACTGGGATTGGAGCGACCTGTGGTGGTCCAGTTCCAGCTTGCGCATCGGGTTGCGCCGATGCGGATGGTGATGGATTGAACGATGCCTGGGAAATAGCTGATGGGATCGATTTCGATAATGATGGGCTGGTGGATTTCCAGTTTCCACATGCCGACTTCACTGCAGTGAAGCAAAGTGGCGGTGGTACCGGAATGGTACTGACAAAACGAACCACTCTTACGGCGCCGGTCACAGCGTCAAGCATCGCCGTCACCATCAATAGTCCGGGGAATGTAGGCACAGCAACATTTAGTTACACACAGGATGGCAGTTCTCCGGTAGGACCATTGGTCACGTCACGCGCGTTGGACATTCCCGGCAACATCCAGCTGGAATTTGCTAATGGACAAGTCAATCCCTCGTTCATGACCGGTACGACTTACAGTTTCTTGTCCGGCAATTTCAAGCTTTCGGATAAAGACACCCCGAACATCTATGTGCAATACGACTACATGGACTGGACCACAACGCCCGGTCATGCCTGCAACGTCGACACCGACTGCGCCGGCGGAGGCGGCGAATTGTTCGGCGAGCGCTGTCACCTGGGATACTGTAACCATAATCACGATCCGGATGCGGCCGCGCCCGGCGCCATCTCGAAAGTGGTACAGGCCTACGCCGCACACGGAATACGGCTCTATATCGATCCGGTGCATCAGGCACTGCCGCACTCGAACGTAGTTTCGTGGCGTACACCTCAACTTGCCTGCGAGGGTGCGGACGTGGCGGAGCGAGTGGTCGGCGCGTATGCAGTCAACTATTTAGACCTCAAGAAATTCAGCAGCGACCACATTGGTCCTGGCTTTGACGCGAAGCGTAAGCTCATTTATCACTACGGCATTTTCGCCCACTACAGCGGTTGTGACTTTGACGCATTTGGAACTCATTGTGCTTTGTGTCCTTCGGCTGGTGATGCAGCACGTTCAGGACAACCGAGTCCCGGTCAATCCGGCATGGCTGAGCTTCCCGGCAATGACTTTATAGTCTCACTCGGGCATTGGGCCAACGATCAGAATCACCCATCAAATCTCTTTCAAATTGGCGGCACGTTCATGCACGAGCTGGGCCACAATTTTGGCCTGCGTCACGGCGGTGATGCTGACGGCCCCAACTACAAGCCGAATTACCTGAGTGTGATGAACTACAACTTCCAAATGGGCGGCATAGCGTCCACCGATGCGCTTCCCGCCGATCCTGTCCTCGGTGTGCAGCCAAACGAGCTGAACCTCTCGAAGACCCGGCTCGACTATTCGCACAGCACGCTCAGGACGCTCGACGAAGTATTTGATGGCGTGACGCATTTCGGTCTCGACGAGAGCCTGGGCCTGGCGTGTCCTCCACCTGATGCGCTTTCCGTTTTCACTTTTACCAATGATAACGGTGAGACAGCGCTCGGGAGCTGCACCGGTCCAGTGAACTGGGACATGAATAGCGATGTGATTGGCACAAATCTTCAGCAGGACTTGAATCAGGGTGACCATCTCGGTTCTGTCGTCCATACACAGCTGACGGGCCACACGGATTGGGGGCCGTCCTTTATTGCCGCGATGCCCTTCCAGTGCTCAGAGTGGGGCAGCGCCGACGGCGCCGCACCGTTCGAGAACACAACCACTGGCGAGTTAACGCCCGAGCTGGCAGTTAGTCATCACGTGCTCT
>Ga0126383_10002457_pt1 | contig 11956 bp, 14 predicted proteins | sample PanSoiMetPlot_35_FD_96882 | JGI IMG/M metagenome (GOLD analysis project Ga0126383, IMG submission 96882) | Tropical forest soil microbial communities from Panama - MetaG Plot_35 | ecosystem: Environmental > Terrestrial > Soil > Tropical forest > Bulk soil | place: Panama | collected 2016-02-17
ATGCGGTGTGCATCCAACATGAATTAGATCATTTGATCGGGAAGGTATTTTTAGACCGCATGACCGATCTTTCAACCCTCACGCAACTCGACGAATTCGCGCACTACTGGCAGAAGGAGCCAGCCGCGGTCATCTGAGTTGACGGACGATCAGTTGATCAACTTGTGAAATCCCTCCTGCGCGTCCTGCACTACCTCCGCCCCTATCGCCGATTGGCGCTGCTCACATTGCTGGCCGCGGCCTGTGCAACGGCCATGGAACTGCTCCCGCCTTGGCTGGTCAAAGTGGTGATCGACGATGTGATCCAAGGTACAAGGATGGGTCTCCTGCCATGGGTCTTGGGTGGATTGGTGGCATCTTATGCGCTGAAAACCACCTTCGCGTCGCTCCGCATCAGACTCAACAACCGATTGGAGCAAACGGTCGTCCACGATTTGCGCAGCCATATTTTCAGTGCCCTACAACGGCTGTCGATCAGCTACTTTGAAGATCGCTCAACCGGCGAGATTATGTCGCGGGTGACGAACGATACAGAGCATGTCGAACGGATCTTCATTGATGGGCTTGAAGGAGCGCTGACGGCCTGCCTGACGTTGATCGGCATTACGAGCATGCTCTTCCTCCTCAATTGGAAGCTCGCGCTCCTATCGTTACTGCCGATTCCGCTTCTGATGGTATCAGCCAGCTGGTTCACCAAAACAGTGCATGGCTACTATCACCATATTCGCAAGGGTTCAGGCGAACTCAGCAGCTATCTCCAGGACGCGCTCTCAGGGATCAGGGAGACGATGGGGTTTTCCAAGCAAGGCTACGAGCAGCAACGATTTGATCGCCTGAGTCGAGCATACAGCGACAGCAATCTCAAGGCCATGTACCTCTGGTCGATCTATTCGCCGGGGATGATGTTCCTAGGCAGCTTGGGCACAGTCTTAATCCTCTGGTATGGCGCCGGGGAGGTGCAACAGGGCCGATTGACTCTAGGAGAACTCGTCCTCTTTCTTTCCTATCTCGCGTTGTTTTATGTGCCGATCAATCAGATTCATTCTGTCAACCACATGCTGCAGCATGCCTTAGCGGCGAGCGAGCGGGTCTTTGAGGTGCTCGACACAGTTCCGGACGTCTATGATCGACCTGGTGTCGTGACACCGGACGTGCGGGTGCGGGGTGAGGTGAAGTTTGAGCAAGTGACATTTCATTATCGTCCCGAGGTATCGGTCTTGAAAGGATTGACGGTGTCGGTTCGACCTGGGGAACGAGTGGCGCTGGTCGGACCGAGCGGGGCGGGGAAAAGCACGCTGGTGAAGTTGCTCATGCGGTTCTACGATGTGACAGGTGGGGCCATCTTGATCGATGGAAACGATCTGCGTGATCTGCCGCTCCGCTATGTGAGAGATCACATCGGATTTGTCCAGCAGGAGCCATTTCTTTTCAACGGTTCGGTTCGCGACAACATTCTTTATGGTGACCTCGCGGCGAGTGAGCAACAGCTTGAACAGGCAGCCCGGGCGGCCAGGGCACACGAGTTCATCGTGGATCTTCCGGAAGCTTACGACACATGGATCGGAGAGAGGGGAATCAAATTATCCGTCGGCCAGAAGCAGCGGGTTTCGATCGCACGGGTGTTGTTGAAAGATCCTCCCATTGTCGTCTTTGATGAGGCAACGTCGAACATCGATACCGAAACAGAGGTGAAGATTCGAGAAGCCCTGAACGAATTGACCAAAGGCCGAACGACCATCATCATTGCCCATCGACTGTCGACATTGCACGATGCTCACCGTATTTTAGTCATGGACGAGGGTCGATTGGTCGAAGAGGGACGGCACGACGAACTCCTCGGTCGTGGGGGCCTGTATGCGACCCTCTATGACGCACAGTTTCAGGTCTAGGTGGGAAAAGCCCCGTTGCTGGTCCGGAAAGAGCAGGGGTATACTTCGATCCGCTTGATGGGTGTCTGCAGCACATGGTTCTGATCTACGAAAGCGATCCACTTGACGATGAACACGCACGAGGGAACTTTTATCATGTCTGCCGTGGGCGAATCGATCGCACTCCCTTATCGGTTCCACCCACCGAGCAGCCCTACGAATGTCCCCAGTGCGGGCTCGATCTCGAAGCGGAAGACTTTTGGATGGCGATGCAGAAAGGATCGGTTTAGCCTGATATGACGAGCAGTGCGGGACGTAAAACGGTGTCGGTTATGCGCGGCTTGATGATGCTTTGCGAAACTTGTCATGCCCACGTCATCGCAGAGAAGCTCGTGGATCACAAGAACTACGTGTCAGACCACGAAGCATTGTTCGACAGTATTTGCCCGGGATGCATCGACATCAATCGCCCGCTGATCGACGATATGTTAGGAAGCTCAGAGTGAAGGCGTAGAGCCTGGCAGGATACGAGTGCTCATCACCTCCCGGAACGACCCTTTGGGACTCATCCAGGCGGAACCTTCGGAACTTCCCTCGAGGACTCGGTCAGTTTCCGCTTTCCGTCCTGGCTGAGTCTCGCTGGGTCCCCGTTCCTCCGGCAAGATCGCGCTGCGCCTGCCAGGTTCTTCACGTGGAGGAAGGAAGGAGTGGTCGGTGGGCGCGCGCAGTTGGGCGCATCCAAGCCACACTCTTCAAGGGATGGGAAAGAACTCCACTCGGCGCGCTCTACTTGCAGGTCTTTCCGTCGAAGATCATGCAGTCAGAATCTCCGCCTTTGACCTGCCAAGTCTTCAAGAGCGGCAGCTTGTCCCCGCGCATTTCGACGACGAAATCAACGAGAACTCCCTGGGGTAATTTGTCGAGGTGAGGCTTGGCCGCATCACTGACTTCGATATAGAAAACTCTCGCGCTCTCCGAAATAAGGATCTGACTCTTTTCCTTATCGATGAAGATCACAGGGCTATAGAAGCTTCGCTCTTCAGCCAGCGTGGGAGGGGGGGTGACGAGGAAGAGGGACCAGAGAACCAGTGCTCCTATCAGTGCGCTGCGCAGAGTCTGCATCGCAAGCACTCCTCGGATGGTCGTCGCTGAGAGCAGATACTTCGGCATTATGGCATCCGAGCAAATGGAAAGGAACAGGAAAGTTTGCGGATGACAATGAGCCAGAGCTCGTTTAGACAGTCGCAACAGAAGCTGGAGAGACTGTCCCGCTCTTGATCCAATAGGTCCGGATGTCTGGCTTGCTCTTATCCATCAATGAAATAAGAAGATACGCGGGGATCGACATATTGATCTTGGGCCAAATTTCCTCATAATCGGACGCGATCTTGATGTCTGTGACTGACGGGCGTGCGGGATCGTGGGGATGAGAATGGTAGATGACTTGCAGTTCAAGGCCGTTGCTTCGGATGTCCTTCTTCGCGGCAGAAAAGTCCTGCATGTCCATGACAAAAGCGATCTCGGCCCGTTCTGACGGCGAGAGGCGCTCGAGGTGCGCCACTTTAGCGGGATCAAACGATGACAATTTCTCGGCTCCGTCCAGCGCCACGATATTCTTGATGCGATACATCTGCGTGACCACGCCATTCCTTCCGGCCAGAATCCCGCAACATTCATGAGGATCCAACTCCCGGGCATGGGCAACCATGCGGTCGATGAACTGTTGTGGAATGGATAGGTCTGGCACGGTTGGTCAAAGCGTGCAGGTGACGGTGTAATCACTGCGTAAGTCGGTAATAGTCGGTTTGGGACCGCAGAGGCGGCAGGCAGGGTCCTTTGGGCGTCCGACTTTCCTGAATTTCATCTCGAGGGCGTCGTAGATCAGAAGGCGATCGGCAAGAGTTTCGCCAATGCCGAGAATCTCCTTGATGGCTTCCGAGGCTTGCAGGATGCCCATGGTTCCTGCAAGAACACCGAGCACACCAGCTTCTTGACAATTTGGCACCAGGCCTGCCGGCGGTGGTTCCGGATACAAGCAACGGTAGCAGGGATAGCCTGCGTGCGGTTTGATTGTGGTCAGCTGGCCCTCAAATCGGAACATACTGGCGGAAATCAGCGTTTTCTTTGCAAAGAAGCAGGCATCGTTCACAAGGAAACGTGTCGTGAAGTTGTCGGATCCGTCCAAAACCATTTCATAGTCGGAAATCAAACCGAGAATATTGTCGGCGTCCACGTTCATGTGGTGGGCCTTGATCGTGATTTCCGGATTGATTGCCGCGAGAGTCTTCTTGCCTGAGTCGACCTTGGGCTGTCCCAGGGTGGCGGTCGAGTGGAGAATTTGCCGCTGGAGATTGGAGAGATCCACCACGTCACCGTCAACGAGACCGATCGTGCCGATCCCCGCAGCGGCTAAATAAAGAGCGGCCGGCGAGCCGAGCCCGCCCGCTCCGATCAGCAGCACCTTCGCGTTGGCCAGCTTCTGTTGGCCCTTGCCGCCGACATCCTGGAGAATGATATGGCGGCTGTAACGCTGGATCTGTTGTTCGGTGAAGTCCATAGCTTTGACACCGACAAAGTTGTTGTGAGCAGAGGCTCGAAGTTGGATTTGAGCACGCCCCGAGTCTCGTGCCTCTCGCCAGTCATTCGACGACGTTCAGTTCGATCGGGTCCACGAGACAGCCTTTTTTTCTGAGGCCATCGATGGCCCGTTCAATTTCGGCTGTCTCACCTGACAGTTCCACGTCGGCCCAACCGGTTGTCTCACGCACATCGGCCCGCCGGACGTTCGTGACGATATTATATTCACGGCCGATCTGGTAGATGATCGGTTCCTTGACCTTGTCCTCCGGGAAGCGTATGTGAAAACGCAAGTGCGACATTATCAGCCTCCTGCAATTGCGGGGACGATTGACACTTCGTCGCCGTCTTTGAGTGAGGTGTCCTTACCCTTGAGGAAACGGATATCTTCTTCGTTGACATAGATATTCACAAAGCGCCGAATCTCGCCTGCATTGTCGCATAGGCGGTCCTTCAAACCCGGATGCGCGCTATTCAGCGTCTCGATCATTTCGGTAATGCTCCCGGCCTTGGCTTCGACTTCCCCTTGGCCCTTCGTCAGCGGACGCAGGGGAGTTGGGATGCGGACTTTAATCATGCGTCACCACCACCGTTTTTTCCCATCTTGAAAGTTTTTTCGAAACTCACAAGACTGGGTTGAATCCGGACGGGCCGACCCACAGCTTCGATCACGGCTTCCTGCGTCTTGAGCCCATTGCCTGTTATGTAGGCGACCGTCAGGTCACGTTTCTTGATGACGCCCTGTTTGACGAGCTTCTTCAGGACGCCGATCGTCACACCGCCAGCCGTTTCGGCGAAGATGCCCTCGGTTTGTGCGAGCACTTTAATGCCCTCGACGACTTCGTCGTCCGACACCAGGTCCATCGCACCCTTACTCTCCGCCGTGGCTTTCAGGGCATAGTAGCCGTCAGCCGGATTACCGATGGCAAGCGACTTCGCAATGGTCTTCGGTTTCACCGGCTTGAAGAAGTCACGGCCAGCCTTGAAGGCGGTTGAGATCGGCGAGCAACCTTCTGCCTGCGCTCCGTTGATCTTGGTCCGAACCGAATCGACCAATCCAAGTGCATGCATTTCATTCAGGCCCTTCCAGATTTTTGTGAGGAGTGAGCCCGATGCCATTGGGACCACCACCTGATCGGGTGTTCTCCAGTCGAGTTGCTCGACGGTTTCGAAGGCTAGGGTTTTTGATCCCTCTGCATAGTAGGGCCGTATGTTGATATTCACAAAGGCCCACCCGTGCTCGCCGGCAATTTCACTGCAGAGCCGGTTCACATCGTCGTAGTTTCCTTCAACTTCGACGACGTGAGGCTTGTAGATCAGGTTACCCAGCACTTTCGCCGCCTCCAAATCTCCTGGGATGAACACATAACAGTGCAAATTGGCCGCCGCCGCATGGGCCGCAACGGAATTCGCGAGATTGCCAGTCGAAGCGCAGGCGACTGTTTCAAACCCCAGTTCGCGGGCGCGCGTGAGCGCCACGGCCACGACTCGATCCTTAAATGAAAGGGTCGGGTGGTTCACCGTATCGTTCTTGATGTAGAGCTCGTCCAGTCCCAGGTAGGCGCCAAGGTTGTTGGCACGTACCAAGGGAGTCAGCCCGGCATGGGGGCCAACGAAGCTGGTGCCTTCCACCGGCAGCAGGTCGAGATAGCGCCACATACTGCGAGGCCCTTGTTCGATCGTCTTGCGGGAGATGGATTTCTTGATCTCCTCGTAGTTGTACTTCACTTCGAGCGGGCCGAAGCACATTTCGCATACGTGGGTGGCTTTTGTCGGATACTCTTTCCCGCACTCGCGGCAAACGAGCGCTTTCATCTTGGCCATTTTCACACCACCTTGAGCGTTCTGTGGTTAAGGCTGTACTGTACAGCCGGCGTACGGATCTCCGTCATCAAATAATTCGGTAATCGTCGGATGGTCACTGCAGAGCGGACACGTCGGATTACGACGCACCTTGATCTCCCTGAACTGGGTCTTGCGCGCGTCAAAGTCAAGCAGGCGGTTGGTCAGGGGTTGGCCGATTCCCAGCACCAGCTTCAAGGCCTCGGTCGCTTGAATCGTTCCGATGATCCCGGCGAGAACGCCGATCACGCCCGCTTCCTGGCACGACGCGACTAGACCGGGCGGTGGCGGGGTTTTGAACACGCATCGATAGCACGCGGATTTCTTCGGAATAATCGTGGTCACGCGCCCATCGAACCGCAAAATGCCTCCGTGAACCAACGGTTTGTCGGCAAAGAAGCAGGCATCATTGATCAGGAACTTGGCGGTAAAGTTATCCACACCGTCGAGCACGACATCGTAGTCGCCGATAATTTTATGGGCATTACCGGCGGTGAGCCGCTCTTCATACATCGAGACTGACACGTCGGGATTCAGCGCTTGAATTTTTTCCTTCCCAGAGATGACTTTCGGCCTCCCAACATCGGAGGTATGGTGCAATATCTGGCGCTGGAGGTTCGTCAGGTCAACAACGTCGCTGTCGATCAAGCCGAGGGTGCCAACCCCAGCGGCTGCGAGATACAGTGCAGCAGGGGAACCCAGTCCACCGGCGCCGACGATTAAGATCTTTGCCTTTGCCAGCTTCTTCTGGCCCTTACCCCCGACTTCCGGGAGCAGGATATGGCGACTATAGCGATTTATTTGCTCTTCGGTGAATTCCATGATTCAGCTGTCAGCTCATGAGCGATTAGCTCCAGGCTAATCGCTGAAATGTGATGGTGTGCCGTGCTCAAATATTAAAGTACTTTTCGATACTGATATACCGTTCACCGGTATCGCACAAGACTGTCACAATATTCTTACCGGGACCGACTTCCCGCGCGACCTTTTGGGCCGCAAACACGTTGGCGCCCGCTGAAATGCCGACAAGCAGACCTTCCTTCTTCGAAAGCGACTTGGCCGTTTGATAGGCTTCGTCGTCGGTGACCGTGATGATGCGGTCGAGAATCCGCTGGTTCAAGACCTTGGGGATAAATCCCGCACCGATCCCTTGAATTTTGTGAGGGCCCGGCTCGCCTCCAGAGAGTACAGGCGAACCAGCCGGTTCGACGGCTATGATTTTTACCTGCGGATTCCTTTCCTTGAACACTTCACCGCATCCGGTAATGGTTCCGCCTGTCCCCACCGCTGCGACAAACGCGTCGATTTGACCGTCGAGAGCGTCCCAGATCTCCAGCGCCGTCGTCATCCTATGCATGGCGGGATTCGCCGGATTCGAAAACTGGTCCGGCATGAAATAGGACGGATTCTGGGCAACGATGCTTTCCGCCTCCCGTATCGAGCCTTTCATTCCTTCCCACGCTGGGGTCAGCACGAGTTGGGCCCCGTACGAGGAGAGGAGGCTCGCCCGTTCCATGCTCATGCTCTCCGGCATGACTAAAATTAACTTATACCCGCGCACCGCCGCCACCAAAGCGAGACCGATTCCCGTATTGCCGCTGGTCGGTTCTACGATCGTGCCGCCTGGCTTCAGCCTCCCTTGCCGTTCTGCCTCGTTGATCATGTTGAGGCAGATCCGATCCTTCACGCTGCCGCCTGGGTTGAAGAATTCGACCTTGCCGTAGATCGTCGCCGAGTCCGAGTACGACAAGCGATTCAGTCTCACGAGCGGCGTCTTGCCGATCAGTTCGGTAATCTCCTTGTGTAGTCCTCTCGTCATTGGCCGCCACCCATGTAGAACAAGAACTCGATCTGATCGCCCTCCTTGAGGGTCGTGGTGGCGAGATGACTGCGTTCCAGCAGTGCATCATTGACCTCGATCGCAACCATTTGTGGTTCGATGTTTTTGGCCTTCAGGAGGTCGAGGACGGTCCCCCCTTGGATGTTCTCAGTTTTCCCGTTGATTTTGACCTGCATGGAACTCCTAAGATGGCGTAGAGATTAAAGAATTTCAACAGGTTAACAAAGACTCTTGAAGATTGTCAAGGCAACTGACCCAGTGTGTAAGTTGCTTGACTTTGGTCCTGGTCCACGGCCACTATGCCGCTCCTTAGAGACACCCTCGATGTGGAAGCAGAATTTCATCTTTCGAGCCAGCGAGGCGACACCCCTCAAGGAATCTGAACAGGAACTGTTCCATGAGACCGACCCCGCTGTGGACAGTGCCGGATTGGTGTTAGAGAAGTTTCTGTCCGTATGGATTCAAGGAGAGGGGAGCGACGACAGCCCATCAGCCTATTCGAGCCTCTATGTGCGCACCGCCACGTTGGATTTTCAAAAACGGGTTGGCTTTCTCCAGCCTCTCCAAGGCCGGTCTCATCAGATCAAAACGCTCCTCACACCGGGGCAGAAGCAGTTTCTCCGTGAATGGCTCAGTCGACGGGAGCCACAAGCCTGGGAAGCCTCGGATGATCACTTCCGGGATCTGTTTGTAGTCGAATGACCGCTGGTATCAGCCTGCCCAGTTTCGGCTCTCGCGCATCCGGCCTCTGGCTCACTTTGTTTATGCTCGCCCCGACGATCCTTCCGGCTCTGTCCTCGGCGACACCCGTCGAAGTTCTGTATGGACCCGAAGATAAGCCATTGGATCGGGTCGTAGCTCTCTATCATCGAGCGCATCGGTACCTCTACGTTGCGGTGTATGGCTTGAGTAATCCAGGCGCGGTGGAAGCACTGGTGGCGGCGAAAAAGCGCGGAGTTGATGTGCGGATCATGACCGATCGCGAGCGGTTGGACGACCCGAAACAACGGGCAGCCATTAATGCACTGCGATTGGCAGGCATTCCCGTTCGGGTGAATTAACATGATGGGTTGATGCATATGAAGCAAGTGGTGATGGATGATGGGGTGAATGCCTCCGGCGCTATGAACCACACGACGAGGGGCAATCGGTACCACGATAAACGGCTCGATGTGATCACCGATAAGGCCATCACGGCGAAAGCTCGCGATAAATTTCTTGCTCTGTGGAATGATCAGGACCGGTATCAGCCTTGGTCGGAAGGACGGTAGAAGTGGCCACACAGCAGGAACAGGCGGACGTCGTTGTGGTAGGAGCCGGAGGAGGTGGCGCAGTGCTCGCGCTCGCACTTGCGCAGAAGGGCCTCCGCGCAATCGTGCTCGAGCAGGCTCCTGGCCCTCCGACGGGATTACGAGGCGAGGTTCTCCAGCCGAATGGGCAGCAAATCCTGGATCGGCTTGGCATCTTACAGTCCTTACCGGCGGCCTCTATGAAGACAGTCCGTCATTTTCACTTTCTTCGGGCCGGTGGCCAACGCCTTTGCAGCGTCGACTATGGAGATTTGCCTCCTCCTTACAATCGGGCCATCGTGACATTGCCGAACGTTGCTCACCACGCCATTATCGAGGCGGTACAACGACAGCCGTTCGCCTCCTTACACTATGGGACCTCGTTCACCGGTGTGATTCGCGAGGGGAGCAAGGTGACGGGAGTGACGGCCCAAGCACAGGGGGACCAACTGAGGGTGAAGGCCAAGGTCGTGGTTGGCGCCGATGGGGCCTTTTCGAAAGTTCGTGAGGCGCTGAAGATTCCCGCCGATGTCCACCTCTATCGGGACGGCTATCTCATCGCAATTCTGGAATCTGCGAATCCGCCGCCGGACTCCTTCTACTATGTGGGGTGTCATAAGATTCTCGGCATTTTTCCGGCCGCCGGAAATAACGTCTATCTCTTCTATATGATCCGTAGCGGGTCGATGGACGCGGTCAAGGCGCGTGGAATTCCCGCCCTTCGTCGGGAGTGGATGGAAATCGATCCGCAATTTGAATCGGTCTATGCGAGCCTGAAGGATTGGAGCCAAACCGCCTACATGCCGACCGGGCGAGTGAGGATGCAGACGTGGGTGACGGATGGCGCAGTCTTAATCGGCGATGCGGCGCATGCCATGAATCCACATGCTTCGCAGGGGCGCATGCAGGCGATGGTCGACGCGATGACGCTGGGAGACATCTTGCCAGACTGTCTTGCCGGTGGCAATTGTTCCACCGACCGGCTCAAGGCGTTTGAAGAGATGAGACGTCCGCAAGTCACGATGTTGCAGCGATTGGCGGATCAACAAGTATTCTACTGGAATACTGGTAATCCAGTGGTTGCGTTCCTGCGCGATCGCGTCTTCCGAACATTGGATCGCAACCCGCGATTACGATATCAAGTTTTGTCCACGACTGCGGGCCTCCGGGCGACAGCACCGTTCAGCTTGATTGATCGAGTGATTGCAGCGGGACTTCTTCCGGATGTGTATGCCAATCAGAGAGCGCTACACTCCTTCTTGTAAGAGGAAAGATGACGACGACGGAACGAGTCATTGAGGGATTACCGGACGAAACACAGAAGCTCTTGCATGCCTATGTCAAGGATGTGAAGGCACTGTTCCGTGAGCAGTTGGATGGAGTATTGCTCTACGGCAGTGCGGTGAGAGGAGAGTTCCTCGTCGGGCGGTCAAACCTCAACGTGCTGTTGCTCGTATCGTCGTACAATCAGGCCTTGTTGAACGGATATAGCGCAATTCATCGCCGTTGGAGCAGGGAGCAGATCCTAGCCCCGCTTTTTCTCACCGAAGCAGAGATGGGCTCATCCGCGCCGGTCTTTCCGCTGGAGTATCTGGAAATCCAAGAACAGCATCGAGTGTTAGGTGGGCGTGATCCATTCGTCGGCTTTCGCGTCGACACTTCTCGGCTTGCGGCAGAGGTGCGGCAGGGATTCATGGGGTCGTTGTTCCGGCTACGGCAACGATATGTAGAGGGAAATGCGACGAACGAAGCAGCCGTGATCCTCATACCACTGTCCATCACCAGCCTGTTACCGTTGCTGCGGGGGATTCAGCGAATACACGGGCGTTCGATTAGCTACCAGTCTGATGCTGTCATCAAGGACGTGGCGGAACACGCGGGTCTGGATCTGCAGGGAATGCAGGAAGCACTTCAGCTGAAGCGGGGGCAGATTTCACCGGGATACAAGGAGATCCCACGACTGTTCGAGCGATACCTGCAAGCGGTGACAGCGTTGACGAGCAAGGTAGCTAATCTCTAGCAAAGGACCATACATGAACGTCAGGGGTATTCTTCTCCTTGCGATCATGCTCTCAGCCGGAAGTGCAGTAGCAGCGCCGTATGACCGGCCAAAGATACGATTGCCTGACCCGCGTGGCTACGTGTCGGATTACGCGAATGTTCTGGATGACGACTGGAAAGCGAGAATCCGGTCCGTGTGCCAAGATCTCGAACGGAAGACCGGCGTCGAGATGGTCGTGGTGACAGTGCCGACAATCCAACCCTTCGGGTCCGCGATTGACTATGCAACCGCCATCTACGAAAAATGGGGGATCGGCTCTACACAGCAGGAACATGGTGTCCTGGTATTAGTGGCGGTGCAGGAACGGCAGGCCGCGATGACGCTGGGGCGTCAGATGCTGCCGGTCATTACCCCCACGGTCATGAATCAAGTCGGGAGCGAATACCTCCATCCGTCGATCGAACATGGACACTTTGGAGAGGGATTGTATCGAACGGTTGTGGCCCTGGCCTCTCCAGCGCAGGAAGTGCGTGTCGGC
>Ga0126383_10002458_pt1 | contig 11955 bp, 6 predicted proteins | sample PanSoiMetPlot_35_FD_96882 | JGI IMG/M metagenome (GOLD analysis project Ga0126383, IMG submission 96882) | Tropical forest soil microbial communities from Panama - MetaG Plot_35 | ecosystem: Environmental > Terrestrial > Soil > Tropical forest > Bulk soil | place: Panama | collected 2016-02-17
CGGACCGACGCAGGTGAACGCCATGATCCCGTACGATCTGCCGATCAACGCCACTCATCAGGTGATCGTGCAGCGCGGCACGGCGCTGTCAAATCCGGAGCCGATCGGTGTGCTGTCCTCGCAATCCGGCGTGTTCACGCAGGATCTTAGCGGCAAGGGCACCGGTATCGTTGTGCGCGTCACTTCAGACGGGACGCAATCCGTCGTCGCCAAGGATAATCCCACGCATCCCTACGAGGCACTGGTGATCTATTGCGCCGGGCTGGGAAGCGTGTTTCCGAACCAGGTGGCGGGCGCGCCGGCGACCTTTTCGCCGCTCTCGCAAACCGTCGATGCGGTCACCGTCACGATCGGGGGGCTGGACGCTCCGGTGGCCTTCGCCGGATTGGCCCCTGGCTTTATCGGCCTCGAACAGGCCAACGTTCTGATACCCACTACCGTGACTGCAAACCCTGCCACGCAGGTAGTAGTCAAGGCGCGTGATCGACAGAACAATCTAAACCAGGCCAATCCGGTCACCATTTCGGTCCAATGACATCGAGAATCAGCGGCTGCCAGGGAGACTTGCCGCTGACTTGGCGCGGCGATGCTCTTCAATTCGGGCTCGAAGAGCATCGCTTGCTCCAATTTAGGGGCCAATCACATTGGCCCCTGCTCCCAAAGCGTCTCCCAAGATTTACATTCATGGCTAAAATAGGTGTTGGCTCGCTACGACTACGTCATCGTTGACACTCCGGCCGGGCTATGCCGGTCGACTCAAAAGTGGACTTCGAGTGGCTGAGCCAGGAAGTCCTTGACCTCTTTGAGACAAAAGGCTATAAACCCGCGACGCGGCGCCAGTGATTAGAGGTTGCGACAAGATTACACGCCCCCGCCTTAATTGCCGTGTAAAAGGGTCGCGCCCGCTGCTTCCATGTCAGGCTAATTCTCTTACTGAATCAAAAGTTTAGTGGAATGCGGTATCGTGGCATTGATTTTGCTGTAGCAAATTCCAGCTTGCTAGTGCGCCTGCGCAACATCAATCCTATCCCACTCGCATAAGGCTCCCTCAAACGGCAAGATCGAATAATAGTGTGTGTAATATAAGGACTCGCTGCCAGTCCAGGAGGTTAGGCTATATGCATCCCAAAACTAAAAGAAATAGGAGATGGGCGCGAGGGCTTGTGCCGATAATCGCCGCTCTGATTTGCCTGCCAATTTTGAATCAAGCGGGCAAATGCGGCGACAGCGATTTTGTGTTTGACGGTACGATACAAGCTCTACCCAGCACATCAGGCTTCATTGGCGAATGGACTGTCAGCGGACGCAAAGTTCGCGTCGCCTCGTTCACCCAGATCACGCGAGACGGCGCCGTCCAGATCACCGTTGAGGCCAATGTCAAGGTCGAGGGCTTTTTGCAAACCAACGGCTCGGTCATCGCCAAAAAGATCAATGTCAAACAGGCGTCAGTCGGATCGATCCACAATTTCACAGGCATGGTCGAAGAGTTGCCGGCGAAGACCGGGCGGCTCGGCGATTGGAAAGTCGGGGGGACCACAGTTCGCGTCAGCGCGACAACCTATATCAAGCAGGATAAAGGGCCCGTGGCGACCGGCGACAAAGTCAAAGTGGAGGGCGATCGACGCGCCGATGGTTCGGTTGACGCTTACAAGATCGAGGCCAATTCCAATTCAGACGGCGATAATAGCGACGGTAATGGGGATGTCGAATTCAAAGGCGCGATTGAAAGTTTGCCCAACACGCCGGGACGTATCGGCGAATGGTCTGTTGGCGGGCGCAAAGTCAATGTCGCCGCCGGCGTCATGATCAAGCCGGATAATGTCGCCGTGGCTGTCGGCTTTATCGTCACGGTCAAAGGCTCGATACGTCAGGACGGCCAGGGGAATTTGATTGACGCCAAAATGATCACGGTCGAATCCAAAGGCGGCGGCAACGGAAGCATGGTCGAGTTTCAGGGTTCCGTCGAAACCCTGCCCGGAACCGCGGGTCAGATCGGCGTCTGGACCGTCAGCGGGTGCAAGGTGAATGTCGCAGCGACCACGAAGATTAATCTAGAGAATGGGCCGGTCACGGTCGGATCAAGCGCCGATGTCAAGGGGGCGCTGCTCCCTGACGGTTCGGTTAACGCTGTGAAGATCGAGGTCGAGAATGACACCGATCCCGGCAGATTTTTCGGAAAGATCGACGCGTTGCCGACCGCTCTCAATCTGATCGGCGATTGGTTGGTCGGCGGGCGTACGGTTCACTCTACGGCAGGCACGCGCATCGAACGCCAATTCGGCCTGGTGGTCGTCGGCGCTTTCGTCGATGTCCGCGGCGCAATTCAATCCGACGGCTCAATCATCGCGACGAAGATCGAGGTTAAACAGGGATCGGCCGGCGGCGCTTACACGAATTACAACCCGGTCACGACCGTCAGCGCGGCCAGTTATCAGGAGGATAACGCGCCGGAATCAATCGTTTCGGCTTTCGGCGCAAATATATCGACGATGACGATCGCCGCCACATCGCAGCCATTGCCGCTGAGCCTGGGCGACGTGTCGGTGGTTGTGGACGGCAAGCAGGCCCGCCTCTTCTTCGTGGCGCCGAATCAAATCAACTACCAGGTTCCGTCCGACACGCCATCGGGGTTGGCGAACGTCGTGGTTATGAACAAAGGTCAGGCGATATTGCAAGGCACGATTCTGGTTTCCAGCGTCGCGCCGAGCCTGTTCACGGCGGACACTACGGGGATGGGCGCTCCGGCGGGGCTGCTGTTGAGGGTTAGAGCCGATGGCCAGCAGGTTTATGAATCGCTGGCGCGCTTTGACGCCTCACAGAACAGGATCGTTCCCGCGCCAATCGCGCGGCGGGCCGGAGAACAGCTCTTCCTCATTCTCTACGGGACCGGATTGGGATATTCGGCGGACACCGATGGGAATTCCAGCAATGGCGTGGCCGAGAACATCCAGGCCGTGATCGGGGGCGTCAACGCTCAGACGCTCTTCGCCGGGATGGCGCCTGGATTTGTCGGCCTCAACCAACTTAACATCCGGATACCCGACAATGCGCCGGCGAATCCGAATACACAGGTAGTAGTCAGGGCGCGCGATTTGTTGAACAATCTGAAGCAGGCGAATACCCTCACGATCTCGCTTCAATAGGTCATTCGTCATTCGTCATTGCGTGGCAAGAAGTCCGCAGGCAATGACGAATGACGAATGGAAAATGAAAAACGGCAGGTAACATGACCCCCTCGTTGAAACCCATCAATGAAAGTTATCGTCGGTAATTCACGCCGAACAGTCATGTGGGTAATCGCCATCATCAACATTTCGACGGTGGCGGCGATGGCTGTGACGTGGCGCGCGCCGGCTTTGAATCTGGCGGCGCGTGACGCGCTCGTTCGCGCCCAGGGGACGATGAGGCCGCCGGATGAAGTCGTCATTGTGGCGATTGATGAACCGAGCATTAAACGCTTCGGTCGCTTTCCGTGGCCGCGCGGCCTGATGGCGCAGGCGCTCCGCCGGCTCTCCGACGCGCATCCTAAAGTGATCGCGCTCAACGTGCTCTACAGCGAGCCGACGAATGAAACCGACGACGCGGCGCTCACGGAAGCGATCAAAAGCGCGGGCAATGTCGTGGTCGCCGCTCAACTGGTCGAGACGCCGCTCGGCGCCGAGTGGCTGCGTCCGCTGCCCGCGATTGAACGGGCGGCCGCCGCGACCAGCCACGGCAATGTGCTGACGGACTTCGACGGCGTGGCGCGAGCGCTGACTCTGCGCGAAGCCGACGACGAAGGAAATGCGCTCTGGGCGATGGCGGTCGAGGTCATGCGCGTCGGCGACGGTTTGCGCCCGGACGATGCGCGTGACACCCCGGAAGGGGTGAAGATCGGCTCGCGCGTCATTCCCATCGAAGCGGACGCGGAACCCATTACCTTCTTGGCGCGCGAACCTCAATATTCGCCGCAGACCTTCCGCGCCAGCCGAATGACGATTGATTACATCGGACCGGCGGGCTCGTTCGCTGATAAAACCTTGAGCATCGCCGATTTGATTGACGGTCAAGCGTCGCCTGAAAAACTGAACGCCTGCCGCGGCAGATACGTCCTGATCGGCGCGACGGCGGCGGCCATGAGCGACCGCGTGGCTTCGCCGTTCGCGAGCTTCGCGAGCGACCGCGGCGCCAGGAACGGCGCGCTGATCTCCGGGGTCGAAGTTTCGGCTAACGCGATCACGACCATTCTACGCTCGCGCTTTTATCGAGAGACGTCGGATTGGATTGCGGCGCTGATCGCGGCGCTGATCGCCGCCGCCGTGGTCAGCGCGCTCATTCTGGCGCAGGGCGGCCGCGAGTTGATCAAACAGATCGCCGCTCTCCTGGGAATAACGGGACTGATTCTGGGTCTTTCATATTTCGCATTCGTCCGCTTGATGATCTCGCCGCCGCTCACTTGCGCAATCGTCTCGCTCATCGTCGCGGCTCCGTTGGCGCTTTTGCTGCGTTCACTGACGGCCAGCGCGAGCCTCGATGATCGAATCGCCGAGATGACGCTGGAGAGCGCGCGCCTTTCGCCGTTCGCAATCGAGAGCGAGCCGGTAGACGCCAGGCCGTCCCGATGGCCACGCGGAATCGGCCGCAAGGCCCGCTCGCTCGCCGCGCTGCAAAACCGGTTGCTCGCGCGGACGCAGTTTTTAGACCGGTCGATTCAATCGGTCGAAGACGGTCTTCTGATCGCCGACGGCAAAGGACGAATCGCCTTCGCCAACAGGTGCGCCGCGAGGATCCTCGGGCTGACCGAACGCTCGCTGATCGGCAGCGATCTGTTTGAACGGCTGAGTGAAATCGAATACGGCGCCGATAAGCCGGATCTCGACCGGGCCGGCGGCCTGTCGCGTTTGTTGGATGATCGCAAGTCGGTCGAGCTCGAGATCGTCACCGGGGGGGCCGAGCCTCGATACTACACTCTGCGAATGGCGACGGTCAGCGATGACCCGAACCAAACTTCGCTCGGCGTCGTCGCCACGCTCTCCGACGTAACAAAGCAGCGCGAGTTGCAACGGATGCAGAGCGACGTGATCCAGCTCGTGACGCACGAGATGAAGACGCCGTTGACCGCGATCAAGGGAATGAGCGAAGTTCTAATGAAGTTCGAACCCGACGCGGAGAAGCGGCGCGAGATGAGCGCCACAATCAATGAGGCGACTCAGCGGATGACGCGGATGATTGACGACTATCTCGACCTGACCCGCCTGGAATCGGGCGCCCGCGAGCCGCGCCTGGCCTTCCATCGGGTCGAATCGCTGATCGAACAGAACCTGTTGCTGCTCGACCCGGTCGCGGCGCGCCGCGGCATCAAACTCACCCGCAAATTTGGGCCGGGAACGCCGGCGATTCTGGCCGACGCCGATTTACTCTCTCGCGCTTTAACAAACCTCGTCGCCAACGCGATCAAGTACAGCCTCGCTAATACTGAAGTCGTGATTTCGGCGCGGGCCGGCGAAGACAACCTCTTCATCGCCGTCGCCGATCAGGGGTACGGAATTGCGCCGGAGCATCACGCCCGCGTTTTCGAAAAGTTCTTTCGCGTGCCACGCGTGGAAGACGCCGATACGCCGGGAACGGGGCTTGGATTAGCGCTCGTCCGCGAGATCGCGGAATTGCACGGCGGGCGCGTCATGCTGGAAAGCGAAATCGGCGCCGGTTCGACTTTCACCCTGAGATTGCCTTTGAACCGAAAACCGACATAGCGCCTGTATACGTAGTGCTTATTGCAATCTGCTTGCACAATCACTACAGACACAGGTATTTCGTTGTCCCACCATCAGACCGAGGGCGTTAAGTTAGGATCGAATCGTAAATAATTATACCGAAAAAAATCAGCCTCAGAGGCTAAGCAGGCACAGAGCAATTGATAATCATCATTGCTCGGTCTATGCTTAGCCCCTACGCCTCTGCGCCACTGTGCCTCTGTGGCTGAATTAATTCGTAATCGTTCTCACGTGCCCCCCGTATCCGTCCCCCCATAACAACAAAAACGAATAAATGGGAATGGTGCGCCACCCGCAAATTTTAATCGCCGACGATGATCGTCTGATACGTCTGACGTTGGAGGCCGGGCTGTCCCTGTACGGCTTTCGCGTTTCGTGCGTTCGCAGCGGGCGCGAGGCGATGGACGCAGCGCTCGCTAAGAGATTCGACGGCATCATCAGTGATGTTTACATGCCCGATGGCGACGGGTTGATGCTGTTGCGTGAAATGCGCTTATCACAGCCGAAGACCCCGATTATCCTGATGACCGCCGTAGGATCGGTCAATCTGGCGGTGCGCGCGATCGAAGAAGGCGCGACCGATTTCATCGCCAAGCCGTTTGAAATCGAGGCGCTCGCCAATCTGTTGCATCGTCATTTGAACGCCCGTCTCGAATCCGGCGGGCCTTCGGGCGCCGAATTCGACGCCTCGCCAAGCGCCGCGCCGGCGGTCGCCGGGACGTCAATTACCGGATTAGAGGATGATTTTTCGAGTTCGGGCTTGATCGGCCGCAGCCCCGCTATGGTCAAGACGTACAAATTGATCGCACATGCGGCGCGAATGGACGCCACCGTCCTCGTCACCGGCGAATCCGGCGCCGGAAAAGAACTGACGGCCCGCGCGATCCACGATTTCAGCGCGCGGCGCGATGAGCCCTTCATTGCAATCAACTGTTCGGGACTGACCGATACGCTGCTCGAAGCCGAGCTGTTCGGCCACGCTAAAGGCGCGTTCACCGGCGCGACCGGAGAACGCGCGGGACTGTTTGAAGCGGCCGATGGCGGAACGCTCTTCCTGGATGAGCTGGCTTCAACAAGCGCCGCGTTTCAGGCCAGCCTGCTGCGCGTCTTGCAATCGGGCGAGGTGCGGCGCGTCGGCTCCACGCAAATCCGCCGGGTGAACGTCCGTGTCATCGGCGCGACCAATAAGCCGCTGCGCGAATTGGCCGAACAGGGAAGCTTTCGTTCCGATCTCTATTACCGGTTGAGCGTCCTGACCATTGATCTTCCGCCCCTCAGAGAGCGGATGGGTGACGTGGAATTGCTTGCGCAACACTTCCTGCGTAAGCTCAACGGCGGGCCTGCGCCCGCGCAACTGACCCGCGAAGCTCTCGACGCGCTTCGCAATTATCACTATCCCGGCAACGTGCGCGAGCTGGAAAACGCGTTGACGAGAGCGACAGCGCTGGCGGCAAATGGCCCCGTCACTGTCGATTGTTTGCCACCTCACATCGCCGATACCAATGGAAAACAGGCTCCCTCCACCGACGAACCGTTGATGAATCTGGCGACCGATTGGCCTTCCCTCGACGAGTTGCAGCGCCGCTATCTGGCGCTGGCGCTCGGGAAGACCGGGGGCAACCGCCAGCATACGGCCGATCTACTCGGAATCACCCGCCGGACGATTCAGCGTCTGATCGCCCGTTACAACCTGAACACGCAGAACAATGAAGATCGGGGATCGAAGATGGAAGATCGAGGATCGAAGATGATAGATCGCTATACGCGCGATGACTCGATCCTCGACCCTCGACCCTAGATCCTTGATCGTTGATCATCTTCATGGGTGACTTTTTCATGGGCGACTTTCCGCAGGAGGACGGTGACGGATGATTTTGCCTGTAGGTTCGATCTCGCGACGGCGCCGAATCCGCTGGTTACAATTACTGTTCGTCTTCGCCGGGTCAATTCAATGGATCGGCGCGATCGCGCGAGCGCAAGCCACTGCTCCAGTGGATGCGTATGTCTCAAGCGTCAAAGGAAGGGCGCTGCGACACAACAATCAACGTTCCTACATCCTCGCCCACGGCGACGCGCTAATCCCGGGCGACGAGATTGATACGCGCGGCGGCGGCCGTGTCGTGATCGAACTGTCCGACGGCAGCCTGGTCGTCATCCGGCCGAATTCGCGCATCGTCATCAACAATTACCTCGCCGCCGCCTCGCTGCGCGATCTGTTCAGGATCGTCATCGGGCAGGTGCGCGTCAAGATCCGTCATATCGGCGGCAAACCGAATCCGTATCGCGTCAACAGTCCGACGGCGTCAATCCTGGTGCGGGGCACTGAGTTCGGCGTCGCCGTCGACGCTTCCGGCGACACTCGCGTGGTGGTTTACGAAGGCCTGGTCGAAGTGGAAAGTCTGAGCGATCCGCGCCGCCGCGTCCTGCTCGCGCCCGGACGAGGGGCGCTGGTGAGGCCGAACGAAGACATCCGCTTCTTCACGCCGGGTCCGGGAAGCGAAATCAGCGAACGCGGCAATATAACCAATGGGGGAAACAATGGCGGCGGCCGCTTCGTTGACATGAGCGCCGATGCGAGCGTGAGCTCCGGCAGCATCATCAGAACACAGCTGGCCAATGACTACGAGCGATACATCAACAGCATAGTGGAACCTGGACAGTCGCCGCCGTTAGTGCGCTTCACAGCCTTCCCGGACTCCCATTTCGATAGCTTTGATAACCCCGCATATTCGACTGAATTCTCCTCGATTGAGGGAAGATTCTGGCTGATCCCATCCTTCAGTAGAGTGCAGGGCGACGACGCGGGTTTTTCCTTTCCCGGCGGCGATTCGCTCAGCCCATTGGATTCCGGTTATCTGGCGCAAGGCGATTTCTTCGTCCCATTCGGGCGCCAGCGCGCGGTAATTGGCGGAGCTGTATCCGTCTCAAACAGCCGGTTGCAATCTTTAACCGAAGCTCGAGTAATCGGCCCGCCAAACCCCATCTTCCCCGAAGGCATCCCCGGCGTGCGCTACGCCGCCAGCTCGACCGAGACATCCTCGGTAACCGGCCTGCTGATTGCGGCCAAGCGGTTCGGCGATGAGGGACGCGCGAGCTTCGGGGTCGGAGTGGACTGGGTCAGCGGCGATGGAACATTGCACGGCCTGACTTCGCTGGAAAATGACGCCGGATTGAATGCGAAGGAAGAACTCAAGGCAGGCTCTCAAATAAATCGTCTGCGTTTCCAACTCGGCATGACGTATGAATTTAAAGGGGGACACAAAATCGGTCTGTTCTACCGCCATGGGCTGGCGACCGCGGAAGATAACGACCATTCGCGGCTTTTTAACGGCTTCCCCCTCAGTCTGGATTCGACGCGTCAGGAAGGGCAATCATCGGAGATCAGCTTCAGATTGCGTGGCCCGCTTACTCACCGCCTGTTTTACGGTCTCGAAGGCTCCCTGCTCAGAGTCGGGATCTATGAACAGATCCGCCGGGCGGTTATCGTGGACTCGACCGATCACACGCGTGTCATGCGCGCCTCCGCGGGCTTTGGCCTGGGACTCGCCTTGCGGCGAACGTTCGTCTTGAGCTCGGACTTTGCCTTCGGCCTCTCTCGCGTCCGCGAGAGAAATTACGAAGACGCGACCGGTAATCTGCTCGAGGACGAACGCCGGCGGATTCGCTTCGGTTCCGCCCACCTGGGATTACAAACAGACATCTGGCGCAGGTCTTTCATCAGCGCGTCCATGCTGGCGATCAGGCAGATGCGCTTAACCGATCTCAACCTCTATACTGATCGCTTCGGACGGCGATTGACGAGTTTTGGTCTGGAGGAAATAGATGGGCGCGCGCTACAAACCAGGACGAACTCTTTCTCTGATCTCGGCGCCGGCTGGCGGTTCAATTCGAATCTGCTGGCCGAGTATATTTTCTCGATCAATCGCGATCTGGGGCCCCCGCGGCACGTTTTATTATTGCGCTACACCTTCAAGCGCGAGAAATAAAAAAGACGAGGCGTGAATCGCGATGCCCTTGTGCCCCGATTTGCATCACGATCCACGCCCCGTCAGACGCGCTAGCCCCAATCAGTTACAGTTCCTTCCTATACTGCTTGCGGCGCCCGCGCCATTCCTCGACTACTTCCAGTATTCGACGATGTACTCCTTTTGGATGAGATTCATTTCGTGTTGAGGCCAAGCCCCGGTCGCCGGGCCGGACCTTTCTGGGTTGATCGCGCCTCTCTTGCGCTCTCAATTACAGAAGCGGAATCGAGTGGAAGAAACTTGAATAGGCGCGGAAAATTTATGCGGGAAAAATGGCGGACAGAAAAATGGCGGACAGAAAAATATCTCCCAGAAGGCGTCTCCTATTTTTCTGTCCGCCATTTTTCTGTTAGAAGGCGTCTCCTATTTTTCTGTCCGCCATTTTTCTGTCTTTAGAGGTTGATCAGCTTGTGATCTCGCAATCCGACCTCCATCTCATCGTAGATCCGATCTATCAATTCATACCCGTAGCGCGCGAGGAAGTAAAAAATGTTGATCTCGCGCTCTTGCAGATTCTTATTCGGATAGAGCGCGGCGAAGAGTCGTTCGATCTGCTGTCTGGCGCCTTCGTCGCGCTTGCCGCGGTTGTGAATGAAGCGCGTGCGCAGGTTGTTGAGCTGATAGAAAATCTTTTCGCGCCCGCCTTTCAAGGCGTCGGCCAGGGTCGGATCAACCGCGCCGAGCGACGCGTTCAGCTTCTCCAACTGGTCATTAAAGATTCTCTCGGTCTCGTCGAAGACCGTCGCGGTGTTTTGGTCGAGGCTGCGCTCGACCACCGTCTTCATGACCTCTTCGAATCCGGCGAACAGGTCGGTGAATTTGATGTCGTACTTGCTCATCGTCTTGGCGTGACGTTTTTCGACGAGCGTGAAGCTCCCTCGCGGCAGCACCAGGGGATCAACGCGGTTGAGCAAGCCGTAATTCGGGCGCAGTTGCGCGAAGTAGGCGATTTCGGAGGGGCCGCCGATGTAGGCGACGGTCGGCAGCAGGAAGTCCTGCACGATCGGGCGGAGCGTCACGTTGGGGCTGAAACAGGACGGACATCGCCGGACGGTGTCGAGCATCTCCGTCGCTCCGAAACTCTTTTCGCTTCCTTTCAGGTAAAACCGCCCGTCGTCGCGACGCGTCATCGCCGTGCGGCGACCTTCGTCGAGCATGAACAGCGGCGCGGCTTCGGCGTTGGCGTGGACCTGCGCGTGGTAGCCCGACGCTTCAAGCTGCGCGCTGGCGTTGACCAGTCGCGAGGCGAATTCCGGCGCGCTCGACATCGCGCGCGCGTAGATCTCCCCGGCGACGGCTTTCAGACGATCATCGAGCGGATCGATCAGAACGACGCCGAATTTGCCGAAGAGCTTGATCATCATCCTGCCGAAGGCTTCGGCGAAATTCACGCCCGCCTTGTACGAATCGCGCAAATCCGAGCCGAGACGCGGCATAAACTCCGATTCGGGCAACGCGGCGACCAGTTCGTCAATGTTGGCGCCGATCTTTTCGTTCAGTTTGACGTGGCCGACAGGCTTGCCTTCCTTGGGCGGACATCCGGCGTAGGTGATCGTGACGAGCTGGCCTTCGCGGTTGAGGAGACGGGTGTGATTGACCTCTTCGAAGTCATGGTCTTCGGCGGCGACCCAGAACATCGGCACGGCGTTGACGCCTTGAGCCCGAAGATGTTCGGCCAGTTTGATCGCGGTCAGGGCTTTGAAAATCGCGTAGAGCGGGCCCGTGAAAAGCCCGGCCTGCTGGCCCGTAATGACGACCACGGAATCTTTTTGACGAAGTCGCTCGATGTTGGAGAAGGTCAGATCGCCCGCGCCGGCCCGGGCGTTCTGATCGGCGAGCGCGTCAGCCACGGCGTCGCGCGAGAACGTTTGCGCGGTGACCTTTTGAGCGCGCGCGGCCAGAGCCGAAATGTCCAGGCCGCTGGATTGGTAAAACCGCGAGACGCGGTCGAAGTTGTAGAGAAAATCGTTGTAGAGCCGGGACGTGCGCGGAATCTGACCGAAGCTGATCGCGTTGTCTGCCATTCTTTCCCTCTCCCTTAATGAAGAGGATCGAGGATCGAGGATCGCCTAACGCGCGATGGCATAATCTTCAATCCTCGATCCTTGATCTTCGATCTTCGATCTTCGATCTTCGATCTTCGATCTTCGATCTTCGATCTTCGATCTTCGATCTTC
>Ga0126383_10002460_pt1 | contig 11952 bp, 6 predicted proteins | sample PanSoiMetPlot_35_FD_96882 | JGI IMG/M metagenome (GOLD analysis project Ga0126383, IMG submission 96882) | Tropical forest soil microbial communities from Panama - MetaG Plot_35 | ecosystem: Environmental > Terrestrial > Soil > Tropical forest > Bulk soil | place: Panama | collected 2016-02-17
GCGGGCTGCATTACACTTCTCATGACTATGGGGATGCCGGGCCTCGCCTCGGCGCAGGGCACTCCCGGGGCGCCCCCAAAAATGCCCGGTCTTGGTCCCGAGGACTGCTACTGGCGGGGCAAGACGGCGGACGTCATCGTCTCGGCCTGCACGGCGCAGCTCCACAAGGACCCTGCGGATGCCGAAGCGCTGGTCAAGCGCGGGGTGGCGCTGAGCGAGCACGGTGACTTTGCCCGGGCTCGCGCAGATCTCGATGCCGCCGTTGCTCTCTATACCAAGAAGGACGACTATAAGCTCGGCGATGCCTATGCGGCGCGCGGCGCGTTGTTTCTTGCCCAGCGCGATTTTCCCAACGCAATCGCCGACTACACCAAGGCGATTGGGCGGCAGCCCGATGAGTGGCTGCGCTATGCCGATCGGGCACGCGCGCTCCTTGCATCGGGAGACGCGAAGGCCGCGCTGCCGGACGCGGAGCGGGCACGCAGCGATTCCTACGGCTTTGGCTATCCGCTGCTGCTGCGCGCCCGCGTCTATCTGGCGCTCGGGCACCGCGACGATGCCGTTGACGATCTGCGCCGTGCCGCACGCCTTGGACCCCCGCCTGAGGACAACGACATCTCCAAGGAGATCCGTCAGAGGATGGCCGCAGGCCCCGATGGCGACTACTCCGAAGGCGCCGCCGAGCGCGACCTCGCTCGGCTCGGCGTGGCATTGGCCCAGCCTCCCGCGCCCTGGCCCGTTGCTGCCCCACTTCCGCAAGGGGTCTGCAAGCCGGGACAGGCCTCCGAGGAGGCCGCTTTTGCATCAACACTCAGCATCGAGCCCGGGGATCTGCGCGTTGGGCAGCCCATTCGCGTCCGCTGGACAATCCCAGCGGGGCGCCGCGATGCGTCAAAACCCACCTATCTGATCGTCGCCGCGCCCTCTGCCGTGCGCTTTGGGGGCAACGGCTTCTTCGCGCTGGGACCTGGCGCCAAGGGTCCCGCAGATCTCCCCTTCGGTCGCGAGGCCATGCGCGCCATCGTGCCGTTGCATACGGCACTCGCCGACATGAGTGGGGTCATCGAGATCCTGCCGTATGAGGCGGGTCCCCTGGCTGTTGACTGGTCGGTCGCTGGCGTCACGACCTGCGGGACGTGGGCGGCCGCGCCACGTCATGCCGAGGTCGGCAACATCGCGGCGGGTGCAGCGCGTGTGGTGGTACGCAATGAGTTCGCGGATACACAGCCGCTCTTCACGATCACCGCTGCAAACGGGCCATTCGCGGTGCAAGTGTTCAAGAGCCGGGTCGAAGTCTATGACCGCTCAACCAACACGCTCGTCATCGATCGGCAGGGCACCCTACCGACCTTCTCGCCCACCGGCCGCTTCCTCGTCCTGCAGCCGCCCGAGGCCGAAACCTTCGAGGTCATTGATCTCACGGCTCGCCGCGTGCTCGGCCGCTATGTTGCCGAAGCGCTCGCCTGGAGCCACGCGGACAGCTTTCTCTATGTGCTGGGATCGCGCGAGGCCTGGATGCGGCTCGTTCGCACGTTTCATGGGGCGCGCAGCGATGTGTCCCAGACCAGCATCCCTCAGCTAGGCGGGCAGGGAGGCGGGGATTGGGATTACACTCGCGCGCGCCATCTGCTTCCGGACGGTGATGTGGACACGCACCGTGGCGCGGGGGGCAACTTCGGACATGCGTGGGATATTTGGACATTTGAGTTGTCGACGCTCACCGGCACCTTCAGCCTGCAATCGAACTGGGGCGGCGGCAATGCCACGCTTGATCCCGAGATCATCGTCCATGACTTGACCGCTCGCGTGGATCCCGTGGCGGATGAGGTCATCCGACGGCGCTACGGATCGCGCTTCGCGGCCTTCGGGGAGGCTCAGCAGACCTTTGACAAGTGGGACGCCGGCGAGCCGTTCTGGCTCACTGCCACTCAAGTCCAGGGGGGAGATACGGCCGAGCAGCGCGCGCGGAGCCCCGAGCAGTATGCCCGGGACCTGGCGGCAGCGGCCAAGGAGCTGGGTACCCTCGCCAATACCGTGACGACCGCGACCGGGCGGGTCACTGCAAAGCCAGGCGCCCACGGGACCGAGATCGTAAACGCCAGCCGTCCGCGCCGGCTAAAATCCCGGCTGCGCTCCACGACAGAGGACCCCTCCTGGTCCAACGTGCTCGGCGCGCAGCTCGACCTTTTGCCCCATCAGGCGACCACCAACTGGCGGCCAGGGAAGAGCGATGCCGAATTGGAGGCTCTCAGCGAAGAGCTCAAGAGGCTCTACGACGCTAAGGTCGCGCACTTCACCTTCGATCGAAGCGTCGAGAACCGCCGCTATAGCACGCCGTCCTTTTTCGATCCCTCCAAGGGTCCGCCGCCGGCGGCCGCCGAGGAAAACAATGAGCCCATCGCCTTCAACCTGGCGTTTCTGGGCCGCGATCTCTGGCGCTGGGAGCTCGGGGATGGCACGTATTGGCTGACCCAGACGGTCGCATCCGGCCGCAACGGTTATCGCTTTAGCTTCACGCTGCTCAATGCGCGCCGCGGAGGGCAAACGCGCTTCGCCGACGTCCTCGCGCTCGCGCGTGACGCGCACGGGGCGAAGGCGCGCGGGCAGGACGACCTCTTCGAGCAGGTGTCTCTTGGGGATGTGCGGACCGAACTTGGATCTGCATTCGGCGATCCGTCGATCGTTGGTGTGTCGGGCGAGCGCTACCTGACTATCATGACTATGCCGCTCACCCCCCGCCTCATTGTTTTCGATCTCCAGGAATGGAAGATCACCTGCGCGATTCCGACCCCAGTGGACGCGAGCACTGCAGTCTCGGTGATCATGCACGGCGATGCGCACCATGTGAGTCAGATCAACGCCAACGGCGCGGTGCACGTCTACCGCTGTGAAAGCGGAGAAGAGGTGCTGACCGGTGCCTACGTTGATGACGAGCTCGTCATCATGAACCGGGACGGCTACTTCGAGGGGACGGAGGATGCGGCTGGCTACGTGGAAATGACCCTCGACGGCATCCCCGGACGCCAGCTGCTGTCGCAGTATTTCGGGGTGCTGCGCAAGCCCGGCGTGGCGCTCGAAACGCTCACCGGCTCCGCAATATTAGCTCCACCGCGGCTCAGTGCGCCGCCAACACTGAGGCGCCTTGCTGCTGCCAGCTCGACCGAGGGCGTGCGGTTTGAGGCCTCAAGCACCACCGGGCTCGCTTACGTGCAGCTCTATGCGCAAGGCCGGCCGCTGCGCCGCATTGCCGTCTCGGGGGGCAACGCGGTCGTGCACGTCACTGAGAGCGCGCATCCCGAGATCGGCCGTGTTACGGTCGTAGCCGTCGATGTGCACGGCATCGTCAGTTCCCCGCTGTCGCTCGATACCGGGCCATCTCGGCTGGGTCGTGGTGCAGGCAAGCTCTGGGGCCTCTTTGTCGGCATCGATAGGTATCCGCTGCTTCCCAATGCCTGCGGCTCTGACGGCCGATCGCCCTGCGATTTGACGCTCGCCGCGGCCGATGCCAGGCGCCTTGCTAACGCCGTCGGTCAATCGCGGCTCTACAAGAGCAAGGACAGCACGGTGCTCATCGACAATGCGGCCAGCCGCAGCGCCGTGCTGGTCCGGCTCGGTACCATGGTAGAGAGTGCGGGCAGTGAGGACACAATTGTTGTCTTTTTTGCCGGTCATGGGCTTAGAGACGAGGACGCGCTGCGACTGGTCCTCTCATCGACAAGCCTTGAGGATCTCGCCGGCACATCGCTGGCGTTTGCAGACGTGGCGACGCAACTAAGGCGCGCCCGCGCCCGAGTTCTCGTGCTACTCGACGTCTGCCACGCTGGTGTCAGCGACCGCCTTGCGACCAACGACGATGCGGTATCGCAGCTCGTCACGGCAAGCGGCGCCTCGATGATCATTTTCTCGGCGTCCAAGGGTCGCCAGCTCAGCGAGGAGGACGAAAGGCGCGGCGGGGGACGCTTTTCCGTCGCGATCGACACGGTTCTGACCAAGCGCAGGACCACGTTCGATCTCGATAGCAACGGCGCAATCAGCGTCTCCGAGCTTTATCGGGGCCTCAAATCGGAGGTCGTGCGCGACACCGCGGGTCGTCAAACGCCTTGGCTGTCGCGCAACCTCATGGTCGGTGACTTCGACATCTTCTAGGTTCTCGCGAGTATTGCGGATCGACTGAATCGGTACTTGATGAATGGATGTTTGAATGCGGTTTTTCCTTTATGAAATCGTCGCTCGCATCGTCGCAATCTATTTGTGCGTCGATTGCGGCCGCAACTTGGTATGGCCTTGCCGAGAGAAAAATCGCGTACTTCAATCATGATTTGATAGATTGTTTGCTCATAGACTGGTCGAAGGTTGTTGCTCATAGAGATGCTGCGCCGTTCCGGTACTGGATACTAATCGGCCTCCAGATAAGCTTCTTGGTTGCATGCCTCTTTGTTGCGATATTTGGGTGATGGCAGCCAAACACCTGAGCATCCGCTGATGACACCTGCCTTCGTCGGCGAACGCAGCACTACCGCCGAGGCGGACCTGGTTTGGAAGAGGCGGCGCCGTACTCGTACGTGCGTCCCGATGGGCGCGTCACGGCTGTGGGTACGGCTCCGCAAGCCTCTCGGCGGACACCAACAAATCGGGTACGGACGGACGACAGTTCGGAGCAATACGGCGCCCGCCACACCTAGATCGCTCCGTTTTCAGTCCGTAAGCAGCGTGTGACCTGCTTCCAACCAACGCACGGCGCTCCACAAAACCGGTTTTGCTCGCCGGCACAAGGCGCGGAGAGCCGACCGGTCCGGCGCTGTTGCGATGCCCGCACACCCCCTTAGCTTCCCCACGAGGGCTCCTGGCGAGGCAGCAACCTTCCTGGCGGCGCATATCATGAGCACGGGGATGTGATATCTATCCTCCCGGCCGACATTCGATGGGGCAAAGAATGAATTGGCGGGGGTTTATGGCGCTTGCTGGTGGCATGGCGGCGTTGCCGCTCGCCGCGCGCGCAGCAGTCAACAGTACCCTTAATTGGGTAGGGGAGCGGCACAGTTGAACTATCAGGTCGTATCCAAGCGGCTGGACCTGCTGCACGAGTTGATGCCCCCTGCAAAAGTCTTCGCAGTGCTCGTCAATCCAACCAATCCCTCGGCTGAAGCGCTTTCAAGAGTGGCGCATGCGGCGGCCGGCGCGCTCGGGATGCAACTCCACGTCCTCCACACTGGCGCCGTGGGCGACTTCGATGCGGTATTTGCAAGCGTGGCTCAACTTAGAGTGGCCGGGCTTGTCATCGGTAGCGGCGACCCGTTCTTCAGCATCCAATGCGAACGGCTTGCAGCACGGACGGTCCATGCGGTTGGCGGCCTTGCGAGCTATGCAGGCAATATTCCGGCCGGGTACCGATTTGCCGGCATCTGCACTGGCCGCATTCTCAAGGCCGAGAAACCGGCCGACCTGCCGGCCGCACAAGTCACGAACGTCGAGCTATTCATCAACATCAAGACGGCTAAGGCGCTCGGCGCATCGCCGTGCCGCCTTCAGTGCTAGCCCGCGCCGACGAGGTGATCGAATGAGGAGGCGTTTGTTTCATCGGGTTGGTCGGCGGCGTGCTCGCTCTCCAATCACCGCACGCACCCGGCAATCAGCGAAGGTCCCGCGTCTTAGTTACTTGGGTCTCGGGATGGCCGCTGCTTCGGCCCCTACGCGCATTTGATGGGAGGAAAATCGACATGAAGCGGATTACCATTCTCACTCTCGCACTTGCCTTGCCCTGCATTTGGAACCCCGCACCCGCACAGCCTAAACCCGAAGGCGAGATGCGCTGGGCATTATACGTGACACTCCCCCCTGCCTGGTTCGATCCGGGGGAGGTGGTGGGCGTGATCACTCCGTTCTGGGTCCTCTATGCCCTACACGACGCGCTCGTCAAACCCATGCCGGGCAATCATCTGACCCCCAGTCTCGCCGAATCTTGGACCGTAAGCCCCGACCAGACAGTTTACGAGTTCAAGCTCCGCGAGGGGCTCAAGTTCCACAACGGCGACGCCTTCACCGCGGAGGACGTTAAGTTCAGTTTCGAGCGCGCCAAGGGCAAGCTTCTCCATGAGAAGGTGAAGGAGGTTGTTATCGTCGACCCCTATCGTGTGCGCTTCGTGCTCCACGAACCATGGCCTGACTTCATGATTTTCTACGGCACGTTCGCCTCTGGTGCTGCTTGGATCGTTCCAAAGAAATATCTGGAATCCGTGGGGTCGGAGGGCTTCAAGAAGCAGCCAATCGGGCTCGGACCGTACAAATTCGTGAGCAGCACACCAGGTATCGATCTGGTCATGGAGGCATTCGAGGGCTACTGGCGCAAGATCCCCTCGGTCAAGCGCCTGGTCTACAAGAGTGTACCGGAGGCCACGACGCGTATGGCCATGCTCAAGCGCGGCGAGGTTGACCTTGCTTACTTGTTGGACGCGCCAATGGCGGAAGAGGTGAAGCGGGATCCAACGCTTAAGCTGGCCTTCTCAGGAGGAATTGGTACGTACTATCTCGACTTCTTCGACATGTGGGATCCGAAATCCCCGTGGGCCGACCGACGTGTGCGATTGGCCGCTAACCTCGCTATCGACCGCAAGGGAATCAGCTTGGCCGAGACGCTCGGCGCCTCCCCGCCGACGGGCAATGTTGTCCCGCGGACATTCGAATTCGCGTTGCCGATCGACCCGTACCCCTACGACCCTGCGAAGTCCAAGCAGTTGCTAACTGAGGCCGGTTATCCCAACGGCTTCGACGCCGGCGACCTCTACCCTTGGCCGCCCTACTTCTCAGCTGGAGAGGCGATCACGAACGATCTCAACGCGGTAGGTATCAGAACAAGAGTGCGAACCATGGAGCGCGCCGCCTTTTACGCCGCGCTCGCCACGAAGAAGCTCAAAGGGCTTTGCATGTGCGTAAATGCCGTCTATGGCAACGCGGCATCACGCCTCTCAGAAATCGTGCCGAGCGACGGCGCGTATGCCTATGGCGGTTACCCCGACATCGACGAGATGTACAAAGAACAGGCGCGCGAGTCAGATCGGGCGAAGCGCGAGGCACTGCTGCACCGGATTCAGCAGCTGTTACACGAACGCGTGAGGTTCGGGCCAATCTTCGATTACGTGTGGCCCAGTGGGGTGGGTCCGAGGGTGGCTGATCCTGCGTTGATGCTGATCGATCCCTATCCGTGGTCCGCGCCACTCGAAGAGGTGCGTCTAAAGGCTAAATAGCAGTATGCCTCGCTCAGTTATCCCAGCAATTTGACGTTCACCCTAATCGGATCACGGACTGGAAGGATCAACTCATCGAGTTGGCCGCCGAAGTGTTCGAGCGTGGATCAAGCGGTAAGGCGTCGGCGCCGGGCGGACATCAAAGCGTTGCAAGCGTCATGGCCTGGTTCGCGCGTCGCATTCTGGCCCGGCGTCTGTCGATCACGCTCGGTGTGGATTTCTGCATCGAAGCACTCGAGGAGGTCTTTGCGCCTGCATGGTAGGCCGGAGGTCTTCAACTCCAATTAAGGCAGCAAAAGGTCACGAGTGATGCGTTTGCGGGCGTTCTTATCACGAAGGGCGCTTCTGGCGCACTTTCAGGGAGACTGAGAGTCAGGAAATTTTTTGTGAGATACAACCACAGCGCGCAAATCCAAAAACCTTGGGTGAACTTTGTGTTGCCTAGAGGCCGGAGAAACACTCCCAAGTCAGCGGCGAGATCACTGTGGCATGAGACCTTCCTAGAGCCGTGTCGAGGGAAGGCAGCGGGACTATGTAAGGAGCGAGCAGGCGGCCGGCCTCCTTCGTCGTCAAAACGTCGGATGGGTCCAGCTTGGCGATCTCAGCTTTGCTGGGATCGGGTTCCCAAATATCTTCGCCTAAGAGGTGCCCGCGCTCGTCATACCGCCAAATCATGTAGAACGTGTTCTTGTAGAGATACATTGAGTTTCCGTCTGCTTCGAACGTGTCCCTGCCAAATGATCGGTTCAACAAGAACCGAGCAATGAATGCGGGCAAGCAGGACAGGACCTTATTCTGAAGGAGCGACCGTCCGGTAACCTGGTGGTACCCTACTGCCATGGAGCTTACGTAATGGTCAGTGACCGCCACGGTCTCCCTCTCTGTGTAAAAGATCGATTCATTCGTCGCGGCCCATACGCGATACAGGTCCTTTATGTCCTCCTGACCCTCCAGCCTCACACGCAGCCCATGAACGTGAATGTGATACGTCGGGCACGCGACCATCATGTGGGGCTCAAAAATCTCCTCGTAGCGCCCGGCCATTTCCAGGTTGCGGTGACGGTCGTAGGCCAAGAGAAGAAAACGATGGCGTGGATCGTCTGTCCTGGCGATCAAATTTCGGACGGCTTGGTTAGTCTTAGTGATGTCGCGCCTATTCATTTGAGTCCGTCCTTGTCGTCTTCCGGTCTCGGTTCTCGTGGTTCGTCGACTCCGCAAACTCCGTGCCCACAATCGACCGGACGTTGCTCCGGCTAACGACGCGAGAACGGATTTGATCCACAACGATGCGGCAGGGCTGCGTTGCTGATTAGCCTTACGTACAATGTCAATGGGAGATGCGGATCAGGATCGAAGCCGCTAACGGCAGATGCTCGGCCAATCGCCCCGCTCAGGTAAAGACGTGAAGAACGCGAGATGCTGGACTTGCGCTCCACGAGCTGAAGCCCAGAGTGCGAGTTGAGGTCGTGGACTTTGCTTGCCAAATACGAAGCTCTAGGGTTTTCAGCATCGTAAAATCAGTAGTTCACCCGATACGCGCCTTCCCGTGTCCCACAACAAGCAATAAACGTATCCGTTTCAGCTGCCTTGGGGGAGTGACGGGGACGAAATGTTCCCGTTCAGCAATCGGCCAATCGCGGTTTGGGGATGTCAAGCTCGCTATCGCGAAAGTCTGGAAGTCGATCACGGCCGCGCACGCGAGCGGCCCGAAGCAGCTCGTGACGGTGAGCGTTTCGTCGCTGTCGTCAATCAGGAATTGCTGAAGTGTGGCCACTGCCCCGCCGAGGCATCTTAACCCGAGGAGGAGCGGAACAAGACCGAAACTCTGGCTTTCAACAACCGTATGAGCTTACTCGAGACTTTCCCGTGATCGGTATCGAGAAAAAAATAGGCGATAAAGGAGAGCGGATTGCCCCTTGATGAGATCGATAAGCGCGCTTCGGAAAAGAAAAAGATTGCGTGAAGGGGAATAGGTGCAAAAGGGCGCTGCGGTCACGGTGTGAAGCCAGGGAGACCCCAAGCCGCGCCCAAAAGTGGCGCGGCTCCTCGGCGCACTCAATTACTTGTAATAGCCGACGCCGCAACCTTGGTTGCCGACGGCTGTCACGAAGGCTTCCTTCGGCACTGGATCATTGCCCCCGGGCTTCGGGAAGTTGTAACTGATCGTGGTGATCGTTCCTTCTTTGGCAGCGTCGAAAACCTTTTGGCCGAGCGGGGCGCCGTCTTTTTCCTTAAGCGCCTGAACGTCAGTGCCCATGAGGGCCGCGTTGACATGGGCAGTGAACTTGCCTGTCGATTTCTCGAAACAGTAAACGTAGAGATCTCGATCCCTGTAACCTCCATCGGCCTTGTTGAAGCTGGCGAGCGCGGTCGCTTCGTTTGCCTTCAGTGCAGCGATTGCCTTTTCCAACATAGCTTTGGCCTCCGCGGCCGTCCCCGTCGCTTGTGCGAAGGCAGAGGCTGAGAAGGCGAGCGCAGAGCTCGCGATTACCGCGAACATGAGCTTACGCATTGTGTTTCCTCCTAGACGCTTTTGTGGCGGCGCACTGTGTTGCATGATCGTGATGAATTTGAGACCGCGAGTGAACTCGCCGTAGCGTCGCCCGGCGAGGGCAGATGTCAGAAATTGATTTGTCGGCGGATTGGTTTGTCGAGCGCTGGCGCGCTTGGTCGCTGTGTCAGCATGGTGCGTCCGAATTTCCCGTGTAGAACATGAACGGGGTTGATCGCTTTAACATAGGTACGGGAACGTACGCCGCCTGCGCCGATATCTTACGCGAAACTGACAGCAGCTGCGGGGATGCGGTTTTTCGTGCCTCGCTCTACGCAATAACCCGCATGCCGGCATTCTTGGCTTCACGTCAACATCTGCCTTAGTGGCACGACCGCATAGCATCACAAGCAGGTTGAGTTGGACTACAGCGGACTAGAACCGGGACTGCTGGGGTAGGGTCTGTCGCGCGGCCGATTGAGACTAAGGAGATCTGTTTCGGGAGAGCACGCGATGAATGGCAGCAAGATGCGTTTGCATCACAGGAAGCAGGTCGAGATGGAGCAGAGGAACGCCGTGCTGGGGACGATGATCAGACATTTGGAGAACATGATTGCCGATCTTGATAGAGAAATTGCAACGGAGGGCACTAGGATCAAGGATACGGGACACCCAGCATATTCGACTTTCGCCATGGCGGCGGCCAAGCGGCGCCGGAGCCTGCTCACTTCAGTGGCGCACATGAAATCGCTGTTCGAAGTGTAGTGCAGGCTGCTCAAGCGCCCGAGTTCACCACAGCAATCAAAGTCACCGCCGTCCCCTTACGAGGCTCCTTCGACAATGCGTATGTCCCGATCGGCACCGTCGCCGAGCGCCTTAAGTGCGGCTTGATATTCCGCCGAGTCATGCGCGGCGGTCGCTTGCGCAACGCTCTCGAACTCAATCACGACTACCCGCTGGTTCATCCCAGCCTCGTAGGTCTTCGCCGGCATGCCGCGCACAAGAAAACGCCCACCCGAAGCTTGGATCGCGGGAGCGGCAATTTTTGCGTACGCAGCCAGTGCGTCCGGATTCCTAATCGAGCGATACGTCACGACCCAATACGCTTTGGCCATGCCTTCCTCCAAGTGGTTGCTTGCTCACTTTGCCTACCGTTTCCTTCCGAGCCGTTCTACCGCCTCCTCATGCTACTCTCAAAGTATGGGCGGCCGCTACATGCTCGCATTGGAGGCGGCATTCGTGGTGGAGCGGCCCCTTGCTCTCTTGGGGGGGCAGTTGCCCTTCAAAAACTGGTCGCAAAAAGCAGGGCCGCTCCATGACCCGGTAAGGTTGGCGCCGGGGATTGAACTGGCCGCGCGATAGACCACCGAAGCCGAAGGACCCGATCGGCTAACGGCGCTCGGAGAGGCGCCATCTATCGCGCGCGTCCCGTCGGCGCGACCGTGGGCGACTTCCTCGATAAACCTATAAGCCAGAGTGGATTGGCACTCAGCCGGCCGCTGGCTTCGGCGACCATCGCAGTTTTCATTATCGCGTGCATCCTTTTCTCGCCGCAGCGAGCCGGACAACATCCTGGGAGCGCCCAAGCATCATTGGAAGCTCACCATTCACTAAACTGGCGACCAAAAGCGAACAGCGAATGTCCCCCAATGCCCACGGCGACGGCCACGTACCACAGCATGGTGGCCTGCGACAAAGACGTGCCCACGGTGCAACGGCCAGCGGCTGGGTGAGGGCAACGCCGAGCCGGTAGCTGCGAAATAGAAAAGGGCCGCCCCGAGGGAGGGGGCGGCCCTGCAGGATCACGACGAGGGAAACGAGACGACGGGGGAGAGGTCTCGATGACGCGTGATCCGATTTTCACTTCTGTCCCAATCTTCAGAGCCGTTCCATCAGGTGGAACCCTGAGTCGACGGCGGGCAATTCCCTAACTGGCCAGATTGCGCTCGCAAGGCCGCGCCCGAGCACGCCCGAATTCGCGGGCCTCCCCCGGAGACACTCAGGCGCGGCCAAGGCAGCCGCCGGCCTTCAATGCGGCGGAACACCGGCAGCCCGCAGGTCTGGCATACGCCACTGCCGGTTCTGGCGCCTTCACCCTGAAAGGGGAGAGCTGAGCGCGGGGCCCACCGCAACGCGTGCTCATGCCCCGTGTGGGTCAGGGCGACGCCGGGCCAGTAAGGCTTGTAGGAGTTGAAACGGATGTCGCAAGGTAATCGGCAA
>Ga0126383_10002461_pt1 | contig 11951 bp, 13 predicted proteins | sample PanSoiMetPlot_35_FD_96882 | JGI IMG/M metagenome (GOLD analysis project Ga0126383, IMG submission 96882) | Tropical forest soil microbial communities from Panama - MetaG Plot_35 | ecosystem: Environmental > Terrestrial > Soil > Tropical forest > Bulk soil | place: Panama | collected 2016-02-17
CCCTACTCCGACTCAGACAAGGGGATACCTGAGTCACGAGCTAAGCTCACAAATTGGCCCGTGTAGCCCTAAATGGGCACCTTGGCGCAACAACAGCCGATTCCATTCAGAAGGGGAGCGCGGCTATTCTGTCTGGTGCGCAACCCATCTGAAGAACTCTAGGGAAGTTCTAGGAGCGATCTAATCCAGGGGTCTAACGTCGTAGGGACAACGAGGGTACAAACTGTCCAAGATTCTCAACAAATTGGCCCGTGTGGCCCTAAATGGGCACCTCGGCGCAACAACAGCCGATTCCATTAAGAGGGGAAGCGCGCCGATTCTGTCTGGTGCGCCACCCAACTGAAGAACTCTAGGGAAGTTCTGGAAGAAATCTAACCCAAGCGACGAGCGTTGTAGGGACAACAAGAGCAGAAACTGGGTAAGACTTTTAAACGAATTATTTTAGAATGTCAATACCCTATACAAATTTTTACAAATTTTAACGATTCTGAAATAACGATTTTGACTAATTCTGGCACGGCTCCTGACTCGAGTAGAACGCAACCATAACGGATTGATACTGGCGTTTCGAGGTCGGCCGACAGATTCCGAGACTCATCCCGGCATCGATGTTGCCATCAGCGTGAGCACGGCAACCAAAAGTGTGATCCACATACCTTCATTTTCCGAGGCGCGACAACCGAGTGGCCAGGCTGAAAGGAACTTTTGCAATCGCGTTCTTCAGTTCTGTAGAAATAAGGGCCTCTCAAGAATGAGCACATCATCTGCTGGTAACCCCCCTTAACTCCACGGCGTGCCGGTCACTCCCATAAATCGCGCGGAGGTCAGAAGTAAGAATGGCACTTTGCCGTTCCATGCGCGGAGCGGTGAGGCCAACTCCATCCCCGGACGCCAACGGCGTTATCCGCGTTTGGCAGAGTTCGATGAGCTGCCGTCGCGCAGCTTTCCGCCACGGACGAAACTCTCCCCCGGCATCCAGCCTCTACCACCCGCTCTTTTCAAAAATGGACGAGACGCGAGCAGAGTCCGGAGGGATGTCGAGTTGGGTACGTGCGAACGTGAACAGGTCTCCCGCGAGCGCGTGCGCGGACCGGGACGGACACGCTGACCCGGTCTTGTGGTTAGAGCGCCCCTCGACTGTGGCGCTGACCTGGAAAGAATCACCACTCGCGCGCAAGGATTCGGCGAGACGCAACATCACCGGGTCGAGAGAAACTCGTCAAAGAGCGAAATGCGTTGGATTAACAATCAGAACCGATCGACGAGCGGAAACGGACGATCCATCTGAGCCTCAGATCTACCCTCTCGGACACAAGGCCCCTCTAGTCCAACCTCACCAAGAATACTGCACCTTCCGAGGTTTCGGTCGCCCGCGCCAGTTCCTCAGCCCGTTGCTTATCGTCATCCAGCACCCGGACTCGCACCCACCAGGCGCCTGTAGGACTTGCAAACTTGAGCACATGCGCGCTGTGATAACGGCGCGTCAAATGGTCCGCCAATTTGCCCGCCGCCTTGGAGTTATCGAAGGCGCCGATTTCGACGGCCCAACGTCCGCCGGTTTCGAGTGGCGATGGAGCCTTGAGAACCTCAACTTTGACAGGGGCCAACCCTGGCTTCCAGACATCTACTTGCTTGGCAGCGGCAAGCGACAGGTCGACAATGCGCCCTTTGACGAATGGCCCGCGGTCGGTGATGCGCACCACGGTTGAATTTCCCGTTTTCAAGTTCGTCACCCGGCAAATCGATCCCAGCGGAATGGTGCGGTGCGCAGCCGTCAGGGCATTCATGTTGTAGACCTCACCATTCGAGCCCCGGCGGTTATGGTAGGGAGGGCCATACCAGCTGGCAATTCCCGTCTCCGTGTAGATCGGTTTAGCCTCGGTCGGAAGCGAGATCGCTTCCTTGTCTTCGCCGCGCTCTTCAGCCTCAGGTTTAGTGGCTCTGGGTTGTTGTCCGATTTCCGTTCCCGGTTCGTTGCCGATCGTTGGCGGCGGAGGCAGGTTCACCTTGCTTTGCTTCGGATGGGTACAACTGGTCAGCAGCAAAACGATAACAAGAATCAGTAATGGAAACACCTTCCGCCTCAGGACCGCTTCTGCTGATCGAGATAATCGGCGAATTGCGAGAGCTTCTCCGCCGCTGTGCGCAGCGCCTGGGTCGAATGTGCCCGGATCGCCGGCACTACCTCATCGTTCAGATAAGTAATTAGTTCTGCGCTTTCCTTTTCCAACTGATCGGCGATATCGGCAACCGATTGGTTGAAGCGCGCCGAGGCTTCTTTCACCTTGTGATTGAAATCGCGCATGCTTGCTCCTGAGATTTAGCCATGCGAAGAGAGCCACACGTGCGTTGCCGAGCCCAGCTCGCCCATTATTTCGTCCTGTCAGCCGAGGGTCAAGGCCTGGGGCATCTGCGCCGCCACTGGTTAGGGCAACCCTCCGCCTGAGCCTTTACGGTAGAATCGGCAATGTCCATGAGGATTGCTACCTCCACGCTGATTCCCGTCGCTCTTGCCCTGCTCCTGGGATGCACCGTATGGAACGAGCGCAAACCAACTGCTTGGACTGATGTAACAGGTGGAGAATCGCTGGAGCGCGTTTTCTGGCACGAAGTCCAGGCCAGGCATTGGCCCGATCTGGAATCGCGGATGGCGCCCAACTTCGTACTGATTACTTCCGAGGGCACATTCGACCGTGCCGCCGCCATCGAACACTGGAAACAACTTCAGATTCAAGATTTCTCCTTGGGCGAATTGCAATCGCAATTGAACGGCAATACTTATATCGTCACCTACATCCTAAATATTCGGGGAACGGCTCATGGCAAATCTCTTCCCACTACGCCGCTCCGCGCGCTGACCATCTGGCAGCGGCAAGTGAGGGAACAATGGGTCATGCTTGCCCACTCAGCCACCCCGCTCAGCTCGTCGAGTGGATCGCTCAAATGAACGTCCGGCCAGACTGCGCCCCGAATTTGTTCGAAGAACCCGTGTTGCGTCGCCGTTTTCGCGGGGCACTTTTGAGCTGGTACGATCTGAAGCAGCGCAAATTACCCTGGCGGCTCAACCGAGATCCGTATCGTGGCTGGGTCGCCGAGATCATGCTGCAACAGACCCGGGTTGCCGCCGTCGTAAGCTACTATGACCGTTTCCTGGAGCGCTTTCCGACGGTCGAGAAGCTCGCCTCGGCGCGCTTGGATTCGGTTCTGGCTGCCTGGAGCGGCTTGGGCTATTATCGGCGGGCGCGAATGCTGCACGCTGCCGCCAAGCGGATCGTGAACCATGACAGTGGCCGCTTCCCCACTTGCGCGCAAGACTGGGAAAATCTGCCCGGCGTCGGGCGCTACACTGCGGCGGCAATCGCCAGTATTGCCTTCCAGCAAGCCATTGCGGCCGTTGACGGAAACGTAATGCGCGTCTTGTCACGCCTGGCGGGAGAAAATATTTCCGGGGAGCGGTCGTGGACCCTCGCGCAAGCGCTGTTATCGTCGAGGCGTCCTGGAGACTTTAATCAGGCCATGATGGAACTTGGTGCGACCGTATGTTTGCCGCATGATCCACAATGTCTCCTGTGTCCGGTCGGTGATCTGTGTTCGACTCGAGGTGAACTGGCCTGTTCGGTGGTTTCTAGGAGACAGAAGAAGGAAATCTACTACAACTTGAGTGTGCGCGATGGGACAGTGCTCTTGACCCGCCGGTCGCGTCAAGCCTCTCTTATGGCTGGAATGTGGGAGTTGCCCGAGATTATGCCTCCTCAGTCTGAGGTTCGAGGCACGCTCAAACTGCGCCATTCCATTACCGTGACCGACTACCGGGTGCGAGTGTGCCAAAATGGACATTCGGAGGTGCAAGGGGGGCGTTGGTTTCCGCAGTCTCGGATCTCAGGGCTTCCCCTGACGGGGCTGGCAAGAAAAATCTTGCGCACCGCCGGCCTCATCTAACTCAGGTTGGATGGAGTGGCTAAGATTTTTGTTCGGAGGGAAGGAATCGCATGCCTGCCTTGACTCGTGGTCGAGTAGCCCCGGATTTCAGCTTATCAGCCATGGATGGGAAGTCGTTTTCCCTGAAACAAGCCTTAACCCAAGGCCCCGTCCTGGCCGTATTCTTCAAGGTTTCTTGTCCGGTTTGCCAATACGCGCTTCCATTCTTGGAGAGGATTTACCAGAATTCCGACAGCAAAGGTGTCACCATCGTCGGAATTTCGCAGGATAACCAGCGCGACACAAACGCATTCATGAAAGAATTCGGCATCACATTTCCCGTACTCGTGGAAGACCCAACTTCCTACCAGGTCTCGAATGCCTACGGATTGACCAATGTCCCCTCCACCTTCTGGATCGCACCCGATGGCGAGATTGGAATCTCCAGTGTGGGATGGTCCCGTCCGGACATCGAACAAATTCATCGCCAGGTATCGGAAATCGACGGCGTGGGTCCCCAGTCGCTATTTCGTCCCGGCGAGGATGTGCGCGACTTCCGCGCTGGTTGAAGTTCCAAGAACTGATCCCGCGGTCGCGGGAGCAAAGCTTCACCACAGACGGGAAGCGAAGGAGCGGAGATCCTTCGCCTCCGTGTCCCCGCCCATTGGTAAATGCGTTTTCCCTTCGAGCGATTTCACCGTAGAATAAGTGCACCCCACCAGGAGCACACATGCGGAAGAGCCTCGTCGTCTTTTTTCTCGTCATGCTTGCGGTCCTTAGCTTGGCCGCAAGTTCGGCTCGTCGGAAAACGCGTGCCGCCTCGCTTCGATTACCGGCCGTCGCCATCAACGCCATCGAGAACATCGATCCGGAGCGCATTCGGGCCCATGTCCGTTTTCTTTCCGACGATTTGCTCGAGGGTCGCGGCACGGGCCAGCGCGGTGGCGACATTGCCGCAAACTACCTCGCCACCGAGTTCGCGCTCGATGGCCTCAATCCGGCTGGTGACGCGGGCGGGTACATGCAGAAAGTTGCAATGGTGGGCGTTACCGCTCTTCCTGAGACCACCTTCACCCTGCTGCCCAACAAAGGGCAACCCATGCCCTTGAGACTGGCGGAAGACTTCGTGGTCTCCAATGAAACGCAACAGCCGAAGTCAGATATTGATGCCCCCATTGTCTACGTCGGTTACGGCATTACAGCCCCGGAGTATAACTGGGATGACTACAAGGGAACTGACGTTCGCGGCAAAGTGCTACTCATGCTTGTGAATGAGCCTCCGTCGGACGATCCCAAGTTTTTCAAAGGGAAAGCCCTGACCTATTACGGCCGCTGGACGTACAAATATGAGGAAGCTGCCCGTAGAGGCGCCGTGGGCGCGATTCTGATTCATAAGACCGAAATGGCCAGCTACGGCTGGGATGTAGTGCGTAATTCCTGGTCCGGCGAAGAGGCGTATTTGCGGGAGAACGATAGGCCCAAACTCGTGGCAGCGTCCTGGATCCAGTTAGAGTCGGCACGTGGGCTGGCTGCGGTTGCCGGCATGGACCTGGACCGCATGATCAGCGATGCGAGCTCGCGCGATTTTCACCCAGTCGCCTTGCCGATCAAACTGCAAGCGCATGTGGTGAGCAAAATTCGGCCCTTCGATTCGAATAACGTGATTGCCATTCTGCCCGGTTCCGACCCCACACTGAAAAGCCAGGCAGTGATCTATACCGCGCATTACGATCATCTCGGCATTGTGCCCGGTCAACCAGGAGATAACATCTATAATGGCGCGCTCGACAACGCCACCGGCTGCGCCATTTTGTTGGAAATTGCGCATGCCTACGCGACAGCGGAAACTAAGCCGGGGCGGTCCATTCTGTTTGCCTCGGTTACCGGCGAGGAGAAGGGATTGCTGGGATCTGAATATCTTGGGACGCACCCCCCGATTCCCGCTGCCAAAATTGTTCTGGACCTCAATTACGACGACGTTCCTCCGCTGGGTGCTCCTGAGGAGACGGAAGTCACCGGCGCCGAGCGCACGTCCTTTTACCCGGAGGTGGAATCGACGGCACGCGATTTCAAGCTGGCCATCCGGCCCGACGCCCGCCCAGAAGCCGGCCATTACTATCGCTCGGATCACTTTAGCCTGGCCCGAGTTGGCATTCCTTCCTTCTCCATCAATGAAGGAGTTAAATACAAAGGCCACGATGTCGCGTGGGGTATGAGGCAGGCAGAGGACTATACCGCCAAGCACTATCATCAGCCCAGCGACGAATACCACCCCAGCATGGACTTCACCGGCGATGCCGCTATGGCCCGGTTCGGTTTCGCTCTCGGCTGGAAAGCCGCCAGCATGCAGCAGGAAATTGGCTGGGTCAAAGGCGACGAATTCGAGCCCGCTCGCGAGAAGAGCATTGCCGCCGGTCAGCACTAAGCTTTTCCGCTCTGTTCCTTCCCTCTACACCAGGCTCGAAGGGCAAGCCTGGGGCATAGGCACAACTCAGTGATAATGCTGAAGGTCGTAGCCCTTCTCAAGGTAATACAACGCTCCCAATGCGAGAAGCAAAGCCACGACTGGCACCGCCAATACTCGTATGCTCCGCAGTGGCGTTTTCCAATCCGCTGTTAAGAGAAAAACTAAAATCATTGGTAAAAGAGCAACGACCGACAACTGAAAGATATGCGCCCCCGCGCCTTCGTCCGATAGAGGCGGATGTGTGTACCCGCTCAGTACGGCAAACAACGCTGTAAGCGACAGGATGATTAGGATTTTCCCGCTAAGACTATTGATTTGCTGCCCACGCATGATGTAACCCTCCATAGGCTTATCATCAGCAATTTAAACCTCCGATTGTCCAGAACGGGGCCCTACAGTCGTTTTCGATAAAGTCCATTCGCGCAAGTTGGTCTCCCCACTCATGGACTCCTGGTTGGGCGCGGCAAGTGCAGCCTTCCATGGCAGTTCGAAGCAATGGCGGCGCTTAGGCGCGAGACGGATCAAACCTTGTTGACCGGCCGAGCTTAGGACAAGTACGACCGGGTGGGTTGCCACGCCTCATCTTTAGCGATCTTTGACCGTTACCACAGCCGTTCGTACTTCGAACTTCCACGCCGGGTGACAGGTCACATACCCATCTCGCCGCGTCACATCAGAGTCACGGTCTTCGCGCACCATGATATAGGCCCGCATCGTGTAGCAGACATCGGCATCGGGTCGAACGCGAACAACAGACGGAATCGGTTTGTTTCCCAACTCACCTTCGCGCGCAAGCGAACGCAAATGGAGCGCCGGTTGGCCCAGCAAGGGAACAGGTTTGAAGCCCCTCTTTCCCGACGGACTCACTAAAGAGCTAATAGGTGGGGTGATGGCTTGATCACTGGCACAGCAAAATAGACAAGTTGCCAGCAGGCAACTGCCGAGGAGGGTGATAATTCTCATGAGAGCGCCTCCACGGCGAATTATAACTCCGAAGCCGCTATTTCCGAGAGAGGTGCTGGAGCCGGTCTGCCCCGCGCTGCTTGCCCCTCTTGGTGGATTGTCCTGAAGTGGTCCACTCTGCCCTATCGGTGTCTTCCGTACCCTGGCGTGGGTGCTGCAGCCGTGCTGATTTGTCGACTGGCCGAGTCGGGTGCGTGAGCCCGTCAGAGCCGGTCCGCCACGGCTAAAAAGCGCGATGTGCGCGGAATGGAATAGTAACTACGGCTTCTAAGTCAACTGCGTTCCCCGCTTTCGTGGCAGGACGAAAACGCCAATGAGAGAGAGCCACCCGTGCATATTCATCGAGCCGATCGTCCACGCTGTTGAGAACGCGAATATCTCCGACCGTACCATCACTGCGAATCACGGCGTAAAGCGTGACTTTGCCTTCGATTTGCATCCGCATCAACTCCAAAGGATAAGCCGGGTCTACTTTGCGTGTGGCTTCAGGCGCACTCAGATCGCCCTGTTCCCTACTATTCTTCAGTTCGGCGAAGCGAATCACCCAACTCCCTCCGGCGGAGTTTAGGTTCGGCATATTCAGGGTCATCGAATAAAACTTACGATTGCCGAAGACTTCGCGTTCCTCCGTCGTCGGCGGCGAAGTGCTCACCGTCGCGCGGCGCGTTGGGCTTACACGCAGAGGCGACTTGGCTTCGGCAACGAGTGGTTCGGAAGCCGGAGATTTCGCTTCGGTCTCTTCCGGCCGGGATGAGGAATCGGATCCCGCCTGAGATGAGGAATCGGATCCCGCCTTCACAACCAGGCCAGGCGGGAGATCTGGTCGCGAACCACTCTGACCAATCGCCCCAGGACTACCACTCCCATGATCACTTACTGTGATGTCGGCTGTCCCGGCGCCTCCCGGTCTTCCGTTGGGCGAGAGAGCAAAGGTCCCACGTCGGTTGCCGACAGCAATCGGCGGAGCTCCCGCCACCGGGCGTAGACCGAGAGCAACGATTCTATTCTTCGTCTGATCGCCGCTCGAAACCGAAGGTGGCGGCGGAACTACATCGGTCCGAGTACGTGCCCCGGCTCTTGAACCCAACTCAGCCAGCCCGGCACTGCTTAAACTTGGCGGCGGTGGCACAACGCCTGATGGCAGGTTACCGGCCGCGGCCTCCGCTCGGTAAGCCAAAGCGCGCTGCTCGCGAGTGGGCAGCTGCGGTGCTGGTGGCACAACCTCGGAATGCCCAATATTGATTTCACCCAGCTCCCGAATATGCCCCTGAATCGCGGGCGGCGGCTCGATGATCGCTGCCTGTGGAGTTACCACCATGTGCAGCGATACCACCGGGACTTCGGGCGGCGGTGCAATCACGGCATTTTCCGGAGTATCGATGCGGCGACGCTCGGCAGCTTGTTCGATTGTTGGCGGGGGCGCCACCACGGCGGTTGGCGGTTGCGCCGGCAACTCGAGCCGGCTGATTGATGTGATAGGCACTGCCGGGCTGACTGAATTCCACGCAACCACGTTCGGCAGCGGAACTTCATTTTTCAACCTGACGTCAGGTGGTGTGACCACCGTCTGAGTGCGATTGTCTGCTTCCGGTGGCACCGAGAGGATGGTCTGCTTACTGAATTGAGGGTCCCCTCTTTGCGGCTTGTACGCTCTTCGACCGCCAGTGTCGAGCGGTGGCAGATATTCTGACGCAGGGAAATAAATCACGTCTCTTTTGGAGAACACCCGTCCCGGTAATACCTGCGGCCGCAACCATCCTGATCGCGCGGCGCCCCATAGAATTGCAATCGCCAGCAGGTGTATGGCAAACGATTCCACGAAGCGGGACCACGGCAACCCCGAGGAGACGAACACGTCCGACCAGAATGCCGAACGTCCCGAGAACTGGGCCGATGGGAGCACGCGGCGGCTGACGATGGACTCAATCAGATTTCCAAAAAACACCCGGTGCGCCGGCTCAGTCTCAATGAGCAATCGTGGGGCATATATATCGGGCAAGTCGGAGGGCGATTGCCCACTACTAGAGAGATCTTTTCCATTGCCGGCCCGCATGAAAGGTTTTCTGATTATAGTTCAGAGCACGATCCTCCGCTTAAATGAAAAGGTCCGATGGAGGGGAATCGCCCTATTTCGCGAAGTTGTAATAACATAGGCCAGACTGTGAGGGAAACAGAGGTACAGGGTGGGCATTGCGATCGCTGGACCGAAGCATCCATTCCACGATGAATGGATGGTTGCGGACGCTGAATCACCAATTCTTCAAATTCGCGGAGCAGGTTGATCAGGTAGCGGCGATTCACTCTGTGGGCAACGGAGCGGAAGACAAAGAACAACAACCGGATTTGAGTTCATTTTTCAGACCCGCTGTAGTCGCTCCGGGAAGCAAATAACTTTATGAGGAAATTTCTACTGATCTTTCTAATCTGCAGTTTTCCCAGCGGTCCAGTCCTGTTGGCTCAGGCCAATCCACCGGCGTCCAACCCACCGGCCAAGTCCTCCGCAACCTACTCCGGTATGTACAGCTTCCTGCGCGAAGGCGAGTTCGTGCAGATCACGGTCGAAGACAGCGGCCAAGTCACCGGATTTATCTCACGCTACGGTGATCTGGAAAGCGACAAAGATGCTTTCCTCGATCATTTCTTCAAGGAAGGGAAATTGGACGGCAACAGATTAAGCTTCTCGACTGAGACTGTCCATGGAGTGTGGTTCGCATTTGTAGGAACCGTAAACCGCGGCACGGGCAAGCAGCCCGGCGACGAAGCCTACTACGTGCTGAATGGTTCTCTCACCGAACACTTGACTGACGCCGAGAAGAAGACTTCGTCGCGATCTCGTGAGGTTGCGCTCAAGTCCTTCCCCCAGGACATGGCACCATCACCGCAAAAATAAGGAGTGATCGCCAAGTATAGGAAGGTGCGTCGGATAGATTGCGTTCGCTAATTCGGTGACAAGCCCAGCGCACCTGTGCGCCTCGAACCTCGCGCATGCCCGGGTCGCCAAGGGTTAATTCGTCTGTTTCAGCTGCTGGGGGCGGCGCAATAGATTCTTCGTTCTCTGCTCTGGTTGGGTCATAGCCAGCCCGCAGTTTGAGCGTTTCCGTCATCCATTGATCGTTGCCGAGTTTGGTGCTGCGGGCCATTGGGTAGCCGTTCGACACCTTCGTTACGCGGACCCTACTGCTTAGCGCGATTTGTTTTCATGACTAAGCGCTTGGCCTGCGATGGACCCGAACTCGGGCGATCAGGGACCCGCCGGTTATGGCTGCCACGAAGGTCTGCCGTGCTCCCCCTATTCCACCTCAAAGTCCGCGATACGCGACTGGGAAGCATTACCGGCCGAATCCTCGGCCTGCAGTTGCAGGCGGTACGAGCCGGGGCCAAGCTGCTCCACAGGGATCCGCAACCCGAGCGGAATCACCGGATTGCCCTCCCGCATGGACGCTTCGGTGTTTTCGTACTTCGCCGCAATTTTATCTTGGCCGGTCTTGCGATCGACAAAGTGGAGCACCAGGTCCACTTTAGGCCGGTTGGGTGCGCCCTTAGCGCTCGCCAACAGAAGAGGCTCGTAAACTTCTAAATAGACTACGGCTGGATCAGTCTTGCTGAAATGCGTGCTGGCGGTAGGGACAATCTGCATACCTTGCGTGACTAGAGGTGTCCGGTCTGCAAGCAGCTCAGCATCCAGTCCAGTCGCCATATCGTTTACTTTGTGAAGCTCTTTGCTGAGGACCATGCTACTCATGGTGAACTGCTTCGTCGTGTAGGAGTCGATATTGAGTGGCACCTCGGCTTTGCCGAAACTATCCCCGCCGGAGCTGAACGCTACCTTCAGCGAATATTGACCGGGGGCAATCTCGAACTGGTTCTCATAATCAAACGGTCGTTTCTTGAACTCTTCCACCTCTTTCTTGTCGTCAAAGTCGAGATTAACCGTGTCACTGAAGCGGGCCGCGACAGAGCCATCCGACTTATACGCCATTCCCAGTACATCGATGGCAGCGTGTTGCTTTCCTTTTTGCTTTTCGAATCTCAAGTGGTCTGCCGATATGTCTATTGCCAGATTCACGCGTGCCGTATTCGAGGCTGTGTAAAAGAACGGAGCCGCCATCGCTGCACTGATGTTTCCGGATGCGGAACCACTGACACGAGCTTCCAGCGCCTTCTCTTCGGGTTTCCCGGCCAGCAGATCAACCGGTCTGACATTGCAATATCCGCTCCGGGAGCGAACCATAGTGCCACCGCGGTCCACTTTCACGCGCAGCGTGTGGCAACTGCCCTCCGGCGATTCCGCCGGCGTGTACCCTAGCAGATAGTACTGGCCTTGATCGCGAGCGATTTTCTCCAGCCCGGCAACCAGGTCATTGCTGTTGACAATTACAAAGCCACCGGTTCCATCGGCCAGTGCGTACAGCACTTGCTGATTATCGGCCGCGCTGGGTGGGATCGAGGGGACTATGAGTCGCGGCTGATTGTAAGGACTGTAGTACATGGGACTCCTGGAAACCCCGCCGCCCCCAGTTCCTCCAGCTCCGCGGCCGCCGCCTGCTCCCCCACCCGCTCTTCCCCCAGCGCCGCCGCCAGGGCGACCGCCGCTGCCACCCCC
>Ga0126383_10002462_pt1 | contig 11950 bp, 9 predicted proteins | sample PanSoiMetPlot_35_FD_96882 | JGI IMG/M metagenome (GOLD analysis project Ga0126383, IMG submission 96882) | Tropical forest soil microbial communities from Panama - MetaG Plot_35 | ecosystem: Environmental > Terrestrial > Soil > Tropical forest > Bulk soil | place: Panama | collected 2016-02-17
ACCCCGGCCCGGTCCGAGAGCTCCCGCAGCTCCCCGGCGAGCTCCGCGTCCGGGAGCGGCCAGAAGCGGTTGAACAGCCGCTCGAAGAGCAGCGGGGCCGCGAGGCTGAGGACGAGGACGAACAGCGCCGCCCCGACCGAGCCGATCGCGGGCCAGGCTCGAGGCCACGTGCGGATCCCGCCCAGGAGGAGCACGAAGCCGAGCGACGACACCGCGACGCCGACCAGGAGCCCCTTCACGTGGTCCCAGAGCCACCCGCGCAGCGTCTGGGTCGAAAACCCCCAGCGGCGCTCGTAGAGCCAGCCGCGCCAGGCGGAGAGGGGCAGCCGCACGAGCGTCGAGACGCCGGCCACCAGAGCCGTCCACTCGATCGTCTGCGCCCACCACGAGCCGCCCACCGCGTGCGCGAGCCAGTCCCCTGGCGGCCCGAACACGATCAAGGCCAGGACGGCTCCCTCCAGAACGAGGTCGATTCCAAGCGCGAGGTACAGCGGCCGATGGTAGGCGCGTGCCCGCTCGATCTCCTCCGGCGCAAACAGATCCGAAGGCTTAACGTCCAAGTAACACGAGCTTAGTGATAACTACACTGCGGAAATGAGTACCGGCTTGGTCGCTGGGGGGACTCTTTCAGCGGACGAGCAGCGCCACCTGAACGACCAGTGGCGCACGCTCCGGCGGGCCGCAACAGGCGTCGCGCTGCTCTCGGCGCCCGCGGTCTTCATCTGGCTCTACAAGGAGCAGGGGTGGCCGGTCATCTGGTCGCTCCTGGCGACGCTGTTCGTGGTTGCCGCCTTCCGCGGCATCCTCGACCTGATCTTCGCGCGCTTCATCCAGTGGCCGAGCCTGTTCGGCGTCGACAGCCCGGAGCTGCGCGAGGAGGACGTGGTGGCGCGCCGCCGCGTGTCGTTCTGGCGCTTCTGGGTGCGGGTCGCCCTGCTTGCAGCAGGTGCCGTGCTCTTCTACGAGGCGATCACCCAGGTGGTCAACATTCCGAGCACGTACGTGCGGGCGCTGGGGTACGGCGCGATCTTCTTCTTCTACTTCATCTTCAACTTCGGGATCTTCTTCGGCCCGATGCTCATCATGGGCATCTCACAGATCAGGGGATTCGAGCCGGGCGACGCGGACTGGGGGGTCAAGCTCGATGACGTTCGCGGACAGGAGGAGGCGAAGGAGGAGGTCCGGCGCGTCGTCAACCTGTGGCAGTCGGGCGAGGCATTTGAGCAGGCCGGAGGAAAGCGCGAACGAGGGTTGCTGTTCATGGGCGCCCCCGGGACGGGGAAAACGATGCTCGCGAAGGCGATCGCGACGGGGTTCAACTCGCCGATCGTGACCATCCCGGGCTCGGGCTTCGCCCAGACGTTCATCGGGCTGGACGCGATCATCGTCCGCTTCATGGCGCGCAAGGCGAAGAAGCTGGCCGGCAAATGGGGCGGCCAGTGCATCGTCTTCATCGACGAGATCGACGCGGTCGGGATGCGGCGGAGCTCGCTCGGCGGCGGACTCTCGGGGATGAGCCCGCGGCCGTTGACCTTCCACGACCTCTGCTTCTTCGGGCCCAACGGCGCGCTCAATCCGAGCGAGGACCTGATCCTCGAGTCGCGCGCCTGGCGCGATCGGGTCTTCGAGCAGCGCCAGCCGGCGCCGGGGCGCAAGCCCGTCAACCAGGGCGGCGCGTTCCCGGGCATGTTCGGCGGCCAGGGCCAGCTCGCGCTGAACCAGCTGCTCGTCGTGATGGACGGCATCGACAACCCGCCGTTCTTCCGGCGGATGACGACGAACCTCGTCAACAAGACGCTCGACGCGCTGTACGTGATCCCACGGCGCGCCGGCCGCGTCAAGCTCCGGCTCCGGCAGGCGAAGCCGACCGGGAACCAGATCTACTTCATCGGTGCGACGAACGTCCCGATGGAGATGCTCGACCCGGCGCTCACGCGACCGGGGCGCATGGGCCGGCACGTCTGGTTCCGGACGCCGACCAAGCACGACCGGCTAGACATCTTCGACCTCTATCTCGAGAGGGTCGCGCACGAGCCGGACCTCGACACCGACAAGCGCCGCGACGAGCTCGCGCGCGTGACCAACGGGTACTCGCCCGCCATGATCGAGCAAGTCTGCTCGATGGCGCTCACGATCGCGCACCACGACGCGCGGCTCGCCTTCCGCTGGGACGACATCGTCGAGGCGATGACCACCGTCGAGTCCGGCACCGCGATCGGCACGGAGTACATCCCGTCGGAGACGAAGGCGGTTGCGATCCACGAGGCGGGCCATGCCGCCGCCGCGCACGTGTTTCTCAAGGGTGCGGAGTCGACCCGGCTCTCGATCAAGCGGCGCGGCGCGGCACTCGGCCACCACCAGGCGCGCGAGAAGGACGAGCGATTCGTGTCGTGGCGCTCCGAGGAGCTGGCGCAGCTGATGTGGGCCCTCGGCGCGATGGCCGCGGAGCGCGTGTTCTACGGCGAGAACTCGACGGGGGTCGGCGGCGACGTCCAGAGCGCGACCGCCCGTGCGGCCTGGATGGTCGGCGCCTGCGGCATGGCGCCCGAGCCGGTCGAGCTGAACGGCAGCGGGAACGGGCGCGTGACGAAGGCGACGCTCGACAAGCGCCGCGAGGAGATCAACAAGCGCCTGGAGCAGATCGGGACGCAGATCATGAACCGCACCGGCGACGGCGGGCCGCTCGGACACGATCCGCTTTCAGGTGTGCTCAACGACCGCGACAAGCGCTCGTCCGCGGCGCAGCTCCTCGGCGTGGCCTACGTCAACGCGCACGGGCTGATCCTGCAGAACAAGGCCGCGGTCGAGCAGATCGCAGACGCGCTGGTCGAGAAGCGCGAGCTGTTCGGCGACGAGCTGGTCGAGATCCTCGAGTCTGCGAAGCTGAAGGCACCGGAGCTCGACCTGACGAAGGAGGAAGCGTGGCCCGTTCTCTGAGCACGAAGGGCCGCTTCTCGCTCGCCTATCTGCTCCTGGGCGCGACCGCAGGCGCGGTGCTCGGCGCGTTCATCGTTTTCATCCAGCGTCCGTGGCCCAAGCCGCCCCCGGCCTGGTCGACCTGGAAACCTGGAAGCGCCTCGATCGGCGAGGCGGCGCGGGAGATCGCCTCCCACGTAGGCGGCCACTACCGGCTCGCGGACGGCGCTCAGCTCGCGCGCGTCATCCTCGGCCCGAGCCAGGCGGCGGGAAGCATCGAGGGCGTCGCGCTGGCCGACAAGCCGAACTCCGTCACCCTCTACGACCCGAGCAGGACGATCGTCTACACGCTCTGCGGCCCGCAGCGGAACTGCGGGCTGCAGGCGGCCGAGACCCGGGAGGGTTCCAGTCAGCTACAGCGCGAGGCGCTGGAGCTCGCGCTCTACACGCTGAAGTACGCGAACGCAGCCGATGTCGCCATCTTCTTCCCGCCGCTCGAGGGCGAGGCCAAGACCTCGAGCGTGCTCAACTTCCCCCGCGACGACTTCGGCCTCCAGCTCCACCGGCCCCTGAAGGTGACGCTGCCGCATCCTGCTCCGCTGTCACACGGCGAGGTCGATTCCCGCGAGGTCGGCATGATCGACGCCCTGACCACCGGCCACCGTTACCGCTTCGCGGTCCAGACGGCCACGGGCGGCCGGCGGGTGCTCATCCTCCAGCCCGCCGCCTGAGGCATCGCTTGCGATGCCGCAAAGAGGCCGTGGCGGCTTCGCCGACGCGGCCGTCTAATCCACCTGGTGGGTGACGCTAACCGTCGAACCGTCGAGTCCCGCGTGGCCCGAAGTTTTACCGTCGTCCAGGCGGCAAACGCTAAGCGTGGAGTTCCTGCACTTTCGCGGGAAGAAGCCGCCCGTCTTCGCGCATGAATCGGAGCGCGAGCTGGCGGAGCTCCTGGACGCCAACGGGCTCCCGTGGGAGTACGAGCCGCACACGTTCCCGCTCGAGCTCGACGCGCGCGGCCGGCTGCTCGAGGCGGTGACGCCCGACTTCTACCTCCCGGAGGCCGGGATCTACATCGAGTGCACGGAGATGAAACCGTCGCGGGCACACCGGAAGCGGCAAAAGCTCCGGAAGCTTCGCAAGCAGTAAGGCGAGGTGGTCACGTACGTCGACCGGCGCGACTTCGAACGGCTGCGCGCGAAGTACCTAGCGCGTAAGCAGGAAGGCGCAGGGCCTCCGCTCGCCGGGGAACGGCGCGCGGCCGACCTTCCCGACGACGAAGCTGCCCTCGGATAGCTCGACTGCCTCGCCCGCCTCGGGCGGCGGACCCTGCCGCTCGAGCACCAGGTAGCGCCCGGGAGTCGGGATGAAGACGACGTGGCTCGACGGCGGCTCGGTGACCTCGACGACCTGCGGGCGCGCATACTCCACGCGGAGCTGCTCGAGCTCGTCCTGCAGCCGTCGGTTCTCCTCCTGGAGCCGCTCGACCTCGGGCTCGGGGTCGGGAACTGCCTCGAGCAGCGGGGCCTTCATGGGCTCCAGCTGGACGACGTTCTCGTTCTCGGCCGGCGGGAGGCCTCGGCCGGCGCGGTGCCGGCGGTCGATCTCGGCCCAGAGTCCGGTGCCGAAGCCGCGCTCCGGCTCGACCTCGACGCCGTACTGCTCGGCCAGCGCGACCGCCAGCGCAGGCCCGGACACGAACCCGCGCTCGACGAGGATCGTTCCCAGCAGGCGTCCTGTCTCCTCCTGCTCGGTGAGCGCCCGGTCGAGCTCTTCCTTCGTAACGAGGCCCTTCTCTACCAGCAACTCACCAAGCGGACGCCAGGTCTGCTCCGCAGCTTCCACCTACCCTCTATCGGCTCGAAACGGCCGGAGCAAGAGAGTCAGTCAGCGTCTTCGACGAGCGTGACTCCCCGCTGCGGCCGGACGAACGGGTCCGAGTGGCGCGCCGAGATCTCCTCGGGCCAGTCGCGGGGGAAGTCGCCGAGGGGCTGGCCGCCGCTGCCTGGAATCCGGAGCTCCACGGAGATCCGGCCGCCTTCGATGCGGATGAAGTTGTACGCGGGATGCGGAAACCCGCGCGTGCGCAGCGTCGAGACCGTGCCCGAATGGACGAGGAGCATCCCGGCGACCGGCCAGACGTACGGCACGTGCCGGTGACCGCCGAGCACGAGATCGACCCCGGCCTGCCGCAGCAGCGAGAGCACGTCGCCGGCATCGAGCACCTGGTTGCGCTCGCGGCCGGTGCCGGGGATCGGCATCAGGTGGTGATGGCACACGAAGACGCGCAGCCCCACCTCGCCTGCGAAGCCCTCCTCGATCCAGCCGTAGTGCTCCCGTCCGATCTCGCCCTCGTCGAGGTCCGGCTTCGACGAGTCGACGGCGACGAGCGCGAGCTCGCCGAGGTGAAGGCGCGAGTCGCGCGTGCCGAAGGTGTCCTCGAAGCGCAGGTAGCCGACGTTGCGCGCGTCATGGTTGCCCGGGACGCACACGACGTGCTCACAGGCGATCCGCGAGAGCTCGTCGCGCGCGAGTGGATACTGGTCGGGGTACCCGTCGTCCGTGAGGTCGCCCGCCACGACGACGACGTCCGGCTCGGCGCCGTTGATCTCCTCGATCGCCGTTCGCAGAAGCTCGGGCCGGTAGCGGCCGCCGCCGACGTGGACGTCGGAGATCTGCGCGATCAGCACCCGGCGAGTCTAGGTGGTGACCGCAGCCGCGGTCTCCGCGATCTCGTCGGGGCGCGTCCCCGCGAGCGCGGCCACGGCGTCCTCGAAGACGTCGCGTCCCGGGAAGGAGTAGACGGGCCTGAAGTCGACGGCGCCGTTGAGCTCGATGACGGAGAACCCGCCCGGCCCAGTCGGGAGCAGGTCGACCCCCAGGAGGTGGAGGCCCGACGCCTTCGCCGCGGCGAGCGCGAGGCTGAACGCGACGGGCGGTGGGCAGATGCCGACGATGCTCGCTCCAAGCGCCACGTTCGTCCGCCACTCGCCATGCGGCGCGATTCGCTTCGCGGCGCCGACGACCCTCCCGTTGGCGACGATCAGGCGCAGGTCGTGGCCGAAGGGGCGAATCAGCTCCTGTGCCAGGACACCCGTCCGGCGAAACCAGGGCCGGAAGGCAAGCGACTCGAGCGTCTGCCGAAGCTCCTGTGCGTCGTGGCAGAGCACGACGTCGCGGCCCCAGCTCCCGAACCGCGGCTTCACGACCGCCGGGAAGTCGAGGTCCGGTGTGTCCTGATGGCGCTGTAGAAGCACGGTCCGCGGATGGGGAATGGCCGCGCGCCTGAGGATCCGCGCCGTGAGGAGCTTGTCGTGGGCAGCGAGAAGTGCGTCGGGTGGGTTCAGCAGGCGGACGCCCGCCTCGACGAGCCGCTCGAGCGCCCAGAGGCCCTCTTCGACGCCGTCGACCTCGTCACGCACGTCGAGCCGCCCGAGCGCGACGTCTCCGCGGCCAAGTGTGAGGAGTGCCTCACGCGGAGACATCAGCTCGGTGGCGATGCCGTTCCAGCCGTGGGCCGCCAAGCCCAGATTGGTGGCGCTCGTCCGGTGACTGACGATCGCGACGCGCATCGCCGAGCCGAAGCGTGACGTCACGCGGATGAAGCGTGGGGGGCGGTGCGGTTAAGGAATCGTGACAAACCTGCGCATCTGGCGCTTCGGCACCGGAACCTGCACCATGGACTCGTAAGCGAGGGAAGGAGCCGGTCATGGCGGTGGAGACGCAGGAGCGCGCGGAGCTCGCGAACGAGCTGCTCGAGCAGATTGGACAGACGGTCGGTCAGAAGGCACAGGCGTCGACGGTCTTCGGCGACGCGGTCGAGCGGGAGGGCGTGACCGTGATTCCGGTCGCCAAGGCCCGCTTCGGATTCGGCGGCGGCGGCGGCCGCGGAAAGCGCGGGGAGGCCGAGCAGGGGGCCGGGGGCGGTGGCGGCGGCGGCGCAGTTGTCAGCCCGATCGGCTACATCGAGTTGCACGAAGGAAGCGCCGAGTTCAAGCGGATCACCACCCCGAGGGATCTCCTCGCCCTGGTAGTCGCCGGCTCACTTGCGGCGATCGCGGCTAAACGCATGCTTGCTTGACCTGACGCGCCCGGCAGCAGCGTTGTTGCGGCCGATCCGCGGTGTTACGGTCGAGGCCGGAATCGGCTGAAAGAGGGCAGATGGAGTATCGAGTCCTGGGCCCGCTCGAGATCCTCGATGCAGGCGGGCACCGGCTTCCCTTGGGCGGCGTCAGGCAACAGACCGTGCTTGCCTCGCTCCTGCTTCGGGCCGGGCAGACAGTCGCGGTCGATCGCCTTGTTGATGAGCTCTGGAAGGACCCTCCGGCGACGGCAGTCCGGACCGTGCGGGTCTACGTCTCGCGCCTCCGCCAGAACCTACCCAGCGGGGCGATCGAGAGCCGGCCGGGCGGGTACAGGCTCGTCCTCGACGGCCACGAGCTCGACCTGGACACCTTCGAGCGGCAGGCCGAAGAAGGGCATACGGCGCTTGCCGCCGGCCAATGCGAGCGTGCGGCCAGCGTGTTGCAGGAGGCACTTGCCCTCTGGCGCGGGCCCGCGCTTGCCGGCCTCACCTCCGAGGCGATTCTGCGCCAGGCAGAGCGGCTCGAAGAGCTTCGCCTCAGCGTTCTCGAGGACCGGCTCGAGGCTGATCTCGGCTCCGCACGGCACCTCGAGATCGTCCCTGAGCTGAAAGCGCTCGTGGCCGAGCATCCCTACCGAGAGCGCCTCTGCGCCCAGCTGATGCGAGCGCTCTACCGGGCGGGGCGGCCCAGCGATGCGCTCGCAGTGTACCGGGAGATGCGGGGTCTGCTCGTCGAGGAGCTCGGGATGGAGCCGGGCCAGGAGCTGCGTGAGCTCGAGCAAGCCATCCTTCGGCAAGATGCCGGGCTGGAGGCCCCCGAGGCCGTGCGACGGTTGGCGCCGGCACAGCCGCTGGCGCAGCCGGAGCCGCCGACCGTGCAGGCTCGGTCGCGGGAGGTTCGTAAGACCGTCACCGTCGTGTTCTGCGACGTCGTTGGCTCGACCGCACTGGGCGAGTCGACGGACCCGGAGGTACTACGAGCGCTGCTCGGGCGGTACTACGACCGGATGAAGACGATCATCGAGTACCACGGCGGAGCGGTCGAGAAGTTCATCGGCGACGCAGTGATGGCGGTCTTCGGGGTTCCGAGCGCGCACGAAGACGACGCCTTGCGCGCCTGCCGCGCGGCGCTCGAGATGTGCCAGAGCTTCCCCGAGCTCGATGTCGAGGGGCGCATCGGCATCAACACCGGCGAAGTCGTGACCGGGACCCACGAACGCCTCGCAACCGGCGACGCCGTCAATGTGGCGGCGCGTCTGCAGCAAGCCTCAGAGCCAGGGAGCGTCCTGCTCGCTGAGCCGACCCTCCAGTTGGTGCGCGCGGCCGTCGAGGTCGAAGCGGTCGAGCCGCTGGTGCTGAAGGGAAAGGCCGAGCCGATCGACGCCTACCGCCTGCTCGCGGTGCACGAAGCGCCCGAGCGCCGCCACGAGACTCGTTTCGTCGGCCGCGTAAGGGAGCTTGCGGCGATTGGCCAGGCCTGGGAACGAGCACTCAGCGAGCGGCGCTGTGAGCTCGTTACGATCGTCGGCGAGGCGGGTGTGGGCAAGTCTCGCCTCATCGCGGAGGCCCTCGCCGGGATCGAGGCTCGCGTCGTTCAGGGCCAATGCCTGCCCTACGGAGAGGGGATCACCTACCGGCCGGTGGTCGAAGTGCTCACGCAACTCGAGTCGGTCGGCTCAGATCGCGCCGCCGACTCACCCCTTCGCTCGCTCCTCGGTCGGTCCGAGGCCGGGACATCGTCAGACGAGATCGCCTGGACCTTTCGCAAGCGACTGGAGGAGGCGGCCCCGCTCGTCGTCGTCTTCGACGACATCCAGTGGGGCGAAGAGACCTTCCTTGACCTCATCGAGCACGTTGCCTTTCTCTCGCGGGACAAGGCACTGCTGTTGTTGTGCCTCGCTCGCCCCGAGCTGTTGGACCGCCGTCCCGCCTGGCCGGCTCCGTTGCGGCTCGGCCCACTCGATACGGCGCTGAGCGTTGAATTGATCGAGCTTCGCTGGGGTCACGAAGAGCTCGAGCCCGACCTGCTCGAGCGCATTCTCGGCGCTTCCGGCGGGAATCCGCTCTTCGTCGAGGAGATGGTGGCGATGCTGTCGGAATCGGAGGGTGGCGAGGTCGCGATTCCGCCCACAATTCAGTCGCTCTTGGCCGCGCGGCTCGACCAGCTCGGCCCGGCCGAGCGATCGGTAATGGAGCGCGGCGCGATCGAGGGCGAGATCTTCCATCGCGGCGCGGTGCAGGCGCTGGCGCCCGAAGAGCCCCACCTGACCACCAGCCTGACGGCGCTCGTGCGCAAGGAGTTCGTCCTTCCCGAAGGGGCCAAGCTGCCGGGGGAGGACGCTTTCCGTTTTCGCCACGTGCTGATCAGGGACGCCGCCTACGACGCGCAGCCCAAGTCGGCGCGGGCAGCGCTGCACGAGCGCCTCGCCGGCTGGCTCGAGCAGCGGGGGACGGATCTCGTCGACTTGGACGAGCTCCTCGGCTACCACCTCGAGCAAGCGTGGCGATACCGACGCGAGCTCGGCGAGTCAGGCGATACGGGGCTCGCTGCAGCCGCTCGTGCCCGTCTGATGGCAGCGGAGCGGCGGGCTTTTTCGCGCCGCGACTTCGCAGGGGCCCTAAACCTGGCCGAGCGAGCGCTCCGGCTCGTGCCGCCAGAAGAGACCGACGTCGCGCTGGAGATCGACCGGATCGATGCGCTCGTGGGCCTGGGTAGGATCGACGCGGGTCATGCTGCCGCGCTTGAGGGCGCCGACCGCGCCGCGGCCTCGGGCGATCGCGTCGCCGAGCTCACTCTCCGGCTGGAAGAGTCGATCTTCGGCTTGTTCCTGCATCCGAAGGGGTGGGAAGAGCGTTCGGAGACGCTGCTCGGGGAGGCACTCCCGGAGCTCGAGGCCGCCGGGGACGATCTCGGCCTGTACCTCGCCCACTCCGCAGCGGGCCTGGTCGCGGTCAACCGTGGCAGGGCCGATCAACAGATCGGAGCGCTCGAACGGAGCCTCGTATATTCCCGCCGGCTGGGCTCGCCGCACTATGACGCCTGGACCCTCCTCGCCGGCGCGCGCTTCTACGGCAGTACGCCCGTTCTCGAGATGCTGGCCTGGCTGGACGCGCAGGATGCACGTGGGACTCGACATCACGAGCTGCGGGGCTGTCGAGCCACCGCGCTCGCGATGCTCGGCCGCTTCGACGAGGCCCGGACGCTGATCGCCGACGTGCGCGCGGAGCTACGCGAGCGCGGAAGCCTCATGGATCTCGCGATGACCATGAGGTGGCCGAGCTACGTCGAGCTGCTCGCAGGCAACCCATCTGCCGCAGAGCGGTACCTGGCCGAGGCGTTCGATTTCCTCGGGCAGCACGGAGAGCGCGGAATCCGCGCGACCGTCGCAGCGTATCGAGCCGTCGCCTTCTACGAGCTCGGACAGCTCGAGGAAGCCGACGAATGGGTCGAAAGAGCTGTCGGCCTCGCTGGTACCAGCGACCTCTTCACTGATATCCCGGCGGGGCGCGTGAGGGCGAAGGTGCTCGCACAACGCGGTGAAGATGAATCCGCAGAGAGGCTCATCCGCGAGATCGTCGCGCTCGCCGAGCGGACCGATTTCCTCAACGATCAGGGCGATGCCTACGCGGACCTGGGTGAAGTGCTCGAGCTCGCTAGCAAGAGGAGAGAAGCCTCAGACGCGCTCGAGCACGCGCTCGCACGCTATGAGCGGAAGGGGAATCTCGTCAGAGCCGAGCTGGTGCAGAGGAGACTGGCGAACCTTCGGTCGTCTGCGTCACCTGACCACGCTAGGTGATTCGGGCCGCAGTGCGGCCGCGCGCCGCAGCCGCGCTGCTGTCGCGCCGCTGCTCGCTTGCAACCCACTTCCTGTCTTCTTGGCGATGACGTCACCTAGACGAGAAAGGAGGGAAGCGATGATGCTCGACTACCACAACGAGCTCAGGCGCCAACTGGCCCTCGAGCATGCCGAGCGACTGGCGAGCGACATGCGCCGCAGCCGTCGGCTGACCCGGGTCGAAGCTGGCTTCCCGAGTCGGCCGAGCCTGGTGGAGCTGCTGCGACGCGCCGCGCACTTTGGCCGCGCCAAGGGAGCTGAGCACCAGATCCCCGCCTACCACTCGTGATGGAGGTCAACTGAGCCGCGCGTTCGGAGATCATGTTCAGCCGATCCGCGGGCGCGCGGCTCTAAACCCGCCGCGGGCTTGGGGCTTGCGAGAGGCGGCCAAGAGAGAAACCCACCGTTTCCAGCGGGTTCCTCAAATGGGCGGTGACAGTGCCCTGCTCGACGGCGCTCACGCCGGAATTGCGGGGCGGCTCGATGCCTTGGAAGCCGAGCTAGAAGTGGTCGAGGATCGCCCTTCGCCCAGCCTGGGAAGAGTGCCCCCTCAAGCGGGGCACCCTTCCCAAGAGACACAGCGGCTCAGTCTTCGTCCTCGAGCCCGAACGTCGTCAGGTTCGTAATCAGCACCTGGAACTGATCGCCGAAGCAGTCCTGATGCGCGGCTAGGTTCAGCGTCACCGTCTGGCCCTTGTACGGCGTGAGGTCGACGTTGAGGCTCTCGACGGGACCAACGAACAGGACGAATAGGTCCGGGTTCGGGTTGTAGCCGCTGACGAGCGGCACCGTCCCGGACGGCGTGTCGAGGCTCGCGTCGAACCAGTCGTAGAACCCGATATCGGTGGTCTGGATCTGGTAGTTGAGCGAGACACCGCCCTCGCCGTGCACCTTCATCGTTACGGCCAACGTGTCGTTGCCACAGGGCTCGGCTCCGAACCCCCCGGTCCAGAGGCCGGTCGAACCTTCGACCACTTGGTCGCCCCCGCCGCCTGTCATGGTCCATGACGTATTCGCCGTCCCCGTGATGTTCGTGATCAGCGGCTTCGCTGCGGCCGTGGCGGCAAAGACAGCCGAGGTCACGGCAACCACAAGGCTGGCGGTGATGAACAGC
>Ga0126383_10002463_pt1 | contig 11949 bp, 12 predicted proteins | sample PanSoiMetPlot_35_FD_96882 | JGI IMG/M metagenome (GOLD analysis project Ga0126383, IMG submission 96882) | Tropical forest soil microbial communities from Panama - MetaG Plot_35 | ecosystem: Environmental > Terrestrial > Soil > Tropical forest > Bulk soil | place: Panama | collected 2016-02-17
CGCGACCAGTCGGCGGGCCGAGTCCTTGCTCTGCTCGACGAGGAGATCGCTCTCGCGCTCGATCGTGAGGATGGTGGATGCGCCGAACCCGATGATCAAGACCACCACGATCAGCACGGTGATCTTCGCGGTGAGCCGGAGCCGCAACGCGGTCGAGCCTCTCCCGCCGGCGCTACACGCGAATGGTCCGGCCCGCCCAGTGGGGTTCCCGGAGCACGCGCTTGACGAGCTTGCCTGCGCTGTCGCGCGGGAGCCGCTCGTGGAAGGAGACCTCGCGGGGCACCTTGTAGTCGGCCACGTGCTGCCGGCAGAACGCGCGCACGTCGTCGACGGTGAGCGTCTCGCCCGGCCAGAGCTCGACCGCGGCGTGCACGCGCTCGCCCCACTCGTCGTCGGGCACGCCGAACACGGCCGCGTCCTGGATCTTCGGGTGACGGTGGAGCGCGTCCTCGATCTCGGCCGGATAGATGTTCACGCCACCGGAGATGATCATGTCGCGCTTGCGATCGCAGATGTAGACGAAGCCCTCCGCGTCCATGTAGGCCACGTCGCCGACGGTGAGCCAGTCGCCGCGGACGGTGTGCCGCGTCGCCTCGGGATTCTTGTAGTACTCGTCGAAGACGCCCGGATTGCGGCGCACGTAGAGCTCGCCGGCCTCGCCGGTCGGCACGGGCCGGCCGTCGTCGTCCAGGATGGCGAGCTCGATGCCCTCTGGCGCCCGGCCGCACGAGCCGGGCTTTCGCAGCACGTCCTCGGGGCGGAGGATGGTGTTGACGCCGAGCTCCGTCGAGCCGTAGAACTCGTAGAGCACTGGCCCGAAGTAGGCGATCACCTCCTCCTTCACCCGCATCGGGCACGGCGCCGCCGCCATCACGATGCTGCGCATGGAGGAGACGTCGTAGCGCGCGCGCACGGCGGCCGGCAGATCCACGATGCGCTTCAAGAGGGTGGGGGCCATGAACGTGCTGCTGCAGCGATGGCGCTCGATCGTCGCGAGCGCCGTCTCCGCGTCGAACTTCGGCATGATCACGACGGGGCTCCCCACCAGGTGCGCGTAGAGCGCGAAGCCGCCGGGGGCCGAATGATAGAGGGGCCCGGCGGCCAGGTGGACGTGGCTCGGGTCATCCACGCCCAGCGCCTGCAGGCGCTTCATCACCTCGGCGGGATCGGACGCGCGCCGCCTCGCGCCCTTCGGCTTGCCGGTGGTCCCGGCCGTGTAGATCATCGAGGCCCCGAAGACCTCGCCACCGGGAAGCTCGACCGGCGCGGGGCTGCCTGCCTCGATCAGGTCGTCGAGCCCCTCGCCCCAGTCCCGCCGCTCGCTGCCGATGAAGATCCACGAGCGCACCGCGCGCGCGCCGGCGCGCACCTGCTCGGCCGTGCCGACGAAGGCATCTCCGACGAACACGGCCGCCGCCTCGGAGTTGTCGAGGATGTAGGCGACCTCCTCGGCGGTGAGGCGATGATTGAGCGGCACGGGGATGGCGCCGGCGGCTCGCGCCGCGGCCGACACGAGCAGCACCTCGATGCAGTTGAACGCGTAGACCGCAATGTGATCGCCCGGCCGAACGCCGCGCGCGACCAGGGAGTGGCCGAGCCGGTTCCGCCGGTCCCGGAATTCGCGCCAGGTGAGCCGGCGCTCGCTCTCGATGATCGCCACCCGCTCCGGCTGCCGCTCCGCGTGCACCGCGATGAGATCCATGTCTCCTCCGGTCCGGGACACTCGGAGGGGGGCTTCGCCCCCCTTCCGAGCCTCCCCCCCAAGTGCAGATTGCGCCGGCGGGAGCCAGCGCTCAGAGCGGACCACCTATTACGGATTGGTGGTCTTCGTTGCTCCGACACACTCCTAGCCGCCGCGATACTCGCAGTATCCTCCCATCAGGTCATCGCTGTGCCACCAGCCGCCCTGGCGCTGGCAGATCGCGCGGAGCTCGTCCTGCGTGTAGGTAGGTGCGATGGGCGCCCCGGCGCTGCCGCATCCGGAGCCGAGCGCCAGCACGCCGACGAACAGTCCTCCGATAGCGACCGCCCTCGCTGCGGCGGGCGTCAACCCGAGCCGCTGTACCATTCGAACGACGTGACCGAGATCCGGTATGTTGCGCCAGTCGACTTCAGTGGAATTTCGAAGTACCCACGACTCCACGCGGGCACGGTGTCGGGCACGAAGCCGATCGCGCGGCTGATCACCTGGCCCTGCGCATCCTGGCTCTCGACCAGCAGGACGATCTTGGTGGCCGGCCGCTTGTAGTCGTTGTAGAGATAACCGGAGATCACCGCCCGGCCGTTCCTCGACGCTTCGGCCTGCCACTCCAGGCGAAGCCGATCGTCGATGCCGGAGGGACTGCTGATCATCGCGCCCCCGGCGGCGCCGGTGGCGAGGCCCAACAGCAGGAACGCCGAGATTGCTGCTCGCGCGCGCATGTTTGGCACACCCCTGTCGGGCCTATCATAGCCGCGCAGTGACGCTGTCGCGAGAGAGACGTGGAATCAGGATGTTTCATCCCTTTGCCGAAGGAGGAGCCTCATGTCGGTTCGCGTCGAGACTACCGGAGGCGTCACCACGGTCATCATCGATCGGCCCGAGCACCGGAACGCGGTGAACCGACCGACGGCGCAGGCCCTCGCCGATGCCTTTCGGGCCTTCGAGGCGGATCCGAGCGCGCGCGTGGCGGTGCTCTGGGGAGCCGGCGGCACGTTCTGCGCCGGCGCGGATCTCGAGGCCGTCGCGGCCGGCCGCGGGAACCGACTCCGGCCCGACGGCGACGGTCCCATGGGCCCGACGCGCATGCTGCTCGGCAAACCCGTGATCGCCGCCGTGTCGGGATACGCCGTCGCCGGCGGCCTCGAGCTGGCGCTGTGGTGCGACCTCCGGGTCGTCGAGGATACGGCGACCTTCGGGGTGTTCTGCCGGCGATGGGGCGTGCCGCTGGTCGACGGCGGGACGATCCGGCTCGGCCGCCTCATCGGCATGAGTCGCGCATTGGATCTGATTCTGACCGGTCGAGCTGTAAACGCTGAAGAGGCCGAGCGAATCGGTCTGGCCAATCGAGTCGTCCCGACGGGCCGGGCGCGCCTGGAGGCAGAGGCGCTGGCTCGCCAGATCGCCGCCTTCCCGCCGCGCTGCGTGCTGAGCGACCGGAGGGCGGCCTACGAGACGTGGGGACGCGATCTCGACGCCGCGCTCGCGCGTGAGTTCGAGCTCGGCCGGGCGACGATCGATTCGGGCGAGAGCGCCGACGGAGCGCGGCGCTTTGCCACCGGAGCCGGGCGCCACGGCGCTCCCGCGCCGGGCGGCGGTCAGGCGTAGATGTCCTCGCGGGTCGTGGGGCGTGAGCCGCGGGCGCGGTCCCACTGCTTCTGCATCAGCACCTGGTAGAGGCCGATCGATCCCGCCCCGAACGCCACCGACGAGCACGTGAGGTAGAGCAGCCAGGTCCGATAGATCCGCTCACCAACGATGGCGCGAGCCTCGCTGGCGCGCGCCTGCAGGCGCTCCGCCCACTGGCGACAGGTACGCGCGTAGTGCGGGCGCAGGTTCTCCACGTCGAGCAATTCCCAGCCCGCGCGCTCCATCTCGGTGAGCGTCTCGGTCACGCCGGAGAGGTCGCCGTTCGGGAAGACATTCCGATAGAGGAAATCGGTCTGGCTCGTACGCTTCCAGTGGAACTCGTGGTGGATGCCGTGGTTCAGATACAACCCGCCGTCGTTCAGCATCTGGAGAACGCGGCCGAAGAACGACGGGTAGTTCGGGATGCCGACGTGCTCGATGACGCCGATGGCCGCGATCTTGTCGTACCGCGCGCCCGCGGGGATGTCGCGGACGTCGCGGTACTCGACCAGGCAGCGATCCTCGAGGCCCTCGCGCGCGATGCGCGCCGCCGCCCAGTCGGCCTGCGCCTTCGAGAGCGTCACGCCATGCGCGCGAACACCGTAGTGCTGGGCCGCCCAGATGCTGAACGCCCCCCAGCCGCAGCCGATGTCGAGGACGCTCTCGCCCCGCTGGAGGCGCAACTTCCGGCAGACGAGGTCGAGCTTGTCCGCCTGCGCCTGCTCGAGCTTCCCGTCGGGGTCGCGGTAGTAGGCGCAGGTGTACACCATCAAGGGATCGAGGAAGAGAGCGTAGAAGTCGCTCGAGACGTCGTAGTGGTGCGAGATCGCCTCGGCGTCGAACTGTTTGCTGCGCGCTCTCATGGGGCGTCCTCTCTCGCGTAGAAGTCGAGCCGGTTCGACATCGCCGTCACGACGCGGTCGCGTCCTCCCGGGCGTGCGTCGCCAGGAAGTCCGCCTCCTTCGCCTGCCAGTTTCGCGCGTAGATCCAGTCCCGGAACACGAGGCCCCGGCGATCGATCAAGCGCGCGAGCCGGCTCGGGAGCGAGCCGGCTCCGATCAGGCTGTAGCGCGGCACGCCGTCGAGCGAATAGGCGCGGCCGGTGGCGATGGATAGGGCGGCGTTGAGCCCGCTCTGGATCGCCGGCCCGATGCCCTCCGCGAGGTCGAGCGTGGCGAGGCCGGCGGCGTCGCCAACCAGGTAGGCGTTGCCCACCTGGCACACCTCCTCGCGCTCGCGCAGATAGTACGTGTGGCCCTTGGGCTTGAAGCGATGGCCGACCACCAGCCCGAGACTCGCGAGTTTATCCGCGAGTGCCTGCCAGTGCTCGTGCAGGCCGACGCGGCTCTCGGCGAGATAGCGCGAGAAGCCGCCAAGGCCCACGTTGACCCAGCCGCCTTGCTTGGGCACGTACCAGGCATAGCCCACCAGTCCGTTTTCGCCGAACCAGAGATGGCAGCGCTGGTCGGCGCCCGCGTATTCGAACTCCTCCTCGAGCGCCGCCACCTGGTACTCGCGCGAGCGCGGGTTCAGGCCCTTGAACAGCGAGCGGAAGACCGGGCAGTGCGTCCCGCCCGCCCCGACCAGGAACCGGCTGCGGAACTGGCCGTCCACGACGAAGCCGTCGCCGACGCGCTCCACCGCGCGAGCGGCGTGCGTGACGACGCGCGCGCCGCTCTTCCGGAGCAGCCAGTCGTCGAACTCGTAGCGACGGATCGAGTACTGCTCCGACCGCATGTCGGTGCGCCAGGAACGGCGCCGGCCGAAGTACTCCATGTGGAGATTGTCGAGTCGGAGCAGGCCGCGCGGATAGCGCTCGACGTCCATCTCGAGGGCGCGTACGACGTCGGGGGTGATCCAGCCCGCGCAGAGCTTGGTGCGCGGGAACGGCTCGGCCTCGAGCACCACGCTGTCGATGCCGCGCTGGGCGAGCCGCCAGGCACAGGCCGATCCGCCGGGCCCGCCACCCACGATCACGACGGCGGCCTCGATCACGTCTACGACCTCCACATCGACAGGAAGAGCCTCAGCTTTCGCGCCAGCGACAGCCGGATCCCCTCGGCGGCATTCGCCGCCTGCATCGTGGCGTAGAGATCGCCCTCGAGATCGATGTCGCCTGCCGCGTAGGCCTCGGCGAAGTTCCCCGGCGAGGGGTCCCGGATGAGGCGGACGAACGTGTCCGGGCTCTTGATGAACGCCGTGGACACCGGATCGCCGGCGGCGAACTTGACCTCCGTCCCGTCCCACAGTCGGAACGCGAAGCTGCCCGGCAGCCCCGCGAACACCTCGCGCAGGATGCGGGCGGCGCGGGAGGCAGTGGGCCGCGGCATCAGGAAATCCACCGCGAACACACCTCGTCCTATCCCCGGATGGTTCGCATCACGTCCTCGTTCTCGAACGCCCGGCGCGGCTCCCCTTCGAAGATGATCTCACCGCGGTCGATGGCGTACAGCCGGTCGGCGACCCGGGAGCCCGTCATGAGGTTCGACTCGGCGATCAAGAGCGAGATACCCATCGCCTTGATCTTCTTCACCGCGTCGATGAACCGGGTGACCACCACGGGCGCCAGCCCCTCGAACGGCTCGTCCATGAGGAGAATCGACGGCGAGAGCGTCATGGCGCGTCCGATCGCCACCATCTTCTTCTGGCCGCCCGAGAGGTAGAGGCCGCGGCGCTGCACGAAGGTGCGGATCTCCGGGAACAGCTGGAGGACGCGCTCGTCGATGCCCTCGGCGGTGACGGACGCCGGCTTCCCGGCGGCCCGCGCGAGCGACTGGCTGATCTGGAAGTTCTCCCCCACGGTCAGGTCCGGGAAGATCCCGGCGTCCTCTGGCGAGTACCCGATGCCCCGGAGCGCCCGGCGATGCGTCGGCAGGCGGGTGATGTCGGCGCCATTCCACGTGACGGTCCCGCTGCGCACGGCGAGGAGGCCCATGATGCTGTCGATCGTCGTGGTCTTGCCGGCCCCGTTGCGTCCGACCAGGCACACCGACTCGCCGTCCTTCACGGTGAGCGAGATGTCGCGCAAGACGTGCGCGGGGCCGCGAAACGTGTTGACGCGCGCGAGCTCCAGCACCGCCCTCAGCCCCTGGTCTCGGTGCCCAGCATGTTGGCCGTCACCTGCTCGTTGTTGCGGATCTCGTCGGGCGTGCCGTCGGCCAGGATGCTGCCCTGGTGCATGGCCACGACGCGCGGGCAGTACGTGAAGACGACGTCCATGTCGTGCTCGATGATCACCGCGGTGATGCCACCGGACCGCACCACCGAGCTGATGATGTCCATGATCGGCGCCTTCTCGCGCGTGCTCACGCCGCTGGTGGGCTCGTCCAGGAAGAGCAGCTTGGGGCGGAGCGCGTAGGCCACCGCCACGTCGAGCAGCTTCCGCTCGCCCTGGGACAGGCCGCCGGCGACCATGCCCGCCTTGGCGTCGAGCCCGAAGCTCTGCAAGATGTCGAGCGCCTCGCCACGCACGCCCGCGTCGGACTCGGCCAGAGCCATGAGCCGGCGCGTCTTGCCCTCGCGCGAGAAGATGGCGAGCGCCACGTTGTCGAGGGTCGAGAGCTGGTCGAAGAGATTGACCAGCTGGAAGCTGCGCGCGATGCCGAGCTCGATCTTCCGGTGCACGGAGACATGGGTGATGTCCGTGTCCCGGAATAGGACCTTCCCGGAGTCAATCGGGATGAGCCCGCTGACGAGGTTGACGAGCGTGGTTTTCCCCGCTCCGTTCGATCCGATGAGCGCCAGCACCTCGCCCTCGGCCACGGTGAAGTCCACGTGGTCGACCGCATGAGTGTCACCGAAGTACTTCGTGAGCTTCTCCGTTCTGAGGAGGCTCACGAGACCGCGGGCCTCCGGAATCTCGGAAGCAGGCGGTGGGCGGTTCCCACGATGCCCGCGGGGAGCGCCAGCACCAGCACGACCAGCACGATCCCGAGCACCATCTGCCAGTAGACCGTGTGACCGACGGCGTAGGTCTCGAGATAGTTGTAGATCACCGCCCCGATGATGGGGCCGAAGAAGGTCTGGAAGCCGCCGAGCACGGTGAAGAACACGATCTTGCCGGAGAACGTCCAGTGCAGGATGTCCGGGGTGGTGAGCCCGTTCAGCGGCACCCACAGCGCGCCGGCGAGGCCCGTGTAGATCCCGGAGATGATGAAGGCCACCCAGCGATAGTGCCAGACCTGCACGCCCACGAACTCGGCGCGCGTCTCGTTGTCGCGGATCGCCTGGAGCGCCTTGCCGAACGGGGAATGCACGATCACCCACATCACCGCGACCGCGAGGGCGAACAGCACGAGCACGTAGTAGTAGTACCGGTGGGAGAGGAACGCGAGCTTGTCCCCCGCGGGGCCGGTGTCCATCTTCACCGCGCCGGCGATCAGGGTCGGCGTCGGCACGCGCAGGCCGTCCGAGCCGCCGGTCACCCAGAAGAACTTGAACGCGAGGCTCCAGAGGACCTGCGAGAGCGCCATCGTCAGGATGCCGAAGAAGATGCGGGTGTACCGCACGCACAGCACGCCGAACAGCGCGGCCACGACCGCCGACGCGGCGATGCCGGCCAGGAGGAACAGCTCCATCGATTCGCTCTTCAGGTACTTGACGACGAACGCGACGGCGTACGCGCCCACGCCGAAGTAGGCCGAGTGGCCGAACGACAGGAGCCCGGTGTAGCCCAGCAACAGGTTGAACCCGAGCGCGGCGATGGCGAAGACGAGCCCGTACGACAAGAGGACGGTCTGGTAGGGCGGCACGATCACCGGCAGGATCGCCAGCACCACGAGAACGGGCGCGGCCCAGATGATCCACCGCCGCGAGGACGTCGCCAGCGGACTCATGCGCGACCGAAGAGGCCGGCGGGCCGGATCAACAACACGATCGCCGCCATCAGGTACAGGACGGCCAGCTCGATCTCCGGGAAGAACGTGATGCCGAACTCCCGCACGATGCCGACGAGCAGCGCGCCGACCAGGGCACCCTCCAGGCTGCCGAGGCCGCCGATCACGACGACGACGAAGGCCAGGATCAGCGCGTCCACCCCCATCCCGAGCACCGCGCCCTGCTGGGGAACCACGACCGCGCCCCCTAGGCCCGCCATGAAGCAGCCGAGGGTGAACGCCTCCACGTAGACGCGGTTGACGTCGACGCCGAGGGCCGCGGCCATGCGCTTGTTCTGCGACGTCGCGCGCAGGACCACGCCGAATTGCGTGCGGTAGACGAATGCCCAGATCCCCGCGGCGGCGACGCCGCCGATCACGATCACCGCCAGGTTGTACGTGGGATAGATGGCTTCGCCGATGTGCAGGCTGCCGAGGGCCTCGTACAGCGCGCTGACGGACAGCGGATACGGGCCCCAGATCAACCGCATGAGGTCCTCGAGGATCAGGAGCAGGCCGAACGTGATGAGCAGCTGGTACTCCTCGGCGCGCTGGTAGAGCGGGCGCAGGAGCGTCGGCTCGAGCACGGCCCCGAGCGCGGCCGCGGCCACCGCGCCGGCCGGCAAGAGCGCGTACAGCCACACGCTGGCCTCGGGCCCGCCGCCGATCAGCCGGCCGATCACCCAGGCCGTCACGTATGCGCCGAACGCGTAGAGATTGCCGTGAGCCAGGTTGACGATGCGCATGACGCCGTAGATCAGCGAGAGCCCGCCCGCGATCAGGAACAGCACCGAGGCGTAGAGCAGCGAGTTGAGGATGTGGATCAGCAGTGTGTCCATGGACCCCGGATAACATGCCTCAACTGCATGACCGCTTCAACCAGAAACTGTGCACGGACAGCCACTTGCAGGACACCTGGCGCGGCGGGCGCGGCTGTTCCCCGGCGCCGCCGGCGGCCCCGGCGGTGTATCGTTCACCGCATGGACGCCTCCGCGCCGCGTATCCACTGGCACACGCAGCGCGAGACGCGGTTTCCCTTCGGCACTGTCTCTCCGCGCCCCGAGTCCGCCGACCCCATCGGCTTCCCGCCGCCGTGGCCGGATCGCCCATGGATCTACGCGAACATGGTGGCCTCGGCGAATGGCGTCGCGTCCTGGCGCCGCGCGGACTCCCATGATGATCCCGTGCTGGCGATCCTGGGGGGCGACGGCGAGCGGCTCGAGCGCGTCGCCGACCGGCGGCACATGCGCCACCTCCGCTGCTTCGGCGACGTCGCGATCGGCGCCCAGACCCTGCGCGAGCAGCCGCGGCTCGTGCAGACGCCCCGGGAGCCGGGCGAGCCGCCAGCGCCGGAGCTCTATCGATTTCGCGTGGCCCACGGGCTTCCGTATGAGCCGCGCCACGTCATCTACTCGCTTGGGGGCTGCTTCGATCTGTCCGCGCCGATCTTCAACACGGCGGGCGTCGAGGCGATCGCAGTGACGCCGAGGAGAGGCGCCGCCGAGCTCAGCGCGTGCGGCGCGGCGCTGAAAGGGATCGACCTGATCGTCGAGGATGTCGAGCGCGCCGACGGACTCCGGCGGGCGCATCGCCGCCTGTTTGCCGACCGGGGCGTCCGTTATCTCGACTGCGAGGGCGGCGAGACCGTGCTGCGCGCGCTCCGCGCCGCCGGGCTGCTGGACGAGGTGTTCGTCACGGTCACCGACGTCGTGATCGACGAGTCGCTGCACCGCAGCGTTCAGAAGATCTTCGACTTCCCCGCCGAGGGCGCAGCCCTGATCGCGGAGGGGTGTGTCGAGCGCGGTGCGTGGAGCTTCCGCCGGTGGCGCTTCAACGAGCGCTGAGGGCAGCCCGGGCGGACGAGCCTGTCGCATCCGACCGCGCAGCCACCCGGAGCGGCACCGCGGTCACTTCCGCGTTCTCGAGGGCGTCGCCGAGCGACAGCGCGACCATCGCGGTGTAGGCGCCCGGCTTGACCCGTCCGCCGAGGTCGACGACCAGCTTGTCGCCCTGTGCCTCTCCGCCCACGCCGGCCGCGGCCACGGTGCCGTCGGCGCCGATCACGACGAATCGGCACACCGGCACGTCGGCCCGATCGGCGCTCGGCCCAGCGGCCATCGGCTCGCGAACCAGCCGGTAGTCGCGCAGGAACTTCTCGACGCGCTCGATCTCGACCTGCATCTCGAGGCGGTCGCCGCGCGCCACGACGTGCGATGCATATGCGCGTCGCGGGATCGCGAAGCGATCGAAACCGCCGACGCCCATCGGGTTGGTGAAGTCGCGGAACACCTCGAGCGTCACCGCGCCGTCGGACCATTTCGCGAGCTGGTAGGGACCGTTGGTCACGAGGAAGTGGCCGCGCACCTGGGCGTAGCGCTGGAGCGCCTTCCACCGGTCCTGCGCCTCGTCCGGTGTCACGAGGCGCTTCAAGGCCTCGGGCACGTAGGCCTGGCGCGCGAAGCCGTCGACCAGGCCCAGGAGCGCCTCCCTGGTCTTCGCGTCGCGTGCGAGGTCGAGCCACCGCACGCCGCGGCGTTTCGCCTCGTCGGCGGAGAACGCGCCGATACCGCGCTTCACCGCCTCCTCCATCAGGACCAGCACGTGCCAGGGCACGGGACTCCACGGCGGCGCTTCCGCCGCGACCTGCTGCGGATCGGGCGTGAGCGGGTTCACGTAGACGTCGACGACGGGCACCACGTAGGTGAACGTGATGTCGCTGTACTTCTTCACCTCGGAGTCGACGCGCAGGATCTTGAAGCCGACGAGCGCCTGGCGCTCCACTGCGCTCGCGGCGTCGACCGCCGGGTCGTAGTCGACGGCTCCGGCGCGCTTCATGCCCCAGCGCGCGGCAAACAGGTACGGATAGACCGCGTCCGCGGCGGTCATCCGGGTGTTGTCGTGAAAGGCGGACGCCACCACCCGATACGTGAGGCGCGCGCGAGCGCTCTTGCCCTTGCCCACGTCGCGAAGCCGCCCGGTCCCGGGCTCCGGCAGGAGGGCGTCCTCCGGAACGGGCACGTCAGCGTCGGCGGTGACAGAGGCGACCGCCACGCGATTTGCGACCCAGGAGGCGCTGCCAGGCGCGGGGAGCAGCGCGGGATCACCGACGGCCGCCCACAAGAGCCGCCCGGCGGGATCGCCGAGGCCGGCGATCGGATTCCACGCGGCCGCGGGCCGGGTGGCCATGCCGAGCCTGAGCCAGCCGTTCCACGGAAAATCCTTCAGCTTCACGGTGCGCACGAAGACGCCCGAGTCAAAGCCGGTCTGCGAGTCCCGGGCGACGTTCTCGACGCCCTCCGAGAACTCGGAGTTGAATCGCTCGCGGCGCACGGTGTAGCCGGCGACGACGCGCTCGCATCCCGCGGTGAGGTCAGTGAGCAGCGCTCGCTCGAGATCCATTCGCTCCGCAAGCCCGGATGCCGTACCGCTCGTGAGCCGGCGGTAGGCGTCCTCGGCAGCGCGCCGCGCCGGTCCGGGCTCCATCACCGGCGATTCGAGGAGCCAGGCGTGGAACCATCCCTCCTTGAGCCAGGGCGGCCCGAGCCAGCCGTTGATCGCGATGCGCGACGATGCGAGCACCTCGTCGAGCGACACCTCCTCGACGGTCGCGTCCCAGGCGGGGCCGTTCGCCGCTCTGGAGCCGACGAGCGTCTCGGCGAGCGGTCCCCGGGCGCGCACGCGCAGGCCGCCGAGGGCGGCCGACGGCCGCTGCTCCAGTGCCTTCTTTCGCTGCTCCGCGAGGTCGAA
>Ga0126383_10002464_pt1 | contig 11949 bp, 10 predicted proteins | sample PanSoiMetPlot_35_FD_96882 | JGI IMG/M metagenome (GOLD analysis project Ga0126383, IMG submission 96882) | Tropical forest soil microbial communities from Panama - MetaG Plot_35 | ecosystem: Environmental > Terrestrial > Soil > Tropical forest > Bulk soil | place: Panama | collected 2016-02-17
AGCAACCTCGGCTTCGATTACCCGGATGGGCCGGTCAAGCCGCGGCCGGAGAAGTTGCCGGAGCCCCGCCGCACCAAGGCCAAGCGCCGCTCTTCGCCCAAGCGCAAGCCGCCGGGCGGCGGCGACGACGGCCCGCCGCGGCGCGGCATTGTTCCGAAGGTGCCGTTGGTAAAAGCGTAATGTAGTTTCGGTCAATCTGCCCACCGGCCTGATATTTCCACCGCAGCTCCTGGCAGGAGCGGGTCGCTGGCCCTATCAACCCTGTGTTTTGGTGCCGGTTGTTTGCTCGGGCACACAGCAAATAAGAGAACGGCCCCGGAATACGCCGGGGCCGTCTGCGATTTACGCCGCATTTACAAAAACTCCCGGGGGCTGGCAGCGAGCGCCCAGCCGATGGCCCGGCCGATGTGCGCACCACCAAAAATTCGATGTCACCACTCGAAGGTGGCCGGGGTTTCTTTTTCTTCGCCAGGGTTATGGCAAATGACAGGACGCATTATCTCCACTCTTGCCGTCGCCATCGCAATCGGCCCATCACTGGCTTATGGCTCGCCAGCTTGCATGACGCAAAGCGAGGCGCGAGCTAAATTTCCTAAGGCGACGCACGGCCCATTCGCCGCGACGCCCACCACGCGCCGCGGTGCCCACGCCCTGGGATCAATGCGCCTATCCGTGTGTGCTAGATTAATAGCTAAGCCTCACTGCACGGCAAAAGGGAGGGCATCTCGATGTCCGATTCGCAAGGGACGAGTAAACCGCAACACAAAGAAAAACCCGATTGGGGGTTTGTAGCGTTTCTCATCACTATTTTCGTCATCGCTGTGGCGCTTACGCTCACTCAAATCTACCTTCAAAATCCCAAGTGATCCCGGGAAGCGGCGAGGGGAGGGCATCAGAAAATTGGCACCCGAATTGGCACCCAATTACTCAGAAGGCTCGGGATTGACCGGGCTAGATACGGATATCGCTTGCTCAGATGTCCAACAAAATAAGATGAAAACAGAAAATTCGGGATAGCGGCGGAGCGTCTCATTAATCGCGGCGGCACAGTGCTCGCATTGCTCCACTCGGCCACCCTTCCAACCCAATAAAACCATAGCGTGCATGTTCTCCTAGTGGAACGGAGATCGAACAAAAATAGGTTTTGCTACCAAATTTGCTACCACTTGCTTGCCGCAAAAAAGCCGTCACGCGGCCGATAACTTTGCCTTGTCGGATTGGCGATCCCCGATGGAAGGCCGGGGATGATGTGAAGATTTGAGCCCTTCGCTGCCAGTTCGATAACCCGACGATTGCTGTCCAAGAAAACAGCACGTAAGGGGGACAAGGCAAAGCTGCTGGTTTCGTGAGCCGGCAGCTTTGCTGGTTAGTCAGGTTCGCTGGGCATCTTTTGATGCGAGCGCGAATCAGGATATTCAGCACTCACGCGCCGATTTGCTGACGCATTTACCTCCCGGCGTCGAACAGGCGCCAGCGTGAGCTAGGCGCGACCAACTTCGGCCTCGCTTGGCGGCGAGGCCGTTATTTTTTTGGTCAATGGACTACTCAGGCGGGGACCAATTCCGGAAATGCAGCATCTGCTCAGCCGCGACGGCAAAACGGCATGACGGACACCCGATTTTAAATCGCCGGTAAACCGCCCGCTCAGGCACTGTTCGTGCATTGCGCAGGGCCATAGCGTGTGGCCAGAGCAGAGGCTCGGTTGAAATGGTCCATTACTCCCGGTTTCCATCCGCGAATTTTCGCCACAATCTGACCATGCTCGAATTCGATAGTTCCGGCCACGGGATTGGGGATGATGCGGGGTCGGGCAAGCTCGGCACGGGAGCGGTTTGCGCCGTTTGTGGCTTGCGCCGCCCTTTGTTTTTCTTTGGCAAATTGCGCCAATAACAGCCATATCGATCCGCGCTATGGGGTCGATCCGAGCGCCCGCGTGGTCGAACCAGGCGCGACTGTGCTCAAGGGCGGCGGCGTTTACCGCGTCGGCTCGCCCTACATTATCGCGGGCCGGGTCTATGTCCCGCAGGACAATCCCCATTATCGGGCCGATGGCGTAGCCTCGTGGTACGGCTCAGATTTTCACGGCCGGTTCACCGCGAATGGCGAAATTTTCGACGCCGAAGCCATCACCGCGGCGCATCCGACGCTGCCGCTGCCAAGCTATGTGCGGGTCACGAATTTGAGCAATGGTCGCTCGCTGGTCGTGCGCGTCAATGACCGCGGACCCTATGCAGGCAATCGGATTATCGACGTCTCAAAGCGGGCAGCCTACCTGTTGGGCTTCACGGTGAGCGGAACAGTCTGGGTACGGGTTGAATATGTCGGCCCGGCGCCGATCGAAGGTTCGGATGATCGGGTGCTTGAGGCGACATTGCGTCAGGATGAGCCGGCTCCAGCGCCGGGCACGACGAAGCTGGCGGCGCTCCGTATCGTCCCGGCTGCAATGACGGCGATGCCTCGCACCCGGCTCGCCAGCATCTCGACGACAGCATCATTGCCGCCCAGCGCTACTTTGACCTATGCGGCCGCGATTTCGTCAACTCAGAGCGGCTCGGACGAAGTTCTCACCGGCCGCGGGCTTTACTGAGTTGATATTATCGAACATCGGTTCAGTCCGGGGCGTATGGGTCGCGGGCCCTGCATTGCGGGCGAAGGGTCGCGGGCGATGGGTCTGTTTCGCGGCGGATCTTTGCGCGACAATAATTCGGATACTGTCGGAGCCTGTGGTGGGAAGAGTTGTCCATGACCAATGACAGGAAGCGAAACTGGGCAATCGTCCTCGCGCTGACTGCCTTTGGCTGTGCGGCCGTGCTGTTGGCCGACCTTATGGCTGCGGGAGCGGCACCCGTGGGCTCGGGCAAGAAAGAGGATGGATTCCAGAGCAGCGTCCCGGCGGCGATCCTGGTCGACGCTGACAGCGACAGTATCTTGTACGAGAAGAATGGCGATCAGCGCGTTGCGCCGGCAAGTCTCGCCAAGCTGATGACGCTTGAATTCCTGTTCAATGAGATCAAGCAGGGCCACGTCAAACCCGAGGACGAGTACATCATCAGCGAAAACGCCTGGCGAAAGGGCGGAGCGCCGTCGCACGGCTCGACGATGTTTGCCGCCATTCACAGCCGGGTGAAGGTGTCGGATTTACTCCAAGGCATCATTGTTGATTCCGCCAACGATGCCTGCATCGCGGTCGCCGAGGCGCTCGCCGGAAATGAAGCGAGCTTCGGCCAGATGCTCACCCAACGGGCCCGTGCGATAGGCCTCGAAACGTCGACCTTTACCAATTCCACCGGCTATTCCGATCCGAATTTGCGCGTCACCGCGCGGGAAATGGCGGAACTGGCTCGGCACATCATCCGCACCTATCCGGACTTCTACCCCAGTTTTAGCCAGCGTGATTTCACCTGGAATAATATCCATCAGCAAAACCGCAATCCGCTTCTCGGGATGGGTATCGGCGCCGATGGACTTAAGACCGGAGAGACCCCCGAGGCCGGATTCAATTTGGTTGGTTCGGCGGTTCAGGACAATTTCAGGCTCATTGTGGCTGTTACCGGCGCGAGATCGGATAAAGAACGCGCCGATGAGGCTAAAAAATTATTGGAGTTCGGCTTCCACGATTTTCAGGCGCGGGTTTTGTTTGCCGAAGGGCAGACGGTAGGCGACGCTAAGGTCTTCGGTGGCAACAAAAGCTATGTGCCACTCATCGCGCCCGGCATCATAAAGCTGATGGTGCCGCGGAATAACAGCCAGCGGTTGCTGGCGCGGATCGTCTATACGGGGCCGGTTCCGGCGCCGATCACGAAGGGACAACCGATCGGCAAACTTAAGGTCTGGCGGGGCGAAAACCTCGCTCTCGAAGTGCCGTTGCAGGCAGCAGACGATATTGGCCGGGGAAGCATGTCGCAGCGGGCCATGGACGGCGCCACCGAGCTCATGATTGGAGTATTGCGCGCCGGCGTGAGCAAGCTCTGAACCTAGTCGGCGCGTGCGCGTTGCCGCCGCGGCGCTTATATTGCTGCTGGAAGCCGGCGCCCGCCTTACTCGCCATAGTAGAAAACTCCAGTAACTTGCTGAGCTTAAATGGCATCCGGCTGATGTAGTGATCTGAATATGCGCTGAGATCTCTGGCATGAGAGGCAAATTCATTACCTTCGAGGGCGGCGAGGGGACGGGCAAATCCACCCAGGCCGCGATGCTGGCGCTGCGTTTGGAGTCCTATGGGCTTGGCGTTCAGCTGACCCGAGAACCCGGCGGTTCGCCCGGGGCCGAAATCATTCGCCATGTATTGTTGACCGGCGCGGCAAAGCCACTCGGCGCTGACGTCGAGGCCATGCTATTCGCGGCCGCGCGTGACGATCACGTGCGGTGCACGATCCTCCCGGCGCTGCGGTCGGGCAAATGGGTCGTTTGCGACCGATTTGCCGATTCCACCCGGGTCTACCAAGGTATTCTCGGTGACGTCGATCAGAGGCTGATCAACGTGCTTGAACGCGTCTCGGTGGGAGAGCTTTCCCCTCACTTGACCGTGATATTGGATCTGCCGGTTCAAGTCGGCCTGGAACGAGCAAAGGAGCGACGCGGCGCCGCTCAGGCGGACCGTTTCGAAGGGGAGGGCGCCAAATTCCACGAAAAGCTGCGTGATGCCTATCTGGCCATTGCGGTGCGCGAACCTGCTCGGTGCGTGGTGATCGACGCCACTGCCTCGAAAGAGATCGTGGCTGATGCGATCTGGCAAATGGTGCAGTTACGGCTTCAGCTGCCGGCGACACGGCGCCTCGACGAAGCCGCCTCTGCCAAGGCCTAGCTGGGCCCGAATACCGTGTCCCAACAGGATGACGACGATATCGACGAGGGCTCCCCGCATCCGCGCGAGACCGCAGTGCTGTTCGGTCACACTGCGGCCGAAGCGGCGTTGCTTGCCGCCTATCGCGTTGGACGTACGCCGCACGGCATTCTCCTTGCCGGGCCGAAGGGAATCGGCAAGGCCACGCTCGCTTATCGCGTCGCCCGCTTTGTTCTCAGCCATCCCGATCCCGGTGCGAGGGACCTGCAAGAAGCGGTCTCGCTCGAGGTTGATCCCGCAAGTCCGGTGGCCCGGCGCATCGCCGCACAGGCGCAGCCGGATCTTCTCGTAATCGAACGCACCGTCAACGAACGGGGGGTGTTGCGCAATCAGATCGCGGTCGACGACATCCGCCGCACCGTGCCGTTTTTCGGCTCGACCGCCGGTGAGGGAGGTTGGCGGATTGCGATTATCGACGCCGTCGACGATCTCAATCGCTCGGGCGCCAATGCGCTTTTAAAGGTGCTCGAAGAACCCCCGACCCGCGGCCTGCTCTTGCTCATTGCTCATTCCACCGCGCGCGTACCGCCAACGCTGCGGTCGCGTTGCCGCATCATCTCACTTCGGCCCTTGGCGGAGAACGATGTGGCCGCCGCCCTTGCCACGGTGGCGGGCCTTGCGCCTGACGATCCCGAGATTGCCGCTGCCGCTGCCGCCTGCGATGGTTCAGTGGCTCGCGCCCTGACTTTGCTCGATGAGGATGCGCTGACGCTTCGGCAACAGGCGCTCGATCTCCTGGCCCGCCTGCCGGCTGTCGATCCCGCCGACTTGCACGCGCTCGGCGACGCCTTGGCCGGAACTGATCCGCAGCCGCTGGCGGCGTTTTTGGACACGGTCAATGTCTGGCTCTCGCAGCGGCTAAACGGTGGCCATGATGACCTGGCGCGCCTTAACCGCCTCGCCGAGGCCTCCGCGCATATTAATGCCGCGGCACGCGATACCGAGACCTACAATCTCGAACGGAAGCCCCTGGTCTTCAATATTTTCGGCCTGCTTGCCGAGGCCACGCGCGGTTGATAACCAACCCTCATGACTGAGCAGCCTACCGGCAAGCCATATTACATCACTACCGCGATCGCATATCCAAACGGTGCGCCGCATATCGGGCACGCCTACGAGGCGATCGCCACCGACACTATCGCGCGATTCATGCGTCTCGACGGCCGCGACGTCTTTTTTCTCACCGGCACTGACGAGCACGGCATCAAGATGCTGCAGACCGCGGTCAAGGAAAACTTGACTCCGCGGGAGTTGGTCGAGCGCAACGTGCCGCGCTTTCAAGCGATGGTGAAGAGGTTCAACTGCTCGAATGATGACTTCATCCGCACCACTGAAGCGCGCCACTACCGCTCCTCGGAGGCGATTTGGGAGCGCATGGAAGCCGCTGGCGACATCTATCTCGATAAATATTCCGGCTGGTATTCGGTGCGCGACGAAGCGTATTACGACCAGAGCGAGACCCGGGTCGACGACAAAGGTCAGCGGCTCGGCCCGCATGGCACGCCGGTCGAATGGGTCGAAGAGGAGAGCTACTTTTTCAGGCTTTCCAAATATGCGGACAAGCTGCTCGAGCTGTACCGCCGCGTTCCAGATTTCGTGTTGCCGCGCGAGCGGTTGAACGAAGTCGCAAGTTTCGTCCGCGGTGGACTACAGGATCTGTCGCTGTCGCGCACCACATTCGATTGGGGCATAAAAGTTCCGGGCCATCCCAAGCACATCATGTATGTGTGGGTCGACGCGCTAACCAATTACATCACGGCCGTCGGCTTTCCCGATACGGCCAGCGAAAAATTCAAAAAGTACTGGCCAGCCGATCTGCATGTGATTGGCAAGGATATCGTGCGCTTTCACGCTGTGTACTGGCCGGCTTTTTTGATGTCAGCAGGTGTCGAAGTACCGCGGCGCATTTTCTCGCACGGTTTTCTATTCAACCGCGGCGAAAAAATGTCGAAATCGGTCGGCAATGTCATCGATCCTTTTGCGCTGGCCGACGCCTATGGCGTCGACCCTTTGCGCTATTTCCTGTTGCGTGAAGTGCCGTTCGGGCAAGACGGCAATTATAGCCACGAGGCGATTGTCGCGCGCATCAATGCCGATCTCGCTAATGATCTCGGCAATCTGGCGCAACGTTCTCTCTCGATGGTGGCGCGCAGTCTGGGCGGCGTGCTGCCGAAACCGGGTGCGTTGCAGGGTAGCGATCAGGCGCTGCTTGCTGCCGCCGATGCCTTAATTGGCAAGGCACGCGACGCAATGACGACGCAGCAATTGCATCAGGTGCTCAATGCGGTTTGGTCGGTCGTGGCAGACGCCAATCGTTATTTTGCCAGCGAAGCGCCCTGGGCGCTTGCCAAGACCGATCCGCAGCGCCAAGGCACCGTACTCTACGTGACCGCGGAAGTGCTGCGCCAAGTCACAATTTTGACGTCGCCATTCATGCCGACTTCGTCCGGGAAATTGCTTGACCTGTTGGCGATTCCGGCGGCCGAGCGGCGCTTCACCTATCTCGGCGGGGCGCACCGCATTGCCTTCGGTGCAAGGCTTCCAGCGCCTATCGCGGTGTTTCCGCGCTATGTCGAGCCGGCAGGGGAGGCGGCGCAGTAGAGACGCAAATGTTGATCGACAGCCATTGCCACCTCGATTTTCCCGACTTCGCCAACGAGCTCGACGCCGTGGTAGCACGCGCGCGCGCCGCGGCAATCGACGGCATGGTCACGATCTCGACGCGTATACGGCGCCAAGCGGCTTTGCTCGCGATAGCGCGGCGTTTTCCTGATGTTTATTGCTCGATCGGCACGCATCCACATTACGCGCATGAAGAAGCAGACATCAGCCTGGCCGAACTCGTAGCCTGCAGTCGCGCTGAAAAAGTCGTGGCGATCGGCGAAGCAGGTCTCGATTATCATTATGACAATTCGCCGCGCGAGGCACAGGAGCGCGGATTTCGCACGCATATCGGCGCGGCGCGAGAAACCGGCCTACCGCTTGTCATCCATTCGCGTGATGCTGACGACGATACTGCGCGCATTCTGGAAGAGGAAACCGGGAAGGGCGCCTTTGCCGCCGTGCTCCATTGTTTTACGGCTCGACGCGAACTCGCCCGTCGTGCGGTGGCCCTTGGCCATTTCATTTCATTTACGGGCATCCTCACGTTCAAGAACTCTGAGCATCTACGCGCAATCGCGGCGGAACTGCCGGCGGATCGCATTCTGGTCGAGACCGACGCGCCTTATTTGGCGCCTGGCAAATATCGCGGCAAACGAAACGAACCAGCCTTCGTGGTCGAAACCGCAAAAGTGCTCGCCGAGATCCGCGGCGTATCATTTGATACGATCGCCAAGGAGAGCACCGCCAATTTCTATCGCTTGTTTGCCAAGGTACCTCGCCCGGCGCTCGTGCAATCGCCAGCGAGTCAGCAAGCGCCGGCGGCGCTCCGATGACGCTAAATTTCACAATTCTTGGCTGTGGTTCGTCGGGTGGCGTGCCACGGCCGGCTTTGGGCTGGGGTCGTTGCGACCCTGACAATCCTAAAAATCGGCGGCGGCGCACATCGCTGTTGGTCGAAAAGCGCGCGACCGACGGCGTTACCCGCGTTCTTGTCGATACCTCGCCCGATTTGCGCGAGCAACTCCTAGATGCCGACGTCGATTGGCTCGATGCCGTGTTCTATACACACGAACACGCCGACCACACGCATGGCATCGACGATCTGCGCTCGCTCTTCATCAAGCGCCACCAACGCGTGGACGTTTACCTTGACCAGGGTACCGCCGCGATGATGCGCAGTAGGTTCGCCTATTGCTTTCAATCGCCTCCAGGCAGCGGTTATCCGCCGATGGTCACGGAGCACCGTTTGGTTGCAGGAGTGCCAGTGACCGTGACCGGGAAGGGCGGACCCCTCACGGTGCTGCCTTTCCTGCAGGTGCACGGCGATATCAACTCGCTAGGGTTTCGCTTCGCCGGGCTCGCTTATTCGTGCGACCTCAGCGGCATCCCATCATCAAGCTTGGACGCGTTGGACGCACTCGACGTTTGGATCCTCGACGCGCTTCGCTACACCCCGCATCCAAGTCACTTTTCCGTCGACGACGCGCTGCGATGGATTGAGCGCATCAAGCCGCGACGCGCAGTCCTCACCAATCTCCACGCCGATCTCGACTACGAGACGCTGCGTGGCAAGCTGCCGGCGCATGTGATGCCGGCATTTGACGGCATGACACTGGCGGTCACGGAAACGCCCATAAGATCCGGCCTACGAGCTATTGTTCCATAATATCTCTTATGCGAATGAGGCATTCGCGTGGGTTCGCACGGGTCGCGCAACGCCCTGCTCGTAATCACCAGATCCCCGGAACCAACCGCCAGCGGACGCGCTGCGCATATTCAGCGTAGCCGGGCAATTGCGCCTGAAGCACGCGATCCTCATTGATCACGCGATAAAGGAGGAATGGCACCGTGATGGCGATGAGAAATGCGGCGGCGATCCACGAGCCGAGCGCGGTGCCACTGGCCGCCAGGATCAAGATGCCGCCGGTGTAGCCCGGATGTCGGATGAAAGCGTAAGGGCCGCCGCTAACTACAACGTGTCCTCGGTCCGACTGGATGCGCACGACCGAAGAAAAGAAGCGGTTCACCACCATCGCCCAGAAGACCAACGCATAACTCACGATGATGGTGAAGAGTCCGAGCACTTGCAGCCACAGCGGGACGTTATCGGTCCAGTGCAATCGGCCGCGATCGAGCCCGGCAATGATCCAATGCGCGAGCAAGACAAGGTTGAGGAGCCGCAGTCCCAGCGGAGTTGGTCTGCCGCCCGGCCGCATGCGCTCCTGAAGAAGCCCGCGATCGAGCATCGCAAAAGCGGCAACGAAAACCGCGACGAGGATCGCCCAGTAAAGCCAAAAGATCAGGATAGCGAGACTGCCAGCCGAACCGAACAGGGCGGTCGCTGCGGCAATCAGCAGGACCGCGGCGCGAAGATAGGCTGAAACGGGCATGGTGCCGCTCGCGAGGATTTTTCAACTCTGATAGCGTCCGCGCACCTTCGTTAGCGTGGTCGCGAGGACTGTATCAGGAATTTCAGCGATGGACCCTTCACGCGATATCGGGCGCCTTCTCGAAATCATGGCGGCGCTGCGCACACCCGAAACCGGGTGCCCTTGGGATTTGGCGCAGAATTTTTCGACCATCGCGCCCTATACCTTGGAAGAAGCCTACGAAGTCGCCGACGCGATCGCACGCGGCGATCTCGCTGAGCTCAAGGAGGAGCTTGGTGACCTTTTGCTCCAGGTCGTTTTCCACGCCCGTATGGCGGAAGAACAGGGCGCCTTCGATTTCGGCGACGTAGTGCAAGCGATCGCCGGGAAGCTCATTCGCCGACATCCTCACGTTTTTGCCGACGAAACATCGACGACCCCGCGCGCCGTCGAAGGGCTATGGGAGCGTATCAAAGCGGAAGAAAAAGCAGCAAACAAAACCGGCCTGACCGGTGCACTTACTGGGGTTCCGGTCGCGCTCCCTGCCCTGTCCCGCGCTTTGAAACTGCAGGTGAAAGCCAGCAAAGTTGGATTTGACTGGAACGATCCCCGCGCGGTGTTGCGGAAAATTCGCGAGGAAGCCGATGAGATAGAAGCCGAGCTAGATCGTGCCGAAATCAACAAAACTGCCACCGCAGGCGAGGTCGGCGATCTGTTGTTTGCCGTCATTAATCTCGCGCGCCACCTTGGTGCCGATCCTGAAGCGGTGCTGCGGCAGACCAATCTAAAATTCGAGCGCCGATTTGCCGCAATAGAACGTGCACTCGCGGCCCGTGGCAAGGCCCCGCAAGAGGCAAGCTTGGCCGAGATGGACACGCTTTGGAATGAAGCCAAGGAAACCGAATAAGCTTCAGATTAATGCCCGCGCGCGGCCGCTGGCGGGATAGCGAACCTGGCCCTGAGCGTCGCTGCCTTGTCGGGATCGGCACGAACGGTCATCGTGATCGCGCCGTTTTCATCAATCGACTTGTTGAGGACTTCAGTATGGCGGTGAAGCCAGCTGATGCCCGACCCATCAGCCGGATCGAGGCGAAGTTTGATAACCTCGCGATTGGCGGCAAGCTGCGTCTCGATCCGCTCCGCCAGATTTTCAAATCCCTCCCCCGTGGTTGCCGAAACCAATACCGGGCGTTCGGCCAGCGCGCGCCGTTCGGCGATGTTTGCGAGACGTTCGCGGGCGGCAGGGTCGAGCCGGTCGATTTTATTCCACACCTCGATCAGTGCCGGCCTGTCGCTGGCATCCTTGCGAGCCCCTATACCGAGCTCGTGCAGGATATTCTCGACGTCGTGCAATTGCGCTTCGGCGTCCTCATGAGAAACATCGCGAACATGGAGGATCACGTCGGCCTCGATGACTTCTTCCAGGGTTGCACGGAATGCGGCGATCAGCATGGTCGGCAAATCGGATATGAAACCGACCGTGTCGGAAAGGATGATGCGCGCGCTGTGCGGCAGCACGACCGCGCGCAGCGTCGGATCGAGCGTCGCAAACAGCATGTCGGGCGACGAAACGCTCGCCTGCGTCATGCGATTGAATAATGTCGATTTGCCCGCATTGGTATAACCGACCAATGCAACAATCGGATAAGGCACGCGCCTGCGGCTGATCCGATGCAGCGCGCGGGTGCGCTTCACCGTCGCGAGTTCGCTTTCAATTTTAGCGAGGCGCTCCTCGATCATGCGGCGGTCAGCTTCGAGCTGGGTTTCGCCAGGTCCACCGAGAAAACCAAAACCGCCGCGTTGGCGCTCCAGGTGAGTCCAGGACCGAACCAACCTGCTCTTTTGATAAGTCAAATGCGCGTGCTCGACCTGCAGCGCGCCTTCGCGGGTACGCGCGCGTCGCCCGAAAATCTCTAGGATCAACCCGGTGCGATCCAGGACTTTCGCGTTCCACGCTTTTTCCAGGTTGCGCTGCTGTACCGGCGACAGCGCGCAATCCATGACTACGATGCCGGCGTCGATGCTTTTGACCAGACCGGAAATCTCTTCGACTTTGCCCTTGCCAAGGTAAGTTGCCGGCCGCAACGCATTGAGCATGACGACGCCGGATTGTTCGACGTCGAGATCGATGGC
>Ga0126383_10002466_pt1 | contig 11946 bp, 10 predicted proteins | sample PanSoiMetPlot_35_FD_96882 | JGI IMG/M metagenome (GOLD analysis project Ga0126383, IMG submission 96882) | Tropical forest soil microbial communities from Panama - MetaG Plot_35 | ecosystem: Environmental > Terrestrial > Soil > Tropical forest > Bulk soil | place: Panama | collected 2016-02-17
AGGAGCCTGACGGCGGCTGCCCCGGTCCGCGCCGCGACGCTCGGGACGCGCCCGGCGAGCCCGTAGGCGATGTAGCGCTCGTAGCCGGCGAACGCCTCGTCGCCGCCGTCGCCGACGAGCGCGACCGTGACGTGCCGGCGCGCCTGCTCGGCGATCAAGAAGGTCGGGAACGCGGCCTCGTCCCCGAACGGCTCGTCGTACGTCGCGGCGAGCCGAGGCAGGGTTCCCGCGACGTCCTCTGCGATCGCCAGTTCTTCGTGGACGGTGCCGTAGCGCTCCGCCAGGGCGCGCGCATGGGCCCGCTCGTCGTAGCGCTCGTCCTCGAAGCCGACGGTGAAGGTGCGGACCGGCTCGGCCGACGCCCGCGCCATCAGCGCGACGACGATGCTCGAGTCGATTCCCCCCGACAGCAGCGCGCCGAGCGGGACGTCGGCGACGAGCCGCTTCCGCACGGCGTCCGCGACGGCCGTCCGGACGCGTTCGAGCCACTCCTCGTCGCTCCCGCTCGGGCCCGCGGGCATGAGCTCCCAGTACCGCTCGAGGCGCTCGCTCTCGCCCTCGACCACGAGGACATGGCCCGGTGGGACCTTGCGAACGCCGCGCAGGGCCGTCTGGTCGCCCGGGACGTACTGCAGCGCGAGGTACGCGTCGATCGCGTCGAGATCGACGTCACGCGCCAGTCCCGGCAGGCACAGCAGCGCCTTCAGCTCCGACGCGAACGCGAGCGTCCCGTCCTGGAGACGCGCGTACAGGAGCGGCTTCTTGCCGAGGCGATCGCGTGCGAGCACGAGCCGCTCACGTGACGAGTCCCACAGAGCGAGGGCGAACATCCCCTCCAGCCGATCGGCGAAGAGAGGTCCGCTCTCCTCGTATAGATGCGGCAGCACCGGCGTGTCGCCGGTGCCGCGGATCTCGTGGCCCCGCAGCTCCTCGCGGAGCGCGGCGAAGTTGTACGCCTCGCCGTTGAAGACCGCGACGACGTCGCCGGTCTCGTTCGCGACGGGCTGGTAGCCGGTGTCGAGGTCGATGACCTTCAGACGCTGGTGTCCGAGGACGCAACGGCCGAACGCGTCCGTCGACCCGTCGTCGGGCCCGCGATGCAGGATCGCCGCTCGCATCGCGTCCACGAGCTCGGGATTCGGCGTGCCTGCTGGTGAATAGAGTCCGGCGATGCCGCACACGGGCTCAATACTGCATGGCCGGTATGCCGTCGTCTCGTGCCATGTGGAGCGTCCGCTCGACGACGAGGTGTGGCGGAGGTTCTCGCACTTGCAGCGTCGCCGACCGGGGCGGTTCGCGATCGCTGCGCTGATGCGGCCGCCTGCCGAGGGCGAGGACGAGCAGCTCTGGCTCGAGCGGGCTCGTGAAGCTGAGTCGTTCGGGCCGTTCGGTCTGCATACGCACTGGACGGCGCCGGATCATGCCCGGCCGACCGGCGGCGATCCCGCTGCTCTCGTCCGGGCACAGGGCGAGTGGCTCCGCTCGCACGGGCTCGAGGCGCGGCTCTTCTGCGGCGGCGGGTGGTATCTCGATCCGGATGTCGCACGTGTGGTCGCAGAGCTTGGCTTCGCGGACTGCACGGCGACTGCGTTCCGGCCCGGCTACCTCGAGGACGGGGCGGCGCATCTGCAGCTGGACGAGCCGACGTGGCTCGACGTCGGCAGCGGCGAGCGCCTCCTCGAGCTGCCGACGACGCATTCGGTCGGAATGCTCGCGCGCGGGCTGTTCGGGCCGTTCCGCCGGCAGGTCGTGCACGCGTACTTCCACGACACCGATCTGCTCGATCGCCGGCGTGCGCGCGCTCTGCGGGTTGCGCTCGCGTTTCTCGGGCTGAAGCGGACGCCGACCGACTTGCGCGAGCTTCAGCTCCGCTTGCGGCCGGCGAAGACGATGTCGTTCGCGAACAGCCGCGGGTGAAGCGGCACGAGCCGGCCGGCCACGAAGTGCAACTGCGGGTCGTCGAATCCCGCAAGCAGTCCATGCACGTCGGCGGCGGAGAACATCTGCAGATGGGTCGGGTCGTCGTCGGGCGGCCGGCCGAGCAGGAACAGGAGGCGCCTCTTGAGCCGGTATGCGTTCGGCACGGACGCCACCAACGTGCCGCCCGTCCGCAGCACGCGTCGGATCTCGGCGACGAGCCGCTGCGGATCGCGGAGATGCTCGAGCAGCTCTCCCGCGACGACGACGTCGAAGGCTGCATCGGCGAACTCGAGCGGCTGGTCGAGGTCGGCCCAATGCGTCTCGATCCCGAGCTTCGCAGCCTGGGCGAGCGCCTCGCGGTCGGCGTCGACGCCGACGACCTCGTTGCCCTGGACGTAGGCCTGAGTCAGCGCTCCGTCTCGGCAGCCGAGGTCGAGGATCCGTCGTCCGGGACCGTCGACGTACCGCTTGAAGAGCGCCTCACGTTCTGGTCCGGCGAACACGAACCCGGCGCCGCGCTCGTTGCGGTTGTGCTCGGCGTACCGTTCGCTGAGCTGGTCCAGAGCCATAGAGGCCCCAAAGTACACTTGCGCGCGCGATTCCGGCCGCGCCGGCCGACCAGAGGCCAAAGAGCCGAAAAGTAGACTTGCGCACGATGTCCACGAAGCCCGCCGTGCGGTCGGACGAGGCGCCGGCGGCGCCTGTCGAGGACATCCGGTCCGCGCGCCCGTACCTGTTCTCCCGCGCGAACGTCCAGGCGGCAGGCCGCAGGCTTCTCAGTGTCGCCGTCCTCGTGACGCTTGACCTCGTGGGCCTGATCTGCGGGTTGTACGTGGCCCTGATCCTCCGTGAGCTCTATCTCGGCCAATGGCCGCCGCTCTGGGGGATCCTCTGGAAGACCGAGACCGACTGGCTGCCGTTCCTCACCGTGATCACGGTGCTCGTCTTCTGGGTCGGCGGTCTCTACCGCCGCCGCGAGTCGCGGCCGGGAGTGGGCCAGATCGTCGCATCGCTCGCGCTCGTGGCGCTGATCACCCTCGCCTTCGGGCTCGGCACCGGCTACCACTTCACGACGTACGGTCTGACGCCCACCGCATTCGTCGTGACCGCGCTGTTCATCTCGCTGCTGCGCTCGAGCTACGACCTCCTGACGCGTGACGTCCTGCAGCTCGCAGGTGTGCGGCGACGCGCGGTGCTGGTGGGGGACGGCGAGGAGCTGACGAAGCTGCGGCACACGCTCGGCTCGGCCCACAGCGGTATCCGCTACGAGTTTCTCGGTGCAATCGCCCCGCACGGCGACACGGGTGCGCTGCCCTTGCTCGGCGGGGTCGACGACCTGCCACAGATCCTGAGGGGAGGCGACGTGCACGAGCTGATCGTCGCCGACGGCGGTTTCAGCGACGAGGAGCTGTTCGAGCTGGTCGAGGAGGCTCACCGCTTCGGGGTCCGGGTGAAGGTCGCGCCCCGAACGACCGAGCTGTTGCTCCAGCGCGCGGAGTACATCCCGGGCGAAGGGGCGCCGCTGTTCGAGCTGCGGCCGCCGGCGTTCGCGGGGTGGCAATGGGGCGTGAAGCGAAGCTTCGACGTCGTGGTGTCGACGTTCGTGATCGTCGTCGGCTCGCCGCTGTGGGTCGCGATCGCGTGCGCGATCAAGGTGACGTCGCCGGGACCGGTCTTCTACCGCGACCAGCGCATCGGGCTGGGCGACCGGCCGTTCGGGATGATGAAGTTCCGGACGATGTACCAGGACGCCGCCGGGCGGCAGGCTGCGCTTGAGGCGGCGAACGAGGCGTCGGGACCGCTGTTCAAGATCAAGGACGATCCGCGGGTCACTCGCGTCGGCGGCTTCCTGCGCCGCTTCTCGCTGGACGAGCTGCCCCAGGTCCTGAACGTCCTGTGGGGCGAGATGTCGCTCGTCGGCCCGCGCCCGCTGCCGATCCGCGACTACGAGCAGCTCCAGGAGTGGCATCGCAAGCGCTACCGCGTCCTGCCGGGGATGACCGGGCTGTGGCAGGTCTCCGGTCGCATCGACCTGAGCTTCGATGATCTGGTGCGGCTCGACTTCTACTACATCGAGCACTGGTCGATCTGGCTCGACATCTCGATCCTCGCGAAGACGCTCCCCGCCGTGCTCGCACGGCGCGGCGCCTACTAGGGGTCTGACCCCAGCTTTTCCCTAACGCAACGCGGAACGAGCTGACAGCTGCGAAAGCCCGAGCGCCGAGGTCGCCGACACCTTCACGACGTACGTCCCACGGCGCACCTTCTTGCCCCGGCCGTCGCGGCCGCCCCAGCGGACGCTCACTTTCCCCGCGGGCCGCTGCCCTTTCGCAACCGTGCGCAGGATCCCGCCGCTCCGAGTCTCAACCGTCACCCGGACCTTTGCGTCGCGCGTCAGTGTGAATGAGATCGTGCGGGCGTTCTTGCCGACATGAAGGAAGCCCAGCGTGTCGTCGAGCGTGAACACGTGGTCGTCGGTCGAGACCTGCCCGAGGTCGTCGGTCGCCGTCACGTTCCAGTGGTAGCGGCCTTCCGGTGCGCCGGCGCCGTCCCACGACAGCTTGTAGCGCCCCGGAGCCTTCGTGCCCGAGTCCAGCTCCTGCGTGCTGCCGTCGGGGCCGATCAGCCTGGCGCTGATCGTCGAGGGACGCACGACCTTGTAGGAGAGCGGCTCGACGTCGCCGACGCCGTCCGCATTCGGCGACAGGGTCGGTGCGACGGGAGGGACGTAGACCCCCGTGTACGCGATCACGAACGCTTCGCCGACGGGGCGCTCACCGGACGCGTCGGAGGGACGGTTCAGCACCTTCCCGTCGAACGCCACGGTCGTCGAGCCGCCCGAGTCGAGCGCGAATCCGGTCACGCAGCCGAAGTGGACGAGCGTTTGGGCGAGCTCCCAGTTCGTGATCCCGATGCTCCAGCCGCGACGGCGGCCGTCGACGCCGAGCATCACGATCGTCCCGTCGGCACGCTGCCCGATTGCGGTGCGCGGGTCGCGCCCGCGCAGCTGCTGCTGTGTGAGTGCCTCGCCGGCGTTGAAGATCGGCTTGCCGTTCCTGACGAGCGTCGGCCCCGAGCTGACCGCGTCGGTGATTGCCGACCAGTCGTTCGGCAAGGGTATGCGCACCGTCAGCTGCGTGCCCACCGGTAACGCTGCGAACGGGCCGGCTGCCGTTCCCCGCGCGACGATCACGGCGCCGTCGGCGGGCACGTCCACGAGGTGCGAGGGCCCGACGGAGACGATCGTCCCGACGAGGTCCGCGCGCGGTGCTGCCGGCGGGAATGGCTCGAGCACCACCGTTGTCGCCCCCTTCACTGCCGCGACGTCGCCGCCCCACACGGGCGTGAACAACGCTGCAGCGTTCTTGCGCGGAGGCTCGTTGAGCTGCGAGACCGGATACCAGAGCCCGTCCGGACCATGCCAGCGTCCGTTCCACGGGACCTTCTCGGTGTGCAGGGTCGCGCTGCTGTCGATTCCGAGCGTGGCCCTGCCCAGCGCCGACTGGTGCTCGACGACGCCCGAGCGGATCAGCAGACCGCTCGGCCAGCCTCCCGTCCAGCTGAAGAAATCGCCGTTCACGCCGACGGTGGTCATCTGTGAGGAGGCGTCGTGCTCCATCGACGACACAGTCTCGCGCCCGATGATCGTCCCGTTCGACAGCAGTGGCATCAGCCGGTACAGGCCCAGCGGCCTGGGCGCCGTCACGACGTACATCACGATCGGGCCGGCCGGAGTCCACCTCAGAATGCGCTGGTAGGTGACTCCCGGCATAAGCTGCGTACCGGCTGCAGGGGCCGCCGCCGGCAACAGCAGCGCAACGAGGACGGCGAAGAGAACGATGCGACGCATGCGACCCCGTTTCACGCTAGCGCAGACTGCGGCGATCGTCGCTGCGTTTTCCTTTCTCTTTACAACCAGCGTGGGAAACGCGAGCGCGGCGATGCATGACCGTCCCGTTCCGATCCTGATGTATCACGTCATCGGCGATGCGCCGGCCGGTGCGGCGTTCCCAAATTTGTTCGTGCGGCCCTCGGACTTCGCGGAGCAGATGAGCTGGCTCGCGGCGCACGGCTTCCACGCGGTGACCCTGCACCAGGTCTACGACTACTGGCTGCGCGGAGCGCCGTTGCCAAAACGGCCGATTGTGCTGTCGTTCGACGACGGGTACCTCGGCCAGGACACACACGCAATGCCCGTGCTGCACAAGCTGCACTGGCCGGGCGTCCTGAACCTGAAAGTGGACGCACTCAAGTCTCCGTACGCGTTGCCGCCGTGGCGTGTGCAGCAGATGCTCGCCGCCGGCTGGGAGCTCGACGCGCATACGATCACGCACCCCGACCTCACGCGTGTCGACGACGCGCGGCTCTGGCAGGAGGTGCACGGCTCGCGCGTCGCGCTGCAACAGATGTTCCACGTGCCTGTCGACTTCTTCTGCTACCCGTCCGGCCGCTACGACGCGCATGTCGTGGCGGCCGTTCGCCGCGCCGGCTATCTCGGAGCGACGACCACCAACAACGGCCTTGCGCGACCGCAGGACCTCTACACGCTCGGCCGGATCCGCATCGACGGCTCGGATCACCTCGCCGGGTTCGCCCGCAAGCTGCAGGGTCTGACGCACTAGCAATACTTCGCCGATGCCGGTGGCGCCGAAGATCCTTGCGGTTGCATCCGCAATCGACCTCGACTTCCGTTACGGCTGCACGCCGGCGTGGTGGCAGATCTGGAAGGGCCTGTACGAAGTCGGCGTCGACCTGATCGTCACGCCGTACCGCGGCCGCGCGGTCGAGTCCCCGTGGTGGCGGACAGCCCCGAACCCGCTTTACCGCGAGGCGGAGCTGTTTGCCGGTGCACGCGGCTTCGCCGCTCGCCTGAAGGGCGACACGCTGTTGCGCCGAGCCGAGGAGCAGCCCGAGGACACGATCGGGGACAAGCTCACGCGCCGGACGATCTGGCGGTACGTGACTCCGCGCTGGCAGCGGCACCTCGAGCGGATCCTCGAGCGCGAACGCGACGTCGCCGCCGTCATCGTCTTCACCGTGCCGATGGCGCACCTCCGTGGGATCCCGACACGCCTGCGCGAGCGCTACGGCGTCCCCGTCGTCTTCTACGACGGCGACGTCCCGATGAGCCTGCCGGAGTTCGGCGGCATGGACACCGGTTTCAACTACTACCACGGCGCCGATCCGTCGGAGTACGACCTCGTCCTCTCGAACTCCGAGGGCGGGCTCGACCGGCTGCGCGAGCTGGGCGCCCGACGCGCCGAGGCGGTGTTCTGGGCCGCTGACCCCGAGCTCTTTCAACCCGCGCCGGGAGAGCGGGATTACGACGTCTTCTTCTACGGCTACGGCGACAAGTTCCGCCGGGAGTGGATGCAGGCACTGGTCGGCGAACCGAGTCGCGCCGATCCCGAGATCGACTTTGCCCTCGGCGGGAAGGACTTCCGCGGCGACGTCGGGAATGCGCGCCTGATCGGTGACGTGCCCTTCAACGTCTTCTCCCAGGCGATCTCGCGCGCGCACGTCAACTTGAACGTGACGCGCCGCTCGCATGCGACCGTGTATGCGTCGTCGACGTGTCGCCCCTTCGAGCTGGGGGCAGCGGGTGCTGCGATCGTGTCGAACCCACAGCTCGGGATCGAGCGCTGGTTCGACGTCGGCTCGGAGCTGCGCGTGGTCGCGTCGGCGGACGAGGCGCTGGCGACCTACCGCGAGCTGCTCGACGATCCGGGCGCTGCCGAGGCGATGGGACGCCGCGCGCGCGAGCGCGTCCTCGACGAGCACACCTACGCGCACCGCGCGCGCCAGATTCTCGAGCTCGTCGGTCTCCGTGCGCCGGTGGGCGCCCGTGGCTGAGCTACTCGCGGAGCTCGACCGGATCGCGATCGTCCCGGCGCTGAACGAGGAGGTGACCGTCGGCCGCGTGATCGACGAGATCCGGGAGTTCGACCCGGGCTTCGACATCGTCGTCGTCGACGACGGCTCGACCGACCGGACCGCGGGTGTGGCCGCCGACCGTGGCGCCCACGTCCTGCGCCTGCCGTTCAACCTCGGCATCGGCGGAGCGATGCAGACCGGCTTTCGCTTCGCATTCGAGCGCGGCTACGACATCGCCGTGCAGGTCGACGGGGACGGGCAGCACGATCCGTCGCAGCTGCCGAAGATCCTCGGCCCGGTGCTCTCCGGCGACGCCGATCTCTGCGTCGGCTCCCGTTTCACCGGCGACGGCGCGTACCGCTCGTCGTTCGCGCGCCGTGTCGGGATCAAGATCTTCGCCCGCGTCGTCTCGATGGTTGTCCGGCAAAGGGTGACGGACACGACGTCCGGCTTTCGTGCCGTGAACCGGCGGGGCATCGCGCTGTTCGCGGCCGACTATCCACACGACTATCCCGAGGTCGAGTCGACGGTGATGCTCGTCAAGCACAAGCTCCGCCTCGTGGAGGTCCCCGTCGCGATGCGCGAGCGCGGCGGCGGCGCATCGTCCATCACCGCATTCCGTTCCGTCTACTACATGACGAAGGTCCTGCTCGCGATCTTCGTCGGGCTGTTCCGTCGTAACGCCGTCCCTCTGGAGGAGGAACACCGATGACTCCACTCCCCGTCTCGATCGCCGCAGCGGTTGCCTCGTTCTTGCTGCTCGTCGTCGTCTTCGAGCTGATCCGCTCCCGTCGCCTGCGCGAGCGTTACGCGCTGCTCTGGCTGCTCACCGGCATCGTGCTGCTCGTGCTGTCGCTGTGGCGCGGCGGGCTGAACACGATTGCCGGCTGGTTCGGAGTCGTGTCGTACCCGCCTGCGATCCTCGGCGCGATTGGCGCACTGTTCATTCTCGTCGTGCTTCTGCACTACTCGACCGTGATCTCGCGGCTCTCTGACCAGAACACGATCCTGGCCCAGCGGCTCGCGCTGCTCGAGCAGCAGCTGCGGGAGGGCTAGGGAACCGTCACCGTTGTCGGCTTGGTGACGACGTAGATGTCGCCGAGCTTCGGGTCGTCGACCCAGTTGGCGGCGACGCCGATGCGGTAGATCCAGGTGCCGGGGCCGGGGCGATCGGTGAACGTCGTCGCGCGCGTGGTCGCGATCGACTGCGTGTACAGCACGCAGTTGTCAGAGGAGCCGTTGAGGCGTCCGGCGCAGGCCACGTCAGGGTTCGCACCGTTCGCTCGGAGCACGTGGTAGAAGGCGCGTGCGGTGCCCGGCTTCATCCCGCGCCAGGCAAGCCGGACGTCCCCGCTCGTCTGCGACACGCCGACGGTGCCGCTGACGGGGACGGGCGTATCGGGCGCGCGGACGGCGAGTGAGCCCTGATCGTGGAGGCGGGGCACGGCGGCAAGCACGCCCAGCGGCAGCGCAGCGAAGGCGGCGAACGCAACGACGACGGCGATCGTCAGGCGTCGCCCCGCTCGCTCGGGCCGGACAGGACCAGGCCGAGCGCGTGCGCCCGGGACGAGCAGCGAGACGGACGCCGCGAGTAGGACGTAGGCGGGGAACGCCGGCATGAGGATTCGGAAGAAGCTCGCGTCGTCGAGCGAAGCGGGGAGGTACGTCCCCTTGACCAGCAGGTACACGACGAACCACGTGCCGACCAGCAGCACGCCGCGGCGGGACCGCGCGAGCAGCCCGATGAAGCCCGCGACGGGCAGCCACTCGATCACCCGCGCGATCCAGAAGTGCTCCCGAAAGCCGAGCAGCACCTGGTGGAGATGCTCCCAGCTGTTGAGCTTCGGGCTGAAGATCCGCCTCGTGAGATCGCCGGGGCCCACCGCCAGGCGGAGCTCCGGCCCCGGAGCGGCCGCCAGTTCCCCCAGGCCGCGGTACTTCCACACGGCAAGCGCGAGCAGCGACGGCGCCAGCCCGGCCGCGAAGGCAAGCAAGGACCGCCAGCGCTCGACCAGGAGCAGGAGCCCGGGCGCGAACAGGAAGAGCGCGTTCGACGGCTTGATCGCGACCCCGTAGCCCGCGGCCAGCCCGGCCAGTGCGCCGATCTGCCAGCGGGCCGAATCGAGCGCGCGGAGGCAGAGGTACGCGGAGACGATCAGTGCCACCATCGAGGGGAAGTCGGGGACAGAGGTGAGCCCGAGGAGCTGCGGCAACGTCAGCTCCGTGTACTTCTGGTGATAGCCGACCTCGACGAAGACGATCCCCAGGTACGGAAGGGCGACCCAGAGGAGCGCCGCGAAGTAGCCGAAGACGCGGCCGGCGATGCGTGCCCCGATCCCGTACATGCACAACAGCGCAACCGGGAGCAGGACGAGCGTGTTGAAGAGCACCATGGCTGGCAGCGCGGAGACGAGGTTCGGACCTGCAATCGCCGCGACAGGCAGCAGCAGGAACGACCAGCCGTAGCCGACATAGGTCGGAGGCAGGTGGCCGTGCGCCAGCAGGTAGGCGCCCGTGTAGTGCCAGATCTGGTCGCCGCCGGCGTAGTAGAGCCAGCCGTTGTGGCGTACGGTCAGCGCGAGTGCGAGCACCGCCAGCCACTGGATCCCGACGAGCGTCACGAGGACGTACGCGGGGCGCACCTCCGTGGCGGCGCGCCACGCTCGGCCGAGCGCGTTGTTGACGCGTGCCGGCGCCGCCGCCGTCGTCACGCCGGCGCGAGAACGTGCCGGCGGTACCACGCGACCGTGCGCTCGAGCCCTTCTCGGAGCGGCGTCCGCGCCTCGAAGCCGAACAGCTCGCTCGCGCGCGTCGCGTCGACGCTGCGCCGCGGCTGCCCGTTCGGCATCGACGTGTCCCACGTGATCTTGCCCCGGAAGCCGACGACGTCGGCGACGAGTTCTGCGAGCTCGTGAATCGAGATCTCCTTGCCGGCGCCGAGGTTGACGGGCTCGGGCCCGTCGAAGCGGTCGGCCGCCAGCACGAGGCCCTCGACACAGTCCTCGACGTACAGGAACTCCCGAGTCGGCGAGCCGTCACCCCAGAGGACGACCTCGTCGTCGCCGGCGGACATCTTGCGGATCAGGTCCGCAATCACGTGCGCGTTCGTCTCGTGAAAGTTGTCGCGCGGTCCGTAGAGGTTCGCGGGCAGCAGGAAGACCGCGTCGAGCCCGTACTGCTCGCGGTACGCCTGCGCACCGACGAGAATCGACTTCTTCGCGACGCCGTACGGCGCGTTGGTCTCCTCCGGATAGCCGTTCCAGAGGTCGTCCTCGCTGAAGGGGATCGGTGCGAACTTCGGGTACGCGCACACCGTTCCCGTCAGCACGAGCTTGCGCGACCCCGCGAGGCGCGCCTGCTCGAGGACGTGGGCGCCCATCAGCAGGTTCGCGTACCAGTAGCGCCCGGGGTTCGCGCGGTTCGCGCCGATGCCGCCCACCTCCGCTGCAAGGTGGAAGACCACTTCGGGCTCGGCGTCGGCGAACAACCGGGCTGCATCGTCCTCGCGTGTCAGGTCGTAGTCGGCGCGGCGCGCGACGAAGACGTCGTGGCCGTCGCCCTGGAGCCGCTCGACGAGGTGCGAGCCGAGAAAGCCGCCGCCTCCGGTGACGACCGTCCTCATGCCGGCGCGCGCGTCGGCGTCAGCCAGTCGACCCGGCCGATCCAGCGCTCGCGGTTCTCGGCGTACCAGGCGATCGTCTTCGCGATCCCGTCCTGCCACGAGACACGCGGCTCCCAGCCGGTCTCGCGGTTGAGCTTCTCGTAGCCGACGCGCAGCGCCATCACCTCGCTCGCACCGGGGCGATAGCGCTCAGCGGTGGAGAGGACCTCGCGCTGATCCCAGTACCCCTGCTCGCGGCCGATCCTCAGGATCATGTCGGCCCAGTCCCGCATCGAGACGTTCTCGCCCTGGCCATAGACGTAGAGGTCGCCGGGAATACCGCGCGCGGCGACCATGAGGTGTCCGCGCACGCCGTCGGTGCAGAAGCAGAAGTCGCGCATCGGATCGAGCTGACCGAGCTCGACGGTCTCCCGGGTGAGTGCCTGCGTGATGATCGTCCCGGTCACGTACCGCGGGTTCTGCCGCGGGCCGTAGTTGTTGAACATGCGGGTCACGACGCCCGGCAGGCCGAAGGCGTCGTGGTAGTTCAT
>Ga0126383_10002467_pt1 | contig 11945 bp, 14 predicted proteins | sample PanSoiMetPlot_35_FD_96882 | JGI IMG/M metagenome (GOLD analysis project Ga0126383, IMG submission 96882) | Tropical forest soil microbial communities from Panama - MetaG Plot_35 | ecosystem: Environmental > Terrestrial > Soil > Tropical forest > Bulk soil | place: Panama | collected 2016-02-17
TGCTGATGTGGCGCGGCTGGTCGGATGTGCTGACGCGGCAGATGTGGTTCTTCACGCAGGCTGCCTTCGTCACCTTCGGCGGCGCCTACGCTGTGCTCAGCTACATCTCGGATGTTGCCGTCAACGGTTACGGCTGGCTAAGCGGCGGCGAGATGGTTCGTGGTCTCGGCCTGGCGGAGTCCACGCCGGGTCCGTTGATCATGGTCACCGAGTACGTGGGTTTCGTCGCGGCCTGGAACAATGCGCCATCTGACATACCGCGCGCCGTCTACGCCACGCTGGGCGCGCTGATCACCGTGTACGCAACGTTCTTGCCGACGTTTCTTTTCATCTTTCTCGGCGCACCGCACATCGAGTGGCTGAGCGGCAATCGCCGGCTGCAGGCGGCACTGACTGGCGTCACGGCGGCGGTCGTCGGAGTTATCGCGAACCTGGCAGTGTTCTTCGCCGCACACGTGCTGTGGCCTGAACAGGGCAGGTTCGACGCATTAGCCGCCATACTCGCGATCGCGTCATTCGTTGTGTTGAGACGTTTCGCCGTGCCGACGTACTGGCTAGTGCCCGTCGGCGCGATCGCCGGAATGGTCTGGATGCTGGCCACAACATGACTACGCGGACCTGCTGAGAATTCGGCTAACGGGGTTTGGTGGCGCGCACAAAGGCGCTGACAAGCCGGCCACCAGATGCGGCAAGCTCGGTGAAACCGTCGGCGGATGCGAGGCTGTCGCAGCATTCGCGAGCGGCCAGGTCCTCCGCTTGATACACGCGGGTGACCTCCACGCCTACGTCGCTAAAGCCGGCTTGGGCGAGCAGATGGCGATACGTGGTCTCCTCCAGCGCTCCGGCGATGCAGCCCGCCCACAGCTCCATGCTCTTCAGCAACTCGCCTGGTAGCTGACCCTGAACGACGACGTCTGAAACCGCGAATCGGCCACCTGGCTTGAGCACGCGCGACGCCTCGCGCAGGACGCTCGCCTTGTCGGCGCTCAGGTTGATGACGCAGTTGGAGATGACAACGTCGACACTGTTGTCGGGGAGCGGAATCTGCTCGATGTGGCCCTTGAGGAACTTCACGTTGGAGACACCCTGCGCCTGACGGTTTTGCTCGGCGAGCGCGAGCATTTCGTCGGTCATGTCCAGCCCGTACGCGAACCCGGTCGGGCCGACCCGCTTTGCTGAGAGCAGCACGTCGATGCCGCCGCCCGAGCCGAGGTCAAGGACCGTTTCGCCTGGGTTGAGCTCGGCAAGTGCGGTCGGGTTGCCGCAGCCTAAGGAGGCGAGCACAGCGGCCGAGGGCAGCTCGGCGACCTCGTCGATGGTGTACAGATCGCTAGTGATGACGCTCTTGGTGTCGCTCTCGCCGCTGCAGCTGGCCGGGCCACAGCAGCTGTTGGCATTGAGCACGGGAAGGGCTGATTCCGCCCAAGCGTGCTCCTGAGCAACCCTCGTCGCGGCGGCGGCGTAGCGCTGACGGACGGCCTCCCGCAGCTGGTCCTGATCCTGAGTACTGATGTCTGTCAAGGCTGACCATTCCCTTCTCATGTAGTGAATTGCGTCGACGGATTGGTCAAAAAGGAAAAGCGTCTAGCAACAGGTCAGGCTGTCGAGCAGACCCTGCAGCGTGGCCACGATCGGTTCTTTGTTCAGGCGGTAATACATCTCGCGACCTTGCTTCCGAACACGCAGCAGCCCGGCGCGCCGCAGGAGGTTCAGGTGGTGCGACACGGTCGGGCGGCTGAGCGTGACGCGCTCGGCGATGTCGCCTACGTTGAGCTCGGCGCGCGCCAGCAACTGCACCAGGTCCTGGCGCATAGGATCGGCTAGCGCGGTGAGCAGGTCGCGGCTGACGGCCAGGTGCTCGCCAAGGGTCCGGACTTCAGGGTCGAGCGCATTGGGATCGATCAGGCAGCATACGTCCTGCTCGTTCACTAGCCCAATACGTTGAAGCACGTCAACATATTAGCCGCTAAGGAGTGAAGCGTCAATGCGTTGTGGTACGAGCGCAATCAGGCGTGCGAAGTCCTCCGCTGACACGCCGCGGCACGTCCACACATGGCTGAATTTTCGCTTTCGGGCCAAGGCCGACCGGAGTGGCCCTGGACCGTCTTAGCCTTTGTGACAGTCGCAGCAGGCGGGGCACTGTCCGCACGGAGTGCCAGCGCAAACTGGACAACAGTCACTTTGCTGTTCGTACATATCAGGTGATTGTGCATGATGCGTGCGGCCTGGGCGTGGCGAGCGTTCAGATCGATGTGCGCAGCCAGCGGTGGAGAAAGACATCGGGCACGGACACGCGCGCTCGCCCCTCGCGCTCCACCACACCGCGATCGACCAGCGCTTCGAGCGCCCTCTCGACAGTCGCGTATGCCCCCAGTCGGTGGCGACGACGAAACTCCTCGGAGAGAACTTCGTCGCTGGGCAGTGCGCGGCCGATTGCCTCGAGCAGCCGTCGCTGGTTGGTTGTCAGTCCGTCCCACAACTCCGTGTAGCGAGCTGTATCCGTCGCAATCGCAGCGGCGAGCGCATCCTCGACTGTATCAGGCGTGGCGGGCCTGTCAGACTCTTCGGCGATTGCCCACGTGAAGTATGCGAGCTTCTGCGTATCGTGCGGATGACCGCCCGTGATGTCCAGCAAGAGTGCGATTGCGTCCTGGGTGATGTCGGTTGACGTGGAGGCGAAGCGTTCGACAATGAAGCGCCCAAACGCATCGCGCATGATTGGACCAAGCGGAAACACTTTGGCGCTGTTGTAGAGCGGTGAATTGGCGTCCGTGAAGACCTGACGTAAGAGATGCTGACGGGTCACGCTGCCGCGCCGCAAATGGCGGCGGTCAGCCCGGCGGATCGTACACCTTGCGCCCCAGGCGCTGTATACGTGCGCGAGATGCTGGCGTATAGTGGCGCGACGGAGATCTGGGACATTGGCGCAGGCGCCTTTCGTAAGCGCGGTCGAGCCTGATGAGCTGCGGGCACGCCGCCGCGCGCTGGGATTCACTCAGGCAGAACTCGCCGACTGTCTCGGGGTGAGCGCCAACACCGTCGCTCGTTGGGAGCGCGGAGAGCTGCGCATCAGACACCCGCACGCGATCGCCCGCACGCTGCAGCGGCTGGAGCATCGTCAACTCACGGCATCCCACCATGCGCGACGCGGCGGCCCCGTCCATCACCGCCGGCAGGCAGACCACACTTTGAGTGCCGCAGTGCGACACAACCTGCCGGCGGAGCTCAGCAGCTTCATCGGCCGCGCTGAGGATATCCAGCAGCTGCTGCAGCGGCTTCGTTCTTCGCGACTGGTCACGCTGGTAGGTGCGGCAGGCGTCGGTAAGACCCGCCTCGCCCTGCAGGTCGCGAGGCGCGCGCTCGCTCGCTACCGGGACGGCGTCTGGCTCGTGGAACTCGCGTCCACGACCGACGGAGACATGGTGCCGAACGCTGTTGCCGCGGCACTCGGTATTCGGGAACAACCTCGCAGTCCGCTGCTCACGACTCTGGTCACAACGTTGCGTGACGCGCGCCGCCTGCTCGTGCTCGACAACTGCGAGCACCTCGCCGAGTGTTGCGCCGAGCTGGCGCACGGTCTCCTGAAATCGTGTCCGCGGCTGACGATTCTGGCCACCAGTCGAGAGCCGCTGCGTGCGGTGGGCGAGATCCGATGGCCCGTCGCACCACTCTCGATGACCGAGGCGGTACAGCTTTTCGTGGAGCGCGCCCGCGCCGCCCAGCCTGATTTCGCTCTCACCTCTGAGAACGCCGACCCCCTGGCGGACGTCTGCGCACGGTTAGACGGGTTACCGCTCGCCATCGAGCTGGCCGCGGCACGCTCGCGCACAGTACCAGTGCGCGGCCTGCACCAGCAGCTACGGTCCGCGGGCGGTGGACTGCCGTTGCTGACGGGTGGTCCCCGTGATGCGCCGGCCCGGCACCGGACCCTGCATGCCGCGATCGCGTGGAGCTTCGATCTCCTCGACCCGGAGGAGCAAATGCTGTTCCGGCGGCTGGCCCCCTTCCGTGGCTTCACGCTCGAAGCCGCGACGGCCGTGTGTGTCGCTGCCGACGAAGGGCCCGGTTCAGCGTCCGTTGCGCTGCCACCAGCCCACCTGGAGCCTGAAGCCGGCCTTGCCTCACTCGTCGACAAGAGCCTGTTACACGTCGAGGAGGATGTTGAGGGGCAGCCCTGGTTCTCGACACTCGAGACGGTGCGCGAGTTTGCGCTGAAACGTCTAGAGGCGAGCGGCGAGTCCGCCGCCGTATGGCGCCGCCACGCCCTGCACTACCTGCGTATTGTCGAACAGCTCGAGCCCAGACTGCAGAACATCCCGCAAGATGTCTTCGTCAAGCGTCTTCAGCGCGATCAAGCCAACTGCCGCGCGGCATTGGATTGGTGCCAGGAGCATGGTTATGCCGAGCCCAGCCTCCGACTGGGCGTGGGCCTCTGGTGGTTTTGGGCCGTGCGCGGTCAGCTGGCGGAGGGACGCAGTCGACTCGAAGCGCTGCTGGCGCGCTTTCCGCTGCGTCCAAGCGCGAGCGCGCAGCGGGCAATCCTGCACGCCAAAGCGCTGGGGGCAGCGGGCAGGCTGGCGGTGCTTCAAGGGGATTTCACGGCTGCTCGCTCCCGCCTCGAAGAGGCTGTTCGCATCGCGGACGACCTCAACGATGCAGAGGGCTTGTCCGTTGCCCTGGAGGGACTCGCCTACCTCGCGCTGCAACAGGCCGACTACGCCCTCGCACGCACGCTCCTCGAGCGCCGGTTGAGCAACACGCGCGCGCTTGCCCGCTCGACTTCGCCCGCCGATCCGAGTGTGACTTGGCAGACGGCCACCACCCTCGGGGAGCTGGGCCATGTTGCGTTCGAGCAGGGAGACCATCCGTCAGCTGAAGCGCTGCTCGAGGAAGCCCGCGAGCTTGGTCACCAGATTGGTGATACGACGATTGTCGCGATGTTCGATATTGCGCTTGGCTCTGTGGCGCACGAGCTGGGCGACATCGCGCGTGCCCGTCGACTGACGGAGCAGGGCGTCGCCCTCCTGGAGCCTGGTCACGATCGACGGGGGTTGGCCATCGCGCTGGCAAACCTTGGCAACATTACGACCACGCAGCGCGAATTTGGCGTCGCCTACCAGCACCTGGCCCGCAGCCTGCGCATTTGCCAGGACATGGCAGAACCGGGCAGTACCGCGTTTGTGCTGGACCGGTTTGCCATCCTCGCCTCGGCACAGGGTCAACCAGGTCGAGCTTTTCGGCTCGCGGGCGCGGCGGCCGCATTGCGTGACCAGGCGGCCTTGCCGTTGCCGGCGCCCATTCAGCGTCGGGTCGACCAGAAACTCGAGCCGGCGCGGCGCGCACTTGGTCGAGTTGCTGATGCAGCCCTGTCGGCGGGCAGATCGTTGACGTACGACGACGCGATCGCCGAGGCTCTCGCGTCCGCTCCCATTCGGCCCATCAATCGAGAAGCGGATGAAGGAATGGCCCTCAGCCGACGCGAGCGAGAGGTCGCGGCGCTGATTGCGCGCGGGTGTACCAACGGGCAGATCGCCGCCGAGCTAGTCATCGGGCAGGGCACCGTTGCCACGCACGTGAGCCATATCCTGGCCAAGCTTGGCCTCGTATCGCGCTCCCAGGTGGCCGTTTGGGTGGCACAGCATCGGTTGCTAGACGAACCTGCGGTTGCGCGTGGCGAGCGATCCACTGGAGGGTAAGGACGATGCAGACCTATCTGGATAGGCACACGGTTCCTCAGGGTGTGACGCTGGAAGCGCTTCTAGACGCTCATGCGAGAGATCTCGCGATCCAGGGCAAATTCGGGGTGCGGTACCTGAAGTACTGGTATGACGCCGCGATGGGAGTTGTCTTCTGCCTTTCACTTGCGCCCAGCAAGGAGGCAGCTCTGGCAGTGCACCGCGACGCGCACGGTCTCATGCCCGATGAGATCTTCGCGGTTGAGGAACTGGTCTAGAAATCCATATGCCGAATCCATAGACCTGTAGACCCTTTCTCGCCGTAGCGGACGTACTGTCCGCGACATGGCACGCCTCACACCCGATCCGACCTTCTATCCCTCGCCACGCGCGGCAATGCAGGCGCCGCAAGAGCAGCTCGCTTACGTCGCCACCCTGAATACCGGCTCGAACGGCACCACCGCCCCCGACGCACTGTGCGTGCTGGACGTGGACCCAACTTCAGCCAGTTATGGCCAGGTTGTCGGCCGCACCGACATGCCCAACACGGGCGACGAGCTGCACCACTTCGGCTGGAACGCCTGCAGCTCGGCGCTCTGCCCGACCGCCCCCCACCCCCACGTCGAGCGCCGCTATCTGGTTGTGCCAGGCCTTCGCTCGTCGCGCATCCACATTCTGGATACAAAGCCTGACCCGAGACGACCCAGACTCGTAAAGGTCATCGAGCCGGAGGAAGTGGCGCGCAAGGCGGGCTACAGTCGCACCCACACCGTCCACTGCGGGCCAGACGGCATCTATGTCAACGCGCTCGGTGCGCCTGATGGCAATGGGCCAGGGGGCGTGATGGTGCTCGACCACGAGGACTTCTCGGTCAAGGGGCCCTGGGAGGCGGACCGAGGCTCGCAATATCTCGCCTACGACTTCGGCTGGCACCTTGGCCACGACACGATGATCACCAGCGAGTGGGGCACTCCGAACATGATCGAGGCGGGCGTGAACCCCGACCTGCTGCTAGGCGGCAAGTACGGCCACCAGCTGCACGTCTGGAATCTCCGCACGCGCAAACACCTCCAGACACTCGACCTGGGCGCCGAGCAGCAGCTCGTTTTTGAGCTGCGTCCGGCGCGCGACCCCAACAAGGCCTACGGCTTCGCCCACACGGTAATCTCACTAAAGGATCTCTCGAGCGCTGTCTGGACGTGGTATCGCGAGCCGGACGGCCAATGGGCCGTCCGCAAGGTGATCGAGATACCGGCTGAGCCCGCCGACGCCGACCTCTTGCCGCCCGCGCTCAAGCCGTTCGGCGCCGTACCGCCGTTGATCACCGACCTCAACCTGAGCCTTGACGATCGACAGCTGTACGTCTCGTGCTGGGGCACCGGCGAGTTACGCCAGTACGACGTCAGCGAGCCTTTCGCGCCCCGGCTGACCGGGTCGTTGCGACTGGGCGGCATCGTCAGCCATGCGCCGCATCCCACGGCTGGGGCGCTCAACGGCGGTCCGCAAATGGTCGAGCTCAGTCGCGACGGTCGCCGAATCTACCTCAGCAACTCGCTGTACCGCACGGTGGACGCCCAGTTCTATCCGGAGGGTATCCGCGGTTGGGTCGTCAAGTTGCTTGCGGAGCCAAACGGCGGGTTGAGCGTCGATCCGACATTCTTCGTGCCGTTCGAAGGTGAACGCGCCCACCAGATCCACCTCCAGGGCGGTGACGCATCCTCGGATTCGTACTGCTTCCCGTCATGAGCGAAGTTGAGCTCTGGCCGTGGGTCGCGCTCGCTGGATTGGGCGCGTACCACGGGCTCAACCCGGGCATGGGCTGGCTGTTCGCAGTCGTGCTCGGCCTGCAGGAACGGCGGCGCTCCGCCGTCCTGCGGGCCCTACCCGCCATCGCCTTAGGCCACGAGGCGTCGATTGCCCTGGTCGCCGCGGTGCTCGCCGCAGCGCAGGTCGTGGCGGCCGCGGCGCTGCTTCGGCCACTGGGAGCGGTAGCACTCGTGCTGTTTGGCATCTTCAAGCTGGTGCGCCCACGGTCGCATCCGCGTTGGGTGGGGCTGCGCGTGGGACCGCGCGATCTGGTGCTGTGGTCCTTCTTCATGTCGAGTGCCCACGGCGCCGGGCTGATGCTCGTGCCCATCCTGCTCGGCCTGCCCTCGGGGTCCGAGGTGTTCGATCTGCCTGAGCTGAGCTTCAGCACGGCGATGGTCGTGCAGGATACGGGAGCCGTCCTGATCCATACGCTGGCGATGCTGCTGGTAATGGGCGTCGTCGCCGTCGTCGTGTACGAGTGGGTTGGCGTCGGCGTCCTGCGGCGCGCCTGGCTGAACGCGGACCTGCTTTGGGCGATTGCGCTCGTGGCGGCAGGCGTCGTAACGCTGTTCAGCTGAAGTACACGTCAGGCGCACGCTCATCATCAAATCCGGAGAGCGCCCTCTCCGCTTCTGCATCGCGGATGTCGTCCAGGCCGTCGAGACTCCACAAAACTCAGGGCGATTCACACTGGCTGCCAAGCCCCGACTCATTCCACTCACAGCCACGCCCTTTCGACCATGGGAAGCTCCCAGCCAATAACCAGGTTTTCGCATCGAATGGTGGGCGTGGGCTACATCGACGCACCAAACCTGGCGCGCATCTTCGGCGTGCGCTGATGTCGCCTCCACCAACTCGCTGGCGGCCTACCCTATTGTCGCACGCGGAAGGTGCTGCTCGGCCTGCTCGTCGAACGCCACGCAAATCTGATGGTCGGCGCTGATCGAGATTTCCTGAGCAACCCGCGCTGATCCAGGACGCGCCGGGGCACGTACTCTAAAGCAAGACAATGGCTGAGGATGTCTATCGCTTTCAACACCGCTGGGTCGTCCGCGGACCAATCGAGACGGTTTTCCGCTACGTTAGCGACTCGCGCACCTTCCTCGACTGGTTCACCGTTTTCAAGGAGGTCCATCCGGATGATCCCGTGGGACCGATCAGGGTTCTCGCACTGCACCGTGCGGGTCCGAGCGTTGCTACCGTACATGCTGGACTGGGACGTCACGGTAGTCCGTCATGATCCACCGCGCTTTCAGGAGACTGAGGTCAAGCTGAACCTGAGCGGCCGCTTTGCCATGCAAGGCCACATCCGGTTCAGCTTCGAAACACAGCCTGACGGCACCGTCGTGGTGACGAACGCCTAGGAACTCGCCGCCGCCCGCCCGCTCCCTGGCTTTCTGCACCCGCTTGCGCAAGCCGCGTTCGCATTTAACCACCGCTGGGCAATGAACCAGGCGCAGCGCCCGCTGCAGGCCATCGTCGCCGGCGCGGCGGGCCGATAGGACATCCCCCACCTGGCCGCCAGCGCCAAGTCCCGCTCCGGTCAGGTCGTCACCCCGCGGTGTCGACCTCCCTCACGCCGGCTGGCCGAGCACGATGGCGTTGATGGTCAAACCCATGGTGATTCATCAATGCGACGAACTGCGCGCGCGAAGTGTGATCGACCCCGGCGTGCCTTTCAGGACAGCCAGCGCCGCAATCGGAAGTAGTAGCAACGTCAGCACTCCGGACAGCACCAGCCCGCCACAGGTTCCAGCGAGCTCGATCAGCATGCCTGTGCCGATGTTGGCGAGCAGATCTCCCAGGAGGAGACCAGCCACGTGCCGGTTGCGCAGCACCTCCCGGTAAGACCGGTTGGCCTCAAGCGTCGCGGCGGCGGGCATGGGCTGGTCTCCTCGGACGTCCGATCAGCGCTGGTCGATCAAGCGTCGCCTCAGAGCGCCGGGCCGGACAGCCGGCGGCTCGGCGGCCGGAGCGCCCATGAGCCGACCATGATCGCCGCGACCAACAGCGGCGCCGGCACATGCCACCACTCGGCCCCGATCGAGGCGCCCAGAGTGGCGGACGCGACCGCCGCGCCGGTGAGGTCAAAGAGTATGCCAGCGTAGGCCCACTCCTTGAGACGCGGGAAACCGGGCGCCAAGATCGCCAGGCCGCCGAGGACCTTCCAGACGCCTAACAGCCGGATGAAGTACAGCGGGAACCCGAGCTGGATCACCCCTTCCACGACGTCGGGGACCGCCATGGCGTAGGCAAGCCCGCCCGACACGAAGAAAAAGGCGGTGAGCGCGGTGCAAACCCAATATGCGGCGGACACCGCCTTGGCCGTCGCCAGGTCGGACACGGGATGCAGCACGGTCGTGATTTCGTGGGTGGAAGAAGCGCTCATATTCGCTCCTGAAGTTGTGGGATCACGTCGACTCTAACCGCGGCACGGTGACCGCGCTTCTCGATTTCTGATCGATTTGGTCACCTGTTTCGCCACGCATGACGGCATCCCCGCCGTCGCGCGCACACGCTCGCAGCGGCGACCGCGAGCGGAGATCTGGACGAATCCCGTTGGCATTCTTCGCCGCACGGGTTCGGACGCGCATCAGGCACGCAATGCCGCATAGGGCGTACAAAGTGCTACGGGTGAGGTAGGGCGCGCATACGCAGCCGTCGTGCAAGCTACCCTGAAGGGGCCGCATGGAGCACCGCCGATTCCTGACTCATCCAGAGGCGCATCGGCCGTTCGTGGATGGTGACCTGATCGGCCGCATTGGCGGACGCGACAAGGTTGACGCGCTGATTGACCGACTCTACGACCGCATCGAAGCCGACCCCGCGCTGCGGCCGTTCTTTGGACGCCATCTCCGCAATGAGCGCGACGGACAGAAGCGGTTCTTCACAGCATGGCTCGGCGGCGATGGAGGCTATAGCGACGCGCGTATCTGCCGCTCAAGCATCGCCACGATCTCTTGCCGATCACACCTATGCTCGCGGAGAGGTGGCTGGCGCATTTTCGGGGCTCACTCGACCTGACCGTGTCCGACGCACTCGCCCGGGAGACGATCTACGAACAGGTCCGCCTGCTATATCAGCGCACGCCGAAGATGCGTACCAGGTTGGGTGCGTCGATGTAGGCGCGCGGAGCGATCGCGTGGTAGCCAATGGCGTGCACCTACGCGTTGCCGGTGCGTAGCGTCAGGACTGCGTTGACCATACCCGGACCGAAGTACTGGAGCAGCAAGAACATGACCGACACGGCCGCATTGCGGTCGGGAGCCGCAGGCGCACGAATCAGCAAACAGCCAAAGATGATCGCAAGTCCGCGTGCCTCGAAGAACCCGATGGTAGCCCAGGAACGTCCGCCAAATACGTCACGCTCCGGACCAAAGGCGAAGAAGTGCGCCACTCAAAGCCTTCTGGATCCGGCTGTCGCCCGCGCCGTCCTGGAGGGCTGTTGACGCACCTTTCTGACTGACTGATGGGATGTTACGCACCGCCAGATCGATGACCGGTGCCCGCCAAACAGCGGCATAGACAGGCGAGGCTCCGCTCAGCGTGGTCGCCTGGGCCGAGCACAATAACGACCCTGGGGGACGCAAGCCAGCGGCAACCGACCGCTGCCCGACAGGGCCGCTGACTGCCAACCGGCGGTTACTGTTTCGGATCGGCCTTCGGGCCTGGCGAAAGGAGTGCGAATCAAGGGTCGAGCCGCGTAGGGCTGCGCGGCACCACGCACCTCGATGGGCTGCCGCCGGCGGACTGCTGGTGTGTCAGGGGTGCTGCGTAGCTCGCTGACGCGGCGGCGTGCCTGCTGTCGCCAGCCTGGTGGTCCTGAGATGCGCCCAGCGCTCCCCAGCCTGCGTATCATGGATGCGTTTTCCATGGACATCGGCGACCTCGTAAGACTGCGCAAGGCGAAGGACCGCATGGATCGCGAGTTCGACCGGCCGCTCGACGTGCCGGCCCTTGCGCACTCGGCCGCGATGTCGACCGGCCATTTTTCCCGCAGCTTCAAGGCGGCGTTCGGCGAGAACCCGTATAGCTACCTCATGACCCGCAGGATCGAGCGCGCCAAAGCGCTGCTCAGGCGCGGCGACATGTCCGTCACCGATGCGTGCCTCGCGGTCGGCTGTACGTCGCTCGGCTCGTTCAGCTCGCGCTTCACCGAGCTCGTCGGCGAGTCGCCCAGCGCCTATCGCGCGCGCAGCCACTCGGCGGCCGCGGTCATCCCCCCATGCATCATCAAGGTGATGACAAAACCGATCAGAAATGAAGAAGCGGCTCGGCCGCGCCGCTCTTAAGCTGACCGCATGGACCTGAAACTTCATACCTGCTTCATCGCCGTCCACGACCACGACGAGGCGCTTGCCTTCTACCGAGACCTTCTCGGGCTCGAGGTGCGCAACGACGTCAAATACGAGGGCATGCGCTGGACCACGGTCGGGCCCAAGGGCCAGCCGGACGTCAACA